>Ga0209040_10001447_pt1 | contig 18787 bp, 20 predicted proteins | sample BogFormECP12_OM3_FD_188240 | JGI IMG/M metagenome (GOLD analysis project Ga0209040, IMG submission 188240) | Bog forest soil microbial communities from Calvert Island, British Columbia, Canada - ECP12_OM3 (SPAdes) (version 2) | ecosystem: Environmental > Aquatic > Freshwater > Wetlands > Bog ...
AGATCAATCCCAGCAGGGAAAGCATTTTCGCTGACGTAAACACGTTTTGAATCCACTTTCCAAGCCTTACACCGCGGGTATTCAGATACGTCAGAAAAATAATCATAAGAATCGCAACAAGTTGCTGTACAGAAAGGCTGATCGCATAGCGCGATCCCAGATCAATTGGCCGAACAACCCAAGTTTTTGGTGAAATGGCGGGAAACAAAACTCCAAGATAACGCGCAAATCCAATGGCTACCGCGGCAATCGTGCCGGTCTGAATGACCAAGAAGAGCGTCCACCCATACAAAAATCCCCACAGCGGCGAAAACGCTTCTCTTAAGTAGATATATTGCCCGCCTGCATGTGGGAAAAGTGCCGCCAGTTCTCCGTAGGACAGCGCCGCCGCGATCGTCAGAGCACCAGTGAGCACCCAGGTCAATAGCAATCCACCCGCCGATCCGGTTTGCCTGGCAATATCGGCCGCAACGATAAAAATTCCGGAGCCGATCATCGACCCCACAACAATCATGGTGCCGTCGAAAAGTCCGATGGCTTTTACGAACTGGTGCTCCGCCTTCCCGGTTTGCTGCCTCGTCCTGCCGCTGCCCTCAGCCATTCGCCAGACCCCTCATCGACAACTTCCTGCCGCCTGCAGCTTTTCCAAAAACTGCTGCGCTCTGGTTCCTGGATGCCGAGCCCCAACGATATCGCTGATCACCGCCACCGAATCCGCGCCGGCTTCAATCACTTCCGTGGACCTGTCCAAAGTAATTCCACCAACGGCCACAATCGGTTTGGTCGTCAATCCTCGCACACGGCAAATAAACTCCGTTCCAATCTCCGGATCTGCCTTTTGCTTGCTCTTTGTCGCAAACACTGGCCCCACCGCGACATAATCCGCGGAAGTCTCAATTGCCGCGCGAAATTGCGCCTCGTTGTGCGTCGAAACTCCAATCCACTTTCCTGGCCCCATCACGGTGCGAGCATCCTCAACACTCAAGTCGGTTTGTCCAACATGCACGCCTCCCGCAGCAGCCAGATAGGCGATGTCCGGGCGGTCATTCACACAAAACGCTGTGCTGCTGGCCTTGGCCATCACCGCCAGCTTTCGCGCCGCCTCCAGAGTTTCGCGCGCACTCCCGCTCTTGTTGCGGTATTGCAACATCCGCACGCCAGCTGCGATCAATTGTTTGGCTGTCTCTTCCGCGGAACCGGTCATCCGTCCAGCGTCTAATATCACATACAACCTGGGGATCACAAGGTGCATGGAGAGCTTATGTACCGTTGGTGTTCAACAGTTTTTCGATGAAATGGGTATCAAACTTACCCGCCACAAAATCCGGATGCGCCAAGATGCGCCGGTGCAACGGAACCGACGTTTTGATTCCCTCAATTACGAACATTTCCAGGGCGCGCTTCATCCGACCGATTGCTTCGCCGCGATCCCGGCCCTTTACGATCAATTTCGCAACCAATGAATCATAATAGGGGGGAATCACGGCGTCCGAGTAGGCTGCGGAATCCACCCGGACTCCGGTTCCGCCCGGCGCCTGAAACGTCGTAATGCGTCCCGCCGATGGTACAAACGTTTCCGGATCCTCGGCATTGATGCGACATTCGATGGAATGCCCTGAAAATGTCATTTCACCGGCGGCTTCTTCCATGCGCTCGCCTGCCGCAATGCGAATCTGTGCTTTCACCAAATCGAGACCAGTAACAAACTCCGTAACCGTGTGCTCTACCTGGATTCGCGTATTCATCTCGATGAAGTACAGCGCACCATCGTCATCCATCAGAAACTCGACCGTCCCCGCGTTGGTGTAGTCAATCTTCTCAAGGGCTTTCACCACTTTATTGCCAAGATCTTTTCGCTGCTTGGCGTCAAACACCGGCGACGGCGATTCCTCAATGAGCTTTTGATGCCGCCGCTGAATCGTGCACTCTCGTTCACCCAGGTGGATGACTTTCCCATGCTGGTCGCCAAGGACTTGGATCTCAATATGTCGCGGATGTTCCAGGAATTTCTCCACGTACACCGCGGGATTCGCAAACGCCTGTTGGGCTTCACTCCGCGCAGTCTGATAGGCAGAGAGCAGTTCGTTCTTGGTGCGCACGACGCGCATCCCGCGCCCGCCACCACCGGCCGCCGCCTTCAGAATCAGGGGATACCCGATGCGCCCTGCTTCCTTTGCAAGCTGCTCCTCACCCTCGACGACTCCGTCGCTTCCCGGAATCGTCGGCAAGCCAGCGGTCCTCATTTCCCGGCGCGCGCGGTCCTTCTCGCCCATCATCTCGATCACTTCAGGCTTCGGTCCGATGAAGGTAATCTCCGAGGCCTCGCACACTTTCGCAAAATTCGCGTTTTCAGACAGAAATCCGTACCCGGGATGAATCGCGTCCACATTGGTAATTTCCGCCGCGCTGATGACTTGCGGAATATTCAAGTAGCTTTCGCTGCTGCGCGGCGGGCCGATACAGACGGCCTCGTCTGCAAATCTTACATGCAGTGAATTGCGGTCCGCCTCGGAATACACTGCTACGGTCGCTATACCCAGTTCTTTGCACGCACAGATGACGCGCAGGGCGATCTCTCCGCGATTGGCAACTAGAATTTTCTGGAACATAGTTGAGCGAGCTGGCTATCTCTTCCGGCTTGGTCGAATCCCGAACAACGGCTGACCATACTCCACTGGTTGTCCGTTCTCTACGAAAATACGAAGCACTTCCCCACTCACTTCCGACTCAATTTCATTCATCAGCTTCATCGCTTCGACAATGCACAACGTCTGCCCGGCATTCACGTGCGCCCCGACCTTCACAAACTCCTCGGTCCCTGGACTCGGTGAAGAATAGTACGTGCCCACGATCGGCGATTTCACTAAGTGGACATCCTCTCCACCCCGCGACTCCGCCACAACTTCTACCGCTTCAGCTAGTTCGCCTGTGGGGGGAGACCCTAGGGCAGCCGGCACAATGATCTCCGCGGCGGCTCTCGGCGCCGCTAGGACCGTGTGCGCACCGGGTTTTTTCAGCCGGATTCGCAAGTCCCCTCTGGAGTACTCAAATTCCTCGAGGTTATGCTCGCCCATGAACTTCAATAGTTGTTCGATTTGCCCGATGTCCGGGCTGGCAAACGACCTGCTGCCACTCGTCTTAGACGGCTTTTTCCGTTTCATGCCTTTTTCAGAGTTCGATGAGATCCCGCTTTAGGCGGGTTAAGACTTCACTGCCCTTGGCGCTCACCGCGACGTCATCCTCGATCCGAATGCCGCCGATTCCTTCCACATAGACGCCAGGTTCTACGGTGATCACATTACCCGATTCCAGACGAAATTCCTGTCCTCGTGCAACCCGCGGTTCCTCGTGCACTTCGAGCCCCAAGCCATGCCCGGTGCTATGCACAAAATACTGTTCTAATCTGCTTTTCTTAAGGACTTCTCGAGTCGCCGCGTCAACTTGCCCACAGGAGGCACCGGCCTGTACTGCTGCTACTCCGGCCGCCTGCGCTTCCTGAACTGCCGTATACCAACTACGAACACGTCCTGGTGCGCGACCTAGACACACTGTACGTGTCATATCGCTGCAATAATTGCCGAGTATAACACCCAGGTCTAGCACCACCAACTCATTTTTCCTCAGGCGTTTGGCGGTAGGCCTCGCATGCGGCAGCGCGGCTCTGGTGCCCGATGCCACGATCGTCTCAAACGCGGGTCCGCTGGCCCCCAGCTTGTGCATGTGATATTCAATTTCCGCGGCAACCTCGCTCTCTCGCATTCCCGGCCTTAGCATTTTGATCGCCCGCTCCATTACCGCGTCTGCCAGAACCGCCGCCTTGCGCATTACGGCCAATTCTCCGGCATCTTTTCGCCGCCGGAGGCCCTCGACAATACCTTGCGCCTCAACCGTCTTGCAGTTCGTGCCAGCGCCTTTCCGCACTGCCTGGCACTCGGCAACGGTCAGCTGCCGCGGATCAAATCCAACTTTCCCGAGCTTTTCTCGCCTCAAAAATTGGCCGAGCGCCGGGTATAGCAAGCCCTTCTGCAATTGAATCTTTACGCCGTGAGTCTCCTGTTTCGCTTGGAGCGAAAACCTTGCATCCGTGATAAGGATCGTCGTGTCGACGGTGACGATCATGCCCCCGGATTCACCCGTAAAGCCGCTCAAGTAAAACCAATTGGCCCGGTTCGTCACCAACAGGCCATCGAGGCCGCGTGATTTCATCTGAGCGGCCACGGTTTTCCGTCTTTTCAGGTAATCTGCGGTCATAAAAAAATCGGGGAGACTTATGTCTCCCTGATTTTGCTGCATTGAATTTGTTCTGTCTTTTGCCTACGATCCGGCTTCACACTTCCGGCCAAGTTCAGCCAGGAATGATTCGTGGCGTAAGGAAGAACAGCAGTTCCTGTGATTGCACCGTGGTATTGGTGCGCCTGAACAGGTGCCCGATGAGCGGCAAGCTGCCTACGATCGGCGTCTGTGTGATATCGGTCTCTTGTTGGCTGATGATGATGCCGCCGATGACCACCGTTCCGCCATCTGCAACCAGCACTTTGGTCTCTGCTGCTTGGGTGTCCAAGGCCGGAATACCTTGAACGCGGGGAATACCGTTGTCGATCTGGGTGTTTTCCACCAGCACATCCATGAAGACGGTGCCTTCGGCCGTAATTTGCGGCGTCACCTCGAGTTTCAACACGGCGTCGATGTACTGCACGGAGATCGTGTTGTTGATCGTGGTCTGAATTGGAATCTTTGTACCCTGTTTGACGGTGGCCTTCTCGTTGTTCTGGGTGATGACCTTGGGCTTTGAAAGCAATTTGCCCACGCCTTTCGACTCGGCGGCAGAGATGAACAGGTCCACGGCAAAGTTTGGCGAACGTTGAAGGAATGAGAACCCGCTGGTCGGTACGCTCGCAGGGAGGTTCACGTTGAAGGGAATGCCTGGGGATGAGCCGCCGCCCGAGCCGCTGCTCGGCGTGGCTACCAGTGGGGGGGCCGGCAAAGCTGTCCCCGTTTGAATGGGGCTCACACCCACGGCTGGGTTGCCACCGTAGATGGACCGGCCGCTCGTGGTGGTCCCGGCAAAACCCCACTGCACGCCGATGTCCTGCGCAAAGGACCGGGTAGCCGAAATAACTCTCGCTTCAATTTCCACCTGCTGCGATTTGCGATCCAATTGGCGGATCAGGTTATCAATCGTTGGTATGACCGAGGGAATGTCGCGGACAATCAGCTGGTTCGAACGGTCGTCAGCAAGAATGTCTCCGCGGGGTGACAAGAACTTTTTGAGCGTATCTTTCATTGTCGCGGCCTTGGCGTAACTCAAAACGCGAGTCACCGTCACCGGCGCTACTGCTTCTGCCTGGGCCTTCTCGAGATCTCTGATCGTTTCCGCTTCTTTTTTCAGCGTGTCCCGCGTTGCGATGCGCAACACGTTCCCGCTGAACTGCTTGTCCAGGCCATTATTCTGCAGAACGATATCGAGTGCCTGATCCCAAGGCACTTCATCGAGCACGATCGTCAAGGTGCCCTTGACGTTTGGATCGAGCACCACGTTCAATCCGCTGATCTCATGGATCAGTCGAAAGAAGTCTTTCAGATCGACATCCTTCAAATTCACCGAAATCGGCTCACCCGTATAGCGGCCGGGAGTATTGGTTACTAGCGATCCCGTCGACTGTCCTGTGGCCATGGTGGTTGCCGCTGTCGTCGCCTGATTGGCCGCCTGCTGTGCGGCTTGCTGTGTGTCCGGACGAGCCGGCTGCTCTTTCTCGGTCATCCGGGCAAGCACAACCGTTGGTTTGGTCAATTCGCTTGGCAAGGCGAAGCGCGGGGCCACCACATTTGTCGCTTGGCTGGCCCGCCCGTTCACTCGTGGGGCCGCTGCGGTGTACGGAATCTCCTTTTTTGGTTGTTCTTGGGTAGTCGAGTTGGTCTGCGTTGCGGGCACCGTTTGCGGTTGCGCGTCGGTGGCGAAGTACACCACCACCGCTTCGCCTTCGTGCGCGATCTGATAGGGCGCAGCCGCCGTTAAATCGATCACCACCCGAGCTACGTCGGGCTTGAACTGGCCCATCCGTACGCCGCGCACCGGTGCAGACACCCCCGGTATCGAGGTCTTCTGTACGCTCATCTTCGCGCCGTTGAAATCCAGAACCAGTCTCTCCGGGTTCTGCATTCGCGCCGCGTGAACGTCCAGGCGTCCTGCCCCCTCCACGCGAATCGCTGCGCGCTGTGGCTCTTGCATGATGGCCACGCTTGAGATCACCGCGGCAGTCGAGGTCGCGCCAGCGGGCTCCTGTCCGCGTGCCACGGGTGAGCCCCCGCTCACCAGAATGCCCGCGAGTATCAGGCAGCCAATTTGATAGGCCGGCCGGTTCGTCTTCATTGCTGTTCTCCTGCACTGGAGTAAAGTCTCTTGTTCACTTGGCGCTCCACTGGTTTTCCGAATGCATCCTTGCCCAACTCATGGAACGACACACTGTCCATCCCAATCTTTTCTACTTTTCCATCGTAAAGCTGGTCGCCCTCGCGCAAAAAGTAGGTGCGCGACTGCGGGTTGGTAACTACTGCAATCATCCCATTTGGCGAGCGCACGATCCCGTCCAATCGTATCGTTCCCACCTGCAATCCTGCTTTGCCGGGCGGTAAATTGGCTGCGTTTTTGGCTGCGGCATCTTGCCGGCTGGTTAACGACTCGAAGGGATCTCGCCTGGCTACTTTGTCAGTCGATTCCGCCGGCGCTGAAGGCGCCGTGGACTTTGCCGACTTCTTCGCCGTCGACTTCGGGGATGCCGTTTTCGCCGCAGGTTTCGTCGCCGGCGCTGTTTGTGTCTGCGCGTACAAACCGCTTCCGGCGGCTGCCAGCAGACTTCCGAGTACCAGTGTTTTCACTAGACGCATGGCTCGCTCATTCCTGCTCACGGTTTACCCGCTGGCTGAGTAGGATTTGACCCCGGTTTTGCCGCAGCAGCCGCGGCGCTCGGTGCCGTATCAGCCGGCTTTGTGAAATACGTCGTTATGGTAAAGATCCCCGTCACTGTCGTTCCAGGGCGGAGTGGATATTTCCCGCCTTTGGCCGCGGTTGCGTTCGGGTCGTCAAACTGTAGATCCCCTACGTTAATGATTCTCGACAAGCGGCTCAGACGAGAGAAGAAATCCAGGATGTTGAAGTACGGCCCATCGGCCTGCGCTTCAAACGGCATTTCGTAGTGATATTCCTTCGTCTCTATTTTTCCGGCCGTCAGTCGCCGCAATTGCACGTTCGATGCGCTCGCCGCTCCTTGCACCTGGCGGATAAATTCGTCGACTTCCTTATCTTCCGGTACGATGGTCTTCAGCGTATCCAACTGCTTGTTCAACGCATCCATCTGTTGTTTCAATTCTCCGTACCGCTGTTTGTAAACCTGCAGTTGCGTCACTTCCTGATTTAATTTCGTGCGGTCCGTCACGGCTTTGTCATAGTCCGCGCGCGCCTGCGCCACGGGTGAAAACGGCAGATACAACCCAGCGAGCACCAAGATCACGGCGATCGCCAGCGCCAGAAGTCCTTGCATGATTACCGACATGTCTTTGAAAGGATTTGCCATGGCTCCTCGTTATCCTTTCTTCGCCGGTGCCGGGGTGCTCGGCACAGCCTGCGACGGCGCACTGGTGGTCTTGGTCTGTGCCGTTACCGGGGTGTTTGGTGCAATTTCCGCATTGATGGAGAACAGGAAGGTTTGAACCGCTCCGTTCTTGTCATCCTGCTTCGCATCCTTGATTTCGATCTTCTGAAAATAGCCAGAGCGCTTCAGCGCGGTAATAAAATTCGCCACGGAATTTAGCGACGCCGAAGATCCCTCGAGGGTAATCGCCGGGCCTTTCTTGGTCATCGAGGTCAGCCACAAATTCTCCGCTCGGGAGACGGTGTTGGCGACCTCGTCGAGTAATTCCTGGCCGCCCGTGCGATCTCGCTGCAATTGTTCGATCGTACCCACACGTTGTTGCAGAACTTGTTTCTGTTTTTCGAACGCTTCCACTTGCAGCTTGATCTGCTCAAGCTCCGTCTTCTGCGCCGTAAGCGTCTTGATCCGGTTGTTCTCTTCCGCCAACTGGGTCTGCCAGGAATGGTAGAAGTAAAAGAGGAACAGTCCGCCGAGTAGCACGCCCGCCGCGATGAACACGAGCGGCAGCGCTGCCCCCGTATCCGCCGTTCGGCGTGTGGCTTTCGGCCGCGTTTGTCCAAGTAAGTTTATGCGGATCATGGCTAGTCGAAGCTCCTCAGGGCCAGACCTACGGCTACTACCAGTTTTGGTGCCAAATCCCGAATCTGATCTTCGCTATGCTTTGCTGGATTCAGCAACACTTTACGGAACGGGTTTAATTCCTCCACCGGCATGGCGAATTCTTCCCGCAGCAAGTCGACCAATCCCGGCACCCGGGCAGTTCCACCGGCAACCATAATTCTTTGAATATTTTCTCCGCTGGCTGTTGCGCGGAAAAAGTCGAATGTTTTTTGAATTTCTAGGGTCAGAATGTCAGACACGCTGCGCAAGATCTGGCCCTTCTGCTCGTCTGTAACGCTCGGCAGTGTTTCGCCCTTCTTCAAACGCTCCGCGTCGTCAAAGCTCAAGTCCAGTTCTTTCTGCAAAGCGTCGGTGTACTGGTTGCCCCCCACGCTGACGTCGCGCGTAAACAGTGGCACGCCGCCGCGCACGATATTAATATTCATGACGCTTGCGCCGATATTTAGCAGCGCTACGGTCTGCCCGGCATCCGGCTCGTAGTTCACTTCAAAGCAGTTCTGCAGACCAAACGCATCAATGTCCACAACGACTGGCGTCTTTCCGGCCTGCGCCAGCACGTTTGTATGATTCAGAATCTTGTCTTTCTTTACCGCAACCAGCAGCACGTCCATTTGCGAATCCATCGCTTCTAGCAACTGGTAGCTGAGGTTCACGTCGGCAATGTCGAAGGGAATATGTTGGCTGGCTTCGGAAGGAATCCGGTCGTACAACTCTTCTTCCGTCATCAGCGGCAGGGGTACCCGCTTCACAATCACCGAGTGCCCGGATACGGAAGTCGCCACATTCTTGGTCTTTATATTTTCTGTATCGAAAATCTTTGTAATTGCGTTGGCTACCTGCGGGGCATCCATGATCGCGCCGTCCACCACGGTGTCCTGAGCCAGCGGCTCCATGCCGAAACTGACGAGCTCGTAACCTGCCTTCGTCGATTTCAGTTCAACCGCTTTGATTGAGCTCGAACCAATATCCAGCCCTACCAACTGCTTATTCTTCTTTCCCCCAGGTAACCACATATCGCGCCCTCTTTCCCTCTCGGCTGAGTCAAACTAACGACGTCTGGCAACCACCTGACTCATCTTGCGTTCCATCCACCGATCCAGGATTGTCTTCCTTAGTTTCCAACGATTTCCCAATTTGAAAGCCGGTATTTCGCCCTCTGTGATGTACCGGTACAGCGTATCGGGGCTGATGCCCAGATACTGCGAGGCCTGCCGTACATTCATCACTTCGCGCGATTCGCTCAAGAGAAACGCCATCCTGTTCCACAACGCCTATAAGTTGCAAGCGCCCCAGCATCCTCAGTTCGTTCCGCGTTTTACCCCGGGAGTGCCGGCCTTGCAAAAGTTATGTCATCCCCGAACGTGGAGCGTCAAGGATTTCTCTATGGCAGTTGTCCTAAAAATGGCGGTTATCATAGGCAGTTCACCTGGTATCGTAGGCAGTCCACCCAATATCTGGAGTAGCATAGCTCTTAGTACCACTATATCTTGTAGTTTTCCCGGGCAAGACCCCTGTCCCGGCGGACGGTTATCCTTTGTCCCCATCTCGTTCATCTCTTTCCGGTTCCTTCTCGGGGCCCCCGCTCGTTTTTGTATTGCAAAATAGTTTGGATCCCCTTTTGGGGCAGGCGAATGGGTGCTGTGTAGGTAAGGGCGTTCTTCCTGCGTTACGCCTCTTCTCCCCTCTCAGCCCCCGTGCTCTGCTCTCTCTGACTGCTGACTGTCGACGGTTATCGGTCGCCTGCTAAATCCCCAAACTCCTCCACAATCCATCCACCCGGCTTTTGGTCTTCTCGTCCATCAACATCTCATCTGGCCATGGTCTGTTAAATCCCTCCGATTTCCATTTTCGCGTCGCGTCAATCCCCATCTTCGATCCAAAGTCTTGCATTCGCGCGGCGTGATCGAGGGTATCGACCGGTCCTAGCACGAACTGTACATCCCGCTCGGGATCGATCGCACACAGCGCCTTCCACACAACCTCTTTATAGTCGTGCACATTCACATCGTGATCCACCACCACGATCGTTTTGGTGAACATCGCTTGCCCCAACGACCAGATCGCGTTCATCACCTTCCGCGCGTGCCCCGGATACGATTTTCGGATCGCCACAATCATCAAATTGTGTACGATCCCTTCCGCCGGCATCGACACGTCCACAATCTCTGCATGTTGCATCTTCATGAGCGGCAGAAACACCCGCTCGATTGCATGCCCCATGTAAAAATCTTCTTGCGGCGGACGTCCCACGACGGTCGCGAGATAAATGGGATCCTTGCGATGCGTCAGGCACTCCACGTGGAACACGGGATACTCTCCTTCGAGCGAATAGAATCCGGTGTGGTCGCCGAACGGCCCTTCCCTCCGCATCTCGTTCAACTGGACATACCCTTCGAGCACGATCTCCGCGTTCGCGGGCACTTCCAGGTCATTCGTTTCACACTTCACCAACTCCACCGCTTCCTTCTTCAAAAATCCACTGAACATCATTTCGTCCAAATCCGGGGGAATCGGCAAAATTCCCCCGAGCGTCGTGGTCGGATCGGACCCGATTGCCACGCTCACCGGAATTCTTCCTTCCGGATTCGCCAACCTAGCGCGCCGAAAATGTTCCGCTCCGTGCTTCTGAGTCTGCCAATGCATTCCGGTTGTTCGCTCGTCGTAGACTTGCATCCGATACATGCCCACGTTGCGCTTCCCCGTCTCCGGATTCTTCGTGAACACCAGCGGAAAAGTGATGAAGCGTCCACCATCCTGCGGCCAGCATTTCAAGATCGGAAAATCGAACAAGTTTACATCACTTCCTTTGCGCACCACCTCCTTGCACAATCCATCCTTCACGACTTTCGGGAATACCGATCCAAGCTCTGCCAGTTTCGGCAACATCTTCAGTTTGTCGAATAATCCTTGTGGCGTTTGCATACCCAGAAATCCGCGAATCCGCGCCGCCACGTCATCCAGCTTCTCAACGTCAAAGGCCAAATCCATCCGCCGCTCACTGCCAAACGCATTGATCAGCAACGGGTATCGTGAGCCTCGGCATTTCTCAAACAGCAGCGCCACGCCGCCGGGATTTCCTCTGGGCCCCGGTTGCGCCTGGGCGCGCTGCACTACTTCTGCGACTTCGAGCACGGGGTCGATTTCTGCCTTCACCCGTTTCAACTCGCCCTCTTTTTCCAGCCGCTTCACGTACTCCCGCAAATCCCCGTAAGCCACCTGCTGCCCTCCCGGCAAACTCCCGCGAACTCATCCAATCGCTCACACTAACACGCCCGGCAAGCTCGCGCAAAAAAACCCTGCGAACCGGAAGGCTTGCTCAATTTGGAATCCTAGGAATATGGCAAACGGATGGTTGGAACAAGCGAATGCACCAGTTAGGGCCTTCAGAGATCGGCGGGATTGTCTTCCCTTGCCTGCTACTGGTGACCCGCGTCATAGACCGCCTCCGCCCCTCAAGCAAGAATGCCTGTGGATTGCGGGGCAGCAAAGGGGCGCCTTCCTCCGGGCTCAGGCTGCTAAAGGTATCTGTGAAGTTTGCGCAAATCATTTTCGCCAATCTCTTTCGCAAGAAAATGCGGCTTTTCCTGACCGTCGGCTCTTTCGCGGTTGCTTTGTTTCTCTTTGCATTCCTCGGCGTGGTAAAAATGGCCTTCACCTTCGGCGCAGGCGCGGCAGTCGCCGACCGGCTGCTGGTGGTCAATCGGATCTCGGTTTTCAATACCCTTCCACTTTCCTATGAAGAAAAGATACGGCGCATCCCCGGCATTCAATCAATCACCCACGACAACTGGTTCCCCGGCAGTTATCAGGACGGAAAAGATTTTTTCCCGGAGTTCGTCATCGATCCCGAACAGCAGCGCCAAGTCTTTCCGGAGTTCACCGTTCCTGAAAACCAGTGGCAGGCCTTTCTCGAGGATCGTCAAGGCGCCATCGCGGGCGAACGTATCGCAGCTCGGCTCCACTGGAAAATCGGCGATCGAATTCCGATTGTGGAAAGCATGAATGGCACCGGAAGCTGGGAATTCAATCTAGTTGGCATTTACCACGGACGCCGCCCACAAGACGACACCACGCAATTCTGGTTCCGTTGGGATTATTACGAAGAAAAAGTGCCCCAACACATGAAGGGCCAGGTGGGCTGGTACACCCTGCGGCTTGAGGATCTCCACGACGCAGTGCGCGTGTCAAAGGCGATCGACACTGAATTTGCAAACTCCGGTTACGAAACACGAACACAAACCGAATCCGCTTTTGCAGCGGAAATGGTCAAGCAATTCGGGAATATTCAGCTCTTGTTACTTTCTGTTGGCATCGTGGTGTTCTTCACTTTGCTGCTGGTTTCCGGTAACACGTTGGCCATCGCTGTGCGCGAGCGCATTGGGGAGCTCGGGATCTTCAAAGCGATCGGATTCTCCGACTTTTCGATACTCCTGTTTGTGCTCGCCGAATCGCTCATTATCTCGCTGATCGGCGGAATTCTCGGACTGATTCTTGCTGCGGTCGCCGTTCCTGTACTTGCGAAAACACTGGGCAATCTATTGCCCGGCTTGACCCTTTCGCCCTTCATTCTGCTCTACGGTTTGTTGGTGGCCGTCGGGGTTGGAATTGCCGGCGGCTTAATTCCTGGCATCATCGCCATGCGCATGCGGGTGATCCAAGCGCTGCGAAAAGTCTAGATCCTTATTTCGACAACCGGACGTTCGCGGCCTTGATGTACTGGTTGCCAAAGCTCTCGATTACGTATTGCCCTTTTTTCTTATCGAATTTTATCTTCGCGGCTGCCATGATTTGACCGGCGCCCTCGCCTTTGGCATTGAGCTTCAGCTGGATATAGCCAAAGGGATAGTCCGTGCTCCGCCCGTTGTTATACAGCTCATTAAAAGACATAAGTCTCGCCGTAACAATCGTAATGATCGTATCTGTTCCTTGCATGCGCTTCCGCGCTATTGCGATTTGATTTCCCGTTGAACCGACCGGCAGCACGCGGCCCTTATCTTCCTTCTCAAGTGCGCGGCGTAGCGCGTCCGTGCCCTGCGCTTTCACCAATTCCGCAAACTTCTGCACTTCTTCATTCGTGGTGTAGGACGTGATTCGCACATCAAAATTCATGGTTTTGCCCCCCACACTTCCGCCAGTACCCATGGCTACGGCGGAATAAACCTCTGGCAACGGCGCCTGGTCCTGCGCCAGAGCGACCAAAGACAGGGAGAGAAAAATTGCGGCCAAGACACCAATGCGAGTCATTTGCTTTTTCATGCACGATCTCCTCAGAACACGATGCTCTTTGCGGGTAGATGGAATGCCCGTTGCGGAGAAAGTTGCCACACTAGCGCTTTCTTCGCAAGCGAATCATATTCTCTCACCGATCAGCTCGTGTTACTCTCTTTAAGGAGTCACTTTTATTCTCTAAGGTTTTATCCGCAGGTCTCATCCGCGAAACGTCGTATTCATAGAATTTCTTGAATCCTCTATCAAGGATAGTTCGTCTATATCAGTAGCTTTATGAAAGGTGCCTCGTTCCGATGCCTTCGCTCCCTGAAACAACCAAGCACAAGAAGTCCTATTCCACCAAAACGAACCCGATTCGCCAGTCGGGAGAATTTCACACTGCGCCGCGCGTGCTGCTCCTCACTGCAAATTTGGAAATTCGCCAACCATTGCTGCGCACCCTCGGCAAACTCTCTGCAGATACAGTCACTTGTTCCACTCGAGCCCAGGCCGAAGAACTTCTTGCCCAACAGGAATTTGAGCTGGTTTTTTGCGATGAGCACCTTTCCGACGGCTCCTATCGCGACCTGATTCATCTCGATCATTGCGCCGGCAAAGTTCCGCGCATCGTGGTTACCACTCGCACCGGGGAGTGGGATCTCTATTTCAAAGCACTGGGCAATGGCGCGTTTGATATCGCCCGTTCTCCGTGGCACTCGACCGACATCGAGATGATCCTGATCCGCGCCCTCCGCGAACAAGACCAGACTGCTTCTTCCGCCGCAACGGCGTAGAAACAACGGCGCTGGCATGAATTGGGCCGTGGCCGCGAGGTAGATCAGCGTAGAGGGGATCAGTTGCCCTCGCGGTCTTTTGCGGGGTGGCAAGATTGTCGACACGCGCGAGCGCGGGTATTAAGGTCCAAGGAAAGATTTATTGACTGTTTTTGTATCCTGAATGCTGCTGATCGAAGCGCTTTTGGCGGTCCTCGTCGCCCGCCAGCAGGAAGGCCGCATGATAATTGCCGTAGGGAACCACGTGCGCTCCGCCGTCGATCGTGTCCTGCTTCAATCGTTGATGTAACTCCGGCAGTTCTGACCAATGGACGCGAGGATAGTCGTGGTGCTCGAGGTGAAAACCGATATTGAACATGGTGAGGTTGAAAAAGTTCGATACAAATACAGTGCTGTGACTCACCGGCTTTCTGGAAGTTTTTACCACGCATCCCGAATGCTGGACATACATCCCGGAATTCATCACAAAGGCGTTGGCAATCCAGTGCGGAAGCACCCAAAGCCATAGGGCCATCACTGGATTGATCCAAAAAGGAATCGACCAAAGCGCCAGGAAGATGAGGAGTTCACGAAGCGACCTGCGACACAAGTTCTGGCGGGCAGAAAAATCCTTCCAAAGGTTTCGCGAAAGGCGCCACGGCCAGTGGGTGAAGAGGTAGCGTTGAAAGTTTTCAAACTTTCCGTTGGCGTCGTGTTTGGGAAGAGTCCAATCCTCGGCGGTGAGCAGATTGGCGTGGTGAATGGTGACGTGGCAGTACTCCCAAAAGAACGACGGCCACCCTCCAGAGAATGTCCAAAGCCGACCAAACCAGCGATTGACCAACTGCGATGTGAAGATGGGGCGATGGGAATGATTGTGGAAGTTGACCCCGACATCTATTCCGGAGATCCAACCAAGCACCACCGCTGAAGCCAGAACAAAAGCCAAGCGGGACGACGGGCCAGTGATGTGGGCTACTTTGGGATGCAAGTAGAGCCAAAACGCGGAAGCGTATGCACTAAGGCAAATGAAATGGAATAGGATGCAGTGCCAATCCTGGGGATGAGAGAGCAAGCGCCAACGCTTCGACGTCGATGGGGCATTCAGAATGCCCGCACCTCCGCTCATATCAACCTCAGGGCGGCCGCGATCGCAGTAACAGTAACTGCCAGGCTGACCCAGGGTCCCCAAAGCGTGGCCCCCACAATGATCGTGAGGGCAAAAAGCGGAAAGAGCGATCTTCCGAACACCAATCCGATCCGTGATAAAAACACGCGCGGCTCCACCTTGTTGCGCTCTTTCCCACTGAGGCTTAGCTGTGCGCTCTGTCTGGAGCAGCGAAGAACTATCAGTGCCCGGAGTGAACTGATGCCGACGTTTAGAAGCTGTGCCGTCGCCGAGGTGCTTGCAGCATAGCACCGAATTCAGTTTGCCCGGGGTGAAGAAAGAAAAATTGTTACTAACAACAAAGTCTATTCATTCGTGTTAATACGGCCAAAAACGCGGTCCGTTCTAGCCATGTCGCTCCATTATTTCTCCCGTGAAGCCGTGGCGCTCCTAACAAAGCGCACTCGGCGCGACAGAACCGTTGTCAAATGGATGATGGCTTTAGCGGCGCGGACTGGCGAGTTTCTGGTGGTATTTCTGAACTTCAACACCCTCACCTGGCCACACGTATCGCTCGCCGCGCTTCAATTCCCCTCGTAACCTGGCCTGAGGCCGCGGCTCATAGTTTGATGATGTCGACAGAATCGAAAGTCCTGCCCTTCTAGTTCTTGTTCCTGCAAGGGCGGACATTGTTGTTCGTTGCTCGGTGGGATACCGGAGACTGTGCCTGGTTTCTCTGGTTTCGTTGCCTGGGCTATGGTTATCCTAACAACGCTTTGCTTCTGGCGAGCAAAATGAGATGAGTGGAGTTGAAATGGACGACGGCGCCGTGCCGTGGGTGTGAAGCGAAAGGAGCGCGATGAGCAGTCGCAGAGATATCCTGAAATCAGGTGCATTGACTTTACTTCCGCTGGCAATTCCCGGGGCCCACTCGAAAGTGGGCGGCCAGGCGCCGATGACGGCGAACGGCGGCGACGATCCTTACCCGATTCCTTGGTTGGATAAGAATGGGAGCCACAATCAGCCGGCGGGCCCAAACCTTGAACCAGCTCATATCTATCATTTCAAAGGGCGCGTGGCCCGATGCAGCACGTTTACCGGAATGGGAACCGACAATCAAGGAACTCGGATCGCCTTTGGCAGCCCCACAACGGACTACGGGCTTATGCAGGGAGAATACTGGGCGGCGCGGGCGGCGCAGCGCGGCACTTTCGCTCACATATGACTGACGTTGTTCCGGGGACCGGCGGTCCCCGCAAACCAGATACACGATCTACACCCTCCGATTGCGCCCACGGGTCTTTACTGGGTCGTTCCTGTTGCTGAGCGCGGTCTGACGATTAGTACAGACGGGAACACCTTCACGCTTGAAATGCGGGGCGTTCAGGTGGTTGATCAACCGCGTTGGCCGGCCCTTGATTCTGTCGCCACTCCGGCACGAATGAGTTTCAAGATGGTTTGGAGATCAACCGGAGAGGTTGTGAACTATGATGATCCCTCCAAGCACTTTCGGTTCACAGGGACTCGGGCGTCGTGCCAATTAGAGGCGGAAGTTAACGTTCCTGCGATCGGTTTTTCCTGGAAGTCCGATCCACTGGACAGTTCTAGGAGCGAGTTTGCCATCATGGGGGAGGAAATCAACGGTCGTTACTACGACCGTTGACGGGCAAGAAAGCTACTGGGGTCACGAGCGATCGAAAGAGGACCGGGCGACCGGCGATCACGGTCCGCTCACGCGCTCACGCGGGCTCACGCGGGGGGATTGTTGCTTCGTCGCTCGAGACGCTCTATTCTGAAGATTCCACTCCCATGCGGCGCGTCTACCTAGATCACAACGCCACTACCCCCGTCGACGCTGCGGTGCTCGACGCCATGCTTCCCTTCTTTTCCGAGGATTTTGGCAATGCGTCTTCCATTCATAATTTCGGGCAACGCGCACGCGCGGCGGTGGAGACAGCACGCGAACAAGTCGCCGCACTGATCAAAGCGCGTGCGCAAGAGATCGTTTTTACCAGCGGCGGAACGGAATCGGACAATCACGCCATCTTTGGTGTCGCCCAGAACGCGCCCCGCGCGGAAAACGGGACGCCGCACATCATCACCACTTCGATCGAACACGAAGCGGTGCTCAACACTTGCCAGGCGCTGGAAAAAAAAGGCATCGGGGTCACCTACCTCGCGGTAAATCGCCAGGGCTTGATCGATCTCGGCGAACTCCGCCAAGCAATCAGGCCGGAAACGATTCTGATTAGCGTAATGCACGCCAACAACGAAATCGGAACAGTTCAGCCGCTAGCCGAAATCGGCAAGATTGCCGCCGAAGCTGACGTCTACTTCCACACCGACGCCGTGCAATCGGCGGGAAAAATCCTGGTCGATGTGCAAGCGTACAAACTCGATTTGCTGGCGCTATCTGGACACAAGATTTACGCGCCAAAAGGAGTCGGTGCGATCTACATCAAGAGTGGCACGCGTTTGAAGCAATTGCTCTACGGTGGACACCACCAGCGCGGATTCCGCCCCGGCACAGAAAATGTGCCTGGCATCGTCGGACTGGGCAAAGCCGCCGAACTCGCGCGCATTGCTCTTGCAGACGACAACGCCCGAATCTCCGCCCTGCGCGACAAACTTGAACAAGGCTTGCTTGCGCGAATTCCCGATGCTCACGCCAACGGGGCCCAGGCCTCGCGCACTCCGAACACCACGAACATCCGCTTTCCGGGTATTGAAGGCGAAGCTCTCATCATCGCGCTGGACCTAAAGGGCTTGGCCTGCTCGACTGGTGCCGCGTGCTCCTCTGGCGCCGTCGAACCTTCGCACGTGCTCACCGCAATTGGTCTTACGGCGCCTGACGCACGCAGCAGCATCCGCTTCAGCCTGGGGCGCCACACCACGGAAGAGGATATCGACAGGACGTTAGAGATTGTGCCCGCGGCCGTCGCGCAACTTCGCGGACTCTCGCCGACCTACCGCAGGCAGGCCATCACGCTTCGCTGAGTCTCTAGCAACTTTAGAGCGGAAACTCTTTGTTATCTTTTTCCGCCGTTCCTCTAACGCGTCGCTCCTGTACAATAGAAATAGCCGAATATGAACGGATCGATCGCACTGGATTCCCTGCCGGCAGCCGTGGCGGAGCTCACGCCCGGCCTCGTCGCCGTAGCCATGTCTGGTGGTGTTGATTCCTCGACCGTGGCCGCGGTGCTGCAGCGGCAAGGACGCCCAATTGTTGGCCTAACGATGCAACTGTGGAATCAGCGCCGCTTGCCTGAATTGCAGGGAGACGGGCCGGAGCAGCACCGCTGCTGCTCGCTTGACGATGTGTACGACGCCAAACGCGTGGCGCAGCAGCTCGATTTCCCTCACTACGTCGTCAATTTTGAAGATCAATTCGAGCGGCGCGTGGTCCGCCCGTTCGTCGAGCAATATCT
>Ga0209040_10001450_pt1 | contig 18784 bp, 14 predicted proteins | sample BogFormECP12_OM3_FD_188240 | JGI IMG/M metagenome (GOLD analysis project Ga0209040, IMG submission 188240) | Bog forest soil microbial communities from Calvert Island, British Columbia, Canada - ECP12_OM3 (SPAdes) (version 2) | ecosystem: Environmental > Aquatic > Freshwater > Wetlands > Bog ...
TCCGCACCATCCCAAAAAATATTTTGACGTGGGCATCGCCGAAGAGCACGCGGTGATCTTCGCAGCCGGCATGGCCACGCGCGGCTACAAGCCTTTCTGCGCCATCTACTCCACCTTCCTGCAGCGGGCCTTCGATCCTATCGTCCACGACGTCTGCCTGCAGAACCTTCCGGTCGTCTTTTGCATGGACCGCGGCGGCCTGAGCGGCGACGACGGCGCAACGCATCACGGCCTCTTCGACATCAGCTACCTGCGCGGCATTCCCAACATCATTCATATGGACCCCAAGGACGAGGACGAGCTCGCCGACATGCTCTACACGGCGATGCTGCACAACGGTCCGGCGGCGGTGCGCTATCCGCGCGGCACAGGCCCGGGAGTCGCTGTCAAGGCGCATCCTGTGGCGCTGCCCATCGGCAAGGCGGAGGTCATCCGCGACGGCGACGAGATTGCCATCTTCGGTCTCGGCGCGCTGCTTCCCATGGCCGGGAAGCTTGCCGATGCACTCGAGAAGCAGGGCCATTCCGCGGCGGTCATCAATCCGCGATTTGTGAAGCCCCTCGACCGGGAACTGCTCGGCTCGTACGCAAAGCATGCAACCGCGATCGTTACATTTGAAGATCACGTTCTGATGGGCGGCTTTGGCAGCGTGGTTCTGGAAGCGCTAAGCGAGATGGGCTTCGCCACCCCTGTGGTCCGCATCGGCTGGCCTGACCGATTCATCGAGCACGGCAAGGTAGACCAGCTGCGCGCCCGCCACGGCATCAGCGTGGAGGCCGCAATGGAGAAGCTAATCCCTCACCTGAAGCGCCGAGGCCTGAGGCGTTTGGTAGCGCGCTAAGTGCGCTGAGAAATCCCGCCGCCTCCGGGCAGGATCTTTTCCACTTGCACCTGCCGAAAGGCAAAGAGCCGTGCAACCTGCCCCGAAAAGAATAGACCGTGCGCCAGTTCTCCGGCGGGCCCCATCTTCATCTCGTAAACAACTTCATCGGTGATCCGTGTGCCCGCCACGCCGTAGAGAGATTCGGCGCGGACCTGGTGGCAGTGCTTCCAGTACGCAAACGGCCCGCGCATCTGCTCATCGCAGAAATGATCGTTGGGCACGAACTCCGAGATTTTTGCCTCCCACCGCAAGCGAATCGGCGAAAGAGGGTTAGGCCGAAAGCTGATCGTCACGATGGACCCGGCTCCGGCGGCAATGCAGGTGTCCGCACCCGGCGGAGCCACGATGCGCGCTTCTTCGACGCGCGCCTTACGCCAGCGTGGCATCAGCGGAATCAGATTCTGTGGATTCGCGAAAAAGGCGAAGACCACCTCAACCGGGCAGAGAATCCATTGGCTGGTGGCGAAGGTTTGGCGCATCGTTCCACCTTAACAACTTGACCAGTTGGAAAAAGAAAGGCGGGTCGACCAGGGCCCGCCTTTTGAAGTAATGCACACTTAATTCGGCATCAGTACCGTGTCGACGACATGTATGATGCCGTTCGACTGGTAATCGTTGGCAATGGTCACCGTAGACATGCCGCCCTTCTCATCCGTCAGGACGGCTTTGCCGCCCTGAATGGTAGCCGTCAGCGTTCCGCCTTCCACCGTCTTAATCTCAGCCTTGCCGCCGCCATCCTTGATCATCTTTGCAGGTCTTTCGCTGTAACTTTCCCGGCGACCACGTGGTAGGTAAGAATTTTTACAAGCGTCGCCTTGTTTTCCGGCTTCAGCAGCGTATCGACCGTCCCCGCCGGCAGCTTGTCGAATGATTCGTTCGTGGGTGCAAATACTGTAAGCGGGCCAGAGCCTTCCAAGGTTTCAACAAGGCCGGCAGCTTTGACCGCGGCCACCAGCGTGGTGTGATCCTTGGAGTTCGTGGCGTTTTCGACAATGTTCTTGGTTGGATACATCTCGGCCCCGCCCACAATGGGGTCCTTTTGCGCGTGCGCGGCCAAGCCCGCAAATCCAAGAACCAGTGTCAGCATCGTTGCGTAATACTTCTTCATTCTGGGAGTTCCTTTCGTGTGCAACTCTGTACTTCCGGGTGGAGTACGCGCTAAGAGATGCAACTGGATGGGCGCAGCGACGACGGGTTTCGCTCCGAAAAGCGCATCCCATTTGCGGAAGGAAAGAAATCAGGCAGAATCTTGATGCCCCCGCAATGTGGACCGAGCGGTTATTCTGTAGAGAATTCCCACTCGCATGCCGAACCTCAAAACGCTGAGGCTGGCGAGCGGAGAATCACACCCACGATGTCCACTCCCACCTCCGTCCAAAAACACGCTCCCGTTTCAGCAAGCGAGCGATGGATCGTCGCTATCGGCATATGGAAGCTGCTGGAAGCGGCTCTCTTCATTCTCCTGGGCATTGGAGCGCTCAAGCTTGTGCACGCTGATCTCGTCGACGTGGTGACGCGCTTCATCATCGACCTGCGTTTCGATACGGAGGGCCGCTTCGCCAGCTTGATTCTGGAGAAGGTTGCGATGATCGATCCGCACCGGCTCAAGCAGATCAGCTTCGCTATCTTCGCCGCCGCGGGTCTCCATCTGTTGGAAGGCATCGGACTGGTGCTCAGAAAAGTATGGGCCGAATATGTGACTCTGATCCTGACCGCGTCCTTCCTGCCCTGGGAGTTGTTCGAGATCATCCGTCACGTCACCTGGTTCAAGATCGTGCTCACGCTTCTCAATATTGCTGTTGTCGTCTACCTCGTCTTTTATGTTCAAATGAAAACGCGGCAGAGAAGAGAGTGCGAGGGGCAGGAGTGAGCGAAAAATGCCTGTATTATCGCCTAATTTTCGCTTTACCTTGAGTTCTCCAATCTGGCAAGCGCGTTCTTGAAACCCTGAACCTAAAGAAGTAACACTGTATGTTGTGCCTAGCGTCATTTTTCAGCACAACAGGTTGATGTTTCCACAAGACATCCACCAACCCCTTCTGATTCCTTCGGTTTAGCTCGGAAATCTCTTGTTTTTCCGCTTGGAGAGGGCTTATTCCTGCGCTACGATTGTGGTCGAAAGCGGTCAAAAGAGGTCCAAAAGGGAGTATAGGACTTGCTTTGGGGTCAGCTTCAAAGCGACAGCGCGACAGACATGCAGAGCGGGAAGTCTGAGGGCGGTTTTGACCGAAATGGGAAGCGATGTTCCGTGGAAATCACCCAACCCGGGTTGACGAGAAGGGGCGACTCAAGCTGCCGTCCGACTTCAAGCGCGTGGTTGAGGAAAAGTACGGAACGCAGTTTTACATCACCAGCCGCGACGGCAAGGACGCGGAGATTTATCCGATGCAGGAATGGGAAAAGTTCGAACAGAAGCTGGCTGAGATTCCCAATTTCAATCCTGCCAAGAAGAAGTTGTTGAACTACGTGAACTACTACGGCCAGACGACCGAGATGGATGGGCAGGGGCGGGTGCTGTTGCCGCAGATCCTGCGCGAGAAGACGAATACGTTGGGCGATGTGCTGGTGTTTGGCATGCAGACATTTCTGAAGGTCACGAACCGCGAGGCGTTCGTAGCGAGCCTCGAGCCGATGACCGAGGCGGACGAGCGGGAGCTCGAGAATTTCAAGCTGTAACCACCCCCAAGGGGGAGCACATGAACGAGCATGAGCGCCATGTGCCGGTTCTTTTACAACAAGCGATCCGATACCTGAATGTGCGCCGGGGCGGCACATATGTAGACGCCACCCTGGGACTGGCAGGCCATTCGAGCGCAATTGCGCGGGAGCTGGGTCCGCAAGGCAAGCTGATTGCCTTCGACCGCGATCCCGAAGCGATGGCTCTCGCCAGGCAGCGGCTGGACGCGCTGCGCGACGAGCTGGGAGCGGCAATGCCCGAAGTCATCCTGCACGATGTCGAGTTTTCCCAGGCGGGCGAGCGATTGCAGCCGGCCAGTGCGGATGGATTGCTGGCCGACTTCGGAGCTAGCTCCATGCACTTCGACGATGCGCACAGAGGATTTAGTTTTCAGGCGGACGGGCCCTTGGATATGAGGATGAATCCTCGCCAGGGCGCGACCGCCGCACAAGTGGTAAACCAGGCCTGCGAAAAAGAGCTTGCCGATCTGATTTACGAATTCGGAGAGGAAAGGAGGTCGCGGAGAATCGCCAGAGCCATTGTCAGGGCCCGGCCGATTACGACGACGGCACAACTGGCCAGAATCGTAGCGGCCGCGGCCCCGGCGATGAAACACAAGGGAGCCCGGCATTTTCTGCATCCCGCAACGCGGACCTTTCAGGCTCTCCGAATTTATGTGAACGCCGAGCTCGAGGAAATAGACGCGCTGCTCAAGGCAGCACCGGGGCTTCTGAAGCCCGGAGGACGGCTGGTCGTTATCAGCTTTCACTCTCTCGAAGACCGGCTGGCAAAAGATGCATTGCGCGCAGGCGCGCAGCAAGGGATTTATGAAGTCCTCACGCGGAAGCCGGTCACGGCCGACGTCGAGGAAACGGATCGCAACCCGCGTTCCCGCAGCGCGAAGCTGAGGGCCGCGGAGAGAAAGGCAGCAGTTAGCCATTAGCCATTAGCAAACAGAATCTTACTTATGGCTAATCCCTAATGGCTAATGGCTGTACAAGAAATCGGGCCGGGGTCGTCCCACCGCACCAAAATGGCGAAAGTAATTCAAGACGAACCTCGTAATCTTCCCTCCTGTACTTAGCGACCCGGGCCCGGTCGTAAGAGGGAAAAAACAGCCGCTAGCTACTAGCCTTTAGCTTCTAGCTTGTTCGGCGCGGCGGCAGATAAGTTTTCGAAGGAAGTGGTTTGTATCAGGTCGTACCGCAGCTCACAAGCTAACGGCTAGTAGCTAGTGGCTAATAGCTGCACTTAGGAGAAGATCATGGCGACACAGGCATTCGCGGCACCCAACAGCATAGGCCGCAACAGCTATGACCGGATCGTGGAACGCAACCAGGCGTTGCTGGCGGCGCAGCAGCGCGCCCGTCGCGGACCCACCCCCGAAGTCTTCTTCGTCAAGCGTTTCGACAATTCACGGATTGTGAAGGCCGCCGATCCCGAGCGCGTCAAGGAGATGCGCACCTTTGCCTGCGCCATGGCGCTGCTCTTCGGGCTCATCATGATGTACGGATGGCAGCACCTCAGCGCCATCGAGTGCGGCTACCGCATCGAGTCGGAGAAGCAGCAGCTTCTGCAGCTGGAGGAACAGAACCGCCAGCTTCGCCTCACGGAAGCGCAGTTGGGGGATCCGGCACGTATCGATCAGATGGCACGTCAGCTGGGGCTCACGGCTCCGCATCCCGGGCAGGTCGTTCGTCCCGACGCCACCGCCGATCCGAATGCTCCCGCGCTGGCCCAGGTCACGCCCATGCTTCCAGCCATCCGCTAGCTCTTAACCTTTCGGGAGGGGATTGCCGCCGCAGTGAAGAGTCTTTCATTTTCTCCCGCCATCTCCTCACCCGTCGCGAAAACAGGCGTGGTCACGCCTATGAGCCGCATGCGCGTGCTCAACCTTCTCCTCTTATTTCTCTTCTGGTCAGTCTTGATTTGCGGTCGTCTCGCCTGGCTGCAGGTCTTTCGCCATCAGGAATTCGTCGAGCGCGCCGCGAAGCAGCAGCAGCGCGGCTTTGAGGTAGCTCCGCGCCGCGGCGTTCTCTACGATCGCAACCTGCACGAACTGGCGATGACCGTGTTTGTAGACTCGGTTTACGGCGTGCCCTCCGAGATCGGCGCGGACAGGCCGCAAACCGCTGCCGCACTTGCGAAGGTAGTCCACACCGACCCCACCGACACTTTCACGTCCGAGCAGCAGATTCTCGCGCGCCTGAACGCCTCCCGCAACTTCGCATGGGTCGCGCGCAAGCAGGATGCGGCGATCATCGATAAGGTGAAAGCGCTGAATCTGCACGGCGTCTACGTCCAAAAGGAATTCAAGCGCTTCTATCCGGATAACCAGATTGCCGCGCAAGTCCTCGGCTACGTCGGCATCGACGACAACGGCCTGGGCGGCCTGGAGCAGAATTTTGACGAAGACCTGCACGGCACACCGGGACGCATGTTGACGGCGCTCGACGCGCGCAGGCACGTACTTGGCAGTGAAGAACGCGAGCCGCTCCCCGGCGAAAATCTCATCCTCAGCATCGACGAGAACATTCAGTTCATGGCCGAGAAGGCCCTGGACCTTAACATGGAGCGGACACACGCGGAATACGGCACGGTCGTCGTTCAGGATCCGCACACCGGGCAGATTCTTGCGCTTGCTGTCCGGCCTACATTCAATCCAAATGATTTCCGCCATGCCACGACGAATCTGCTGAAAAACCACGCGGTGAGCGATGTCTACGAGCCCGGCTCCACATTCAAGCCAGTGACCTATGCGGCAGCGCTGGAAGAAAAAGCCATCACTCCCGACAGCATGGTGGATTGCGGTGGCGGCGCGCTCAGCATCGCCGGCCATACGGTGCACGATGCTCCCGGTGAGCATTTTGGAATGCTTCCGGCGTGGAAGGCCCTTGCGGTTTCAAGTAACGTCTGCGCTATCCGTGTGGGCGAACGCGTAGGCCCCGAGCACCTTTACAAATACATCCGCGCGTTTGGATTTGGTGAGCGCAGCGGCATTGAACTCCCTGCCGAAACAAGAGGATTGCTGGAGCCATTGAAGCACTGGGGTCCGGCCTCTATGGGCGCCATTCCCATGGGCCAGGAAATTGCCGTTACGCCCGTGCAGATCGTCACCATGGTTTCAACCATTGCCAATGGCGGGGTCTACTTGCCACCCCACATTCTGCTGCAAAGCACGGACCTGGTGAAGGGCGATCCGAAGCTGAAGCCTGCGGTATTTCACCCTGAGAACAGTTTGCCCGACCAGTTACCGGAGGGCGCGAACCGCGTGATTTCGGAACTGACCGCAGCCCAGATGCGAAAGATGATGCAGGATGTAGTGCTTATGGGCACCGCGCATGGGGCCGTTCATCTGAACGGTTACAGCGCGGCGGGCAAGACCGGGACGGCACAGAAGATTGATCCCCGCACCCACACGTATTCGAAGACCAACTTCGTCGCTTCGTTCGTTGGATTCGCCCCGGTCAACAATCCCGCCATCACGATTGCCGTTGTGATGGATTCGCCCCAACACAGCATGCACTTTGGGGCGCAGGCCAGCGCGCCCGTATTCCAGGATCTGGCGCAGCAGATCCTCGAATACCTGGGTGTGCCCCACGATGAGCCGATGCAGTCTCCGGGAGTGAAGCCGCAAGTGCAGGCAGTGGATGAAGAAGAACCTGTGGAGCACGTGGACGATCTCGATTCGCTCTTCGCTGAAGTGAACAATCTACCCGCCGACGACCCCCTGCGCTCGAACGTACCAGTGCAGACCCTCCTCCCCGAATCGAAAGACGACAATGCGCCGCCACCGCTCGATCCAAAGCCGGTCGCGACACCGCACCCGTCGCAAGCCATTGCCTCGGCAGACCTGAAACCGCCACCTCAACCCGTGTCGCAGCCCGAGCCAACATTGATCGCGCAGGAAACCCAGCCCGGCAAGCCTCCATCCTTATCACCTGGGAGGGGCTCTGTGGTTGTCGCTTCCGGCAATCGTGTCCCCGTGCCGTCTTTCGAAGGCGAACCCGTCCGCAAGGTCATCGAGCAGGCTGGCGGTGTCGGCCTTGGAGTCCAGGTGCTAGGCACCGGAATCGCTCGCGGACAAGCCCCCGCAGCCGGCACGATGGTTCCCGCCGGCACTGAAGTTGTCGTCCGTTTCGGGCGTTAAGTTAATCGCGATTTCTTGCTTCTTCCCACCGTAGAATAGATTTGGTTCAGTATGCAGATCGATGAGATTTTGCGCGGAGTTGCGTGCCTCCGGCGTTCGGGCCCGAGCGCCAAAGTCACGGGCGTCGAGTACGACTCGCGCCGCATCGCCCCCGGCTCGCTCTTTGTCGCCATGCAGGGCGAGACGACGGACGGCAATCGCTACATCAGCAATGCAATAGAACGGGGCGCTGTAGCCGTAGTCACCGATTCGTCTGCAGTATTCAACGACCTGCTCAATCACCCGTACATCGCAGTGGCCGAAGTTGCGCACGGACGCAACGCCCTTGCGCTGATCGCGGCGAACTTTTTCGCGCATCCTGAAAGGCAGCTGGCCCTCTGCGGCGTGACCGGAACCAACGGCAAGACAACGACCGCCTACCTGCTTGACGCGATGCTGAACTACGCGGACCGCAAAACCGTCCTGGTTGGAACTATCGAGTATCACGTGGCGGGCGCGGTTCGCCCCTCGCCGCACACCACGCCCGAGTCGCGCGATCTGCTCGAGATCCTTCGTGATGGTGTCGCCGCCGGAGCTACCGAAGCAGTGATGGAGGTCTCATCGCACGCCCTCGCCCAGGGCCGCGTTCACGGCCTGTCTTTCGACGTCGCCATCTTCACCAACCTCACCCGCGACCACCTCGATTTTCACGGCACGATGGAAAACTACTTTGCCGCCAAGCGAAAACTCTTCGACGGCAGCCTCCGGATCCCGCCGCGCGTGGCAGTCGTGAACATTGAAGATCCATACGGCGCGCAACTGGCATCGGTCGCCCGCGAAGTCGGCTCGGAGATATTCTCCTATGGCATCGGAGGCGGCGACTTCCGTGCCGAAAGCATCCAGATGGCGGCCGGCTGCATGCGCTTCACGTTAGGATCTCCCACCGGGACCACGCAGATCCACACACGGCTTACTGGAAGGGTGAACGTCTATAATCTCCTGGCTGCCTCCGCTGCTGCCTTCGCGCGAGGCTTGTCACTCGAAGAGATTCGTTCCGGTGTCGCATCTCTCCAGTGCGTGCCAGGACGATTTCAGACCATTGATACGGGGCAACCATTCACTGTAGTCGTTGACTACGCGCACACCGACGATGCCCTTCGCAACCTGACCGCCCTGGCGCGCGAATTTGCCACCAACACTGGTGGAAAAGTCATTACCTTGTTCGGCTGCGGAGGCGATCGCGACAAGGCCAAGCGTCCGCTCATGGGCCGTGCTGCAGGCGAGGGGAGCGACTTCGTCGTCCTTACATCGGACAATCCACGCAGCGAGGATCCGGAAGCGATTCTCCGCGACATTATGCCCGGCCTCCAGGCGACTCGGGTGCAATACGTAACAGAGCCTGATCGCTATCGCGCCATCCGCGTGGCTCTCGAATCCGCCAGGCCAGGAGATATCGTTCTGATCGCCGGTAAGGGCCACGAGAAGACGCAAACATTGAAGCACGCGACCATCCCCTTCGATGACGCCGAAGTTGCCGCGGCAGTGCTGAGCGAATTGCAGTCCGGAGTGAGAGCATGAGGCTCGACCTCCACGAGATTGCCCAATGGTCCAGCGCGGAACTGCCTTACTCGGAGCCAGGTCTGGCCGCGACCGGCTACTCCATCGATTCGCGCACGCTCCAGAGCGGCGACCTGTTTTTTGCCGTCAAGGGCGAGCGCTTCGACGGACACGACTTCGTCGCGGCCGCCTTTGATCGCGGAGCCATCGCCGCCGTTGTTGCACGGGGCAAGCTGACCATGTTGCCGGAAGAGACGCGCAAGCATCCCCTGCTCATCGTTGATGACCCGCTCACCGGGCTGCAGCAACTCGCAATGGCAGTGCGGCGGCATTGGGCAAGGCGGGTCGTAGCCATTACCGGATCAGCCGGCAAGACAACCACGAAAGAAGCCATCGCCAAAGTGCTCAGCACGCGCTTCTCCGTCCTCAAGTCGCAGGGCAACTTGAACAATGGATACGGCCTGCCTTTGCAATTGCTCAAGCTTGAGCCGCACCACGAAATTGCGGTGATCGAGATGGGCATGTCGGGTGCCGGCGAGATCGCCGCTCTCGCGCGCATCGCCGCGCCTGACTGGGGCGTCGTTACCAACGTGGGCAACGCGCACGCAGAATTTTTCGCCGACGGAATCGCCGGCATTGCCCGCGCCAAATACGAGCTGATCGAAGCCCTGCCCGTGCACGGCGTCGCCTTTCTCAATTGCGACGACGCCTACGTCTCGCAATTCGGCCGCGACTTTCGTGGCAAGGCAGTCTACTTCGGCCGAGGCCCTTGTTCCGATCCGCGAGCTGAGTCGATCGAATCGCTCGGTACTGATGGACAGCGCATCAAGATTCGCGCGGGTGAGACCCACGCCACCCTTCATCTGCATTTGCTTGGCGAGCACAATGTCGCAAACGCACTCGCCGCGGTAGCCGTTGGAATAGATGTCGGTATCCCCGTCGAAACCTGCTGCCAGGCCCTTGCTGAATTGCGTCCTGAAGACAAGCGCGGCCAGGTCATCACACTGCGCGGCGCCACAATCATCAATGACAGTTACAATTCCAATCCGGAAGCCCTGAAAGCCATGATCGGCACGCTTGCCTCGATGCCGGTCTCAGGCGATGGCCGCCGCGTTCTTGTCGCTGGAGAAATGCTCGAACTCGGATCAGAATCCGTCGCTCTGCACGCAGCCTCCGGAAAAACCGCCGCAGATGCAGGCATCGACATTGTTATTGGAGTTCGCGGCCACGCGCTGCATATCGTCGATGCCGCTCGCCAGGCTCAGGCCGTTTTTTTTGACTCGCCCGAACAAGCCGGGCAATGGCTGCGCGAAGAACTACGTCCCGGCGACATTGTTTTGCTCAAGGCCTCGCGCGGAGTCAGACTCGAACGAGCCCTCGATGCACTCGCCGGCGATTAATCGCCAGACAAGATTCGGGAAAAAGGCGGAGCCTGATATCCAAACTCACGTTCCACGCAGGCCGCGACGGCCAGCGCCGCTTCATCTTCAAAAGGACGCCCCGCAATCTGTACACCAATCGGCAAGCCTCCCGTCGATCTTCCCACGGGAACGACCGCCGCGGGCGAGGCAAATAGACTAAACCACTGTGTATACCGCATCGCATCAAGATAGCGGATCCTCTGGCCTTCAACTGTCCATTCGCGCTCGCCATGCCGGAATGCCGGCACAGAGCAAACCGGGCAAAGCAGCACGGGGAAAGGCTGCATCTCCGCCAGCAACTTGTGGCGAACCATGTCGCACTCTGCCCACGCGCGCAGCAGCGAGTCTGCGGTCAACTGTTTCTCTGCGCGAGCGATTTCCAGAAATCCTCGAAATACCGGGCTAAGCTGGTCTTCACGCCCTTCAATCGCCTGTTGGCAAAACATCGCACCGCACTGGACGAAGAAAATCCACCACAGTCTGCGCGCTTCATCGAGCGCCTTTGGGCGAAAGCGCTGCACATTGAAGCCTTGCCGTTCGAGCGCCTGCGCTGCGTTGCGCACCGCCTGTCGCGTTTCTTCTGTGACGGGCGTCAGGCCATCATCCTCAAACCAGCCGATCGGAATCCGCTTTGCCTCGTCAGACGAGATTTGCCGAAAGCCCAGCGGCGCGCTCTCCGGATCGAGAGGATCCTGCGCGCAAAGCGTCCGGAACAACAACGCAACATCCGCAATCGTGCGCGCCATCGGACCGACCGTGCCGAGGATTGAAAACGGTCCGACTGACGGCGGGCGATGTCCGCGCCCGGGCACGCGTCCCGGTGTCGGCTTCAGCGAAGCGATTCCGCAGAAGTGCGCCGGCTCGCGTACTGAGCCGCCGCTGTCGCTGCCCAGGCCGCCAGCTGACAATCCCGCCGCAATCGCTGCCGCCTCACCACCGCTCGATCCGCCCGCCGAATGCTCCAGGCTCCAAGGATTGCTCGTCTTCCCGTAAAGCAGATTGTCGGTTTCGTACGCCATTAGAAATTCGGGGCAGTTCGTCGTTCCGAGCACCGTCGCGCCGGCGCGGCGAAGGCGCGCGACCGATTCCGCGTCCTCACCGGCCATGTGCCCGCGATTGAGCACGCTGCCAATCTCGCATCGGTGTCCCTTCACTTCGAGCGAAGATTTCACCGTCAGCGGCAACCCGGCCAGCGGTCCACGCTTCGTCTCCCGCGCCTGCGAGCGAACGCGCTCTGGATCAAACTCGATAAGCGCATTGAGTCGCGGATTCAGCCGCTCGATCTGCCGAATGTGTTCCTCGGCCAGCTCAATCGGGGAAATCTTGCCCCGTTCCAAAAGTGCAAGTTGTTCGACAGCAGACAGCAGCGTCACGTTCACGGCTTGCCTGTGATCGGTTGCGACTCCGTCGGCATATACCTGAACTGGAATCGCTGCGTGCGCTCGCCCGATTCGAAACGATCGTTCCAATCCAGCCGGTACTTCAGCGCCGAAGCGCCATCGGGATAATGCTCGCGCGCCGGGTACGGATACGTGCTCATCTCGTGGAACGGCATCTGAGCCACGGTAAAGGGCAGCGCTTCGTAAAAGTCCATATCCTTCACAAAGCCATTCGCGTAGAAGAAGTAATCGCGCTTCCAGTGCGCGGGCAACGCTGGCAACGGCGCCGCGCTGAACTCAGTGTCGATTTCTTCGCCGCTGCCGAAAATCACGTATTTGTTATCAGGCTTATCGAGCAGCGGAGTCACGTTGCCGTAGTGCGTATAGCTGCCGCGCTGCCACTGGAACGGCCCAGTCGCGCTGATGCGATCGTAGTGATACGTCAGGTCGCCCGGCGTCTCGCCGTCCACCTGCTGCGGATATCCGCGGAACGCCAGGTGCGCTATCCCAAGCGGCAATTCGGTCTGCCGAACCTGCTTCAATTCGTCCGGACCATTGTCCACGAGCACCTGATCCCAATAAATCTGCAGGTTCGTTGTGATGCGAATGCGCCGCGCGCCCTCCGGCACCTTGCCGGTCAGATCGACGACAATCGTGCGAGGCAATCCCGCCGGAAATCCCATATCATCGACAATCCGCTTCCAGCTTCCATCCGGCATCTGCACTTCCACATACGGCGGAACCGGTTCGAGCCCCGCCTGCCAAGCCGCATACATCGAGCTCGCGCTGAAGTATTCGATGAAGCCGTGCAGGAACAGGCGAAGAGGATTCTGCGGAGACCATTTTCCAAGATCGAGCGTGAGCGTGTGCTTGTTCGCGTAGCCAGCGTAGCTCAGGTTGGTGAAGTCGCGCACATATTTGTGATCGCGGGTGGCCAGCACATCGAGCACATCGCGTCCCTTGTCGTCCCACGCTCCCGCTGGCGGATGCGTTGCTGCAGAAGCGACAATAGTGCGCCCCGACGCAAACGGAGGCTCGCTCAGGAAGCGCTCGTCCGGATAGACCTCGGTCCCCTCAGGATGATCGACGGCCACCAGGCGCACCTGGTCGACGAAGTTGATCTCCTCCATCGGCTCGCCGAATCTCAGACTCAGGTATCCGTTGCGCTCCTTCAATTGCGAGCCATCCACTTTGATCCATTCATCGACGTCGGCCTTGTTGGTCGCGGTTGGCGACACCCAATGTCCAATCACCGCCGCGCCAATCACATCGGAGACAAACTGATACTGCGTGCCATCCCATGCAAAAAGTACCGGACAGGAACTCCCTCGGCGGTCGAGCTCCGTAATTGCAGCGGGCTTCGTGGCCGCGAGATCGATCTCGTCCTGCGGCACGCCGGTCGGCCACAGCATCCGCACCACATCGGCGTGCTCCGCTTGTCCCAGGCCCGCAAGTATCTCGGTTGAGTTTTGGCTCAGGTAGCCGGACCCGCCCGCAATCTCAAACTTTTGCCACTTGCCGTTGGAGAAAACCTCGACCTTGGTGCCCAGCGCAGTCTTGTTATCGGCCAGGCCGGTGAAGGAAAGGCGCATCGAGTGATTCCGATTTCCGCCAACATTGTGCAGCACCACCGGCGGTTGATCGAGCTGGGTGACAATCAAATCCGCGGCGCCGTCGCCGTCCACGTCCACTGCGATCACCGAACGCGGATTCGTAAGCTTCAGCTTGTCTGCCCCTACTGCGCTGCTCACGTCTTCAAAGCCAGCCGCGCCACGATTACGCAGCACGCGCAGCTCCGCGCCACTCGCCGTCTCGACGATCACCGCCAGATCAATCCACCCATCGTTGTCGATGTCGATCGGCGTCAGTCCCCACGCGCCTTTCGCATCCTTGATGGGCAACGGGACGCGCTCAAAGTGCTTGCCATCGATGTTGCGCCACAGGCTCACTCCAGGAGCGCCTGTATGGGTAACGGCGACATCCATCCAACCATCCTTGTTGAAGTCGAAGACAGAAACGCCGACCGTAGGAGCGAGATCCGAAGCCGCATAAAGCGGAACAACTTTGAAGTGCCCCTCGCGCGCATTTTCAAAGATCGTCGGCGTGCTCCCCGAACCCGTCACTACCAGATCAACAGCACGATCGTTGTTGATATCGGAAAGCGTCGCGTTTGTCGTTGCACTTTCGCCCGCCAGTCCCGTCGGCCCGGTCCATTCCGTAAAGGTAGAGTTACCATTATTGCGCCACATCACGCTCGGTCCTGCACTGGTATTTAGGGCAGTACCGGTTACAAATAGGTCCAAATCACCATCGTGATCAAAATCAATAAAAGTCAGTCCCGCGGGGCGATTCAATTGCTGGATGCCGACAGTCTTAGTCGTGTCTGCAAAATTACCTTTCCCGAGATTGTGAAAGAGAATCACGCGATCGCTCATCGCCACGGCCAGGTCTGGCAATCCATCACTGTCGTAGTCGCCAACTGTGCAGGCAACGCCGTGACCGCTCGCCGTGAGCCCTGTTTGCGCCGCTGGAATCTCCTCGAACCCGCCGTTACCGAGATTCCTGTATGCGCGAATCGCCTGCTCCCCGTCGCTCATCACAATCAGGTCTTTGTGTCCCACGCCTTCGATATCGAGGACGCAAGCCCCTTCGCCCAGCTCTTTTTCAGAGCTTGCCGCCGGACCGGAAGCATGCCCGGAAATTGTTTGTGGCACAAAAGTGACCGGGATCATCGCCTCCACCGCGGTCTCCGGCGCGAGCATATCCTGCACCGTGGCGTAGCGGCCCTGCTCTCCGTAAGCGGCGCTCAACGGAGATGAAATCTTCTCCTGCGTCAATTGCTGAAAGCGCTTCAGATATTCGCGCGCCGCTTCGGTGTTCCCCATCCGCTGTAGCGTTCGCGCCATGCCGAATTGCGCGGAGGCATGTACGGGATTCAATCGCAGCGCTGCCTCGAACTCCTGCTTGGCATGCTCGTAATCATTCAGGCTCAGATAAAAGGTGCCGAGAAAGTAGCAGGTATCCGCATCGTTTGGATCGATATTCGCCGCATGCTGCATGTCCTCGATTGCTTGCTTGGGATTGCCGGCGTCAAGGTGCAGAATCCCCAGGCTGTACCACGTGCGCGCGTTGTTCGGATCAATGGCCGCAGCCTGTTTCAGAGCCGCTTCCGCCTCAGGCAGCTTGCGCAGGTAGACCAGCGCAATGCCTTTATTCATCAGCGGAATCGCGCTCCGCGGATCGGCCGCATGCGCCTCGTCGAATTTGGCAATCGCCTTCTCGGTAAGCTGCTGGTTCATCAGCGCCACGCCAATGTCGTTCAGGCGGGCTGCTTCCACCGGGTTGGGCTGCTGGTCGGCTGACCATCCCAGCGCAAATGCTTGCGTGAAGAACAAAGCGAGCAGCAGAAATTCGCTCAGATGACCATGTGCGAAGCTACGAATTCCGGAGACCATTTGCCTGAGGAAACATGCTGGAGCACCTGGCAAATGTGCATTGCATCGACCAATGGTGAGTAACATTTTCGCCCTTAATTATAGAAGAGCGCTTTAGTATCAGGCCTGCGTCTAGAATCTGGGGATGCGACGCAAGATCGCGGTAGTCACCAGCTCCCGCGCCGATTACAGTCATCTCTACTGGCCGCTGCACGATTTAGCCGCCCATCCCGAAGTGGACCTCCAGCTCATTGTGATGGGCCCCCATCTCTCTTCCGCCTTCGGTCTGACGGTCGAGGACATTGAAAAGGACGGCTTCACCATCGCCGGGCGCGTCGAGTGCCTGCTCAGCTCCGATACCGACACCGGCATGGCCAAGACCATCGGTGTTGCCGTGCTCGGGCTCGCCGACCTGTTTGGCCAATTGCGCCCCGACCTGCTCCTGCTCATCGCCGACCGTTATGAGATGCTCGCGCCCGCCTCCGTGGCCCTGGCTCTGCGCATTCCCATCGCGCACATCGAGGGAGGCGAAATCAGCGAAGGCGCCATCGACGACGCCGTAAGAAACGCGCTCACCAAGATGAGTCACATCCACTTCACCTCGACCCACAACGCTCGCGACCGCGTCATTGCGATGGGCGAAGAGCCTTGGCGAGTCCATCGCGCCGGCGCTCCCTCGCTCGATCATCTGCGTCGCAGCCCGCTGCTCACGCGCGTTCAGGTGCAGCAGCGGCTCAGCCTCGATCTTGACCGCCCGAGCATCCTCGTTGCCTATCACCCCGTGACCCTCCTCCGCGAAACCACCCAGGAAGCCGACGCGCTCTTTTCGGCGCTCGACAGACTCCCTGGGCAAATCATCTTTACCTACCCCAACGCCGACGCGGGCAGTCATCATCTCATCGAGCGCGCCCGAGCCTTCGCCGCGTTACGCGAGAACGCCCACGTCTTCGTCAGTCTCGGCGCCATCCTGTATTGGAGCCTCCTCCGGCACGTCGATATGCTCATCGGAAATTCCAGCAGCGGCATCATGGAGACCGCCTCCTTCGCTCTGCCCACCGTCGACATTGGCCTTCGTCAGATGGGACGGGAGCGGGCGCGCAACGTCCTCAACGCAGCACCTGAAGCGGATGCCATTCTCGACAAAATCGCCGTAGCACGGACCGACGCCTTTCGCGCGTCACTCATCGGCATGGAAAATCTCTACGGAGACGGCCATGCCTCCGAAAAAATCGTGCAGGTGCTAACCACGGTCCCGCTCTCGCAGGATCTGCTGATCAAACGGGCGTAGCTCAGAATCCGCCCGACATACCGCATAGCGGGATCACCGTCGCGAAGAAGCCTTGCTTCTTAATCCTGTGAAATCATAGGATCAACTTTTTGATCGCGTCGAGTTCGTTGTGGACCCGCTCGGTCAAACGGTCCAAGTTCAACCGTCAGAAGGCGAGCGCAAGCATGACTTTGCTTCATGAAGACCGGCTTTTTCCTGCCGACCCGGACACCCGCGCCATCGTCCGGCGGCTCTTCGCCACGATCCGCGACCTGCCTATCCTCAGCCCGCACGGACATACGAACGCCGCATGGTTCGCCCACAACCGGCCGTTCCCGGACCCCGCCAAGCTCTTCGTCCAGCCTGACCACTACGTTTTCCGCATGCTCTACAGCCAAGGCGTCGCGCTTGAGGATCTCGAAGTCGGCGTGGCCGAGCTAAAAGACCCGAGAAAGGTTTGGCGCACCTTCGCCGACCACTACTACCTCTTTCGCGGAACCCCCACGCGCCTGTGGCTCGACTATGCCTTTCAGGAACTCTTCGGTCTAAGCGAGCGCCTCACTCCGGCAACCGCCGACCTCTACTACGACACCATCGCCGAGAAGCTTCTCACGCCTGAGTTCCTGCCGCGCGCTCTCTACGAGCGCTTTCGTCTCGAAGTCCTCGCCACCACCGATTCGCCGCTCGATTCGCTGGCCGATCACCTGGCCATCCGCGACTCCACCTGGAAGGCGCGCATCATCCCCACCTTTCGCCCCGATCCAGTCGTCGATCCTGAATTCGCCGGCTTCCGGGAAAACGTTGCCCGCCTCGGAGAGATGACCGGTGAAGATACCCGCACTTTCCCGGGATATCTGCGCGCCCTCGAAAAGACACGCGGGCGGTTCAAGCAACTCGGTTGTACCGCAACCGACCACGGACATCCCACCGCCCGCACCGCAAACCTTTCGCTTGATGGAGCAGCGAAGCTCTTCGACCTGGTTCTTTCCGGGCGAGCCACAGCGGAAGACCAGGAGCTTTTCCGCGCGCAGATGCTCACCGAAATGGCCTGCATGAGCGTCAAAGACGGGCTGGTCATGCAGATTCATCCCGGCAGCGCACGCAATCACAACCGGCAGGTGTACGAACGCTACGGCCGCGACATGGGTGCGGATATTCCCACCGCGACCGATTACGTCCACGCGCTGCGCCCGCTGCTCGACCGCTACGGCAACGAGCCCAATTTCACTCTCATCCTTTTCACCCTGGACGAATCGGCTTACAGCAGGGAACTCGCGCCCCTCGCCGGACATTATCCCTGCCTGCGCCTCGGCCCACCCTGGTGGTTCCACGACAGCCCCGAGGGTATGCAGCGCTTCCGCGAATATGTCACGGAGACAGCGGGTTTCTACAACACGGCCGGCTTCAACGACGATACCCGCGCTTTCCTGTCCATCCCCGCGCGCCACGATGTGGCTCGCCGGATGGATTGCGCCTTCCTCGCGAAACTCGTAGTTGAACACTGCCTCGACGAAGATGAAGCCTTTGAGCTTGCCCACGATCTGACGTACAAACTCGTTCGAAGCGCGTACAAATTATGAAGACACCTCACAATACGAAACTGGCAGGAGAGAAACTCCGGGCGGGCGCATGAATCCAGGTCGAGACGTTGTGGATCAAGAGGAGGAAGAGTCGGGCCTCAGCGGCGTGCGTCTCGGGCGTGTCCGCTGGACCATCTGCGCCATGCTCTTCTTCGCAACCTCGATCAACTACATGGACCGGCAGGTCATCGCCCTGCTCAAACCGACGCTGCAACAGAGCATCGGGCTCACCGAAATCAACTACGGCTACATCGTCGACGCCTTCCAGGTCGCCTATGCCATCGGCCTTCTCGTCGCCGGGCGCGTTGTCGACAAGATCGGCACCCGCATCGGCTACATCATCATCATGGGCATCTGGAGCCTCTCCGCCATGGGCCACGCGCTGGCCAGCTCTGCCTTTGAATTCGGCATCGCGCGTTTCTTCCTGGGCATTGGCGAATCGGGCAATTTCCCCGCC
>Ga0209040_10001451_pt1 | contig 18777 bp, 11 predicted proteins | sample BogFormECP12_OM3_FD_188240 | JGI IMG/M metagenome (GOLD analysis project Ga0209040, IMG submission 188240) | Bog forest soil microbial communities from Calvert Island, British Columbia, Canada - ECP12_OM3 (SPAdes) (version 2) | ecosystem: Environmental > Aquatic > Freshwater > Wetlands > Bog ...
AGGTCATGCAGGACGCCAGCTCGATGGGATTGAAGCCCCTCTCGGTGCGGGCCTCGATCTTCTACGGGCAGGCTCTCTTGGCCACCAATCACGCCGACGCCGCGCGGCAGCAACTGGAGGATGCACTGGCACAGGCAGAAACACTCGGAATGCGGGTGGAACTGGCCCGCGTCCAGTATCTGCTGGGCAGGGCGGTTACCCTTACCGGCAGACCAAAAGAGGCCGCGTCCCGTTACGCAGAGGCGGCACGTATTTTGCAGTCCCTCAGTAAGCAAGACGGCGCGAGTCACATCCTCGACCGTCCCGACCTCAAAGCCATCTATGGCGAGGCAAAGTCTTCCCAAGGCGGCGCCGCTTAGCCCTGGCTCCGAACATCTGAAAGTCCTTAAAAGAGGGGCTTTCTCTGGCGAAGGTCGGTTTACTACCTAGTCCCACGCTACCGGGTCGGACGACAAGAATCATCACTCTTGGCGACCGTAAGCGCTAAGTTGGTTGGAGACAAAGACAATGGCAGTCTCGAGTCAGCTATGCCAACTCGAGAACCGCGCCTGAAAATAGCTTCCCTTAGTCCATCATGGTCCATTCGGTCGGAAGGTGGCCACAAGATCCGCCCCCGGGGCCTGCGGCCCCAACTTGATAGCAGGTTCGGTCGGATAGCTCCTGTACCTCTTGAACAGGTTCATCAAGTTGCCCCCGCCGCCGAAGCCCTTACCTTTCCCCGACATCGTACCGTCACTGGGATCGTTCATGTACGAGGTGAAGATGCTCATCCAGTTGTTCGATCCAATGGCATCGTTTTCCAGATAGTCGGCATTGGTCGGAGTAACGTTGTCCGAAGTGAAGAAACTCGTGTCGATGTCAATGCATTGATTCGGGTTATTAATAGGATCACACTGCAGCTCCTGAGGACACATCACTTGGTTGCCATTCTGGTCCTGGCATGTGACCGAGTAAACAATGCAATTCCCGTTCGTAGAAGTCGGAGGGTTCGCCCCCCCGCCGCCCGTCCCGCCGTAAACAATGCACTGTTCATTGGCAAAACCCGTTCCGGCCAACCGCGTCTGATAAAAAAGTTGGCGGTCAATCGGCGTCGCCAAGACCGTCATTAACGTATTGTTCCCATTGATGAAGCCTTGGGGATACGTAACGGTCGTCTGGTGCTCTCCGAAATTGAAAACCGTCGGCGTTCCGCCCGGCTGAATCAGTTGCTGCAACATAGTGGGTCCGGTTGGCGTGTACTGCCAAGCTAGGATATCCATCTGCATGCCCTCATCCGGCTGAGATGACGTAAACCCGACCCAGGCGTATCCGATTTTCCCCGGACGAGTATCGAGTTGGAGGCCCAGCGGATTGGTGTTCATGTCATAGACAATGTTGTAGGGAACCGAGACGTTCGGTGGTCCTTTCGGGTTGTGCGTCACCCCCTGATACTGAGGGTCGAGCCATATCTGGAGTAGCCCGCCGGGCTGCATCATGCTAGGCGGGTTGTATCCAATCACCACGTCATGCACAGACCCGTCGGTGCAGGTTCCGTCGCTACAGGTGCCCCCCATAGTGACCGAAGGCGTGTAAGGCTGCGTATTCGGCGGATAGATGCAGTTCGGCACATTCTGGTGATTCCCAATCGTAAAGTCCCCGTTCTCGTGTACCGGCGTGTTTGTGCCTGGGCCACAAGTCTGAATAGCGATGTGGTTTGCGTTCGGGTCCCAGTCGTTTTGCGCGAGGTCAAACTCGATGGCTAGGCTGTTGTTGATGCCGGCGTAGCCCAGGGCCCCGGCCTGGTTCGGGTAATTTGGGTTGCCGCCCGCTCCTAAGGCTCCGGAGTACGAGCCCCTGGCTCCATAAGTGCCATCTGTGCTGGGGGCGTATTGCACAATAAAGGCGAAGCCATCACCCGGCGCGCAGCACTGTAGATTATGGGCCTGGAACTGAAACCATACGGTGAAACCGACACTAACCGGCTGTTCACCCACTCCTAGCGAGAACGTTTGTTGCTGAAAGTACACCGACGACGCTTCGGTGGCTCCGGTGCCATCCGTCAGGCGAAGAACAGTCTTGCCGTTCCATTGTGTAATACTGGGAATGCCAATATTAAGTGGAGATCCATTCAACTGAAGGAATTGATATGGATTAGTTGGGCCGGAAAAATCTGGATAGAAGTTGATCTGCTGCGCAGCGGAGGAGGCGGCAAAGCACAACAGCAGAGTTGCAGTCAGCAGGAAACTCGAATACCGGATTCCAGGTAGCATGGTGATTGCTTCTTTCCTGCGCCGGCGCACCGGCGCACTAATATTCTGCCTGTTTGCGGGCGGCGATACTCGATGGGGGAAGTCTCGCGCAATGGCCACATTCGCGCAATACACTGGGTAGATGGTCGCATTTTGCGGCTGTTCGGGCTGGATGTCAAGTAAATCCCGACTACGCCGCAAAGATTAATACCCAGTACCGTAGGCCATAAGGTGCTGATTCGATTGGCCTTAAAGTGGCCAATCGGACCTGCCTCGGCTGCACGCATTCCCGTTTCCTCGTTGTGGCTGCGCTTTCCGCCGGGGCTTCTGGGCTTCGTCGCGAGTCGCACGTCGCTACTGATCCGGTGACAGCAATCGGTGAAGCTCGGCAAGGAAGGAATTTCGCGCCTCAGTCGTTTACATATGTAGGGTTACATCAGGTGGCGATATACACTAACCTTTCCAAGAGTGGACAAGTTGCGCAAGAATCCCAAGCCTGACAAAAACAAGCCCGCTCGGCCCTCGCCTTTTCGTGGCGTCGTTCTGGGCGTCATTGCGGCTAGCGTCGTTGGTGTTCTCCTCTGGCGCTGGACCGCAAGAGTCCGCGGACAGGAGTCCAGGCCGGATTCGGCTGCAAGCTATGTTGGACAGGAGCGTTGCGGTCAATGCCACGCAGAGCAGGTGCAGGCCTGGCGTACGTCTCATCATGCCCAGGCCATGCAGGTGGCAAGTGATTCCACCGTACTGGGAAATTTCCACGACACACAGTTTACGAAAGATGGCGTCACCTCCACCTTCTTTCAGAAAGATGGCAAATTCCACGTCAACACCGAAGGCCCCGATGCCAAGCTCCAGGATTTCGACCTGCCTTACACCTTCGGCGTCGCTCCGTTGCAGCAGTATCTAGTTCCCTTCCCTAATGGACGCATGCAGGCCTTCGTTGTGGCCTGGGATTCGCAGCGCAAGGAGCAAGCGGGCCAGCGCTGGTTCGATCTTTATCCCGCCCAAAAGATCTCGCCTTCCGATCCGTTGCACTGGACCGGGCGCAACCTGAACTGGAACTACATGTGCGCCTCCTGCCATTCCACCAATCTGCGCAAGAATTACGACCTCGCCAAAGACAGCTATGCGACCACGTGGTCGGAGATCGATGTTTCCTGCGAATCGTGCCACGGCCCCGGCTCCAATCATGTGGCCTGGGCGCAAACCCACAAGAAGGGCTCTTACAAGTCCAACGACGGACCGAACGGCCTTGTCGTGGACCTGAAGCCGGCCAGCGGTTCATGGGCGGCCTCCGATCCCGACACTGGAACCATGCACTGGAAGGGCCAGACACGTTCTCATAACGAGATCAATACTTGTGCTCCGTGTCATTCGCGGCGACATCCTATCACCAGCGACTATCAGCCCGGACAACCGTTCCTTGACGCCTACATTCCGAGCCTTCTGGAAGAGGGCGTCTATTATCCCGATGGGCAGATTCTCGAGGAAGACTACGAATGGGGCTCGTTCATCCAAAGCAAGATGTATCACGAGGGCGTAACGTGTTCGGACTGCCATGATCCGCACAGCGGCAAGCTGCCGCAGGTGAGCATGAACTCGGTCTGCGGCAAGTGTCATTCGCTGGCGAAGTTCGGCAGCGAGCAGCACCATCATCACAAGGCCGAGAGCGCGGGCGCGTTGTGCGTCAACTGTCACATGCCGACGAAAACCTACATGGTGATCGACGTCAGGCGCGACCACAGTTTCCGCGTGCCGCGGCCGGATTTCTCCGTGGCCTACGGAACTCCCAACGCCTGCAATCAGTGCCATAAGGACAAGTCCAACGTCTGGGCCGCCGAGACGGTGGCGAAGTGGTACGGCCCGAACCGCCGGCAAGAACCGCACTTCGTCGAGGCAATCGATGCCGGCCGTCGCGGCTTGCCCAACGCCGAGAAAGCGCTGACTACGCTGGTGTCGGACTCCGCGAAGCCCGCAATCGCCCGCGCCACCGCGCTGAGCCTTCTTCCGCCATACCTCACGCCGGCTTCCGTTCCTACCTTACAGGCAGCACTCGGAGATGCCGACGCACTGGTGCGTCGTGAAGCTGTAAGGTCCCTGGAGCCGCTGTCTCCGCAAGACCGGGTGAAGATGGCTGCGCCACCGTTGACCGATCCCGTCCGCTCCGTCCGCATCGAGGCGGCGCGCCTGCTGGCTGGAACTCCGCCAAATCTTCTTCAAGAGTCCCAGAAGACGGCGCTCGACCGGGCGACATCAGAGTTGATCGCCAGCGAGATGGTGTCCGCCGAACGGCCCGAGAACCACATGAACCTGGCGCTGTTGTACGCCCAGATGGGACGCACCAGCGACGCAGAGACCGAACTCAAGACTGCCCTACGCCTCGACCCGAACTTTGTGCCCGCCATGGTCAACCTCGCCGACCTCTACCGCACGCAGAACCGCGACGATGAAGGGCAGAAGTGGTTGGAAAAGGCGATCGTGGTCGCGCCCAACGCGGCGGAGCCCGTCTACGCGCTCGGTCTTCTCAAGATCAGGGAGAAACAATACCAGGAAGCCTTGGGCCTGCTTGCCAAAGCGTCCTCGCTGCAACCGTCCAACGTCCAATACAGCTACGTGTACGCGGTGGCGCTAAACTCCACCGGGCAGCCAGACCGGGCAATCGCAGTTTTGCAGCAAGCTCACCAGCTCCGTCCTGCGGACCGCCAAGTCCTGGAGGGTTTGATCGCCTTCGAGCGCGACAAGGGAAATTTGCCCTCGGCGATCATGTACGCGCAGCAGTTAGTTCAGCTCACCCCAAACGATCCCAGCGCACAAGCGACGTTGGCGCAGTTGCAAGGACAGCAGCGCTGAGGGATCGAGGCCGACGACAAGTTTTAGGAATGTTCCAGGGCTCGTCGCGCCTTGAAGTAGTCGCCGGTACGGCTTGTCCAGTTGCTCGCCAAGGTTCCCGCAGCCCAGAACAGGGCAAACAGAAAAAACCACCCACTCCAGGGAATCCCGGAGCGCCAGGCCCAGAACGCGCCCAAGGCCGGACTGACGGCAGATGATGTTACGCCAGCAGACCACATGAGGGCCCTGGCTCCAGGACTGGCGTTTTGCATCGAGAGCTTGTCTGTCTGTACGCCGAGAAAGGGGAGATGTTCAAATATCCAACGAAGCCCAGGCGGCCATCCTTGAGGATTCCCTGTGCCCCCAACTGTGTAGAACAGGAAACGAATGCCTACTACGCGACCCACGAGCCAGTGAGCAATCGCGTGGGAGGAAAAATAGAGCAGCACCCAGGCGAGAAGCATGGCCATGACGGCGGTCGCTGTCGAGTGTGCCGAACGGGACGCCCTCAATACAAAGCATGCCGCCAGAATTCCGCCAGCCTGCAAAGTGTTGCCGAGAGCAATCGAGACCCGCGCAAATATTCTGCGTTTCGTGGTGGTGGGAGGATTCACGGATTCCGCTTTCGAACCAACCTCGCGGGTGTTTGCGCGGTCAATTCTACCGCGCGGCGTCCAACTACAACCGGCAGTTCGACTCGAGCTATGTCGCGACCAATGGGATGCCAGTATAGAATCTGCGACTCACCCGCCGCAGCGGCGCACGCAAAGAAAGAGCCCCTCCGATGGACAGGGGCGAGTTGCACATCGGAGGGGTAGCCGTTTTTACACGACCATTCTCAGGGTTGTTATTGGCATAAAACACAGGGGGTTTTGGGAAGTTGCATCATGCGAAAAAATGTTTGCGGATTTCGATAAATCGAAGGCAGAGGTGCGAGAAGTCAAAGTCTGCAAGTGTCGTATCTTCGACGGATCGGAAACCGAAACAGGAAAGGATTCCCGCGTGCCCAAACCGAATCATTGCGACGGAGAATCAGCATGGTTACGGTTGCAGACTTCCGAAAGTGTGATAAGAAATTAGAGAAGGCCTGAAGGGAGCCCGCATGTTTGCTGGCTCGAATGGAATTCGCAACCAACGCGGCACCGGCACCAGGTTTGTGGGGCGCACAGGTCTTCCTTCCGGAAGCGAGTTTCGGGTTGAATTCGAACCGGAAAGCCCCTAGGATAAAGAATGGTCGCGACGGGAAGCAGCGGAAAGGGAGCCCCAAACGCGGGTTCTTCGGACGTCAGTTATAAGTTAGGGGATTCGATGTTAAAGCGTTCCGCGATTACCGTGTTGATCAATTTGCTGGCGCTGTTTCCTTGTTTGGGCGCCTCTGCTGCCACCATCGCAACCCAAACCCATAAGACGCACTCCAAGCCGCACAAGATCACCGAGACCATGACGGCCCAAAAAAAGATGGCCCGGCTGCAGCACAGCAGCAAGAGTGCCGCCAGGCGCAACAGCTCCACCTACCGGGCTTCCGAAAGTCGCACAACCTCCACCTACCGGGTGTCGAAGCCGCACCGTTACTACGAGCGCTTCTACGCCAGTTCGTTCGCCGATAACCAGGTGGAAGGCGACATTACAGCCGGTGAAGATCCGATCGTGCGGGCCGCTGCCGTGGAAGCGCTGGGCAACATGAACGGTACCATCGTTGCGATGGATCCGGACAGCGGGCGCATTCTGGCGATGGTGAACCAGAAGTTGGCGCTTTCGGCGGGCGCGCAGCCGTGCTCGACCATCAAAGTTGCGGTGGCGCTGGCGGCGCTGAGCGAGAATGTCATCACCAAAGACACGCAAGTGCCGCTCAGTAAGTACTGGCGGGTTGACTTGACAACGGCACTGGCAAAGTCGAACAACGCTTATTTCGAGGCGGTGGGGCGCAAGCTTGGCTTTGAGAAGGTGAGCTATTACGAGCACCAGTTTGGGCTGGGCGAGCTCGCCGGATGGAATATCGAGGGCGAGCACCTCGGCACCTTCCCTTCCACGGAACTTGACGCGAAGCTCGGCGGAGTCGGCAAGATGTGTTCCTTCGGCGAGAGCATTTCCCTGACCCCGCTGCAACTGGCCGCGCTCATGGGGTCAATCGCTAATGGCGGTACCCTGTATTACTTGCAGCATCCCACGACGCCCGAGGAAATCACGAACTTCACTCCCAAGGTGAAACGCAAGCTGGACATTGGCCCGCTCATTCCAGAAATCTCCGATGGCATGTCCGGAGCGGTGGAGTACGGAACTGCACGCCTGTTGCGAACCAATTTCATCGAAGAGCCCATTCTGGGCAAGACGGGTACGTGCTCCAAGAATGGCACGCGGTTCGGATGGTTCGGTTCGTACGCCAACACGCAGTACGGCCGTATCGTGACCGTGGTGTTCCTCGAAGGTGGCCGCCCGACCTTTGGCCCCAAGGCTGCAGAACTTGCTGGGCGCATGTATCGCAACTTGTATGATCACGACTTCTTCGCCGTAAAACCGCCCACCGTGCCGGTTCGCACCGCGGCGACGGCCGTTGGCGCGCCGCAGTAGGCAGCAGGACGCATGGCTCTCGACGACACGCACAACAATCCGGCGGAATCCGACCCACTCCTCCAGTTGCGTGGTTCGGGCAGGCAGCTTTGGGCAGATGAGCACGCCGACCAGTATGTGCGCCGTCTTCGCGGAGGCTGGGAAGGACCGAAGAAGTCCGGGGCGATTCTACGGAGCCTATTTAGCGAACGGAGATGCCGGCTGCGCTTGCAATTGGCGCAGCGCGTTCTGATAGCGGATCTTTGCTGGCTCGTCCTGAGCAGCGTTTAGCTTGTCGTTAAGCCACTTGAGCATGGCGGCTCGCGAGGGGTGAGGCAGACTGTTTTCGGAGTCCGAAATTCGCAACTCGCCGCTCGTGTTGGTGACGGCGTATTGCACGTCTTGCACGGAATTGGGGGCCTCGCGGACGTAACCCATGGTCAGGTTGTAACTTCCGAGCAGCCGGTAATGGACGGTGACGGTGTATTTCCCATGACTGGAAGCAGGCTCAGGATCGACCGTGTAGCGCGCTATAACGTTGATCTCGGCATACTCCGGATTGCTTCTCCACGAGACTAGAGGCTCAACCTTCGACCAACCTTGTCCATCCAGCCGCGCTCCCTCGTAATCCAGACGGCAGTACTTGGAAACCAGTTCGCGCACGTCGGCAGACTTGGTGTCCTGTTCCAGGTGGCCCAGGGGCAGGCCCATCTGCGCGCCGGCAAAGCGGGTCGATCCCACAACGAATGCGAGGACCAGCAGCGAACGGCGGAGCAATAGCAAGGACATCGAACCCTTGGGAAGAATAACCCACTCGCAGATTACACCACTCGCGCAAGAAAAACGCACCGGCCAGGCTCGCGGACTGGATCGGAGCATTGGGTACAGCCGGCGGGCGCTTCATATGAAGCACAGGCCTCCGCAATCGGAGGCCCTTTCTTGCGGCGAGCAATGGATCTGTCATTTCTTGTAGTACAGGTCCACTTCCCCACCTGGGTTGTGATCGCTCACCACGACGGTGTGCTGGTGGCAATCTGTGTGTGCATCCACCGCCACCCACTTGAGGGCAGGATGCCCTCCGGTGGTCTTGATCTCGATATCCTTCATCTCGGTCTTTTCGGTGTTGGGATAGTCGGAACAGACAGTCATGCCGTAGCATTCCAGCGTCTCACAACACCAGGTCAGCTCCGGGATGTTGTGAACGTTGAAGCTGGAATTGGCAATGCCCTGAAATATGCTGTTGTAGTTGAAGTTGCTGCCTGTTTTGCCGGTCTCAGTCATCACCCCGACCAGAGACTGGCCAACGGAGACATTCGTGAGCGAAGAATGGTACGCACTGCCGTCAACGTACCAACTTGCTACCGCCCAGTAGTTGCCCCCACCGGCTGCGGAAGGACCCCATTGCAAGACTGGCTGAAAGATCCATCCCGAGTTCTGGATTCCATTGAAGATGAAGATGGTCTGTCCATGCTCGGTCGCGGGCTTGGGTGGGACCTTCCAAGTGGTTTTGAACAGGGTAATCGGCTTGCCGGTCGCGTTGTTCCAGCCGGCATAGGTTATCCAGCCGCTGGCCAGGCCAGGTACCTTAGCTCCAGGTTGCAGGGCCGGATTCACGGCCCTCACATTGCCGGGCATCAGCGGCTTATCGCCGAGCTTCGTGGAAAACTCGCCGAAGTCGTTGACGGTCTTGCCCGCCGGGTCGAGCTCTCGAATGCGCCCGCCGGTCGCGTCCAGTATGTGTTCCGACGCTATTTGATGTACCGTGGACTTTGGTCTGAAACCACCCGGGGTAATTACATATTCTTCACTCATTACTGTCTTCTTTCTCGCCATCTGATGGCGGTGTTTGGCGAACTACGGAGTAGCTTCCGTCTGGATTCTGACGGACAACTTCTCCCGGTGCGACGGGATGGACTTCGTTTTTCGGACGGGGTCCACCGGGCGCGATGACCATGTCATCGTCGCCTTTGTCGCGTGGCTGGTCTTTCGAATCGCTCATGAGAAGCCTCCCAACCTCGTGTTTTTTGGAAAGTCGCAGGCACTGTGGACGTAAGCGACGCGGTTGGAGTTGAGAAGAACAGAAGAACAGAGGATTGTCGAGAACTGCGAGGATGCCCCCGAAACATCAACCGTTCAACGATCGCCGCCAGCATATGTGAAGTCGGCGGAGAGAGTCAAGGCACGAAAGTGGGCGGAGTGAGATCAAAAGCGAATAAGGGCCGCAAACCGCGGAAAAGCAGGCATCAGGCTCTCGCCGTCTGCCTTACGCTCTTGCCGTCTTCTGATCGCTGAACACCTGTCCATCGCGGATGTGGATGACGCGGTGGGCATACTCGGCGATGTCATGCTCGTGGGTGACAAGAACAATGTTGTTGCCCTGTTCGTGCAGTTTGTCGAACAGTGCCATGATCTCCACGCCGGTCTGCGAATCGAGATTGCCGGTGGGCTCGTCGGCGAGAATAATCGACGGATTATTGACGAGCGCGCGGGCGATAGCGACACGCTGGCGCTGGCCGCCCGAGAGCTCGTTCGGCTTGTGGTTCATGCGGTCGCCCATTCCTACCGCGGTGAGAGACTGTTTGGCGCGCTCGATACGCTCTTCGGCCGGGACGCCCGCATAGATGAGCGGCAGCTCCACGTTGTGCAGCGAGGTCGCGCGAGCCAGCAGGTTGAAAGTCTGGAAGACGAACCCGATCTCTTTGTTGCGGATGCGCGCCAGCTCGTCGTCATCGAGTTCGCTGACCAACTGCCCGTTCAGCCAGTAATTGCCTTTGCTGGGAGTATCGAGGCAGCCGATCAGGTTCATCAACGTCGACTTGCCGGAACCTGACGGCCCCATGATGGCGACATACTCGCCGCGCTGAATGCGGATGCTTATCCCACGCAGAGCGTGGACCTGCTGCTCCGATCCCATGTCGTAGGTTTTCCAAAGGTCTTCGGTGCAAATGATGCAATTGTCGGGAGCAACCACGGACTGAATCTCAGGTAGGTTCGCCAATTGTGTCGCCATTTTCTTCTCCTCAGGCGGTAGCTGGTCCGAGTTCGTCATGAGTGCGGACTGCCTGCCTTCCTGCCGTACGGCCGGTCGCTCGATCATCAGCTACGATTCTGACTCTTCCTTCTTCGGGGCCGCTGCGTTGTCAATCTTTATGCTGGCGCCGTTGCGGAGAGTCCGGAGCACTTTGTAACTGCCGGTGACGATCTCGTCACCTTCTTTCAGGCCCTGTGTCACTTCGATGTCCGTCGTCCCGCTGATACCGGTGGTGACAGGTACGAAGACGGCTTCCTTTTTGTTCGAAATAACGAATACGCCTTGTAACTCCTCTTTTGCTTTGGCGTCGACGGGCGCTGCCGCCGCAACCTTGCCCTTGCCTTTTTTCTCCGGCTCAAGCTCGCCGCGCTGACGGATGGTCAACGCCTGGATCGGAATCGCCAACGCAGTGGTGCGGGTGGCGGTCGTGATGCGGGCCGTCGCCGACAACCCGGGGAGTATGTTGGGCGGAGGATCCTGCAAGGCCACAACGACCTTGAAATCCTTGGCCTCCTGGCCACTGGACGTAGTTTGCGCCGTCGAAACTCCCGTGGAACGAAGGACCGCGTTTCGACCAATCTCGGTGACCGTGCCCTTGAACTTTTGCTTCGGGATTGCATCGATGGACACCTCGGCCGGCTGCCCCAGTTGCACGTTGACGATGTCGGTTTCGTCCACTTTCACCTCGGCGGTAATCACTGAGGTGTCCGCAACCGTCATTAATGTGCTGCCGGGGGCGTTCTGGATTCCCATTACGACGGTCTCGCCTTCTCTCACCGGTAGGTTGGTGACCACGCCATCGAACGGCGCTTTGTACTCGGTCTTGCTGAGCACATCGGTCACTCTGCGGAGGTTGGCGGCGTTCTGGGTGATGTGGACACGGGCAGAATCCTGCGTGGCTTTGGCTTGCGCGAGTTTGGCCTTGGCCATCCCAAGCTGAGCTGTGGTGGTGCCTAATGCAGCTTTCTTGGTGTCATAGTCGGACTTCGCGATCAACTGGGAGTCGTACAAAGCTTTGCTTCGATCATAGTCCAGTTTGGCGTGTTCGAACTCAGATTCGGCCTGGTTCAGTTCGGCAGCCGCAGTATTGACTGCAGCCTGTGCGGCGACCGCATCGGTGCGAGAAGCATTCAGTGCCGCATCGTTGGCGGCGACATCAGCGGAAGACTGCACGTTCTCCAGTGTGGCCAATACCTCGCCTTTCTTCACCGAATCGCCTTCCTTCACGTACAGGTGGGTGATCTTTCCCATCGCATTCGCGCCGATGTTGACGTAGACCTTGGGCTTAATCTCTCCCGAAGCGGTGACGACCGACGTAATGTCTTCGCGAACCACCTTCCCGGTCTGTACCGTCACCACTCCCTTGCGGCTCTGCTCGACGGTGAAGCCGACGATGGCCAGCAAGACCACGACGCCGCCGGCGATGAGCGCGATTTTCTTCCAGTTCTTCATCATCGTCTCTCGATCGGGAAACCGCTACTCGGGACGCACCTGTTTTCCGCCACATGGTACGAAATGAGACGGGCAAAGGTTCCTTTGGAGAGCAAAAACGTCCATGTTTCTGGCGTTCCCAGCCAACAGGGCTCTGGTGTCAAAGCACGTGTGCGCTGCAGCCGCTTCCGGAACTCTCCCGACAAACGATTATAGCCGTTAAGGTGCAGTATTTGGGACAACAGCTTTGGGGGCGGGGAAGCTTGCCACCGAGCCCGCGCCAAATTCGCAGCGACTTTTCTAGCCGGCGGGGTTTGGTAAGGTTGGGGAGCCTTGCGCTGTTTGCTCCTCGGCTTCTCCGTGCCTCTCAGGTGGTGACAAGTGTTGCAGTTGGCATTGTCAAATTTGGACCAGCCGCCTTGCTTTCAGGGTAGCGAAAACTTACAATTACGTTGGTCTACGTGTTGGTGCAGGAGTGTGTTTTTACAGATGAAGTTACGTGGTTTTGGCCTGTTTTTTTCGCTGCTGCTGACCGTTATACTGATCAGCGCATTTGCGGCGGCCCAAAGTTCCGCCCAGCCGGCGAATCAAGATTCCGTCCCGTCAGCGGCGCAGGCTTCCGCTCCATCGATGCCTCCAAGCTCGACTCCAGCGGCAGATGACAAATCCGCCAACACAGCGAACCAATCCGGCAAGACCCCCGACGCTTCCACGCAGGGGCAGACTGGCAACCAACAGGTCGATCCATTAAAGCGGCCGCTCACTGAGAAGCAGAAGAAGGCCAGTTCCAAGGCCCTGAAGCAGGAGTTGAGCTCCACCTACAAAAAGTGGCTCAACGAGGACGTCCGCTGGATCATTACTCCGGAAGAGCTCTCGGCGTTCAAGCAACTGTCGAATGACGAGGAGCGCGACGCCTTCATCGAACAGTTCTGGCTGCGCCGCGATCCCACTCCCGACACGCCGGAAAATGAATACAAAGAGGAGCATTACAGGCGGATCGCTTATGCCAACGAACATTTCGCCGCCGGCATTCCGGGGTGGAGGACGGACCGTGGACGCATTTACATTGCGTACGGCCCGCCCGACCAGATCGATGCGCATCCTTCCGGCGGCAGCTACGAGCGTCCGATGGAAGAAGGCGGCGGCGAGACTTCGACTTTTCCTTTCGAAGATTGGCGCTACCGTTACATTGAAGGAGTCGGCCAGGAGATCAATCTTGAATTCGTCGATGCCTGCCAATGTGGCGATTATCATCTGACGATCGATCCCAACGAGAAGGACGCATTACTGCACACGCCTGGTGCCGGTCTGACGCTCTACGAACAGATGGGCATGGCCAACAAGACCAACCGCATTGCCAATAGCGGTTCCGGCGCCGCCAATGCCGGTCCAGAGGCTGGTTTACAGAGTAACAATGCATTCTCGAAGCTCGAGATGCTTGCCAAGGTCAACACGCCGCCGAAGGTGAAGTTCAAGGACCTCGAAGAAGTCGTCAGCCATAAGATCAATGTCAACCTGATGCCATTCGAGGTCATGACCGATTTCGTAAAGGTGACGGGGGACACGGTGTTGGTCCCGGTGACGATCCAAATCAAGAACAAGGACGTCACCTTCGTTAGCAAAGACGGCATTCAGCGCGGTACGGTCAACATCTTTGGTCGCGTGACAGGACTGACTGGAAAGGTCGCGCAGACCTTTGAAGACACGGTGCAGGTGGATGTTCCTAACGATCTGCTGGAAAAAACCGTGGAGCATTCCTCGCTCTACTGGAAGGCCATTCCGCTGCGGCCGGGGCGCTACCGCTTCGATGTCGTCGTGAAGGACGTTAACGGCGATCGCGTGGGGACCTGGAGCCACGGTGTTATGGTGCCGGAGTTCAACGAAGACAAACTGGCCTCGTCTTCGTTAATTCTGGCCGACCATATGGAGAAAGTGCCTACCAAGAACGTCGGTTCGGGAAGCTTTGTCATTGGAGAGACCAAATTCGCGTATCCGCACCTGGATGGGGCCAATGGCCAGCCTGCCAGTTTCAAACGCGACCAGCGCATGAATCTGTGGATGCAGGTCTATAATCTTCAGGCAGACGATAAAACCAAAAAGGCGTCGGCCAACATCGAGTACGAAATCGTGAACGTCGCCAACAACCAGGCAATGCTGCACTCTTCGGAGTCCACCGATACCATGGGCAACGTGGGCGACCAGATTACACTGGAAAAAAGTTTGGCCCTCGCCAGCTTTCAACCCGGAGTCTACAAGCTAACGGTGAAGGTGGCTGACAATGTCTCCAAGCAGCAGATAGCGCCTTCGGTACGGTTTGCGGTTGAGTAGGTCTGTGAAATTGCTGGCCCGCGGAAGCAGGCTCGGGCCGCAAAGTTTTAGTCCCGGGAACCTCTGTTGGGAGGTTAGATGATGACCCGATTGCTGGCATCTTTAGCGGTAACGGTTTCGCTGTGCGTCGCAGCCACGGCTGGGATGACGCCCGGCTCGATATCGGGATACGTCAGAGACTCTGCCGGGGTAGCGCAAATGGGCGCTACCGTCGAACTGGCTGGCAACCCTGGGCAGCATCAGGTCGCGTTCACCGATGCCAAGGGGTTCTTCCGGGTGAGCGGCCTGCCCGCTGGCAACTATGGCCTGCGCGTCTCCGCTCCTTCTTTCCTGCCTGCCTTGCGCGAAGACGTGGTCCTTGCCGCCGGCGCCAGCAAAGTCCTCAACATCACGCTGAACACGCTGTTCGAAGCGATTCGCATGATGCCGGAGCTGAAACGCAGCGCTGACGAAGACGATAGCTGGAAGTGGACTCTCCGTTCTACAGCCAACCGCCCCATTCTTCGTTTTGAGGCAGGAGCGCCGGTAGTAGTCGAGTCGGCACAGCAGGACCGTTCGACTAAGGGAACAATGGCGTTCATGGCCGGCGGCACCAACGAAGGCTATGGTAGCGCTTCGGATTTGGGAACGGCCTTCCAGGTTGAGCATTCGATTTTTCATACAGCGACCATTGGCTTAGCGGGGGACTTTGGCTATCCAGGCGGCATACCGGATGGGGTTATTCGCGCCTCCTACAGGCGGCAGAAAGAAGACGGCTGGACTCCGGTGATCGCGTTTACGGTGCGGCGCTTCTCGACGCCTGACGCAGTGCCTCATGGCGGGGCCTTGCAAGCGCTGGCGATGTCGTACTCCGATGGCTTCTCGGTTGGCGAGCTGATCGATTTCCAGTTTGGCGGCGATGCTCAGGCTATTCAGTTTCTGGGGCGGGAGGTGCATGCCTTTCGTCCCGCTGGAACCGCGGACCTGCACCTTACCTCCGATCTCATCCTTGAATACCGATACACGACGGAGGAGCCCAACACCCGCGCCAGCAAGGGCTTCGATTCAGCTCCCGCCGACCTCAGCGAAAGTGGCCCGCGCATGACCATGGTGGATGGCCTACCACTGCTGGAGAATGCGCATCATCATGAAATTTCGCTGTCGCAGCGCTTGGGCGATAACAAGGTGCAGGTTGCCTATTTCAACGACCGCATCAAAGATCCAGCATTGCTTGGGGTGGGCGATATTGACACGCAACCCGGCAACATTTTGCCGGATGTCTATTCCGGCACCTTCAGCTACAACGGCGGTCTGCTGGAAGCTCAAGGTGTGCGGTTGGTGCTGCAGCGGCGATTTTCCAACGGGATCACCGCAACCGCAGACTACGCCTATGGCGGCGTGCTCGACCTGGAACAGCCAAACGTGAATTGGAACCTGGTCCGAGGCAGCCTTCAGCACGGTTGGCGGCATACGGCGGCGCTGAAGCTGAACGGCGGCATCCCCCACTGCGGGGCGCACTGGATCGCCTCCTATCGCTGGACTAGCGGCGATAACGCCTTGACGCCAGTTGATCTCTTCAATGCGTCGGCTGGACAGGCCGACCCCTACTTCAACCTGTTCGTGCGGCAACCCCTGCCGCATATACATGGCATGCCGCTGAATATGGAAGCCTTAATTGACCTGCGGAACCTGCTGGCACAGGGATACGTGCCGGTGATCGGGCCCGATGGCAAAACGGTCTACCTGATGCAATCGGCGCGCAGCGTTCGCGGCGGGCTGGCGTTCACTTTCTGAGTTCAAACACTACGCGATAGCCGGATCAACTTTCTCGCTATTTACACCGAGTTCCTCGAACGCCTTCTGTGCATGCTGGACGTCAAACTTGCCATCGCGAGCCAGCCGTGACAGCGCTGCCGCCACGATCGACTCAGCGTTCACTTCGAAGTGTCGCCGCAGATGCTCGCGATTGTCGCTGCGTCCGAAGCCATCCGTGCCCAGCGTGACCAGCCGACGGCCCAACCACGGCGACAACTGGTCGGGCACGACCTTCATGAAATCGGTGGCGGCGACGATCGGCCCTTCGACTCCGTCGAGCGCAGTCAGGATGTAAGGCCGCTTCTCCGGCTCGGCCGGATGGAGGCGGTTCCAGCGCTCGATGGCCAGTGCATCGCGCCGCAGTTCGTTGTAGCTGGTTACGCTCCACACGTCGGCCTGCACTCCATACTTTTCAGCGAGAATGTCTTGCGCGCGCAGCGCTTCATTCAGAATGGATCCGCTGCCAAACAGTTGAATCGCCGCTTTGCCGCCGGCAGCAGATTTGTATTTGTAAATGCCACGCAAGATTCCTTCCTCGCAACCCTGCGGCATTTCCGGCATCGGATAATCTTCGTTGTAGATGGTGATGTAGTAAAAGCGGTCTTCCAGCTCCTGATACATGCGGCGTATGCCGTCCTGAATGATCACGGCAATCTCGTACACGTAAGCGGGGTCGTAGCTGCGGCAGGTGGGAACGGTACTGGAGAGCACCAGGCTGTGACCGTCCTGATGCTGCAAGCCTTCACCTGCAAGCGTCGTTCTTCCAGCGGTGCCGCCCATCATGAATCCCTTGCCGCGAGAATCAGCGAAGGCCCACACCATGTCGCCGATGCGCTGGAACCCGAACATCGAGTAATAGGTGAAGAACGGAATTGTCGGCACTCTGTAATTCGCGTACGCCGTTCCGGCGGCGGTGAAGGAAGCCATGGAGCCGGCCTCGGTGATTCCCTCTTCCAGGATCTGCCCGTCCTTCTCTTCGCGGTAATAGAGCAGCATGTCCTGATCGTGCGGCTTGTAAAGCTGCCCCTGGCTCGCGTAGATACCCACCTGCCGAATAATAGATTCCATGCCGAAGGTACGCCCCTCGTCGGGAATGATCGGGACGATCAGTTTGCCGATCTTCGGATCTTTCATGAGTTGCCGCAACATGCTGACGAAGCCCATCGTCGTCGAGACCGCGCGGCCTTTCGACCCAGCCAGCGAGTCCGCGAACTCGGTGAGGGGCGGGGATTCGAAATTCAACTGCGGCACTTCCCTTATTAGCAAGAATCCACCGAGTTCCTCGCGGCGCTTGCGCGCGTAGACGATCTCGGGACTGTCGTCGGGCGGACGATACAAGCGCCCTTCTTTGGCCGCCATCTCCGGAACTGGGATGGCAAAGCGCGAGCGGAACGCGGTCAGCGCCTGGTCGGCGAGCTTCTTCTCCTGATGGGTTGCGTTGCGCGCCTCTGCCGAACCGAGGCCATAGCCCTTCACTGTGTGCGCCAGAATCACCGTGGGTGCGCCCTCATGCTCAACAGCGCGTTTGTACGCGTTGTAAACCTTCTGCGGATCGTGGCCCCCGCGGGTGAGGCGGTGCAACTCTTCGTCGCTCATGTCCGAGACCATCTCCAGCAGTTCAGGATATTTGCCGAAGAACTCCCGGCGAATGTACGCCCCGCCTTTTACCTTGTAGGTCTGGTACTCGCCATCCACAGCCTCGCCCAGGCGTTTTACCAGCAGGCCGGACTTGTCGCGCGCGAATAGCCGGTCCCAATCGCTGCCCCACATCACCTTAATGACATTCCAGCCTGCGCCGCGGAAGGCCGCTTCCAATTCCTGGATGATTTTGCCGTTGCCACGCACTGGGCCGTCGAGACGTTGCAGGTTGCAATTGACCACGAAGATCAGGTTGTCGAGCTTCTCGCGCGAAGCCAACGTGAGCGATCCCATCGACTCCGGCTCATCGGTCTCGCCATCGCCTACGAACGCCCATACCTTGCGGGGCGTCTTGGGGATGAGACTCCGGTTCTCCAAGTAACGCATGAAGCGGGCCTGGTAAATAGAGTTGAGAGGCCCAAGCCCCATCGAAACCGTTGGGAATCTCCAGAAGTCGGGCATAAGCCAGGGATGCGGGTACGACGACAAGGACGGAAGGCCACGCAGCTCATGGCGAAAATTCCGCACCTGCTCCTCGGTGAGTCGTCCCAGCAGGTATGCCCGCGCGTACACTCCAGGCGAGGCATGGCCCTGGAAATAAACGAAGTCGCCCGGTTGATCTCCGTATCGGGCGTGAAAGAAGTGATTGAAGCCCACCTCGAGCAACGTGGCCAGTGAAGAGTATGTCGAGATATGACCGCCGATCCCCGGGTCCTTCTTGTTTTGCCGGTGCACCATCGCCATCGCGTTCCAGCGAGTCAAGCTCTTGAGGCGACGCTCCAACTGCCGATCGCCAGGATACGGAACTTCCTCTTCGACTGGGATGGTATTGATATAGGGTGTGTTCAGCTGGATAGGGACTTCCACCCCGGAGGCTCGAGCATGCTCGATCAAGGCCTCGATCAGCTCACATCCGCGGTTCGTGCCCTCGCCTTCAACGACCTCGTCGAA
>Ga0209040_10001452_pt1 | contig 18773 bp, 14 predicted proteins | sample BogFormECP12_OM3_FD_188240 | JGI IMG/M metagenome (GOLD analysis project Ga0209040, IMG submission 188240) | Bog forest soil microbial communities from Calvert Island, British Columbia, Canada - ECP12_OM3 (SPAdes) (version 2) | ecosystem: Environmental > Aquatic > Freshwater > Wetlands > Bog ...
CCGCTGCAACGAATCACATACACCGCGCCGCAGTGGCGCGCGTCCACCGACAGTGACATGCACTCCCTCCCGTGGGATAGAGACACTTTACCACTATAGCCCTCCATGCCCTACGTTTTGTCAGGTGGATGATTAAGCGCGGCGGGAACCGACAGTACAAGCAGCTTAAGCGGAAACCGGACTAGGGCTTCGTCTCTTCTGTCTTTTTCGGGGCCTCGTCCTTTGCGTTCATCGATTCCTTGAAGCTTCTGATCCCCTCACCAAGACCCTTTCCGAGTTCCGGCAGCTTCTTGGGTCCGAAAACCAGCAGAGCAATGAAGAGGATCACCAACAGGTGGGTTGGCTGGAACAGATTGTCAAGCATAGCAACTCCTGTACTAAGCATAATCCAATTCGCGGAGTTCTGCTGCCGGACGGGCGTCACCCACGATCATGGCAGGCTACCGATCGCCGGATGGCTGCGGCGCAACAGCAAACTGCCGGTCCCTTTCTCTGGCCTGACATTCCCGCAACTCACGGCTTTGCGGCGAGCGCCGGTTGCAACTCGAACGGTTGGGAACCATCGAAGCTAATGCTGCCGACAGGCAGCGTGGCCAGTTGTACCGAGGTTGGTGCGATGAAGGACCAGACGAGGAGCAGCTTGTTTTGGCTGGTGGCAAGCATGATTTGCGACATGCGCGTGGCGAGCTGCGTGTCCTCCGCGGGTACGGCGATAGTCCCATGGAAGATCATGAACAGGCGGTTTGCGATGGAGACCAGATCGTGAGAAGAGACTTGGCCGAACTCCGCGAGGGGTTCCAGGCTGACGCCAACCTCTTCAGCAATCGTCGTATCGCTCGCCGCAGCGGGAGTTCGCATGGACAGGCAAGCTGGATCGAGCGCGCGCAAGATGATCCCGGGACTGCGACCGTCTCCTGTGGAGTCACCGGAGCTGCTCTGCTCGACGCGTAGAAGAGTCCGCGAACACGCGTGCAGGAGTTGGAACTCTCGCAAGGTCGTGAGGTCTGCCGGCGGATTGCCACCGTTGCGCGTGGGCAGAACCTTCCATCCCCGTGGCAGCTCATAGTGCAAGCCTAAGGCAGAGTTGCGATACACGCCGTCGCTGATTTCGCCGGGAGGAATTTCGAAGCCTGGGGCTGTTTGAATCGCAACGTCGGCGCGCCACGTGGGCACCGTCGGGCCCTCGTAGCGCTCACCATCGGGCGTAACGAGTTTGCCCTGTTTAGTGGCGAGCGTACCGTCATCGGCGGTGCAATAGAAGCGTACCGCTGCCACTGCCTCCCTGGACTTCTGCAGGAAGTCCTTGTCGTCGGTCACCACCATAATACCGACTCGATAATTCTTGATCTGCGTCCAGGACTGTGCCGTGTAGTTCTCCCCCTTGTGCCGAACTGTGGAATGAAAACGCTCGCCGGGTGCCTGGAACTCAGGTATTCCGGATTGAGGTCGCGGAGCTATCAGGTTGCCTCCGGGTCCGACTTGCGGCTGAGTCTGCGATTCGGTTTGTGCCCCGGGTCCCAGCGCGCCTGGCGGGCGGAGGTTGATTTGCTCTTTCTGCCGTTTGGCCGAGAATCCTTCCAACCCCTCGGCTGGTTCGATTGCGTCGATGGTCAGCGAGCCGGAATGGTTTCCGTTCTGATATGCGATCGCCAGAAGCGCGTGTAGTCTTTCCGGCATGAGTGGGAGCTTGACCAAGTGTCCCCGGGCTGCGATGGGAAGATCGAGCCCAAACCCGAAGTAGCTGTTGGTGTAGGTAGTGTCCGAAAGGTAACCTGATTCGGGCAGTAGTGGCTCGTGAGGTGCTTCGTGGCCGGGCAGCTTCGACAGGTCGACCTGCAGAGGGGCACATTGTGAGTGCATAGCTCTCGCGGAGCCGAGCAGCAACATGATAACGAACAAAAGCCTGTCGAGCCCACAACGCGCTACCGCCGAGAGATTGAACATCTGAGGAGACCCTGCATTTGTGAAACGTAGCAAGGATTTTCGCCATGATGGCAGCATTTACTGTTTCGGTGCAAGCGGCGACGCGTGGGACGAGTAGCCATAAATGCAAAACGGAGCAAGAAGTAAAGCTCTGTCTTGTTTAGAAAAGGTGATCGCAACAAACAAAAATCGCTTCCTGGTCAAGGAAGCGATCGCCTTTGCCGCAGGTCAGGAGAGATGGGGGCTATCCAGCTTGCCGCGGTCGAATGTCATATTGCCTGATCTTGTAAAGCAGCGCCTTATAGCTGATGTTTAGCTTGGTGGCCGCGCGTTTACGGTTCCAGGCAGTCTCCTCCAGGGTTTGAGCAATGACTTCCATCTCGGCGCCGTTCTTCAGATTGCGGACCATTTCCTTTAGATCAGGTTGCGGCTGCTGAGGCTTCTCCTCCATCTGCACCACAGTACCGTTGCGCATGTCGAGCGCCGAACCCTTCTGAAGCTCGGCGATCGCAGCCGATTCATCGCCCAGCACCAGGAAGCGCTTTACGAAGTTCTCCAATTCGCGGATATTGCCAGGCCAATCATAGTTCTCGCACGCTTCCACCAGCCGGGCCGAGACATTCAGAGGCGCGCAGGCATAGCGATCGGCGAGATGAATCATGAAATGGCGCAGCATCATGGGGATTTCTTCGCGCCGCTCGCGCAACGATGGCATGCGCAGGACGAAACTGTTCAAGCGATAGTAAAGATCTTCGCGGAAGGTCTTTTGGGCTATGGCTTGCGGCATGTTGATGTTGGTTGCTGCCAAGACCCGAACGTCCACTTTCACGGTTACGCGGCCGCCCAAACGAGAGAATTGGCCGTCCTGCAAGACCTGCAGCAGTTTGGCCTGCAAGGCCGGAGACATCTCGCCGATTTCATCCAGCAGCAAGGTGCCCTTGTTGCAGAGCTCAAACTTGCCAGGCTTGGACTTGTTGGCTCCGGTAAATGCTCCGGGCTCGTAGCCAAACAGTTCGCTCTCCAGCAGTTCGCTGGGAACTGCGGCGCAATTGACTTTCAAGAATGTCCGGTGCGAACGGTCTGAATACTTGTGGATGAGGTGCGCCAACACCTCTTTACCGGTGCCACTTTCGCCGAGCAATAGAACAGGAAAATCGAAACGCGCCACTTGCATGGCTTGGGCGCGCAGTTGTCGCATTTGCGGTGTGGCGGAGAAGAAATACACGCCCTGGCTGACCTCGATCGCCTCCCCAGCTCCCGGGCCTCCAGGCTCTGTATTCTCCAGGCAGAAGCGTAGTACCTCCTCCATCTCTTCTTTTTGGACCGGCTTGGACAGATAATCCTGCGCGCCGAGGCGCATGGCCTGGGCCACTTTGCGGGTGTCGCGCACGCACGACAACATGACCACCTTGGTCGAAGGGCGGGCCTCACGAATGCGCTGCAGCGTCTCCAGCCCATCGGCACCAGGCATCACCATATCGAGCAGAACCAGGTCAGGGGTCACGCTCTGCACTTTCTCAACCGCTTCCTCACCATTGGACGCAGTGGTCACGCGATAGGAGTCCAGCTCCAATACCGTCTGAAGATACTTCAGCATGCTCGGTTCGTCGTCCACCACAAGAATGTGGCCAGCGCTCATTGCTCCTCCGGAACAGGTTTAGGTGAGAGGTTCAACAGAATCAAGAAAGAAAACTTACTGCCGTTGCCGGGCTCGCTCTCCACCCAGATTTTACCGCCGGCCGCCTGTACCAGCCGCCGCGCAATTGCCAGGCCCAGACCGTACCCTTCCGCCCGGCTTCCTTCAGTGGTGAGGCGGAAGTATTCCTCAAAAATCTCCTGTTGGAATTCCGGGGCGATTCCGGGGCCCGTATCAGAGATAGAGATGCGGCAACAGTTGGGAGAGTTGACTGGCTGCTGGCGGCGTTCTACCGCGGGTGGGCGTTGGATCGTCCGCCGTTGGATCGTCCGCCGCTCCCAAAAATACGGCTCAATATGTAACCAAACCGTTCCCGAGGAGGGAGTGTACTTCACCGCGTTGTCCAACAGGTTAGAGACAATATGCTGCACCTTATAGTAATCGAAGGGAAAGTGCTGTAGCCCCTTTCCGGGCAGGAAGTAAAACGCGATAGCCTTCTCCTGAAACCGCTGCGCCCAAACCTCCGCGATCTCCCGCACGCAAGTGTTGATGTCGCCCATATCATATTGCATCTCGAAGCGATCAACTTTGAGGGTGGCGTACGTCAACAGGTTCTGGACGAAGTTGGAGAGACGTGCTCCGTTGGCCTGCATTTCGGTGAGCACTTCCATCTGCCGCGGATTCAGCGGACCCAACTGCTGCCCAAGCAGCAATTGCAGATACCCTCCCATAATCGCCAAAGGTGTTTTGAGTTCATGCGCGGCGGCAGCCAGAGCGTCGCGGCAGCCGACACAATGCTCGTCGCTGAAGATCTCGAATTTTTGCCCGACAGAAGCCATAGTAGCTGGTTGCACGGCTACGGCTCCATTGCTCTCCGTCACCCGCCGCGGTAACGCCGCTTTCGGTTTGTCAGGAGAGGTCCGCAAAATGTGTTCCACAGGCATATCCTCGACAAAAGTCAACCTAGGGTTTAGCATTCACCAATGCCTCGAGGAATAGAGTGGGAACGCTCTATAGGGGGAGACTTGATATTAGCGCAATCACCTGCAAAGTCAATCAAAATTTCAATGAATGGTTCGGGGGATGTGCAAGATAGTTGCCATTATGGGAAATTATTTGCGTTTAAGTGCGGTATTCTTCTTCTCCAGAACCGCAAGAGATTGCAATCCTGGCTTCCGCTCTTGACGAAATGACATTGCCTATCAGTAAGATATGTGTAATGAAAGATTAGGTTTGTCCGTTCTCCATAGGGGCGCAAGTTTGGCCGCTGGTGTGCTTAAGAGTATATTAGCATAGTAGGAGTTCGAAGTGCGTCGAACCGCATCCGTAGCTGAGCGCCGCGGCTGGGAACGGTTGCCCATCTCTGTTCCGTTTTTCGTCCGTGGAGCCAAGCCAGGCGGCGAGGAGTTTCTGGAGTTCGCTACCGCTTTGAATCTATCGGCGGGAGGCCTGTTACTCGCTACTCGGCGTTATCTGGACCCTGGTACCAACATCTCTCTTGAAGTCCCAGTCGCTCTGGTCAACAAGGCGCAGCTGCCCCATTCGGTTTCCCTCCTCCACGCCACGGTGCTACGATGTACCCCTGATCGTCAGTACTTCCTCCTCGGACTGCAGTTCCAGGAGCCGCTGCTGAATAATCATCCTGCCACGGACGCAGGGAAGAGTCGTTGAGCAGGGAAAGCCACTTCCCAAAAGTGAAAGAATTTTCACTTCCTAAGCGCAAAATACTTCTTCTTGGGCTGTCGATTGACTTTTTCTAAGGGGCCCACCGGTGATGTAATATACTTGCGGGCATGAGCTTAGGCGAGGGATGCGCATTCTTTTGCGATGTGCACAAAATTGGCGCAAGAAATGCAATTCATTGCCGATACCCTGACAATACACCAGCGACCCGAGGTTCACGAGATGCCACTTCTGGCGGGCTCGAACAATGAAAGCGGGATAGTGGCCCACCAACTGCCCCCTGAGTCGGTGATCTTTGGCCAGACGCCTGCCATGCGGGACGTTCGCCAAAAGCTGGAGCGGGTTGCTGGGTCTAATCTTTCAGTGCTTATTTCCGGCGAGAGCGGTACGGGTAAAGACATCGTCGCCCGGCTTCTGCACCTCTATTCTCCCTGGGCCGGCGGCCCTTTCGTCAAAGTGAACTGTCCAGCCATCCCGGGCACGCTGCTGGAAAGCGAGTTGTTTGGCTACGAAAGGGGCGCCTTTACCGGTGCGAACAATCCCAAACCTGGTCGTGTGGAGATGGCTCACCGGGGGACCCTGTTTCTGGACGAGATTGCCGAACTGGATGCCATGCTGCAGGCCAAGCTCCTGCAGTTGTTGCAAGACGGCCAGTTCAGCCGGATTGGCGCGCAGGGCGATACCAAAGTCGAGGTGCGCGTCGTGTGCTCAACAAACCGCGAGTTGCATGAAGAAATCGAGCAGGGGAATTTCCGCTCCGATCTTTTCTACCGCATTGCGGCGATGACGATCCATCTTCCGCCGCTTCGGGAGCGGGCCATTGACCTGCCGGTCATTTGCGATTACCTGCTCAAGTATTACAACGAGAAGCTTAATGGAAGGGTGTTGATGGTTCGGCCAGCGCTGCTGGCCAAGATGCAGCGCTATTCCTGGCCGGGCAATGTCCGCCAGCTGGAAAACCTGATCAAGCGCTATGTCGTTATGGGTACGGAAGATGTTATCTTGAGTGAGCTGCTGCAACCCAATGAGCGTGACAACGTAAGCAACCTCATGCTCGACGGGCCCGTCTCCTTAAAGAAGTTGACCCGGCAGACGGTCCGGAAACTGGAAGCGCGCATTATTCTGAACGCACTGCACGCCAACAACTGGAACCGGAAGAAAGCGGCTCGCTCGCTCGACATAAGCTACCGGGCGTTGCTTTATAAGCTCAAGGAAGTCGGAATTCCACAGCGCCGTTCCACTTCCACGGGCAAGCACGAAGACGACGACAAGACCGAGTAATTTCGACAAGGGTGGGTAAATGTATTCGCAAGAATGGGGACTAGGAAATCGTGCAGTTCTAGGGCTGACGCTGCTGGTTTTGGCAGGCTTTTGGGCAGCCGCGGCGTCCGGGCAGAATTCCACGAATTCGACCAGCGGTGCCAAGCAAGAGTTGCCGGAGTCGGCCGTCGCTGCGGAGTCCGCTCCAGCTGCCACGCCGGACACTAAGCCGCCGCGGGTCGCTGACGTTCCGCCCGCGAGCTTCGTCATTGGCACGGACGACGTCCTCAACATCAATGTTTGGAAAGAGCCGGAGCTCTCCAGGAGTCTACCGGTGCGTCCTGACGGAATGATCACGCTGCCGCTGGTTGGAGAAGTCAAGGCCAAAGGTCAGACCCCTATACAGTTGCAGGACGCGATCACGACGGAACTGAAGAAGTACATGGCGGACCCGCAGGTAACCGTGATGGTTGCCCAAGTAAACAGTTTGACCTTCAACGTAGTTGGTCTGGTTCTGAAGCCGGGATACTATCCGCTGACCCGCCGCATGACCGTGCTGGACGCGATCGCGCTTGCAGGGGGCTTCCAGCCGTTCGCGAAACAGAAGAAAATATACGTGCTTCGTGCTGCTGGTAATGGAAAACAGGTTCGATTGCCGTTTAACTACAAGGACGTGATTAAGGGCAACCGTCCGGATGAGAACATTGAATTGCAGCCTCGGGACACTGTGGTCGTTCCGTAATTAGGAGGATGGCATGAGTCTCCAATTCCGGCCATTCCTGGCTACGCTGGTGCTTTTGTTGGTGCCGCTTGCGAAGGCACAAACTGGTTCCAGCGATTCGTCGCAAAGCGGCGCGACTGGGTCGTCGCCGCAGGACCAATCCTCCAATGGGCCGCAGCCGGTCTTTAGTCATCCCGAAAATAATCCCCCGCTGGCTTTCGTGGGTGAGATCACATCGCACAACTACATTAGATTGGGTATGGGGGCGAGCTTGGCATACGACACGAATGCCCTCGCGTTTTCCGCACAATCCTATTCTCAGACCCAGGGAATATTCACGCCTTCCATCCACTTGACTCAGACACGCCCTAAGGTGACGTGGTATGTGTCGGCCGCTGGCGGACTGACCACGAGCAATGCCCCAGGCTATACCACGACCTCAAATCCTTCTTTGCAGGGTGGCCTTCTGTACCAAATCAGCCAACGCTGGCAGCTCAACGTCAGCGATACCTACTTATATACCTTGGATCCTTTCCAACAATACACGGTTTACGGCGGTGCCCCGACCTTCAACCAGCCCAATCCCACCACCTACGCCCCACTGACGAGGACGGAATCGAATTCCGCCTTTGTTGATTTGACATATCAAATGAGCGCGCACGATAGCATGACTTTTACCGGGACCGAAAATTTCACCCAGTACACAAACAGTGGTTATACTTCTGCTCCTCTCTCCTCTCTGTATAACTCGTACGCTTGGGGCGGAGTGGCGCAATACCAGCATGTTTTCTCGCCCCGGGTCTCGGCTGGAGGGTCGTACAGTTACACGGCCGTGGACTACGGCCACGGACAGTCGCGTTCCGGAATTCAGACGATTCAGGGGTTCGCTACTTATAGATTCACTCCGCACATTTCTGTGGCCGGCTGGGTTGGTCCCGAATACACCGCCACCAAGAACCTGGTTCCCATCTTTTGTAGCCCGTTTGGTTGCTTTATCGAGGTGTTTCACAACGCCTCCTGGAGCAACGCGTTCGGGGGGAATGTTGGCTGGAGCGGGCAACGCGGCTCGGTGGTGGTGAGTTTCTCGAAAGCGATTACGAACGGTGGCTATCTGTTTGGAATTGTGCAGCTATATCAGGCGAGAGGTTCTTATGTCCGGCAACTGACCCCGCTCTGGAGCACCAATCTGAGCGCTTTGTACGGGGACAATAACGGTTACGCAACCCGCGTCCATGCGCAACATCTCCGTTCTTTCACCGCGTATGCAAGCTTGACGCGGCAAATCACCCCTGCCTTGAATGCAAGCGTGACCTACGCTTACTTTAACGAGAACCAGAGAAACCAGATCGGCGCGGCAGTGCCGAACTGGATCGACAATCGTTTCCAATTCTCGCTCCAGTACACCTGGGGCCATTCCCTCGGACGGTGACCCATGAATGAAGAACTTGACGATCAGCAATCAATGCGCAGCATGGAGGAGTATTGGGCCATCGCGCTTCGCCGTAGATGGTGGATCCTGGGGCCTCTGTTCTTTGGATGGCTGCTGGTGTTTGCCTCCGCTTGGGTAATCCCAGCTACCTACACCTCGGAATCCGTCATCCTGGTCGAGGCCTCAAAAGTTCCGGAGAAGTATGTAGAGCCCAACGTGGAAGTGGATCTGGCGGAACGTGTCCAAGCCATGAGACAGCAGGTCCTAAGCCGCACCCGCTTGCTTAATCTCATCAACAGCCTGAAGCTATACCCAAGATATCAGGGCTCTCCGGATGACCAGGTAAGGCTGATGCGCGAAGACATCAAGATGGAGATGGTCCAGGCACCGGCGGGTACCGGAAAGAATGCCGGTGAACTGGTGGCCTTCAAGTTGGCGTACAGTTCGCCGAGCCCCACCAGCGCGCAACAGGTGAATGCTTCTCTGGTTTCTTTCTTTATCGACGAGAACGTCCGCGCCAGTCAGGAGCAGTCAGAGAGCACTACTCTGTTCCTCGATTCGCAAGTCAAGGCCGCTGCCCAGGCGCTCGCCGACCAGGAAAACAAGTTACACGCCTTCGAGTCGCAACATGAAGGGGCGTTGCCTCAAGAACTGCAGAGCAATATCCAAATCCTCAATGGCATTCAGGCGCAACTGCAGGCGGCTCTGACCGCACGGGACCGTGCTTTGCAGCAGCAGACGTATCTCAATTCGCTACTGAGCCAGTATCAGTCGATGGGCGCAGAAGGCCTGGCCGGAGCTCCGGCCAGCGTGGATGGTCAACTGGAATCAGCGCGTGCCGCGTTGGCGGCATTGCGTGCCAAGTACACGGAGGACCATCCTGACATCAAGTCTTTGAAAGACAACATTGCGCGCCTCGAGAAACTGAAGAAAGACATGGGCGCGGAAGCCAAAGAGAACCTGGAATCAAATGCCGCCACGCCCGCCCAAGTGGCCGCTATGACCCCCTTGATGCAGGTGCAGAGCCAGCTCAAGAGCAACAAGCAGGAGATCCAGACGATAGAAGTCAAGATCCAGCGTCTACAGGCAGAGGGCCAGGAATATCAAAAGCGTCTTTCGGCCACGCCTGCCGTCGAAGCGGCGATGGAGGACCTCATGCGCGATTACAATTCGTCGAAACAGACCTACGCAAATTTGTTGGCGAAGAAAGCTTCCTCCACTCTGGCCACCAATCTGCAGCGACAGCAGCAGGGCGAACAGTTCCGCGTTGTTGATCCTCCCAGCCTGCCCGACAAGGCTTCCTTCCCCGACCGCTTCAAGTTTTCGCTGGTGGGCTTGGCAGTTGGATTGCTGTTGGCGGTTGTATTCGGGGCAGGTCTTGAATTCGTCGATGATCGCATCCGCAGCGAAAATGATCTTACCGCGGCTACAACTCTGCCAGTGTTGGTGGAGATACCACCGCTACCTACTCAAGGTGAGATTCGAAGGGCCCGCAGGACACCGTGGATCGCCGCCGCAGCCCTGCTGCTTATCGTGATTCTGATTCCAACAGGGATCGTCTACGCCTGGTACTGGGGATAACGCATGTACAAACAATTCTTTGGGCTGGCGCGCGATCCATTTGAGATTAGCCCAGACCCATTCTTTTATCATCCCACGCCGCGCCACAACGAAGCGTTGGCCAACCTGCACTACGGAGTCGGGCGGAGGAAGGGCTTCATCGTAATAACCGGTGAGGTCGGCACGGGCAAGACCCTGCTGGTCCGATGCCTGTTGTCGGAACTGCGCAAGAATAATATCGCCTTCGGTTACGTATTCAACCCCCGGCTGCCGGTGGTGGAGTTTTTCCAATACATCATGGCCGACTTGGGACTGCCCTATGCCGGCCGGACAAAGACGGAGATGCTGCTGGATTTGAACCGCTTTCTCATCCAGCGCCATGCTCGCGGACTGATTACAGCACTGGTAGTGGATGAGGCGCAGGCGCTGCATCACGAACTGCTGGAGGAGATAAGGCTATTGACGAATCTCGAGACCTCGCAGCAAAAGCTCTTGCAAATTGTCCTGCTGGGTCAACCCGAGCTGGAGGTTGTCCTGGATTCCCAGGAATTGCGGCAACTCAAACAGCGCGTCGCCCTACGGTGCCAGTTGCAGCCTTTGGACAGCCAACAGACGCATGGCTATATTTTGTCGCGTCTGGAGCGTGCGGGGGCCGTGCCAGAGCCGCCAATTTTCTCACCCGAGGCGCTGGACAAAGTCTACGAATATTCCCGGGGTATTCCACGCATCATCAATACTCTTTGCGAAAACTCAATGGTGAACGCTTTTGCCCGGGAGCAGCGGCCGGTGCTGCCAGAGATCGTCTCCGAAGTGGCGGCGGATTTCCGTCTGACGCCAGCTTCGTTGCCTGAGGAAGGAGCGTTGCCGTTGACGGAGCGCAATGACAATGGCGAAAGTCTTTTGCGCTCCTTGTTCCGCCTGCTGCGTACCATGGATGACCAAACCATAGAAGGCCAGAAACCGCTACAAACTACCCTCGGGAGGAGAGTTTAACGATGAGTCGAGTGTTCGATGCATTACAGAAGTCCCAAGCTGAGAACCCGGGTGCGTCGCCCTTGGTTCAAGGTCAGCCGGAGCCGTCGCCGGCAGAGGCGCCAGTTATTACTGCAGCGGATGCTGCTGCCGCAGGACTTCCAGTTGGTGTTCACACCGGCGCTCCTGCGGCCCGAACTGACGTGCCCTCGGTCATCCCGCCCGGAATCAGAGGCGCTGGCGCAGCCGACGGAAAGTGGTTAAGTGTTCCGGATAATCGCGTTCTGCATCCCCACCCCACACCCGAGCAGCGTCTGGTTACCATGGCCGAACCGGACAGCCCGGGGGCGGAGATGTTCCGGGTGCTCAGCACACGGCTTGCGCACATGCAGCACAAGCGTCGTTTGCAGAAGTTACTTATTACAAGTTCGGAGGGAGACGAAGGCAAATCGGTGGTCGCGGTCAATCTCGGCTGGTGCCTGGCGCATCGTCCCAACGAACGCGTACTTCTGGTGGAGGCAGATCTACGCCGTCCGACCGCCAGTTCCTTACTGACATCTTCACCCTTGGTCGGGATTTCCGAGTGGAGTGAGGGCAAGCTCATCCTGGACGATGCGCTGTACCGGGTAAGCGATTTACCGCTGTGGTTTCTTTCCGCGGGGCACGGCGTCGAGAAGCCGATGTCCCTGCTGGAGTCGAGCCGCTTTGCCGAGATGCTGGAGACCCTCTCCTCAAGCTTCGATTGGGTGCTGCTGGACGCGACACCCATGCTGCCGATGGCCGACTCAATCTCCCTTTCGCGCCTCTGTGATGGGGTTCTGGTGGTGGTACGCGAGGGATATACCCGACGAAAAGTTTTGAACAAGGCGCTGGCCTCCATCGAACAGAACAAGCTCCTCGGCACAATCCTCAACGAAGCCTCCATGCTAGAGATTGGCAGCTATTACCGCTATTACGGAAAGACCGGCAAGTCGAAGAAGGAGGCCCAAACGGAGGGCAACAAGGTAGACGCGGTTCCGGCATGATCCGTCTGTTCAACGCCTATTTCCCGACCCGGACGCTGCTGCTCACAATCACCGAGGCCATACTCGTCACTCTGGGCTTCGTGGTGGCAGTGGTGTTTTGGGCTGGAACAGCGGCGGACGCGAAGATCTACCTGCTGTATCTGAACGGGCTCGGCCGTATCTTCCTGGTAGTGGCGGTATTCCTCGTCCTGATGTACTACTTCGATCTCTACGGTTCTTTTGTACTGTCGAACCGCCGAGAGGTGGTTACGCGTCTGGTGGGCGTCCTGGGTACCGCCTTTGTCGCGCTGGCGGTTCTTTACTACGCCTTTCCCGAGATCAGCCTGGAGGCCAGTGCTTTGTGGCTCGGGGTGGGCATTGTGGCGGTCGCAGTCCCGGCGTGGCGGCGGCTGTTCTTCGCGTTGAACCGTTCGGCGCGTTTTTCGGAGCGCGCCGTCCTCTTTGGTGATGGGCCACTGGCCACCGCGCTGATGCGCGAAGTCACGAACCGCTCGGAGCTTGGAGTCAAAATTGTGGGCTTCGTCGGCAAGGACACTCCGACGGTGCCGGGTATTCCCCTGCTCGACGGTGACCTCGATGAACTGGTGGAACGGGAAAACGTCCAACGTGTGCTTGTCACCATGGATGACCGCAGAGGCAGGCTGCCGGTGGAACAGTTGCTCAGGCTGAAGACCCGCGGAATCTACATACAGGATGGTCCGGAATACTACGAGAGCGTCACCGGGAAGATTGCACTTGATTCATTGCAACCGAGTTGGTTGTTGTTTTCCCCGGGCTTCCACGTCCGTGCTGCGTTACAGCTTTACAAGCGCCTATTTTCGCTGGTCTTCGGCGCGTTGGCGATTGTCCTCACCTCGCCTTTCATGCTGCTGGCTGCCATTGCTGTTCGCTTGGACTCTCCCGGGCCGGCGCTCTTTCGCCAAAAGCGCGTGGGCGAGCACGGCCATCTGTTCGAGATCTACAAGTTTCGCTCCATGTACGACGGCTCTGACAAGAAGGAGCTGACACCCGCAGATCACGACGATGCGCGCGTCACCCGGATAGGCAAGTGGTTGCGCCGGACTCGAATCGATGAGTTGCCCCAGTTGTTCAATATCGTTAAGGGCGATATGTCGTTCGTGGGGCCACGGCCCTTTGTGCCGGAACAGGAAATGGAGTACGCCGAGAAAATACCGTTCTACAGAGAGCGCTGGCTGGTTAAACCCGGCGCTACCGGATGGGCGCAAATCAATCGTGGCTACAACGTGACCCTTGAGGACAACCGGGAGAAGCTGGCTTACGATCTTTTCTACATCAAGAATGTCTCTCTTGGGCTTGACCTCTACATCATGTTTTCCACCATTAAGACTCTGGTTTTGGGACGAGGAGGACGGTAACCCCGGATCGCTGGTTTAGACAGGGAAGGATCCGTAGGTTCCTCTTCGCGATGCGGTATCCTGTCGTAGTGAAAACAATAGGCCGTGGCGGATCACGTTGAACGATTATGCTGACAACGCGGCCAGGAAGAAGAATGCGGAATGAAAAAGGCTTTAATTACCGGTATTTCAGGGCAGGACGGAAGCTATCTTGCCGAGTACCTGCTTGATCTGGGCTACAGCGTGTATGGCATCGTGCGCCGCGAGGCAGGCACCATGCGGTGGCTCGTTCCCCTACAGGACAAGATAGAGCTTCTCTACGGAGACATGCGCGACACAGCTTCGCTGGAAGTCGCTTTAGCCAAGGCATGGCCGGATGAAATTTATAACCTGGCCGGACAGGTCTTCGTGCCGACAAGCTGGCAGGTGCCAGCCGAAACCTTCGACATCAACGTGGGTGGGCTGGCCCGACTTCTAAACATTATCGAGCGGCAGAAGCCTGATACGCGCATCTACCAGGCCTCCAGTTCCGAGATGTACGGAAATTTGAATGGACTGCGCAACGAGCAGACTGCGCTCGCCCCTACATCTCCCTACGGAGTCTCGAAGACTGCCGCACACCGTCTTTGCGAAGTGTATCGAGCGCGTGGCGTGTTTGCTGTAGGCGGCATTCTTTTCAATCACGAGTCGCCTCGGCGTGGGCCGGAGATGGTGACCCGCAAGATCACACTGGCGGCGGCCGACTGGGCGCAAGGTAAGAAAAACAAGCTCAAGCTGGGCAACATGCAGGCCCGCCGCGATTGGGGATTCGCCGGCGACTACGTTCGCGCCATGCACGCCATGCTCCAGCAGGAGAAGGCGAACGACTATGTGATTGCCACCGGCGAATCGCATAGCGTGTATGAATTTGTGGTCGAGGTGCTGCAGTGTCTCGATCTCGTCTCCGCCGGGAGTAAGGTTGCCGACGTGGTGAACCAATACGTCGAAGTGGATCCCAAGCTCTTCCGCACCGGCGAGATTCATGACTTGCGGGGTGACTCCAGCCTGGCCCGCAGCGAACTGAATTGGCATCCAAAGGTGGATTTCAAAGGGTTGGTGCAGATGATGGTGGAATCGGATGCCGGCATCGAAACTCAGGCTACGAAAGCCGAATTCGTGAAGAGCAGCGGATAAGCCGCAGGATGCGCGCGGTAGGGCTTCTGCCGCGGCGCAAGGTGGAGGATCCCTAATTCCTTTCGGATTGAGCCATTGGCTGCGGTCGTCCGGGCATGGTGGCCGCTACGAATCAGTTGCGTGCTGCCCCGGTTAGACTTCCCGCGAACTGAGTGCCTCGCCGGTGCCGAGAGTTGGGGCCCCAGCAGTGGCCTTCGAAATCAGGCGGGCAGTTGCCTGGATGGGGCGAGAGGATGATCCCTGCAAAACAGCGGATAGTTCGTACAGGACTGGCGGCTTGCGCCATAACACCAGCCCGGTGTACACCACTGCGCCGATGACTGCGGTGGTCACAAGCTGCAACCCGGCGTTTTGGAGTCCCAGCAGACGGAGACTGTACAGCCAGCTACCCGCTACCGTCACCATCACCAAGCCGCACCAGGTCGTTGGCCAAAGAGTCAAGAAAAATGTCTTCAATGACAAGCCGATCAACCGAAAGGGAATCAGAAACGAAGGGAACATCAGGACGGTCCAGACGATCGTGTACGAGGTCGCAACTCCCATGATTCCCCAACGCAATCCGACAATGAAGGACAGTACATACGAAATGCTCGCGAAAATCTGCCAGCGAAATTGAAGGTCGGTTCTGCCCTGGGTGCTGTAAATCAAGCTGATAGGGTCTGCCAGTGTCTGCAGCGCTCCCAGCGGGGCGAAGACAAGCAGTAGCCCGACCACCGGCGACCACCGCGGGCCTAGGAAGACCCGAACGAATGGTTGCGCGGTTACGGCAAGGCCAAGCATCGCCGGAATGGTGACCAGTCCAATCAACCGGCACGTCCGCAGATACGCCGCCCGTAAACGCACGTGATCATCAGAGAAATTGGATAATGCCGGATACACCACCTGGTACACGGTCATGCCGAAGTTCTGGAGCGGATATGCCATTAGCATGTATCCCATCTGGTAGTACCCGAGGGGAGTGGTACCCAGGAAACGGCCCACCAGCACGTTGTCGGCGTTTCTGGAGAAGTAGTTCATCACGTGGGATCCGGTCAGATTGAGCCCGAAAGAAAGAATGCGACGTGCATCGGCCACTCGAAAAACCAGCTTCACACGCAGAGGGGAGAGGATCCACACTGCAATCAACGTAACAAAGCTGGCAACCAGGTTTGCTGCAACCAGCGCAGACACCTTGCCGCCGGCCAAGGCCAACCCAATTGCCACCGTCGTCGCACAGATAGCCGCGAGAGTTTGCGCAATTGCCAACCTACGGAACTCCAGCGCCCGGCTCAACAAAGCCATAGGAACCACGCTTAACGCTCCCAGGAAGAAAGAGACGGCGAGAAGATACAGGATTGTGGCAAGTTGCGGCTGATGAAAGAAGCGGGCCGCAGGGCGGGAAAGAAGCACCAGAAAGACCGTCACCGTCGCACCCGTCATGCAGTTGACCCAGAAACCGGTCGATGCCAACTCGTCTGGCATTTCACGTTCCCGGACAAGGGCGGTCCCGGTTCCCACGTCACGGATGGTTTCCAACAGGTTCGTCACCAGCACTGCCATGCCGACCAATCCGTACACCCCGGGTGGAATCCGACGTGCCAGAATGGAGACGGAGATGATCTGCAGCACCTGCCTTGCGACCTGGAAAGACGTGATCCAAGCTACTCCCGAAGCCGCTTTTTGCGTGAGCGAGCGATTAGTGGCGATCATACCAGTTCCAACGGCGCGTCCGTGCTCCATTCGCGGTCGGGCATTGTGCGGCTCTTCAAGATAGGTATCTGCTTCTTGGTAGGTAGGCAGCCAAAAATTGCTGCGTCTTGATTCTACCAGCCCACATGAACGGCTCCCGCTGTGGACGCGCTAGAGCTTGCGTTGATACAGTATGAAACGGGAAATGTGCGACCTGGGTTCCTGGCAGGTTCCGGCGTCGTATCGTACTGGAAGCAAATCCTGGCGACCCGGTCACCGCATGGCAGAGATTCTCTCGGAGTACGGATATCAATTTCACAACATTACCGATAGAGGCCCCGAAAGGCGAAGCGAGATAATTCCTGTCGAGGCTTATAGGAATTGGCTGTGCTTGCCGTCCTGATAGAGCAAAACTTGTTTCTTCACCGGCGGAACGGCTGAGCAATGCTCTCAGTATGGTTCTCAGGGTGTCGAAGGCAGACTTACTGAAGAAGGAAGCACGGCTCAGGCGCACCACGAAGAAACGCGCTTCCTGACTCGCGCAATCTGTCACAGCTGCTCACACGTTATCTCTTTGCCAATAAGTTGACATCTATATTATTGCCCTTACTTAAGTTTGACAAGGATACTGGCCTTTCCCTACGACGCCAAGGTAACAGGAGGTCATGTTACTTTAGTGCGAAATCTGCGGGGTTACCCGCGGGCAATGTGGAAATCATGGGCTATAGTTATTGGCGAATCGCGTTTATTCCAGCCGAGAAGTGACTCATCGCGGCGCGATTTCCCAGGCAAGGACAAGGCCATGGGAGGTGCCTGTGTCGGTCAAGAAAGGTATTACCTATCTCTTGTACGCACTCGCTTTCTTGGCTCAACAGGTGCACGCACTCGCTGTAATCACGATCCCGTCGCGAACCCGAACCGGCATAGCTTATTCGACATTCCACTTTAATACGTTGGTTAGGTCGCGGCGCCAGCCAGGAAGCCCAACGCAAACCATGCGCCGGACACCGCTGTTTGTTCTGATTTTCATCCTCTTAGGAGTGCCTCTGGCAGCTCGAGCGCAAACGCCCCTGGGATTCATAGCTGTGCCGCCATGCCGAGTGGTCGATACGAGACTGCCCAATGGGCCATTCGGCGGTCCGCCGATTCAGGGGGAGGGTTTCCGCGACTTCGCGCTCCCCAGCGGCCGGTGCCAGATACCCAATACCGCAGCAGCCTATTCGCTGAACGTGACCGTTGTCCCTCGCGGACCACTGGGACATCTAACGGTATGGCCCACTGGACAGCCGCAACCCAATGTTTCCACCCTGAACTCGCAGGACGGACGGGCGAAAGCCAACGCGGCGATTGTGCCTCCGGGGGCAGGCGGGGCCATCAGCGTGTTCGCCACCGACACGACCGACGTAATACTGGATATCAATGGCTACTTTGTGCCGGCGACCGATCCGGCCGCGCTTGACTTCTTCCCGCTGATGCCGTGCCGGGTCATCGACACCCGAATCGCGCAGGGAGGGCCGGCTTTGCAGGGGATGACCGAGTACGATTACACCATACAAGGCATGTGCGGCATTCCGAACAATGCCCAAGCCTACTCCTTTAATTTCACGGTGGTGCCGTCAAATAACGTCCCCGTCGGTTACCTCACGGTGTGGCCGTATGGGCAAGGCCTGCCTAACGTTTCCACGTTGAACGATTACACGGGAACAGTCGTGGCGAATGCAGGGATCGTGCCGGCCGGCATGGGTGGAGAAATCTCTGCCTGGGCCTACACTGAGGGCCAGACCGATCTCGTCGTGGACGTCAACGGATACTTCGCGCCCCCGAATTCAGGCCCAGAGGGCTTATCGCTGTACGCTCTCAGCCCATGCCGAGTGCTGGACACTCGTAACACCATCGGCCCCTTCAGTGGAACGCTGCCGGTGGACATCGTGGACAGCTCTTGCGGTGTGCCTGAGGCCTCGCAGGCGTATGTGTTGAATGCTACGGTGGTGCCGTTGGGATACTTAGGTTTTCTGACCTTGTGGCCTGACGGCGCCTCCATGCCGAACGTCTCCACTTTGAATGCCTACGATGGCATGATCACCTCTAACATGGCGATTGTGCCGGCAGGCAGCAACGGCGCAATCGACGCCTATGCATTTACCGCTAATACGACCTACCTGATCCTAGATACCTCGAGCTATTTTGCGCGGAGGCCACTGATCATCAAGACCACCTCGTTGCCGCCGGGCACGGTCAACGTACCCTACAGCGCAACCTTGTCGGCCAAGGGCGGCCTACCGCCCTATACTTGGAGCGTCATCCAGGGCAGCTTGCCCGCTGGTTTGACGCTGAACGCCACCAGCGGGGTGATCTCCGGCACGCCGAC
>Ga0209040_10001453_pt1 | contig 18771 bp, 10 predicted proteins | sample BogFormECP12_OM3_FD_188240 | JGI IMG/M metagenome (GOLD analysis project Ga0209040, IMG submission 188240) | Bog forest soil microbial communities from Calvert Island, British Columbia, Canada - ECP12_OM3 (SPAdes) (version 2) | ecosystem: Environmental > Aquatic > Freshwater > Wetlands > Bog ...
TATCGAGAGCTCCGCATTGAAAATACTCTGACCGATGAGAATGGCGAGAAGGTCCGGCTCAAGCCCGGAGCCGAGGTAGAGGTCACGATTGCCGCAGATCCGGAAGCGACCGCGAAGGGCGATCCGAAAGAAGACACTACAAAGCGGTGAGTTTCCGCGAGAAACACTTTTGAGACTTACCGGGTGCTTGGCTCGTTATGCTCCCGGCACGCCCGCAGCCATCCATTCAATAGGTCAAGAAGTTCATCTGGAGGTCTCAGCCAAATCCGTGCTGCCGTCGGCCTCCATTCTGGACGCGCCAATATGCTCAGACCTCGGCCATTAATCGCCCGGAACGCATCCTCGTCCGTGTTATCGTCTCCCAAATAGGCGGCGGGCTCATTTGGATCCATCTCTTTGAGAATGGTGCGTACGGCTGTTCCTTTGTTCACTTTCGAGCTACGAATCTCAACCCCGCCATCGAAATCCATCAAATCCGACCCGAAGCGTTTCGCGATCCCCGTCCAGCCCAGCAGCACGCGTTCTCGCACCGCTTGTGCCTCAGATTCAGGCAGACCGCGCCAGTGCACCGCAATGCTTCCGGTCTTGAGTTCGACTGTGTCCAGCAGGTTCTCAGAGCGCAGCCAATCTTCCGCCGCTGCCAAGGCTTCGATGGTTGACTTGTCCACTTCGCAAAGTTCGACGCTCCCGTCCGCCTTCAGCCGTTGCAATCCATGAAGTCCCCAGACTTCCGGATGCGGCTTGATCGAAAGAAGTGGAACCGTCTCCGTTACATCCCTTCCGGAAATGATTACGACTCGCGTATTTCCAACACTCAGGATCTCCTGCAAGATTGAGACAACCCCGGGATAGGGAGCAGCATTCTTGCGGTCCCTCCGGAACGGCGCGAGGGTGCCGTCAAAGTCCAGCATGAGCAGTGATCGCGGCGCCCGCGCTACTAGCTTCAGGAAGGATTCCACTTGAGGCTTCAGCGCCGACTCCAACCCTGTATCAGTTCTGTTGCTCGAATGCATCACGCGGCTGCCACACCTCCCCGAAACTTGCCTTGCGGTCGATCACTCCCGTCCAGCCTGAGTTCGCACAGCTCTGTTACCAGGTTCCCGGCCCAGCGATAGATGTTGTGCTCTCTGATAATTCTCCGCATGCGATGTACACGCATTTGCCGCTCCTCCGGTTCCATCTCCAGCGCGGCGCGGATCGCTTCTGCGGTCTGATCGATGTCGTAAGGATTTACCAGCAATGCGTCTCTTAATTCGCGAGCCGCTCCCGTAAATTGACTCAAGATTAGTACGCCGCGTTCGTCGCGGCGCGCCGCCAGAAACTCCTTCGCCACAAGGTTCATACCGTCGTGCAGCGATGTCACCAGGCAGAGATCGGCTGCACGATAGTAGCCTTCGATTTCTTTGTGGCTATGGTGCCGCTTCAGAAACAGAATGGGTTTCCACTTGCCCGATTGAAATCGCCAATTGATTCGCTCCGCTTCGGCTTCCAGCTCCGCCATCAAGTCGTGGTACCGCTTGATGTGCGTGCGGCTCGGCGCCCCGATTTGTATGAAAGTGAATTGACCTTGATACTTGGGATATTTCTCGAGAAATCTCTCAATCGCCCGGAAACGCTCGTGAATTCCCTTGGTGTAGTCCACCCGGTCGACACCGATTCCGACGAACGCCGCTTCCACGCTCAAGCTATGCATCAGAGTGGAGCGTTCCAGATAATTAATTCCATACTGGTCGCTCTCCATGAATTCGTCGTCGGTCAAGTCGACGCTGATCGGGAATGGGCGAACGATGGTTCGGTGATTTTGACGCGATACCGCAAAGTGTTCCCAGTCGACCCGCGATTCCACCACGCGGTCCACCGTCTGTAGAAAGTTATTGCAGTGTGATTGAATGTGAAATCCGATTAAATCGGCTCCCAGCAATCCATCCACCAGTTGCCGCTGCCATGGACAAATGCCGAAGGCTTCCGGGTTGGGCCACGGGATATGCCAGAAGATGGCCACGCGTGCGTCCGGCCGTTTCTCCTTGATGAATCTCGGCAGCAACGCAAAGTGATAGTCCTGCACCAGCACGACAGGATTGCGTGTATCGGCGATCTCCTCGAGAACTGCGGTCGCAAATTTTCGATTCACCTCTTGATAGAGGCGCCAGTCCGACTCGCGAAAGATCGGCCGCGTGTGGGCGATATGGCAGAGCGGCCACAGCCCTTCGTTGGAAAATCCGTAGTAGTATCCCTCTTCTTCATCCTTGCTCAACCAAACCCGACGCAACGTGTACCGAGGCTCGCTCGGGGGCACGCGAATCCGGTCATGCGCGTCCACTACTTCTTTATCCGCTTCCCCGCTGCCATGAGCGATCCATGTTCCGTCGCAGGCGTTGAGTACCGGCTCTAGCGCAGTAACCAATCCGCTGGGTGGAACAACTGCTTCGATCTCTTTGCCATTTCTCTGATGGATGTAAGGCTCGCGATTCGATACCACAAACAGGCGACCTCCATTGAGACGGGTCTGGATCTGCACTGCCAGCCGATCCGCCGTCCACAAGGATTCTCCTGCGTCCCGCAAGCGAGCCTCATTTTCTGCGGCACTCCGCGCTTGGCTGAGGCTTTCCGCCAGCGTCACCACTTCCCACGCCAGCGGCTTGAATAAATCTAGGTCTGGCATCTGTTGACGAGACGAAATTCTGCCCATGCGAAGAGCCCGCATCCACTGCGCGGCTCGCGCGATCGGTCCGGTAATGCTCCAACGCACGATCAACACCGTGATGAATACGATGAGAAAGACCTGGACGAGCATTCTCAGGAAGGCTTCGCGCCAAGTGCGGAGATTCTGTGCGTGGATGTAATCCACCTCGTGCACCAGGGCCAGCCCACCTATTACCTCGTCATCGCGGTGCAAGGGCAATGCAAAGGTGTGTACTCGATATTTGTCCAGCCGGCCGAATGAGCTCTCTGTATGGTTTCCGGCTATGGCCCGAGTCACGTCTGCGGGAACTGCTCCCAATATCGGCTGCAATTCGGAGGTGATCGCCACCAGTTTTCCCTGGCGGTCGTAAATCGCCACCCCGAGCATGTGCTCGCGACTGCCGAAATGTTGAACGGTCCGCTGCAATGCACGCGAGGATTCCCATGACTTTTCCACATTCAACGCAAAGCTCTCGCCCAGCTCTTCCGAACTTCGTTCTAGCTGATTCCGAAGCACGCGTTTCTCGCGCAATACCTCGTAGTAGGAGAAGGCCAGCGAAACAATCGTGATGCCGACAATGAGGGAAAGAATGAGCCGAACACTCAGCAGCCGCATATTAAGCCTCCTGCCCCGAAGCCGAAAAATTTTCCGCGCGGAACCCCGAAAAAGAAATCCCTGTGGTCAGCGGGACGGCGCCGAGACTGGTTGCGTGCGCGTGCTTCCGGTCGAGTCTCGTCGGCGGGCTGTGTTCGCATTCCCACTCATCGTAATTACCAAAGTGCTCTGTCCATATACAGAAATGGCCGTAGGTCCCAGGGAAAAAAGACTGGATCGAAAAGCCCAAATGCCATTGAAATCATTAGTTCTTTGGATCACGTGATTCGCCCAAGTTTGAAAGCCATCATTGCCCGACTGCCGCTGAACCTACAGTAAAAACCCTAGAGTCACGCTACAGCTTGTCGTGATACGAATCAATATCGGATAGGTACATCCCCCTGATTTGACTTCAAGAAACATGTTTCAGGCTGCATTGATCTTGCCGGCATCTTCGCCTGTGGATGGTCAGCAAGACGGTCATGGAGAGCACGCCGTATGAAGAGAAACAGCCGAGACGCAGCCACTGCTGTGGCCAATGGCGCATTCGAAGAGGGCGAGAGCAATAAGCAAAACGGGAATTCCAACCCCGTTAATCAACCGGCCTTGGGCGATCTCAGCGTAATTCTGGCCGGCCTGCAAACCATGCGGGACGGAGATTTCTCAGTCCGTCTTCCGGGCTCGTGGACCGGACTTCCTGGAAAGATTGCGGATACTTTCAATTCCATCGTCGCCGCCAATCAACAGATGGCGCAGGAATTGAAGCGTGTGGGACAGGTGGTAGGCAAGGAAGGAAGAACGCGTGAACGCACCCGCTTCCACGAATCCAGGGGAGCGTGGGGCGACATGGAGGTCTCGGTCAACACGCTCGTCGAGGACCTGCTTCGTCCGACGGCCGAGGTCACGCGCGCGATTGCCGCTGTGGCTCAGGGCAACTTAACTCAAACCGTGCGCCTGGATGTGGACGGACGGCCCCTGGAGGGCGAATTCCTGCGCTCCGCCAGCATCGTCAACACCATGATTCAGCAGCTCGGCGTTTTCACCGCCGAGGTAACGCGGGTGGCGCGCGAAGTTGGTACCGATGGAAAACTAGGCGGTCAGGCGCAGGTGCCCGGTGTCGCTGGTACTTGGAAAGATCTCACGGACTCCGTGAACTCGATGGCCAGCAATCTTACCGGTCAGGTTCGAAACATCGCAGAAGTTGCCACGGCTGTTGCCAGCGGCGATCTATCCCGCAAAATTACCGTCGACGTGCGCGGCGAAATCCTGCAGCTTAAAGAAGCCATCAACACCATGGTCGACCAGCTGCGCTCGTTCGCCTCCGAAGTCACGCGCGTGGCCCGCGAAGTCGGAACGGACGGCAAACTTGGCGGCCAAGCCGTTGTGGTGGGCGTTGCTGGAACGTGGAAAGATCTGACGGACTCCGTGAATGCCATGGCCGGTAACTTGACGGCTCAAGTGCGAAACATCGCAGAAGTGACTACGGCCGTTGCCCGCGGTGATTTGTCGCGCAAAATCACGGTCGATGTGAAAGGCGAAATTCTCGAACTCAAAGACACCATCAACACGATGGTCGATCAGCTCAATGCCTTTGCTGGAGAAGTTACTCGCGTCGCCCGCGAAGTAGGTACGGAAGGCAAACTCGGCGGACAGGCGCAAGTCCCCGGCGTAGGTGGCACGTGGAAAGACCTCACGGACAACGTCAACTTCATGGCCAGCAATCTCACCGGCCAGGTGCGTAACATCGCCGAGGTGGCGACGGCCATCGCCAACGGCGATCTATCCCGCAAAATCACGGTCGATGTTCGGGGCGAAATCCTTCAGCTCAAAGAAACCCTCAACACGATGGTCGACCAGCTCAATCGCTTCGCCGGCGAGGTGACCCGCGTAGCGCGTGAAGTCGGCACCGAAGGGCGTCTCGGAGGACAAGCCAATGTGCCGGGTGTTGCCGGCACGTGGAAAGATCTCACCGATTCCGTGAACTCGATGGGCGGAAACTTGACCGGCCAGGTGCGCAACATCGCTGAAGTCACAACGGCTGTGGCGCGCGGCGATTTATCGCGCAAGATTACCGTCGATGTGAAAGGCGAAATTCTCGAACTCAAGAACACCATCAACACGATGGTCGACCAGCTCAACGCGTTCGCTGGAGAAGTGACCCGCGTCGCCCGCGAGGTGGGTACCGAAGGCAAACTCGGCGGACAGGCGCAAGTGCCGGGCGTCGCCGGTACGTGGAAGGATCTCACGGACAACGTCAACTTCATGGCCAGCAACCTTACCGGCCAGGTGCGAAATATCGCCGAAGTGGCAACCGCCGTGGCCCGTGGCGATTTGTCTCGCAAGATCACGGTCGATGTGAAGGGCGAAATTCTCGAACTGAAAGACACTCTGAATACGATGGTCGATCAGTTGCGCTCCTTTGCTTCGGAAGTGACGCGCGTGGCGCGCGAAGTCGGCACCGACGGCAAGCTCGGCGGCCAGGCGCAGGTTCCCGGCGTGGGCGGCACGTGGAAGGACCTTACCGATTCCGTCAACTCGATGGCCAGCAACTTGACGGGACAGGTCCGTAATATCGCCGAAGTGTCGACTGCGATCGCCAGCGGTGATCTTTCGAAGAAAATCACGGTAAACGTGAGCGGCGAGATTCTTCTGCTCAAGGAAACCATCAACACGACGGTGGATCAGCTCAACGCGTTCGCCGGAGAAGTAACGCGTGTGGCGCGTGAGGTCGGCACCGAAGGTCGGCTTGGCGGACAAGCCAACGTCCCCGGCGTTGCCGGTACGTGGAAAGATCTGACCGACTCCGTGAACTCAATGGCCGGCAATCTTACCGGCCAGGTGCGCAACATCGCCGAAGTGACGACCGCCGTGGCCCGCGGCGATTTATCGCGCAAGATCACAGTCGATGTGAAGGGCGAGATTCTCGAACTCAAGAACACCATCAACACAATGGTGGACCAGTTGAACGCGTTCGCTGGTGAAGTGACGCGCGTGGCGCGCGAAGTCGGTACCGACGGAAAGCTCGGTGGGCAGGCGCAAGTGCCGGGCGTGGCCGGTACGTGGAAAGATCTCACCGACAACGTCAACTTCATGGCCAGCAACCTCACCGGACAAGTTCGGAATATTGCTGAAGTTGCAACGGCGATTGCGAACGGCGATCTCTCCAAGAAAATCACGGTCGACGTGCGCGGCGAAATCTTGCAGCTGAAAGAAACTCTGAATACGATGGTCGAGCAGTTGCGCTCATTCGCCGCGGAAGTAACCCGCGTGGCGCGCGAAGTTGGCAGCGAAGGCCGGCTGGGAGGCCAGGCGAACGTCTCCGGCGTGGCTGGCACGTGGAAGGATCTCACAGATTCTGTCAACGCCATGGCCGGTAACCTCACCGGTCAGGTCCGTAATATCGCCGAGGTCACCACTGCCGTTGCTCGCGGCGATTTGTCGCGCAAAATCACCGTTGACGTGAAGGGTGAAATTCTGGAACTCAAGAACACCATCAACACGATGGTGGATCAGCTGAACGCGTTCGCCGCCGAAGTTACTCGCGTGGCGCGCGAGGTGGGCACGGAGGGCAAACTCGGTGGGCAAGCACAGGTGCCGGGTGTCGCCGGAACCTGGAAGGATCTTACCGACAACGTCAACGTGATGGCCGCCAATCTTACGGAGCAAGTGCGTGGCATCGTGAAAGTCGTAACCGCCGTCGCGAATGGCGAACTCACTCAGAAGCTGACGGTGAATGCGAAAGGCGAAGTCGCAGCCCTGGCGGAAACCATCAACAACATGACGGACACGCTGGCCACGTTCGCGGATCAGGTCACAACCGTCGCTCGCGAAGTGGGGGTCGAAGGCCGTCTCGGTGGTCAGGCCAATGTGCCCGGCGCCGCCGGTACATGGAAGGATCTCACCGGCAACGTCAACCTGCTGGCCGACAACTTAACTAACCAGGTGCGAGCCATCGCAGAAGTTGCCACGGCCGTCACCAAAGGCGATCTCACGCGTTCCATTCAGGTGGAAGCGAGCGGCGAAGTGGCGGAGTTGAAAGACAACATCAATACGATGATCGATAACCTCCGCCTCACCACCGATCGCAACACCGAGCAGGACTGGCTCAAAACAAATCTCGCTCGCTTCACAGGCATGTTGCAAGGCCAGCGCGATCTGGCGACTGTGGGACGCATGCTTCTCTCCGAATTGGCGCCTCTGGTCAGCGCCCAGCAAGGCGTTATCTACCAGATGGGTGGCGAAGAATCGGCTGAAATGGTGCTTCTGTCGGCCTTTGCTGGTGACGGCGATGACGGGCATCTGCGGCGTTTAAAAATTGGTGAAGGATTGGTAGGCCAGTGTGCGGCGGAGAAACGCCGAATGCTCATCTCCGAATTGCCGTCTAATACCATTTCGATTCGCTCCGGTTTATTCGAAGCGGTTCCCCAAAACGTAATCGTGCTTCCAGTGCTGTTTGAGGATCGTGTCAAAGCGGTGATTGAGCTGGCTTCACTCAGCGCCTTCACCACTTCCCATCTGGCGTTTCTTGAGCAACTGACGGCCAGCATTGGCATCGTGCTGAACAGTATCGAAGCCACGATGCAGACCGAGGGACTGCTCAAACAGTCGCAACAGTTGGCCACCGAACTCCAGATGCAGCAAAAAGAACTGCAGCAGACCAACGAGCAGCTCGCGCAGAAAGCACAACAGCTTGCCGAACAAAACGTTGAAGTCGAACGCAAGAACCAGGAAATCGAGCAGGCTCGCCGTGCTCTGGAAGATAAGGCCAAGGAACTGGCTTTGACGTCGAAATACAAGTCAGAATTCCTGGCCAATATGTCCCACGAGTTGCGGACACCCCTCAACAGCATTCTGGTTTTGGGACAGCAACTCAGCGACAATCCGGACGCGAACCTTACTCCGAAGCAAGTCGAATTTGCTCGTACGATTCATGGCGCGGGCACAGACTTGTTGAACCTGATCACCGACATCCTCGATCTGTCGAAGATCGAATCTGGAACGGTCTCGGTGGAGGCGGAGGAAGTATTCTTTGCCAGCATGCTGGATGCGGTGGGTCGCCCCTTCCGTCACGAAGCTGAGAACCGGCGTCTCACCTTCGAGGTGCAGACAGATCCGCATCTCGCGCGAAGTGTTGTCACCGATTCCAAGCGGTTGCAGCAGGTGTTGAAGAACCTGCTCTCGAACGCCTTCAAGTTCACCGAAGTGGGAGGCGTCCGGCTCACCGTATCTCAGGCAAGGAGCGGCTGGAGCGAAGATCATCCGATCCTCGGGAAAGCCGCTTCGGTCGTGGCTTTTGAGGTGGCAGACACCGGCATCGGAATCCCCTTCGAAAAGCAGCGCATCATCTTTGAGGCCTTCCAGCAGGCAGATGCCGGCACTAGCCGCAAGTACGGTGGAACCGGGCTTGGTTTGGCGATCAGCCGTGAACTCGCGAGTTTGCTGGGTGGAGAAATTCAGTTGCGCAGCGCTCCGGGCCGCGGCAGCACATTCACTCTCTACCTGCCGCAAACTTACGTGGGACCCTCCACGTCAAACGCCGCTTTGGTGGAGGCTCGGGTTTCGTCGGCGATCTCGCCTGCGCAACTCGCCGTCGCTGGGATCACGGAGCACGTGGTCGAAACCATCGAGGATGACCGGAACAATCTTCAGCCTGACGATGCTGTCTTACTCATCGTTGAGGATGACACGCATTATGCGCGGGTCTTGTGTGATCTCTCTCGCGACAAGGGCTTCAAGGTTCTGGTGGCGACACGTGGTACGGAAGCCCTGGCGCTCGCGCACGAGTACCATCCGACGGCCGTGTCCCTGGATGTTTTCCTACCGGACATGTTGGGCTGGACCGTCCTCAACCATCTCAAACAGGATCCGGCAACGCGGCATATTCCAGTGCAAATGCTTACTCTGGATGAGGACCGCCATCACGGCCTGGCTCGCGGAGCGTTTGCCTTCGTCACGAAACCAACGACACCGGAAGGTCTGGAATCGGCATTGTCGCGTATCAAGGAATATGCGACTCCGCGACGGAAGCGATTACTGGTTGTAGAGGACAATCTTGGTGAGCAGTTGAGTATCAAAGCGCTTCTGGATTACGACGACATTGACGTAACCGTTGTGTCGACCGGTATAGACGCAATCGAGGCCGTCACTCAACGATCTTTCGATTGCGTCGTGCTTGATCTTCGCCTTCCAGACATATCGGGCTTCGATGTCCTTGAGCGCTTTGGGGAAACTCCGTCCCTGGCAGATCTTCCGGTTGTCGTTTTCACGGGGAAAGAACTTTCGCCGGAAGAGGATGCCCGCTTGCATGCCCTGGCGCGCAGCGTCGTAGTCAAAGGTGTCGAGTCGCCGGAGCGACTGCTGGACGAGACCGCGCTGTTCCTTCATCGAGTCGTTTCTGATCTTCCAGTCGAGAAACAAAGGTTGCTCGACCGCTTGCATCGCTCTGACGATGCGCTGGTGGGGAAGAAAGTATTGGTCGTCGACGATGATGTGCGCAACATTTTTGCACTTAGCAGTGTTATTGAACGTCGTGGGATGGCCGTGATCACGGCCGGAACTGGCAGGGAAGCGATCGCAAAGCTCGAATCGACGCCGGATATCGCGATCGTTTTGATGGACATCATGATGCCGGAGATGGATGGGTACGAAACTATGCAGGTGATCCGGCAAAATGCGTCGTTCCGGCGCCTGCCCATCATCGCACTGACCGCAAAAGCGATGAAGGGAGACCGCGAGAAGTGTCTCGAGGCTGGAGCCTCCGAGTATTTGGCGAAGCCTGTCAACACGGAGCAGTTGCTCTCGTCGTTGCGCATGTGGCTTCACCGGTAGGATCGCGATACGGTAATCAGTCCTGATCAGCGCGGGGAGAACGAATGGGCCAAGACGAGAGGGTAAACATTCTCATGGTGGATGATCAGCCCGCCAAGCTGCTCAGCTATGAGGTGATGCTCGGTGGTCTCGGGGAGAACCTGATTAAAGCCAACTCCGCGAAAGAAGCACTCGAGATTCTTCTCAAGACTGAAGTGGCCGTGGTGCTGATGGACGTCAGCATGCCGGAGCTTGACGGCTTTCAACTGGCGGCCATGATCCGGCAGCACCCACGCTTTCAGCGAACCGCGATCATCTTTGTGTCCGCCGTTCATCTCACCGATCTCGACCAGCTTAAAGGATATGAACACGGTGCGGTCGATTACATTTCAGTCCCGGTGGTTCCGGAACTCCTGCGTGCAAAAGTCAGAGTGTTCGCCGACCTGCACCGCAAGACGCGTCAGCTCGAAACCTTGAATCGTGAACTCGAGCAGCGGGTGCTCGAGCGAACGGAAGAGTTGGCTGGCAAAGCTGAATTGCTGCTGCATCTCAACATGGAGTTGGTGGGCAAAAATCAGGAACTTGACGCCATCGTCAGCACCGCCCCAGATGTAATTTTCAGCAGCCAGGGAGATGGCTGTTACGAGTACGTCAGTGAGCGGTTTCATGACTACACGGGCAGCCCTGCGGTTCCCGGCCGTGGCCTCAACTGGTTGGAGTACGTGCATCCGGACGATGTGGAGCGAGTTACTGCGGGTTGGGCGCAATCGATTCAGTCCGGGAGCAGCTATGAAGCGGAATACCGGTTGCGATCCAAAGATGGCGTCTATCGCTGGTTCCGGTCGCGAGCTGTTCCCATTCGAAACCCGCAGGGGAAAATCGCCAGATGGTATGGAACTTGTTCCGATATTCACGACAACAAGTTGCTGGAGCAATCTATTCGTGATAACGCCACCGAACTTGAAAAGATGGTGGATGTTAGAACAACTGAATTACAGCGTCTCTCTGTTCGCCTCATGACGCTGCAAGATCAGGAACGGAGGCGAATTGCCCGTGATTTGCACGACGGCTTGGGACAAGAGCTGGCGGTCGCGAAGATGGTATTGGACAAGATCCTTCTACAAAAATCATCGCGGCCTGACGACGAATCGTGGGCGCAGGCCAGCAGCATTATTGATCGCGCCATTCAGCAGGTCCGCACGATGTCTCACCTGCTGCACCCGCCGTTGCTCGATGAAGTCGGTTTGCTATCAGCTTTGTCGTGGTACGTGGACGGGCTTGCGAAGCGTAGCGGCATCGAGACCTCTCTGGACGTTCAGCCTCGGGATTTCCCGAGACTGGCCACTGAGGTGGAGACGGCTGTCTTTCGAATCGTTCAAGAAGCCTTAACCAACGTCTTCCGCCATTCCGAAGCGCACAAGGTTTGGATTACTCTAAGCCACACCAACGGAATGATAGACGTCTCAGTGAAAGACGATGGCCGGGGAATTGGTAAGAAGATTGCCGAAATGCGCCCCGATAGCGTGGGCGTCGGCATCGGTGGCATGAAGCAGCGCGCCCGGGAACTGGGCGGGGAATTGCGATTGCGAAATGTTCCTCCTGGAACCGTGGTGGAACTCAGTATTCCTTGCCGTTCCATCTCGCGAGATTCAAGTGCGGTCCTGGGCGTGTGCGCCTCGGACTGAAAGATGACTGTTATCCCACAGAAGGCTAATTCTTCGCATACACTGGTCCCGCATCACGGCTGGGCGGATCGGATATGGCGCGAATGTAGGACACCAGTGCCTGAATATCCGCTTTGCTCAAGGTATTGCCCCAGGCCGGCATGAGCGCAGACTTGTTGAGCGCCGGCCCACCGTGGTTGATGATCGCGGTGAGATCCGCGTCGGTCAATTTGTTGAGCGTATCGCCTTCAGTGAAGGGATGCGGCTTGATTTCGAGATTGTCAAAGTTCGAGACACGCTCCACGGTCGACTCAGGATTGTGGCAGCGTTCACAATACTGATCATTGAGCTGGCGGCCAAGAGTCTGTTGATAACCAAGAGCGATCTCTTCGATTTTCAGTGCGACCGTCTTGCCCGCTTTATCCCGGGTCGATGCAGTGAGTTCATAGCGGCCCGCCATACCGCCGAGAGTCACGTTGGTCGTGACTTGGCCGCTTGAGTCGGTAAGCCCATTCTTCGGATCGAAGTTCACCCCTGAAGCGCCACTGAATTCGACGAGGGCCCCGGCGAGAGCATTGCCCTGCTGATCATTCACCTGCACAATCAGGGGCTGCGGCGTCGGCGAGCCTGTCTGTGCGATCTGTTTTCCTCCACTGGATTCAATGATGGCGGCTCCGTATGCGGTCGGCTTGAGTAACGGTTCCGACGCGATTTTGCGCGAACAGGATGCGGCCACCATTGCCATCAGCAAAGCGACGATGATCAGAGAGCGGCTAATCATTTCTTTGCGACCTCCAGTTTGCCTCCGCCTTTCTGCGAGATCAGGAACGCGGTTAGAGCTCGCGCATCCTCGTCGCTCATGGCGCGGTTCGGCTCGGCTGTGCCCGGACGCACAGCCTGCGGATTCTTCATCCACTGAAAAATCCACGCGGCGGTCAGGCGTGATCCAACTTTTGTCAGAGTTGGGCCGATGTATCCCTTGTCAGTCTTGGTGTCCACAATGTGGCAGCCCTGGCAGGCGTACTTGCCGTAGAAAAGTTGCTTGCCCAGCTCAACTTCGCCTTGAGGATAGCCGCTCAGGGGCAGCGAATCGCGATCAATGGTCGGACTCTGGTACACGGTAAGGATGTAGTCGGTGATTTCGTTCACGTCGGCGTCAGTGAGATTGAATCGCGGCATGCGGCGAATCAGGGACGGTCGCAGCGTATTCGGATTTTTCAAGAACTCCACCAGCCACTGGCGCTGCACAGAACTGCCTTCCCAGGTGAGGTCAGGCGCCATCTCTCCGCCGTGGCCGTTGATGCGATGGCAACTGAAGCACGCCAGATCGTTCATCAGCTTTCCGGCCTTGCCCGCCGGCTCGTAGTCAGATTCCGGCTTCGCCGCCACAGTAAGCGCAGGCGGCAACGTGAACGAGCGGTCGTTCAAGGCGAGCAGAGCGGTAGCAAGGGAATCGATCTGCGGTCCGGTGAACGTGTACTGCGGCATCTTCAAGCCTTGTCCAAAGGAGCGCGGCTGCTTGATCTTGGTCGCAATGTAATCGGGAAGCGTGTGCTGCATGCCCGGCAAGAAAATAAGTTGGGTGACGGGCTTGCTTCCGATGCGGCTGAGTTCCGGGGCAAAGTTTTCCGGCTTCTTGATGCCCGCAATTTCATGACATGACGCGCAGCCGTAATCGGAGACCAGGCGCTTGCCATGCGCGATCTGCTCCAGAGTTGCAGCTTCCAGATGAACATTGGCGAGCAGGTCGGAATCACTCTTTGCCAGCAGAAATCCTGTCAGAGTCGCCACTTGAGGATCGCTGAGGCGATAGTGCGGCATCGCGGTCTCTGAGTGATAGACGCGCGGATTGCGTAACCACGCCTGCAGCCACTCCGGTTTCACTTTGCTGCCAACGCGTGTCAACTCGGGTCCTACGTCTCCACCGACCAGATTGCCGGCGGCATTTTGCACGGAGTGACAAGAGGAGCAGAAAGATTCTCCGTATAGACTGGCGCCGGCCGCGGGATCTGATGCTGCCTTTGCCGAAAGCGTAACCGCGTCACCTGGCAAGGAAGTGCTGTTGGCCATCAAGAAGCCAGACATATCGCGAGCATCGTCGTCGCTCAGTTTGAAGTTCGGCATGGTCGCAGTAGCCGCGTAAGCTTGTGGATCTTTCAGCCACGCATAAATCCACTCGCGCGAGGTTTTGTCCGCGATGTGCGAGAGGGAAGGCGGATTGTCGGTCGCCTTCAGTATCTTTCCATCCGGCAACTTCACCGTATGGCAATGTACGCAGCCGTAGCTTGAAAGCAGGTGTCGGCCCTGGTTCAATTGCGGCGCACCCGGCAGCGGTCCGCGATGGCACTCGCCGCACGATGACTCGATATACTTTGCCGGCAGAATCGGTTGTTCCCACGCCAGTGTGCTGCTGTGCGCCTCCGCCACCGTAGTAGCCACGCCCTGGCCACGATGGCAAACTGTGCATCCGAATTGATCGATCTGATGTGGGATTGCGGGATGCTTGCGAAATGGCTGCATGCTCACATCGTTGAGGCTGGCTTCCTTCAAGCCGACGTGGCAGCTTGTACAGCGGTCGACCACGCCGAGTTCGGGCAACCAGATCTGCTGAATTCCTCCCTGAAAATGGCGTTGGAGCGTGACGGCATCGCTGCGATTGCGAATCATCTTCAGATAACCGTGCTGGTAGTGACGCCATTCGCTGAAATGGTTTTTCGCCGGGGCGATTGCCAGGGAAATCAAGAACACGAAACTGACCACGCCGAAGGCGCGAACGCTATCCCCGAACAATGTGTTCCACAGTGATCTCAATTTTGTTTTCATGAGCGCATTAAGACCCTTGCCACGGCCAGACCCACGCCCAGCCCGGCCCGCGGAAAAATGTGCCGATGGCGGTCAGTACCACCAGTTCGAATAAGAACCACGTCATCACCCAATAGGACAGGGGTTTAGCCGCCAAATAACGACGGAATGCCGAGCACGATTGCGGAGAACTCTGCGCGGCGAGGAGCATGACGGCGGCCATAATCAATGTTGGGATGAGGGCGGCGTATACCTTGAAAAACAACAGAAACAGCGAGAGAGCGGTCGCAACTATATAAAAGATTCGCAGTCGTCGCTGACGATCCTTAAGAAAGAATCCCTCGGCTTCAATATTGACTCTGAAATAGGGAATGACAATTAGCGCCATCACCACCAGTCCTGGAACCAGCACTCCTGCAACCATCGGCGGAAAGTAGTGCAGCATCTCCTGCAATCCGAGGAAATACCAGGGAGCTTTGGCCGGATTCGGAGTGTGGGAGGGGTCAGCCAGTCCTTCCAGCGGCGCATCGAAAATCAGCGCGATCCAAACTAGGGCGATGGCAAGCACTTGAATCGCGACGGCGGAACGGAATAGAACTTCGGGAAAAGTCTGAACTAGATTTTCGCTCTCGACCTTAACTTGTGCCGAGGTACGCCGAGTAATGAAGACGATGCGGCGCGGGGACTTCTTGGCATTGGAATCGACGCCCGCGATGAAGTCTTTCGAGTCAGCCATGACTATTGCACCTCCTTCGCGGTGACGACGGTGGAAGAGTTTGCCCGCAGCGTAGCTGGTTCGCTGGTGTGCGAGTAAAGGCCACCGTCCTTACGGATGCGCCAGAAGTGGATGGCGACGAAGAACATTGCCGTCAGCGGCAGAATCATGCAATGCAGCACGTAGAAGCGCAGCAGCGCGTTAGCGTTCACTGCATTTCCGCCGAGTAGAAGGAAGTGAATCTTATTTCCCATGACCGGCACCGCAGAGGCGATGTTCGATCCCACGGTGATAGCCCAGTAAGCGAGCTGGTCCCAGGGCAGCAAGTAGCCCGTATAACTGAGGAGCAATGTGATCAACAGAAGGATCACTCCGATGACCCAGTTGAACTCGCGCGGTGTCCGGTAAGCGCCGCGATAAAAAACCTTAAACATGTGCGCGAAGACCAGAAAAACCATGGCGTGTGCCGACCAACGATGCAGACTGCGCAGAAACATTCCGGATGAAATTACAAATTGCAGGTCTTTGGTGTCGGCGTAAGCCTGCGGCGCGGAGGGGTGGTAGTAGAGCATGAGAGGAATGCCGGTCCCCACCAGAATCAGAAATGTTCCCAGCGTCAGCGTGCCCAAATACCAGGTCGCACTGAAGCTGAGCATGCGCGTGCGTACCTTGGTGGAGAACAAGTGCAGAAACACGTTCTGCTGAATGGCCAGCGCGCGCTTCAGCGTGCTCGAACCGGTGCCGCTGCGGAAAATCGAACGCCACACCCGCGTGCCACGTAATTCGTCGAAATGTTGGTCCAGTGTTTTCGCCATGGCTCAGACCCTCACGAAGGAATCGCGCTGCATTGGAGGAACGTCGGTAGAGCGGTCTACCAGCAAATCTCCGTCGTCGTTAAGCCACACTCGCTTCCACGGCAGAGGTTTAGGCGCTGGTCCTTCGATCTTGTCGCCCGGCTTCAAGTTGGCGCGTTCCCACACGGCGAATTTGCTGCCATGGCAGGGGCAGGCAATCATGTTCAACTCCGGCTTCCATGCCGTAAGGCAGCCCAGATGTGTGCAGACTGCGCTCAGAGAAAAAAATCCTTCCTGCGAGTGAATGATGTAAATGCCGGAGTTCACATCCAGCGTGACGGAATCGAGCGGATAGCGGTCCGGTTTGCCGGCATTTACCACCGGCGATGGCTCGTAAAGCACATTAGGATCGAGGAACTGATAGGCGAAGGCAGCCGTGCCTGCCGCTGCAATGCCCAGCGAACCCAAACCTAGTTTGGTGAAAAACTGCCGGCGGTTTACGTTCTCGTCAGCGTTTGCGTTCTTGATTTCGTCTGGCATGTTCGTTTCTCACTTCGACTGCAAGCCTGCTCCAATCGCCGCGATCGAGATCAATCCGGTCGGTTCGGCGGGAATAAGGTTGTAAGACTCCATCGTGATTGTGCCCACAGGGCAGCGCATGGCGCAGAGTCCGCAACGGATGCAGCGCGTCTCATCTTTCAACATGGCAGCGCCGGTAATGACACCCAACTCGTCGGCCGCCACTTCGTCGAGTTCCACTCCAAAACATTCCTGGTTTTCGCGGATGTACTGTACCGTTTGCGGTTCGAAGTCGATGCGATCGAGGGAAACCAGTTCCAAACATTTTTCCGGGCAAACGTCCACGCAACCGCTGCAGAGAATGCACATGCTGCCGTCTTCCGGCGAGCCTTCGAAAATCGTGTTGGTCCAGCAGCGCAGGCAGCGTTGCGCTTCCGCGATTGCTTCCGCAGTGTCATAGCCCACTTCCACTTCAGTCACGCCTGTACGCCGTTCAAGCGGGAGCATGGGCACGGGCTGGCGATTGATATCCAGATAGTCGAGCGGCATGCTGTGCCGCTTCAGCACCTCGACTTCAATGATGGGGTCGGGATGTTTATTCTTGCGCAGGTATTCGTCGATTCCAACGGCTGCGCGCTTGCCATCACCCACGCTGTCGATAATCAGACGCGGACCGAATACACAGTCGCCACCACCGAAGATGCCGGCAGCAGAAGTCATCAATGTTAGTGGATTGACCGCAATCAGGCCGCGCGGTGACAGTTCAACGCTATCTTCCGGCTTCAGAAAGTCGAGCCGTGGCGCTTGCCCGATCGCCATGATGACGGTGTCGCACTCGATCAAGCTTTCGCTTCCCTCAAAGAACGCCGGATTGAAGCGCTTGTTCTGATCGAAAACCCACTTGGTCTTCAGCGTTTCGAGCGCAACTACTTTGCCATCTTTGCCCACCATCCGTTTTGGGCCGAGCCCCGGGTGCATGCGAATGCCTTCTTCTTCGGCTTCCTCGATTTCTTCGAGGGCGGCGGGCATCTGGTCGCGCGGCTCCAGGCAGACCAGATTCACCTCACGGGCGCCCATACGTAGAGCGGAAAGAGAAATATCGACCATCTCGCGGGTCGCAACCGCGGTCATGTTTTCCGCGGAAGGCTCGGCATCCTCCACACCGCCCGCATGCTGTCGCACCACTTCGCGCGCTGCGGATCGAGCCACGTCCATGGCCACATTTCCGCCACCGATCACGATCACTTTCTTGCCGATGGTGAATTTGTAGCCGAGGTTTACGTTGAGCAGAAAGTCGATCCCTTTATGCACGCCATCGAGATCGACTCCAGGAATGCTGAGATCGCGGCTGCGGTGCGCGCCCACAGCGATGAGGACAGCGTCGAAACCTTGCCGACGAAGATCGGAAACGCTGAAGTCACGGCCGGCAGCATGATTCAGCTTGAGCGTGATGTCGCCAGTCTCCAGAATCTCCCGCACCTGCGCTTCGACTACGTCGCGTGGAAGGCGATATTCAGGGATTCCGAGATACAGCATCCCCCCCGCCACCGGCGCGGCTTCGAAAATCGTAACCGCGTATCCCATGAGCGCCAGATCATGTGCGGCTGAGAGGCCCACTGGACCGCCTCCGATGACCGCCACTTTGAAAGGAAGTTTTTTCTGCCCGCGCCCTTCATTGATTTGAATAGGATGCTTCGACTCTGGTCCGAACTGTTCGGTGAGAAAGCGCTTCAGAGCTCGAATGGAGATTGGCCGGTCGATCTCGCCGCGGCGGCAAGCGGTTTCGCAAGGATGCGCGCACACTCTTCCGCAGATGCTAGCCAGCGGATTCGGATCGCGTGCGATGCGATAGGCTTCTTCGAACCGGCCCTCGGCAATCAGGCCGACGTAGCGCCCGGCGTTGGTATGCGCGGGACAGGCCATCATGCACGGGAAGTTCGTATTCAGCCAGTCGCTGTCGACCTTTTTATTTTTGTATCGCTTCAGCATGAAGGCATAAATGTTTCGCGAGCCGATTCACGTTCCCAGTTTGTTCTTGTGCCGACGTGATGAAAGAGAAAGACGGGAAGCAGTTTGGCGTTACACTGCTCCCCGCGGTTCCTCGCTACTCCTTACTTACTCAGGGTGAAATCCACTTTCCCGCTGCCGGCAACAGTCACCGGTTTCGACTGGTTCTTGGCGCCTTCATGCCAC
>Ga0209040_10001455_pt1 | contig 18753 bp, 17 predicted proteins | sample BogFormECP12_OM3_FD_188240 | JGI IMG/M metagenome (GOLD analysis project Ga0209040, IMG submission 188240) | Bog forest soil microbial communities from Calvert Island, British Columbia, Canada - ECP12_OM3 (SPAdes) (version 2) | ecosystem: Environmental > Aquatic > Freshwater > Wetlands > Bog ...
CAGCAGCGGCGCGACCAGCACCGCCACGAACGCCACCACCGGCACCAGCACACCCAGTTCGAGGATCCGCGACATCGGCGGGAGTCGGTAATGGCCGGCGGCCAGTGCGATCCCCGGGGTGAAATAGGTTTGCAAAAACCCCACACCCACGCCCAGAACCAGTGACAGTGCAAACGTCACGGCGATGACGGTCAGCGGCTCGTCGCGCCACAGATTGTGGTCGTGGATATAGGTCAACACCACCGCCGGCAACGCCACCGCGGCCAGCACCAGCGCAATCGACAGCGACCCGAACGCCGCGGCGATCAACGCCGCCAACAGCGCCAGCGCGGTCACGCTGCGGTAAATGTGATGACGCTCTTCGGCCAGATGCGGCATCAGCGTGCCCACCACCGCCACCGCCCGGCGCGGCTCATGCGTCATCCACCGATTCGGACTGTCCATCAGTTCCTCCCAGCTCCTCCGGCTATGCGGCGCACCGCAACTCCTCACCCGGGCAGAGGTGGCTCGGCGAAGCGTACAACGAATCGGCGGTTTGTCAGGTGAAAACCTATACCCCGCTGCACTACCCGGGCGCGGTGACCGACCCCGACACCGGGCAGTTGATCTCTGATGCCGAGGTCGCCGAAACCCCCTACACCCTGCGGCGCGGCAACGGCCGCAGCCTCACCGTGCGGCTGATCGTGCGCCGCGTCAAGGACGCCCGATACCTGGTAGTGGGTCAGTTTGAATCACCGGGTGCGGGCGAGTCAGAACCTCACCATGCGGATGGGTATGCGCCGGTTGCCTCGGCTGACCAACGCCTTCTCAAAGGAGGTGGAGAACCTGGCGCACGCGGTGTCACTGCACTACATGCATTACAACTTCGCGCGCCCGCACGCCACGCTCACCAAGGCTGCTGGCGGCTACCCGGCCACACCCGCGATGGCTGCCGGCATCACCAACCGCGTCTGGACGCACCGCGACATCGCCGCGCTACTCGACTAGACCTGGGTTCGCGGCGTGCTGTTGCCATCCCGACGTGGGGCCGTATGGCCCTAGGTGCTCACGAACGTACGGCAGATGCTTGAGGGTATGAGCGACTATGACGGCGGACTGGGCTTAGGGCAGCTCGCCGCGGGCGCTCAGCGGTTAGACAGTAGTGAGGCGATACGATTGCTGGCCAGCACCAGCTATGGGCGGATCGTCTTCACTCTCAACGCGCTTCCGGCGATCCGCCCAGTCAACCATCTGCTGGACGAAGGCCGAATAATCATTCGCACCCGTTTGACGGCGTCGATCTCCGCTGCTGTGCGATCCAGCGATGGCATCGTCGTCGCCTATGAAGCCGACAGCATCGATCCCCAGACTAGGACGGGCTGGAGCATTGTCGTTACCGGACACGCACACACCATCACCGATCCCGACCAAGTTTCGCGCTACGGGCAACTACTCCATCCGTGGATCAACCACGCCGATACCGTCGTAGCCATCGAACCTGCCATCATCACCGGCTTCCGCATCGTCGCAACGGAGACGTAAAAACCAGTGGGGCGCCAAACTGCCAAACTGACCCACTACCCGATACCTGGATGCGTTGTTTCCGGTGTGGCGCCATCACCCGTTTGTGACCAACTCCACCCTGCCCACCGCCGAGGCCGACATCACCCACCGAAAACACGCCATCATCGAAACCACCTTCGCCGATTTGATCGACGGCCCACTGGCGCACATCCCCTCAGGGCTATTTGCCGCCTGACCCCACCGACCAGACCCTGTCCACCCGCCATCCCAGGCCCAACCCCGAGGAACCTCACAACAAGAAAAGCTGGTACAGGCCCCTCTGGTCCTGCCAAAGCCGCGCTGATGCCAATCGTGACAGAATTCACTAGGCACTGCTCCGGGGGCTGTTGGGCCGGTGTGATGCAGCGCGCGGCACGGCCACAAGCACAACGACACGCCCGGCGGCAGGACACCAAACCATAACGATCCGGCAACCACCCTGTATTCGCGATACCAGGGATACCAGTGTGATGCTTGTGATTATTGATGTCGACGACCTCGTCGGCTCCATCGGGGGGATATAGATGGACGGACGACCGCACCGCTGTATGCGGGGCCACTGGCTGCTGCCGGGACACATGCTCGTCGGAAGCATGCCGTGTTCCTGCGGTCGGCACACCACCTGGGAATGCGAATGCATCGACGTCACCTACGTGCCGGTGCTCACCGAATCGTGCACCTTGTTTAAACGTCGTCGCGCGGTTCGAAGCCACTGAGCGGGCCCCACTTCCGGTTTGCCGAGGTTATTGCCAGCGTCTCATCGCAACGGCGCCGATCTTGATATCACCTTGAATGAGCCCGAGACACCCATCGCGACAACAACGACGTCGGCGTACAAGTGCCCCATGGGCCGCGGTCGGCCCAAAGAATCACGCGGGCGGGCACTTCGGGGTCGGCCTGATGCGTCCCAACCACGCGGTCACGCTCCCATCATGGCAAGCCGCGCTGTGTACGTCTTCGACGCTCACGATCCGGCGTTGCCTGGCGGCTCCCTCTCCGAGCCCGCTCGCCGGGCTTGACCCGAATTGGAGCTCGGCTGTGGACTGCCCACGTCGCAACGGTCATTGCGAGCCGGCCGCACCGAACGACGGCGGCGCGGAGGACTCGGCAGTAGCCCAGAGCGGGTTGGGGATGACAGAAAGGGAGAACGCGACATCGCCGCCGGTGCGGATGATCGACTCCGGCAGGAACGTCTGATCAGTGGGCTGGCCGTCGATGGCCAGCCCGTTGATGTACTTCAGGCCGTTCGATGCGCCTGGGGCGGAGATCCTGATGAATTTTCCTGCGGGAAGCGCGATTTCGGCGCAATCGAACAGCGGCGTATTCACGGTGAGGATCGATGTTCCCGAGGTGACCGGATACAGGCCGAGGGCGGCCCAGACGTACCAGCTGGACAGCGCGCCCAAGTCGTCGTTGCCTGGCTCGCCGTCGGGGGTGGGGCCGAACAGTTGGCTGCGCACCCGGTCGACGGTCTGCTGGGTCCTCCATGGTTGACCGACGTAGTTGTACAGCCACGGCACCCCAAAGCCCGGCTCGTTACCGATCCACAGGTTGGGCTCGTTAGGACCCGCATTGAGCTCCGTAGTGAAGCGGTCGAGCCGCTCAGCCACCGTCTGCCGGCTGCCGAGCGCGGTCAGCAGGCCGGCGATGTTCTGCGGCACCAACCACAGGTACTGCTCGGCGTTGCCTTCGTCGAATCCGTCCTGTCCGAAATCTGAAGTGGGCCCGGTGAACCCGAGGCTGTAGAAAAAAGCACCGTCGGCGCCGCGCGGCGAGATGTATCCGGTCAACGGATTGAACAGGTGCTGCCAGTACTGCGCCCTGTTCTGGAATTCGGCGCCAATCGCGGTGTCGCCCAGCGCGTCGGCGAATCGAGAGATGGCGAAGTCGTCGACCGACCACTCCAGCGTGGTCGAGGCGCCGTCGATCCCATGATCGCCGCGGAACTCCTCGGTCTGCGGTGCGTAGCCGTGCTGCAGGTAGGTGGCGATTCCCGGCCGCTCCACGTAGCCGCCCCGCCCGACACCACCGTCGGTCGCCGCCTTCAGCATGTAGTACAGCGCCGTTTTGACGTCAAAGTCCTTGGCCCCGTACGCGTAGAGGTTGACGATGAGCGGCACCACGCTGTCCCCGGTCATCTCGCCGGCCGCCGAATTCGCCAGCGCCCAACGCGGAAACGATCCGCTCTGCTCGGCGTCGTTCACCAGTGATTGGGCCATATCGCTGGCTCGCTCGGGGAACACCAGTCCCTGCAGGGCCGCAAGGCAGCGGTAGGTGTCCCAGTCGGAGAAGTTGGCGTACTGGGTGTGGCCCTTGGCCACCGTGTGGACGTTGCCGTCGAACCCCAGGTAGCGTCCGTCCGCGTCGTTAAAAGTGTTGGGGTGCAGGGAAGACCGGTACAGAGAGGTGTAGAAGGTCTTCACGTCATCGCTATTGGTGCCGGCCACCGCGATGCGCGACAGCGCGGCGTTCCATGCGCGCGATGCGGCGGCGCGGACGCCGTCGAAGCTCGCTCCGCCCTCGGCGGCGAGGTTGGCTCGCGCTGCGTCGACACTCACGTAGGACAATGCGGTCCGCACCTCGAGCACCGAACCGGCCGGGAACTGCACGTATCCCCCGCTGCGACTCGAATCCGCGCTGCGCGCACCGGCATACACCGAGTTGCCGTCCCAGGTGCCGTAGGAGGTAAACGGCCGGCTGAACGTCATCGCGAAATACACCGTGTAGACGTTGTCCTTGCCGCAGAACCCGCCGCTGGTCGCCGACCCGGTGATCGTGGTGTTGTCCTCGCCGATCCGGACGGTCGCCGCCGAGTTGCCCGCGAGCGACCCGCCGGAGCGCACGTGAAACAGGGCGGGCCGGCCGTTGCGGGGGTAGTGAAACCGCCCGACGCCGGTGCGGGTGGTGGCGGTCAGTTCCGCGGTCACCCCGGTGTCGGGGAACCGCACCGTGTAGTAGCCGGGCACGCCCACTTCGGTGTCGTCGTGGGCGATCTTCTCCCAGGCGTTCTGGGGTCGCGAGCCGATCGGGGTGGTCGTCGGCAGCATCGGGATGTCGCCGAACGCGGGGCAGCCCACCGAGGCGTGGGTCATGCTGAACCCGGTGGAGTGCCCGTTGTCGTGGTCGTAGCCGGCGTAGGCGTCGGTGGTGTCCGGCGAGTACTGCACCATCCCGAACGGCACAGCGGCGCCGGGGAAGTTGTTGATCTGTCCACCCGTCTCGCTCGACCCGGTGCCGATCAGCGTGTCGACGTGGCCGACCGGGTTCGTCACCAACGCGGGCCCCTCGGCGTGCGCCGCGCACGGAGCGCCGATCAGCATCATGCAGCCAACCGCCACCACCGTCAGCGCGGCGAGAGCCTTTCGCGACCGCATAGCTGTCTCTTACTTCCGCATAAGTCGTTGAGTCCCATTAGATTAACGACACGCCCGCAGCAGGACACCAAACCATAACGATCCGGCAACCGACTCGCATTTACGACGCCAGGGCTGCCAGTGTGATGGTTGTGACTATTGATGTTGACGACGACCTCGTCCGCTTTCTTGAGCGAATGCAGATGGACAGACGGCCTCACCGCTGTAAGCGGGGCCACTGGCTGCTGCCGGGACACATGATCGTCGGAAGTCTGCCGTGTTCCTGCGGTCGGCATACCACATGGGAATGCGAATGCAGCGACGTCATCTACGAGCCGGCGCTCACTGAGTCATGCTCCTTATCCAACGGTCGCGGCGGGGGACTTTAGACGGTTGCGGCTGACGAAGGAGGAGGCGGCACGGCGACTGCTGTCGGGCTGATCCTCCGACAGGCCAGGCGAGAGCACGGTCGGCGGCAGTCGGCGTCGACCGACTCGTTGTTGGGTGCGCAGCCGCTCGTGGTGGATGTTCGCCCTATTTCACCCGCTCCGCCGCCACGAACAGGTTGTGCGGGGTGGTGTCCTTGACCTCTGCGGCCGGCGTTCGGTCGTGGCTAGCCATCAGCTCAGGGGTCGTTGTCACCGCTACGTCCCAGCCGTGGCGGTGAAACCACTCGCCGACGTCTTCGCGCTCCTCGAAGTACCACAGCTCGTCGTTGCGCGGAATCTCACGCTGCGGGTCTACCTTGGCCATCACCGCCCGTATCCGATCCATCCGCTCACGTCGCTTCGCGCGTATCTCAGCGTCAAGAAAGTCGGGACTAAGCGCCTCCACGGCGACGCGGCTGCCGGTCACCGTGAGATCGTGCACACGCTCGAACAGCAAGTCTGACGCCGCGGCAGGCAAATACGGCGTCAGCCCTTCGGCTGACCAGACGCTGGGCGCCGACGGATCAAAACCGGCCTGCTGCAAGGCCGCCGGCCAGTCCTGACGCAAGTCCACCGGCACAGCGACCCGATGGCATGCGGGCTCGGCGCCGTGTGCGTGCGACGTCGACGCCTTGAAGTCCAACACCTTGGGCTGGTCGAGCTCGTAGACCGTCACCCCGTCGGGCCACGGCAACCGCCACGACCGCGCATCCAGGCCCGCCGCCAGAATCACGGCCTGCCCGATGCCCGCTTTCGTGGCGTCGAGGAAGAACGTGTCGAAAAACGCTGTCCGGCAAGCCATATAGCTGACCATCGCCTGCATCTGCAGCGGCACCTCGGGTTCGGCTTCGATGACCTCGGGCGGCAGCGGCGCCGCGGAGTGCCAGTTCCACACCCCGTCGCCGGCGGCGTCGAGGAAAACCTGCGCGAACGGATCGCGGATCAACGGGTTCTCACTTCGAGTTTCCGCCGCCCGCGATGACGCCACACCCAGGGCCGTCGCGCCCACGCTCTCGGTGATCTCCCAGCTGTCGTTATCGGTCCTCGCCATCGTCATGTCCTCCCTCGCCGACCCACTCACGTTCTGTTTCAATTGTTTCGATTGCACGCACGCCTGGTAGCATTGAGCCATGTCCACTGCTCTTGCCCCGCTTGCCCGCCAGGTCGCCGAGCGCGCACAAAAGGACTCCGGGTTCGCCGAGGTCCTTGACGCCATCTTAGAGGCGCCGACGGAACCGCACGGAACGCTGCAGCGCATCGCCGCCCGCAGCCTCAACGACGAGCGCCGCAGCGCCCTGGTGCGCGAGTTCGTCGAGGGCTCGCTGCCGACGCCCCAGGTCCAAGCCCGGCTGGGGCTGAAATCTCCGCAGGCCGTGCACCGGCTGCGCAGCCGGGGCAAAGTCCTGGGCTCCGCGGTGGGCAACCAAACCTGGTTCCCCGCCTGGCAATTCGACGACGACCGGGTGCGACCCGACCTGCCGCGGATCCTGGAGTTGCTCGCGCAATTCACCTCGGACCCGTTGGCGGCCGATCGCATCATGCGCCTGCGGCACGATGACCTGGGCGGCGCGTCGATCGCCGCGGCGCTGCGCCGCCCGAAGACCGCCGACACCGCATGGCGGATGCTCGCCGCCGTCGGTGCCTGACCTTCCCGCCGGCTACCGGGCGCCGCTGCCCGACGTCCGGCCCGTCGGCCTGCGACGCCGACGCGTCGACAAAGGCACCGAACTGTGGCGCGCCGACGCCACCCCACCGACCCAGTGGAGCTGGGCCGGTTTCCCTACGGCGCGCTTCCGCTTCGACCCCGAGTCCGGCTTATTCCGAACCCGCTATGCGGCAAGCACATTCACCGGGGCGTTCCGGGAGCGCTACCGGCCCACCGGGCTGGTGATTCCCGCCGACCACGCCGCCCATCATCTGGTGCGGCTGACCGCCAAAAGGCATCTGCGCGTCTTCGACCTGCGCACCGAGGCCAACCTGGACATCCTCGGCGTTGACGATCAGATCAGCACCGGCCAGCATCCCGACGTGTGGGATACCTGCCATCGCCTCGCCGACGCCGTCAAGCACTGGTGGAACGACCTGGATGCGCTGGTGTACCGGCCGCGCACCACGCCGGAGAGCTCGGTCAATTACGCCTTCTTCAGCCTCGACGCGTTCTCTGCCGAGTCGTGGCCACTCGCGCAGCGCGACGACATTCTCACCGAACTGGTTCTGCGCCAAGACTTCACCGTCAGCTGGGACATCGGCAACGACACGTAGGTGTCGGCCGGTCAGCTCGGGAGTTGTGGACCCCACCCGGGCTGTAAAGCTGGCAGGTCGCTCGTACCCGGGTTGGCCGGCTCGTCGCCCTCGCCGTCGTCGTCGGCCCAGCGGCGGCCGTACTGGTCGGGGATCGCTCCCCACCCCCGGTACGGCAGCGGCGCAGTTGGGCTGATCCCCAGTTCATGCACCGGGTCGATCCGCGTCGGTGCCACCGTGCACAGATGCGTCCAGCCATCGCCGAAGTCAAACTCGTAGACGAACTGCTCGCCAAGTCCCAGCACACCGAGCTTGGTGGTGGCGCCATCGATGAAACCCTCATCGAAATCGTCAAATTCGGGTTGCCCGATCCGCGTGCCGTCACTAAGAACGAACTGATAGAGATGCGCGCGATCCCAGCGCGCGAACGCGGTATCGATAGCATCGGCAAACTGACTGAAGCCGTGAGAGCGGGCAGCCGCAAAAACCCGCCCCGGCCGCGGCCAGTAATTCTCGCCGCGACCGCTGACCAGCTCCACCTGAATCGACAACCACGTCCGCGCCACGACGACCAATACTGCCAGCGGCTCGACTCCCGACCGAAGCGCGGTCGGAAGGCACGCAATGTCCTTGCCGGACTGGCTGTCGCTCAGACCTTGATGACCGTGAGACCGGCCGCGCCATCGAGGGCGGCGAAGTCGTCGTCCTGGGTGATAACAGGCAGTGTCCGCGAAGCGGCGATGGCCGCGATCCACAGATCGTTGATTCGGACCCGGCGGCCAGTCTCGGCCAGGTGGATGCGCAGCCGCGCCCACATCCGCGCCGCGTCCTCATCGACCGGCAGCCTTTCCATGTCGGCAACAGATTCGAGGGTCGCGAGTCGTTGCGCCCGGGTATCGGAAGTGCTTGCCGCCAGTACGCCGGCGGTGAGTTCGGCGAGAGTGATGACGGTAGTCGCGACCTCGGCGGGGATCAGCGACTCCTCGAGTTGACGGCCCGTTTCGGCGGCTATGAAGACCGATGTGTCGAGCAGCCCCGCCGGCGGAGTCTCGCTCATCGGATCGGACCAAGATCGTCGGTGGTGTCACCGGCGAGTGTCGCAAGGTCGTCGCGCAACCCTGGATCGGCTTGTACACGCCGCATGCGCGCCAAAAACTCTGCTTTGGGCAACCAACGCCGACGCGAAGGCTGCGCCGCGATGAGCACCGCGACGGGGCGGCCCTTAACAGTGATAGTGATGTCTTCTCCGGCTTGAACGCGCCGAAGCACTCCCGCCGTGTCATTGCGCAGGTCACGAGACCCGACTTCGGTCATGCTACAAATGTACTACCTCTGTAGCATCATGGGCACCCGCCCACCGGCCGGCAGGTGCGCATCGCTAAGCCGCCGACGTAGCGGTCTAGGACACCGACCGCTGCGCCGAGACGAACAAGGTGTCCGGCGACCCGTCCTCGATGCCCTCCGGAGGCTGGCGGTCGTAGAGGGCCATCATGTCCTCGGTCGTCAGCACCGACACATCCCAGCCGTGCTCGAGCAACCAGTCCCCGACATTGGTGCGGTCCTCGAAGTACCACAGCTCGTCGAAGTCGGGGAAGACATGCTCCTCGCCGCCCAGTTGGGCCGCCAGCTCGCGGTAGCGCTGCATCTGTGCGCGCTGCCGGTCCCGGGCGTCGGGGTTATTGAAGTCGGGACCAGGCGCCTCGACGGCGACCTGGCTGCCGACGGCGGTCAGCGTCTGGATGCGCTCGAACAGCAGATCCTGAGCGGCCGACGGCAGAAACGGCAACAGCCCCTCGACAGTGAAGGCGCTCGGCACAGTGCGGTCAAAACCGGCCTGCCGCAACGCCGTCGGCCAGTCCTGCCGTAGATCCACCGGAACGCTGACCACGTTGGCCGTCGGCTCCGCGCCGCGCTCCCGCAATGTCGCGGACTTGAACTCCAGCACCCGCGGCTGGTCCAGCTCGTAGACCGTCACCCCGTCGGGCCACGGCAACCGCCACGACCGAGAATCCAGGCCGGCCGCCAGAATCACCACCTGCCGAACGCCCGCTTCGGTGGCATCGATGAAGAACTCGTCGAAAAACGCTGTCCGCGAAGCCATATAGTCGCGCATGCCCTGCATCCGCAACGGCACATCGGGAGCGACCTTGGCGATCTCGTCAGGCAGGTCGGAGTTGCCGAACCAGTTCCATATGCCGTCTCCGGCGGCGTCCAGGAACACCCGCGCGAACGGATCGTCGATCAGCGGATCGTCACTTTCGGTGTCGGCCGCGCGGGCCGCCGCCACACCTAGCGCCGTCGCTCCCACGCTCTCGGTGATCTCCCAGCTGTCGTTGTCGGTTCTCGGCACGGTTGCTCCCTTCTTGTCGGCACTCGCGAAGGTACCCGCGCCGGCTGTGAGGTCCGCGATGCGATGCGTTACGGGAGCCCGATCGAGGCGGCCCGGCGCGTCATCGCGAAGTCGCCGTCCGGTGCAAAAGGCCGGGAGTACCAGGCTTTTCACCGGAATGGAGCGCTATCTGGCCGACGCTCTCTCCAAGTCGCGGTCAGATCGGCAGTTCGACCGGATACACAGCATGGCTACCGCGGAACCCCTTGAGTTCGACCTCGCGAGGGGGACCGAGCCGGATGTCGGACTGGCCTTCGACCGCCTCGCGCACCGGTTCGCTGATCAGGATCTCGCCGCCGTCGGCCCGCCCTGCCACCCGCGCCGCCATCGCCACGTTGCGCCCGAAGAGGTCGTCTCCACGTCTGACCGAGGTACCCACGTGAGCGCCGATGCGCACCCGGATGTGGTCCCAGTGCTCAGCGCTCTCGTGCAGGGCTTGTTGCACGGCGATACTGCAGCGGACAGCTTGTCGGGGATCGGAGAAGGCGATCATGAATCCGTCGCCTTGGCTCTTGACTACGTGGCCGTCGTAATCTTCAACGCGCTTGTGGATGAGTTTGTTGTGCCGGTCAAGCAACTGGACCCATCGTCGATCGCCCAACTCCTCGTTGCGCTCGGTGGAACCCTCGATATCAGAGAAGACGATCACGACTTGGCCGTCGGCGGTCAGTCTGGCGAGATCGGGCCGTTCGACCTGGGCCCAGCCTGCGAGGTCCTCGATCGAATTGCGCACCGTGGCGCCGATACCCTTGTTGATCAGCGAGTCGGCCGTCTGCCAGGCTGTCCTGATGGCGAACGGCGCGACTCCGCGGCGTCGGCGGCGGGGCCTGTCTTGTCGGCTGCGCTCGAGTGCGCGCCGTGCCTCCTTCAGTTGCCGCCGAGAAACGATCAGCAGAACTCCGAGCGCGATGATGCTGGCTAATTCGACGGTGGCAGCTGCCACCAACACGGGTACGGTCACTGTTCGTTCGGACCCGCGGCAGGCGCTATCACTGCCCGATTATCGCGGATAAGAAGGCCTAATCGGGTCGGCTCGCGGCGTTGTTGACGTTGTCTACTAACCAGACGGCGAGGTCGTGGATTTTGATGTTGGCTTTTTGCGACGTGGAGACCAGCAGATTGAAGGCTTGCTCGTCGGTGAGGCGTTCGCGCTGCATCAGGATTCCTTGGCTATCCCGATGGTGTCGCGGGATGAGAGCGCTCTGCGAAATTCGGCCTGCTGCGTGGACCCGGTCAGCGCGATCGCGGCGTGCGCGGCGAACACCCGGCGCGGGGCCGAACCGACTTTCACAGCGAATCAGGCCACGGTACGCGCGACACGCCACCACCGCCATTTCCCCAACTCTCGACACTTGAACCTCAATCAGTTTGGCGGCAACGATCGTTACTGCGAAAAGCCGCTACCCGCTACCGGGTTCTACGACAACCAGACGTGGTCGTAGCCGCTCCGGCGCGATCTCCACACCCGCCGCGAGGTCGTCGATCAGCGCATCGACAAAGTCGATCAAACCGGCGATGTCGATCGCGTGGCGTGCCGGGCGGTCGCCGTGGGAAAGACGGGCCGAGGCGCTGCGCAGCAGACTCATCGCGCCTTTGACATTGCCGCGCTGGGCGTGGGTGATGCCAACCGCGAGCTGTGCCAGGCCTTGCCACAGCATCCGCTCGTCGTCAGGGCCGTTCTTCCAGGCCGCCTCGAGGACCTCGTGTGCGTTGAACGCCAGCCCCTGGTCCAGGAGGTCCTGGGCGTAGCGGAGGGTTTCCGCCGGTGCCAGCTCGGGGTCATCGGGGATCGGTGGAATGCCTTGACTGCCACGGGGCAGTGGTCGGCCCAGAGCATCGCGCGGGCGGGCGCTTCGGGGTCGGCCGGACTCGTCGCGGTCACGCTCGGCCATGCACCGATCATCGCAAGCCCGCGAGATCCGCAGAAGACGTGTCGACAAGTCGCCGCCTCCGCGCCGTCTCAGGCGCTCAGTTCAGCTCACCGCCAAACAAACACGCGCGCTTGCTCAGAAGGTGACACATGTCACCTCGTGAGGGCGCTGAGCCGTTCATCAGATAGGCTTTGAGCAACGTTGGCGTCACCAACACAGATGCTGACAACGTCGTGGAACGCTCCGTCATCCACCGGAACTCACCGGATCTCGATGATTCGTGCATGCAGCACAGGATTTTCTCGCGGCGATCGATTTTGCCCACCGGCAATCTCGCCACCGTGTGCTGACCGCCGCATGACGATATGCCGTCGCGGCGACGCGGCACACCCGATGCCCGAGAGGCACCGAAAACATGACTACCCAAAGAACTTTCGCCGAACTCGGCGTACCCGCACGCCTGGTCAACGCGCTCACCGCGCAAGGAATCGTCACGCCGTTCCCGATCCAGGTCGACACCCTTCCCGACACCCTCGCCGGCCGTGACGTCCTCGGCCGCGGCAAGACCGGCAGCGGCAAAACGCTGGCCTTTTCCATCCCGCTGGTCGCCCGGCTCGCGTCGGGCAAGCGTCGGCCCTCGCGGCCGTCCGGCCTGGTGCTGGCGCCCACCCGGGAGCTGGCAACTCAGATCACCGCCGTGCTCGCCCCGCTGGCCGCCGCCCACGACCTGAAGGTCGGCACGATCTTCGGCGGCGTGCCGCAAAACCGTCAGGTGTCCGCGCTGAGATCAGGACTCGACATTGTCGTCGCCTGCCCGGGCCGGCTGGAAGACCTGATGCGGCAACGTCTGGTCAGCCTCGACTCGGTGGAGATCACCGTGCTCGACGAGGCCGACCACATGGCCGACCTCGGCTTTCTGCCGGGTGTGACCCGCATCCTGGCCGCCACCCCGGCCGGCGGTCAGCGAATGCTGTTCTCCGCCACGCTCGACAACGGCGTCGACAAACTGGTCAAGCGGTTCCTGCGCAACGAGAAGACACACTCGGTTGACGAAGTGAACTCGCCAGTGGCTGAGATGACCCACCACGTCTTCCATGTCACCGGCGCCGACGCCAAAAAGGAGCTGATACATCGGCTCGCTTCCGGCAACGGCCGCCGAATCCTGTTCATGCGCACCAAACATCAGGCTCGCAAGCTGGCCCGCCAGCTCACCGAGGCCGGTGTCCCGTCAGTTGACCTGCACGGCAACCTGTCTCAGCCCGCGCGGGACCGCAACCTCGCGGCATTCAGCTCCGGCACGGCACGCGTGCTGGTGGCCACCGACATCGCCGCGCGCGGTGTGCACGTCGACGAGGTCGAGCTGGTGGTGCACGTGGACCCGCCGGCCGAGCACAAGGCCTATCTGCACCGCTCGGGACGCACCGCGCGCGCCGGCAGCGCCGGCGACGTCGTCACCGTGGTGCTTCCCGAGCAACGCAAAGACCTCACGGCGCTGATGCGCAAAGCCGGCATCAACGTCCGCCCGCAACAGGTGACCGCCCACTGCGAACCGGTCACCAAGCTGGTCGGCGACGTCGCTCCCTACCGGGCGCCCGCTCCCAAGGCAGTCCCGGCGGCAAGCACCGCACCCGCCAGGTCCCGTCGGCGTCGACCCGCGCGCGGGGCCGGACCGCGCAGGAGTCCCGTCAACAGGTAGCCTCTCGGCGCTCGGCGCGGCGGGGTCAAACCCGGCCTGCCGCACGGGCCGCCTCGGTGGCGTCGATCAAGAACTAGTCGGAAAACGCTGTCCGCGAAGGCAGCTGGGCGCTTTCGTAACCCCGGTGAACAGCTAGGCGACATCATTAGATGTATGATGATGTAATGCGTACTCAGATCACGCTGACTGATGAGGAAATCGAGCTGCTGGATCGTGCAGCGAGGGCGAGCGGCGCATCTCGGTCAGAGCTGATTCGTCGGGCAATTCGTACCGCCTACGGAAACCGCAACAAGGAAGAAGGGACCGCCGCCCTAAAGCGAAGCGCGGGCTCGTGGCGGGGACGCGACTTCACCGGTTCCGATTACGTCGACGCGGTTCGCGGCGACCTTAACGATCGCTTGAGCCGGCTTGGTCTGGCGTGAAGCTGATCGACACCCCAATCGCTGTCGACCACTTGCGGGGCGCGTCCGCGGCCGTCGATCTACTCACGGCGCTGATCGACACCGGCGATGACCTACTGGCAAGCGAGCTAGTCCGATTCGAGCTACTGGCAGGAATCCGAGATAAGGAGCTCGCTGCCTTTGAGGAGTTCTGCTCTGCCCTGCTTTGGGTCGAGGTCACCGAGGACGTCGCCCGGGTCGCCGGACAACTCGCCCGTCGATACCGGAAAAGCCACCGCGGCATCGGTGCGATCGACTACCTGATCGCCGCGACCGCAATCGTCACCGACGCCGACCTGCTGACGACCAATGTGCGGCACTTTCCGATGTTTACCAAGCTAAAGCCTGCGTACTAACGCACAGTGGAGCCCAGTTGTCGCTCACTGGTCCACCATTGGTGTGTCGGTAATTCTGGATGGGACGCTGATCCACCACCATCGATGTGTCGGTGATCTTGGATGGGTTGCCGATGCACCCGAGGTGCCGTCGAGTCACCGCCTGTTGTCGCTGACACGTGGGATGTCCACTCTGAGTGTTGCGGGGCTCGGCGGTTCCCGGGGTGTGGTGACCGTCAACAGGGCTGAGCGCCGTTGAGCGCCGAACAGTGAGCGAACTGGCGTCACGCCCCGCACCGAAATAAGGGTGCCTCCCCACTGGGACTAGCAGCGAGGAGGCTGTAATGCAGTATGCCCCACCCACGTTAACCGCCGAACCAGCGAACGGGCTGACCGGCGGAATCGACTGGGCGCGTGATGATCACGCGATAGCAATCATCGACAATCGAGGTGTGCCGGTGCATCGAAGCACCGTGGAGCACAGCTCGGCAGGGCTGCACGAGTTGGTGGCGGTGCTGGCCCGCACTGGAGTCAGCGAAGTGGCCATCGAGCGCCCCGACGGGCCGGTGGTCGACGCGTTGTTGACCGCAGGGATCACTGTGGTGGTGATCAGTCCCAATCAGCTGAAAAACCTGCGGAGCCGCTATGGGTCGGCCGGCAATAAAGATGACCGCTTTGACGCGTTTGTGTTGGCCGATACGTTGCGCACCGACCGGGCCCGACTACGTCCGCTGGTCCCCAACAGTCCCGCGACGGTGGCACTACGCGCGCTGTGCCGTGCCCGCAAAGACCTCGTCATTCATCGGGTTGCGGTGGCCAACCAGCTGCGCGAGCACCTCAAGCTGGTGTTTCCTGGGGCGCTGGGACTATTCGACGAGCTGGATTCGGCGATCAGCTTGAAGTTCTTGACCCGGTTTGATTCCCAGGATCGCGCCGATTGGCTCACCCCCATACGACTGGGCACCTGGCTGAAATCGGTGCGCTACACCGGCCGCACTGATCCGGCCACCCTGCACGCGCGGCTAACCGTGGCCCCGCGTGGAGCCACCGGCGCTGCCGGCGCGGCACAAGTCTGCATCACCCGTGCCCTGGTGGCCACCCTCACCAGTCTGGTGGAGCAGATCAAGATTCTCTCCGTGCAGATCGCCGAGCAGCTGGCCGACCACGCCGACGCGCACATCTTCACCAGTCTTCCGCGCTCGGGAACTGTCCGCGCGGCAAGGCTATTGGCCGAAATCGGTGACTGCCGCGCGCGATTCCCCACCCCCGAAGCACTCATCTGCTTGGCCGGCGTGGCGCCATCGACGCGCCAGTCGGGAAAAATACGCACGGTCGGCTTCCGCTGGTCCTGCGACAAACAGCTACGAGACGCCGTCTGCGACTTCGCCAACGACTCCCGCCAGGCCAACCCCTGGGCCGCCGACCTGTATAACCGCGCCCGCGCACGTAAACACGACCATCCCCACGCCACCCGCATCCTCGCCCGTGCCTGGCTTTACGTCATCTGGCACTGCTGGCAGACCAACACCGCTTATGACCCCGCCCACCACCGAGCACTCCAAGCCCTACTCAAACAGCACCAACAACCGGCGGCTTGACACAGGGCTACTCAAAGCCGGGCATATCGACACTCGACTCTCGGCGTGACTGCTGTGACAGTCGGGGCTGGTCGCGGATCGCGGGCTGCAAATCAGGTTCGCGACGCCGGTCTGCGGTTATGTTGGCGACGAGCCGCCGACCGACGCGGCCCGGAGGTTGGTTGAAGCATGCACGTCGACGGGCGGGAAGTCACCGTTTCCGGCAGCCTGCTGCAACCGCCGACCCGGCGCACCAACGACATCCTTCGGCTCGTGCTGTCGGCGGCGTTGCTGGCGATCGTGATCACCAGTTCGGTGATCACCCGCACCCGATGGGACGAGCTGGAGAAATCCATCTCCCGCATCATCGGCGTGCTCTCCCCCACCCAATCCGACGTGGTGTACCTAGTATACGGCGTCGCGATCTTGGCGTTGCCGTTCATGATCCTGATCGGCCTGATCCTCTCCCGGCAATGGAAACTGCTCGCTCCCTACGCGGCCGCTGCACTGATCGCCTTTCTCGCGCTGTCGATCACCGGCAGACGCCTCTCGGCACCACAATGGCACTTCGACCTCTCCGATCGCCTCCGCACGGTGTTGTCCCAATTCCTCGACGACCCGCGCTGGATCGGCATGCTCGCCGCGGTGCTCACCGTGTCCGGCCCTTGGCTGCCCGCCCGCTGGCGGCACTGGTGGTGGACGCTGCTGCTGGCGTTCATACCGATCCACCTGGTGGTCAGCGCCATCGTGCCGGCCCGCTCACTGCTGGGGCTCGCCGTCGGATGGTTCGTCGGCGCGCTGGTGATCCTGGTCAGCGGCACTCCCGCGCTCGAGGTGCCGCTGGACGGCGCGGTCCGCGCGCTGGGCAGACGCGGATTCGTGGTGTGCGGGCTGACGGTAATCCGCCCGTCCGGAGCCGGGCCGCTGATGCTTTCGGCCACATCCGCGGATTCAGATGCCACCGCGGTGATCGAGATGTACGGCCCGCATCAAAGCAGCGGCGGCGCGCTGCGTCAGTTGTGGGGCAAGCTGCGGCTGCGCCGCACCGAGGCGGCACCCTTTCAGGCCTCCATGCGCCGCGCCGTCGAGCATCGCGCGCTGATGGCCATGGCCGTCGGCGACCTGGGTGTCGCCAACACGTCGACGATCGCCGTCGGCGCGCTCGACCGGGGCTGGACGTTGTACGCGCACAAGCCCGTTCGCGGAGCCCCGCTGAAGCAGTGCGCCACGTCGACCCCGGTGACCCGGGTGTGGGAATCGCTGCGAAAGCTGCACCGCGATCAAATCTCCCACGGCGACCTGCGCGACGCCGAGATGACGGTCGACGACGGCACCGTCCTGTTCGGCGGGTTCTCCATCGCCGAATACGGCGCCACCGACAACCAACTCGATGCCGACATTGCCGCGCTGCTGGTGACGACGTCATCGCTCTACGGTGCGGAATCCGCGGTCAACGCGGCGATCGACGCGTTGGGCAAAGACACCGTGCTGACCGCGTCCCGCAGGCTGACGAAATCCGCTGTGCCGAAACGTATCCGGAGCTCAGTTAACGACGCAAAGGCCGTCATCTCCCGCAGCCGTGCGGCGGTGATGCGCCAAACCGGCACGGAGAAGATCCAAGCCGAGACGATCACCCGGTTTACCCGCAGCCAGCTCATCCAGCTGGTGCTGCTCATTGCGCTGGTCTACGTCGCCTACCCGTTCATCAGCACCGTGCCGACGTTCTTTTCCGAGCTCGGCAAAGCGAACTATTGGTGGGCACTGCTGGGGTTGGCAATATCGGCGGGCACGTATCTGGGCGCGGCGGCGTCGTTGTGGGCCTGTGCCGACGGGTTGGTGAGCTACCGCCACCTGATACTCCTCACGGTCGCCTGCACTTTCGCCGCGACCACCACCCCGGCTGGCGTCGGCGGCCTCGCGCTGAGCACTCGGTTCTTACAGAAGGGCGGGCTCAGCACGGTACGGGCCACGGCGGCGGTGGCGTTGCAGCAGTCGGTACAGGTGATCTCGCACGTCGCGCTGCTGATCCTGTTCAGCACCGCGGCCGGTGCGTCGACCGACCTGTCGCACTTCGTCCCGAAGGCCGCCATGCTCTACCTGATCGCGGGTGTCGCGCTGGGCATCGTCGGCACGTTCTTGTTCGTGCCCAGGCTGCGACACTGGCTGGCGACGGACCTACGCCCGAGGCTTGCAGAGGTCAGCAGCGACCTCGTCGCCTTGGCGGGCGAACCGAAGCGACTCGGCTTGATCGTACTCGGTTGTACCGGAACAACTCTCGGCTCTGCGCTGGCGCTGTGGGCCAGCGTCAACGCGTTTGGTGGCAGCGCGACGTTCGTCACCGTCACCGTGGTGACGATGGTCGGCGGAACCCTCGCCTCGGCCGCCCCCACGCCCGGCGGGGTCGGCGCCGTCGAAGCGGCGCTGATCGGTGGGCTCGCCGCCTTCGGCCTACCCGCGGCCATCGCTGTGCCGTCGGTGCTGCTGTATCGGGTGCTTACCTGCTGGCTACCGGTGTTTGTCGGCTGGCCGGTGATGCGGTGGCTGACGGACAAGGACCTGATTTAGTGCCAGCCAATCACTCTCGCGCATAAAGCGTTAAGTGCTCCGGGCGATGGTGGTGTTGATCTCGGGGAAGGTGGTCCGCATTTCGCCGGCACCTCTGCCGGGCCGCGTCCTCTCAGCCGAGGCCGGCTACCGCTTCGTGCCCGAAACCCACGCCTGACATCTGCTACGACTACGCGGGCACTCCAGCAGTTACATTGCGCGAGTGCGTGATTCGCCTGACCACCGAGTCCACAGCGGATCGCAGGCCGGGCACGAACGCCTTCCACTGCATCGTGCAGCCGGCATGTCCCGCATCGACGGTCACGGTATGCGCGTC
>Ga0209040_10001457_pt1 | contig 18748 bp, 9 predicted proteins | sample BogFormECP12_OM3_FD_188240 | JGI IMG/M metagenome (GOLD analysis project Ga0209040, IMG submission 188240) | Bog forest soil microbial communities from Calvert Island, British Columbia, Canada - ECP12_OM3 (SPAdes) (version 2) | ecosystem: Environmental > Aquatic > Freshwater > Wetlands > Bog ...
GGCTTCACTTGTCGTGCTTGTCTGGATCGTGGCTGTTATCCCACCGGAGGTAAGATCACGGAGGAAGAAAAGGCGACCATTCATTTGAAACCACGAAGCGTGCTGCCAAAGTGGAACTACACGATATGGCCACATAAACCGGCGCCGAAATACTGGCCGGACAAAGACAAATGTTGAGAAGAGAACACCGCCGAGAAGTACCCGCAAACACTCAAGTTATTTTCGGCCAACTGCTTACTCCCTGGAGTCGCTGCGTGATCTGGAGCAGGTGCCGCTGACCACCGAGGCGGCGCAGAACGGGTACTTCATCGACCACAGCCTCCGGCAACTTTTCAGACTGGTCAACGAGGGATTCAAGCCGGCGCAGCGGGTATTGGAATACGGGAAGGAACTCCCCGACTGGTGGCATCGGCCAGAGCCGATGCAAAAGCGACTACACTTCGACGCCAGTATCCAGCACACGCAAGGCAGTTCTGGACCTCCAGTTCCAAGTCGCTCTGTTGAGGAGCAGCCCCAATACTTCGATCACGGCTTCACGATCACGGGACTGGAGAGCCCTCTCTTCGACCCGAAGCGGACGCCGCTCTTGTCCTCGGTGAAGTTCCGCAACATCGTCCTCCAGGAGGTCATCCAGCTTCTGTCGCTGTCACGAGAAGGGGGCCGGGGCAACCGGCGGCGGGAGCGGGGGCGGATCAGCTACGCCGAACTGGGCATCAACCAGCTTGGAGCCGTCTACGAAGGGCTACTGTCGTACAGCGGGTTCTTCGCCCAGGAGCGGCTCTACGAGGTCAAGCCGGCCGGGGCGGCGCCGACCGACGAGACCCAGCAGAGCTACTTCGTCCCCGAGTCGGAGATCGGCAAATACAATGACGACGAATTCGTCTACGAGGAGGTCCACGGCGGCGAGACAGGCGAGCGGCGGCGGAAGAAGTACGAGAAGGGCACGTTCATCTTCCGGCTGGCCGGCCGGGACCGGCAGAAATCGGCCAGCTACTACACGCCGGAGTGCCTCACTCAGTGCGTGGTCAAGTACGCCCTCAAGGAGCTTCTCAAGGATTGGAAGCCCGACGAGATCCTGAAGCTGACGATGTGCGAACCGGCGATGGGGTCCGGGGCGTTCCTGAACGAGGCGATCAACCAGCTTGCCGACGCCTACCTGGAACGCAAGCAGCAGGAGACGGGGAAGAAGATCTCACCGGGTGACTACCCCGTCGAACGGCAAAAGGTGAAGGCGTACCTGGCCACGCACAACTGCTACGGCGTGGACCTCAATCCTGTGGCCACAGAACTGGCAAAGGTGAGCTTGTGGCTGAACACCATCTACCCCGGCTCCCGGTGCCCGTGGTTCGGCCTGCGGCTTGCGGTCGGCAACAGCCTGATCGGGGCACGCCGGCAGGTCTTCCAAGCCGCTGACCTGAAGCGGAAGCAGACAAAGGACACGCCAAACTGGCTGGGGATGGTGCCCGAGCGTGTCCCGCTCGGCCCGAACTGGCTGGATCGGCCGAAGGACAGTGTTTACCACTTCCTGGTTCCCGATGAGGGCATGGCGGCGTTCGATTCCGACAAGGTCATCAAGGGGCTAGCATCGCAAGAAGTCCAGGCCATCAAGGAGTGGCGGAGGGAGTTCTGCAAGCCGTTCGACAAAGGCGAGGTGGCCAAGCTCGTCGAGTTGAGCGATGCCGTCGATGCCTTGTGGAAGCAGGTCATCCGTGAACGCCAGCGAGCCGCCAAGCTTACAAAGCAGCCGATCCCGGTCTGGGGACAGGAGAACCCAAAGGAACCGCTGCTGAACATCCCAGCCCAGGAGAAAGCGGCTGCCGAATTGGAGCTGTATTATACAGCCTACCGCCGGCTCAAGCTGGCGATGGACTATTGGTGCGCCATGTGGTTCTGGCCGATCCTAGAGGCGGCGAAGCTACCCAGCCGGGATGAGTTCCTCTTCGACATGGAACTGGTCCTCAAGGGAACGATCCAGACGCCGCAGCCGGATGCTTTGCTCGGGCAACTATTCCCCGGTGAGCCGATCAATCCCGAACACGTCGCCTTTGTGGGCCGCTTCGGGATGGTCAACGTCGAGGAGTTGCTGGCGAAGAACGAGCGGCTGCGGATTGTGGACGAGGTGGCACGCCAGGTTCGGTTCCATCACTGGGAGTTGCGGTTTGCCGACGTGTTTGCCGAGCGGGGCGGATTCGACCTGATCGTCGGGAACCCGCCGTGGGTATTGGTCCGCTTTGACGAGGCTGGTGTTCTGGCCGAACAACATCCGCTCATTGCCATTCGGGAATGGTCTGCGACTGAAGTAGCCAAGGTCAGGGATAACTTGCTCACACGCCTAGAGCGTGTTATGAACTGTAGTCCCGTATTTCCCGGCGTTTTTGGCATGAAGGCGGCCCGAAATCGCCCCGCCAAGGTCCCGAAGCGGCGAAATCCCTGTGTTTTTCGGCACTACAGTTCATAACACGCTCTAGACATTCGTCAAGCATTCTTCACCGAGCTGGTTACTCAGACAGGAGGACAAGAGTTCCTCGGCAGTCAGGCCATGTACCAGGATCTGCAAGGCATGAAGGCCAACCTTTACAAGTGCTTTATCACCCGAGCCTGGGATCTTGGCAGCCAGGATGGGATTGCGGGGTTCTTGCACCCCGAAGGTCCGTATGACGATCCGAAAGGCGGCCGGTTACGGGCTGCATCCTATCCCCGACTGAAAGGACATTACCAGTTCATCAATGAATTGTGTCTGTTTGTAGAGGTTGACCATCACGCCAAGTACAGTGTAAACGTGTTCGCTTGCCAGGCCAAAGACAATAACAGGTTCTGCCATATTTCAAATCTGTTCCACCCATCTACTATTGACGGATGCCTCACTCATGATGGTTTGGGAGCTGTGCCCGGCATCAAGACCGACGACAATCATTGGGATACTCGGCCGCACCGAAGCCGAGTTATTGAGGTGAGCCGGCAAAGCTTGGAAATCTTTGCGAGACTTTACGACGAAGCGGGAACGCCACTTGAACAGGCCCGACTCCCGGTTCTGCATAGTCGAGAGATCGTGGCGGTGTTAGAGAAGATCGCTAATCAGGCATTCAAAGTTGGCGATCTCGAAGGCGGCTATTTCGCAACTGTGATGTTTGATGAGACTGCTTCTCAGCGAGATGGCTCTATCAGAAGGGAAACCTGTTTCCCGAAGAATGTGAACGAGTGGATTATCTCCGGACCACACTTCTATATCGGCACGCCATTCAACAAGACCCCGAACGAAGGCTGCTCACACAACCTCGATTACAGCGAGATCGACCTCTCTGCAATCCCTGAAGATTATCTGCCACGGACGAACTATGTCTCGGCTTGCACGCCGGCTGAGTATGCCCTTAGAATCCCAAGGTGGAAAGGCACTCCGGTAACAGCATTTTATCGCCACATCAATCGAGAGATGCTTAGCCCAACTGGAGAGCGCACTCTAATCGCAACAATAATTCCACCCGGTCCTGCCCATATCAACACTGTGTTTTCTCTGTGTTTCTGCGACCTTGAATCTCTCCTTCTTTTTTCAGGGTATGCGTCATCACTCCTGTACGACTTCTCGGTCAAGACTGCCGGCGTTGGACATATTAATGTGAGTCACATATCTGCATTGCCTCTTCCCTCTTTAAAGTGTATCTCGCACACTATGATGAGACGTGTGCTGAGGCTGAATTGTCTCACGAATCACTACAGTGGCCTTTGGGCATCAATGAGGATTGTACTCAGCGAACCTGATGGTTTTGCGCTGACCGATCCTCGCTGCACTTGGCCAGTATATGAGACGCCAGAATGGTGTCATTCATGTGCCTTTCGATCTGACTATGGTCGTCGGCAAGCGTTCGTTGAATTGGACGCCCTCGCCGCCCTGTCCCTCGACTTGGTTGAGGAAGAACTGATCACTATCTACCGGATTCAGTTTCCTGTGCTGAGGCAGTACGAGCGAGAAAACCTTTACGACCAGACGGGCCGGCTCGTCCCCAAGGGCGTCCTCGACCTGGCCAAACTGCATAACGTCGACATCCGCCAACGGCTCAACGTCTCCACCTTCACCGGGCCGTTGGAACTGATCGGAGAGGTCGAGACGCCTGGCTTGGGCGTCACCGGCGGCATCGTCTGGGAAGACCCCAAGATGGAGCCGAGGATGAAGCGGGTCTACCCGCCGCCCTTTACAAAGTGCGACCGTGAGGCCGATATGCGGCAGGCTTACCGGGCATTCCAGGAGCGGCTCAGGTCCACGGCGGATACTATCCCCGCACAGTTAGAAAGTTGATGATTCTCATGGCGTCGTTCTCGACCAGGTTCCGTTATGCATACCATGTCGTTCCCCTGCACGCTCTGAAACAGATCGGAATGGGGAGATGCTTGCTCTCGAAGTCCCAGCAACAGGACGGTACTAGGCTGCGACGTAGCACTACTGCGGGCGTGGACGACTCGCTCGGCTTCAACGATTACGTCCACTTCTACCTTCCCCGGCTGACGTTTATCGAGTTCTCGGATCTGCCGATACTCGTTGCCCAGCTTGGGGAGTCGGTCGTCGCCCCGTTCCCGCATGCTGTAATTGTAGTGGACACTCAGGATCTTAACGACGAGGAATGCACAGTCTGCAATTTCAACATCGCCGTCTCCCGCCCTGGATACGGCAAGGTCAAGGGCGGCAATCATGCTCGGGGAACAGACCCGACCACCATCCTCAGACACTGGCATGGCTTCAGAGCCAGCAACCCTCCCGCCGAGAGAATGCGTCGAAGTTTCTGGCATGACGGCCTCGCCGTCCCGGTTCTCGCCGGAACTCAGATCACCGACAGACCACGTAGCGTCGGATTCCGAACGGACATGCCCGAATTACTGATTCATTCCTGTTACAACTTCCGACCTTCTGACGCCTTGTACCTCTTCTCAAACTTCGACCTCGCCTCACTGCGGAGGATGCCGGACGCTCCCGAAGCTCGGGTGGGCTGTTCGGAGTCTTCGGCGTGGTATGCGGTTCAGGATCGGGTTGATCCGAGTGTCAGGCGGCGGATCGAGGCGTATTTCGAGCAATCGGACGTTCCCTTCCCCGATGAACTGAACTTCGACCGGGTTCGACCTCGACCCAAAAGGCACCAGAACGAGCAGCAAGACCCACAAACCGAGGTACAGGAGCCATGATCCCGGTCATCGTTGCGGACGAACTGCGGGCCACCCTGCTCGACTACCTCGACACCACCTTCTCCTTCCAGGACGTGGCGGTGGCCGAGGCCCTCCAGCGATTCCTGATCGACTCCAAGCAGGGCATCTTCAAGGGGCCGTACCTCCGTCTGCAACTGCCCTTCCGCCGGGCCGAGGCGAACGAGGCCCAGAAGATTCTCGACATCGCCCCGTTGTTCATCCCCTACGTCCACCAGATCACCGCCTTCGAGCGGCTCACCGGCAAGGACAATCACCAGCCCCAGCACATGCTCGTCACCACAGGAACCGCCTCTGGCAAGACGGAGTGCTTCCTCTACCCGCTGCTCGACCACTGCCACCGCCACGCCGGGCGACCGGGCATCAAGGCCATCGTCCTCTACCCCATGAACGCCTTGGCCGGCGACCAAGCCCGGCGCCTGGCTAAGGAGATCTGGAACGAGCCCCGGCTCAAGGGCCGGGTGACGGCAGGGCTGTACGTTGGCGGCGAGGGCAACGAGCGGACGATGGGAGTCAGCCACATCATCTCCGACCGGGAAGTCCTCCGTAAGCACCCGCCCGACATCCTGCTGACTAACTACAAGATGCTCGACTTCCTCATGCTCCGTCCCGAAGACGGCAAGTTGTGGAAGGAGACCGGACCCGACTCTCTCCGCTACATCGTCCTCGACGAGCTTCATACCTACGACGGCGCCCAGGGTAGCGATGTGGCCTGCCTGCTTCGGCGCCTGCGGGCCAAGCTGAACCTTAAACTGGGCAGTTACTGCTGCGTCGGCACCAGCGCCACTCTGGCTGGCGACGAAGCCACGGCCAATAGCGATCTGATCGACTTCGCCTCGAAGCTGTTCGGCGTGCGTTTCTCACGGGACAGTGTCATCACTGAGGACCGGCTCGACCTGGGCGAGTACCTTACCGATGACGAGGAGTATTCCGCTCTGCCGACGGCCTCCCTGGACATGGTCCCGACCGCCGGCGACAGCATCGAGGGTTATGTCGAGCGGCAGTGCAATTTGTGGTTCGGCAAATCCGCCCTCGGTCCGTTGAGTATCGGCCGGGAGCTTTGCAGGCACGGCTTTCTGCGGACCATCCTGCTAAACCTCGAAGGGAAGATCACCGACTGGGCCACGCTCACCGACCGTATCGCCCGCTGGGACACCCGGTTCGAGGGCTTTACGCCCGAGGACCGCAACCGGACCTTGCAGTCGTTCCTGGCCCTGGTTTGTTACGCCAAGCGGCGGGTGGGCGAGAAGGACGAGCCATTCCTGCCCTGCCAGGTGCAACTGTGGGTCCGGGAGATGAGCCGACTGGTTCGGGCCGTGGCGGCGAAGCCGTCCTTCTTCTGGAGGGACGAGACACCTCTGGGGAGTCCACTCAAGGGGTTGCCGGCCGTCTACTGCCGTGAGTGCGGTCACACTGGCTGGCTCGGCTTCATGCGGCAGCAGGACCATGCCGTTACCGATGACCAAAGGGTGATTTACCCGGAGTACTTCGACCGGGGCCGCAACGTCCGCTATTTCTTCCCGGGCCACGACCCGGGCTCAGCGGCACAGCACTATCTCGATCCCGAGACGCTGACCCTGGGGACCGAAAAGAATCACCCGGGCAGCCAGTCCGAGGGCGTGCCGGTCCGGGTGTGGACTCACTTCTCCGGCGGCCCGGCGGGCAAGGACACGCAGCGCTGCCCAGCCTGCGAGACCGACTTCGCCCTGACACTCCTCGGCTCGCAGGCGGCCAGCCTGTCGTCTGTCATCATCAGCCACCTGTACCAGTCACCCTTCAATCGAGACAAGAAGCTGCTGGCCTTCACCGACAGCGTGCAGGATGCCAGCCACAGAGCAGGCTTTTTTGGCGCCCGAACCTACCGCTTCAACCTGCGAACCGCCATCCAGGCTGTCCTGGAAGCCGAGCCCAGCGGCGTCATCCGGCTCGACGAGTTCACTGACTGGCTGCTCGCTTTCTGGGGCCAGCGGATGGACCTGCCCCGGATGGTAGCCACCTTCGTGCCGCCCGACCTGCGGGAGCTGCCCGAGTACCGGGAGTTCATGCAGAAGCCGACCGACCCGGACCCCAAGATCCTCGGGCCGCTGAAGAAGCGGCTGTCATGGGAAATCACGATGGAGTTCGGCTTCAATGCCAGGGTCGGCCGCACGCTCGACAAGGTCCGCTGCTCGACGGCTCGGCTCGATGAGAGCCGGCTCACGGCCGCCCTCGGCAAGCTGCACACGACCCTGACCAACCAGTTCGCCCAGGTGAGCGGGATCACGCCCGCCCGCCTGCGGCACTTCGTACTGGGCCTGCTGACCCGCACCAAGGTCCGGGGCGGCGTATCGCACGAGTTACTCCGGGGCTACGCCGCCAAGCAGGGCCAGCGCTACTTCCTCTCGAAGGACATGAACCCGCTCATGTCGCCCTTCGGGCCGCACAGCCGCTTACCCCGCTTGCTGTCCGACCTGCCCAACGAAAACGTCTTTGATTCGGTCATCACCTCGGGCAATCGTCGCAACTGGTATCTCGACTGGGCCCAGAAGTGCCTCCACCCGGAAATCGACGGTACTACTTGCAACGACTTGTACCGCCACACGCTGGCGGAGCTGGCCGAGGCCGGGCTACTGGAGCTGATCGGCCAGGGCAACCAGCACGCCTACTCGATCCCCCAGGAGGTGCTGTTCGTCACACGGCAGACCGCTCAGGTTCGCAGCGACGAGGACGGCCACTACTTGACTGTGGCCGAAGACGAGGCTCCCAACTGGGAGGGCCATCCGTCTCTGTCATATCTTAGCCGGGGCACCTACCGGCCCGACCAGGCGACCGGCCAGAGCTACTACCGCAACTTCTACCGCTCCGGCCAGGTGCAGAGGATCTTCTGCCACGAACACACGGGCCTGCTGAAGCGGGACACCCGGGAACATGTTGAGGTGATGTTCAAAACGGGACTGGAGGCCGACGCCCCGAACCTGCTCGCCTGCACGCCAACGCTGGAAATGGGCATCGACGTGGGCGACCTATCCTCGACGATGGTGTGCTCGGTGCCGCCAACGCCGACCAACTACCTCCAGCGGATCGGCCGGGCGGGGCGGGCCACGGGGAACGCCCTCATCCTCGCCCTGGCCAACGTCCGACCCCACGACCTCTACTTCTTTGATGACCCCTTCGAGATGATCGCCGGCACGGTGACGCCGCCAGGCTGCTTCCTCGACGCTCCGGAGATGCTCAAGCGGCAGTACCTGGCCTTCTCGCTGGACACTTGGGCTACCGAGGCGACCAACACGGGCGTCATGCCTCCCAAGGTCATGATGCTCCTGGCCGGGAACAAACGGGGCGAGTTCCCTGCCAACTTCCTGAAGTGGTGCGGCTCGAACAAGGACCAGCTTTGCGAGCGGTTCCTCTCGCTGTTCGAGGGCGTGCTGTCCGAGGACAACGTCGCTCACATGCGTGAGTACGCCTTATCTGATGAGATGCAGGCGGCGGTCATTGCCTGCCTGGAGCGAACTGAGGGGCAGATCGAGGATTACCGCAGGCTGCTCGAACGGGTGCGGGACCGGCGTAAGCGGGTCGAGGAGGCGCCCGAGAAGACCGACAATGCCGCTGACGTTTTGGAGGAACTGAGGCAAGAAGCGGGCATGCTCCGTCGCCTCATCACCCAGATCCAGGAGAAGTACCCCCTCAACCTGTTCACCGACGAAGGGCTGTTGCCCAACTATGCCTTCCCCGAGACGGGGGTGAAGCTGAAGTCGATCATCTACGGCATCGTTGCCGGGGAGGGCGAGGAAAAGGGACAGAAGGTCTCGCAGGCCCAGGAGTATCTGCGGGGCGCTAGCACAGCCATCCGGGAACTGGCCCCGTTCAACGCTTTTTACGCCGAGGCCCGCAAGGTCATCATTGACCAGGTGGAAACGGGCGGGCGCACCAATTCGCAGATCGAGGAGTGGCGGTTCTGCGACGTGTGTTCGCACATAGAGCGGGACGCCCAGGCCCAGAGTCAGGTAACTTGTCCCAATTGCGGCAGCCCCGGCTGGGCCGACCTGGGCCAGAAGCGGAGCCTGCTGAAGCTGACTCAAGTGTCGGCCCGCTCCGACCACCTGCGGAGCCAGACCTCCGACGACACCGACGAGCGGGAACGCCGGAGATATCTGCTCAAGGATTTCATCGACATCCAACCAGAGAACTGGGGCGGCGGGCTGGCCGATCAGGAGGGCTCCTTCGGCTTCGAGTACTTGAATCAGGTCACCTTGCGGGAGATCAACTTCGGGCCACGGGACGGGGGCGGCCGGACCTTTACGGCGGCCGGAGAGCCGATCCCCGAGGACGGCTTCACCGTCTGCGCCGACCGTGGCGTGGTCCGGCCTCCGCAACCGACCGCCCCCGTGCGACACCGCCATTGGTGCTATTACAACCAGCAGGCACGGCAGGACGACTGGAAGCCGCTGTTCCTCTACCGCCAGGTGCAGTCCGAGGCGATCCGGCTGCTCTTGCCAGTGTCTACCTTCCAGGCCGAGTCTAAGCTGGCCACCTTCAAGGCTTGCTTGGAACTGGGCCTGCGCAAGAAGTTCAAGGGGAATCCCGGTCACCTGATCATTCGGGAGCAGCAAGACCCCGGGACAGGCGGCGACCGGGCGCCCCGCCGGTTCTTGGTTCTTTACGACACGGTCCCGGGGGGCACGGGTTACTTGAAGGAGTTCTCCCGCAATCCGCAGGCGATGCGGGATGTGCTCGAGGGGGCCTTCCGGACCCTCAAGAGTTGCCGCTGCCGGCAGCAGCCCGGCGTTGATGGCTGCTACCGCTGCGTCTACGCTTACCAGCGCCAAAACGAACTGGAACTGGTGTCGAGGGAACTGGGCATCGAGATGCTGGGCGAGATCCTGGCCCGCTGGGACCGGCTCCAGCCAGTGCAGTTCCTATCGCAGGTGCAGTTGCCGGACTTACTGGTCGAGAGCGAACTGGAGGGCCGATTCCTCACGACGCTGGAGGCTCACCAGAAGAAGCACCAGCGGCCCTGGAACAAGCTCCTGCGCTCGGGCAAGTGGAGCTACGAGTTCGAGGCAGACGGGGGCAACCGCTGGCTGCTCGAACCCCAGGTGGAACTCACAGCGTCAGAGGGCGTGCCGGTGGCGTGCCGGCCGGACTTCGTCCTCTGGCCGCAGGGAGAGCAAACGGGTGCCCTGCCGGTGGCGATCTTCACGGACGGCTTCGCCTTCCACGTCAAGCCCGACCAGCCCGTGGGCGGCCTGGCCGACGACATCCGCAAGCGGCTGGGACTGGTCCGCTCGGGCCGGTTCGTGGTGTGGTCATTGACCTGGGACGACGTGGACGAGTTCACGAAGGACGAGGGGCTGCCGGGGGTGGGCCTGTTCCTCGACCTGGGCATCGACCGCAACTGGCTGCGGGCGGTGCTGACCAAGGCCCAGTCGGTCCTGACGGAAGGGTTCATCGGCTGGTCCGGCCTGGAGTCCCTCCTGCGCTACCTGGCCCGGCCGGAGCCGGAGCACTGGCGCAAGGCGGTCGCCGCCGCCCTACTGGTGTCCACGCTGCCAGCCGGCGTCACCCAGATCCAGAAATACCCGGCGGCCGGCCTGCAAGCCCTGGCCGAGCGGCTGCGGTCGGAAGCGGTTGTGGACGGGTTGCAATTGCCCCCGGCCGGCGCCACGGGCAGCCACCTGGCGCAACTGTACGCCGGCCAGTGCCTCATCGCCCTAGTCGATGCCCCCGTCGAAGCAGCGAACAAGCTGGAAGCTGGGGCGTTCGCCGCCATGCTGCGCATCGAGGACCGGCAGGAGCAGCGGCAGGCCGAAGGTTTCCGGGGCGGGTGGCGGAAAAGCCTGCACACCGCCAACCTGTTGCAGTTTCTGCCCGAGTTCGAGTGGATCAGCGCCGAGGCGATTGAAAGCCAGGCACCGGCCCCAACGCCGCCTCCCTCGACAGCGAAGCGGGCAGATCAAGACCCACTGGCCGAATTGCTGGGTTATTGCGACCCCCGCTGTCACGACCTGCTGCGGGCGGTCGTGGTTCGGGGCTGTGCGGTACCCGAGATCGGATTCGAGCTACAGGACGACCAGGGCCGGGTCTGCGCCGAAGCGGAACTGGCCTGGCCGGACAGACGAATTGCCGTGGTGCTGCCAGAGCGGAGTGCGGCACCGGAAACCTTCCGAGGGCGGGGCTGGAGCGTCTTCGACCCCAACGCCTCCCCTGACGAAATACCGTGTTGATGACACCCGGGTGAAGTATGCCGACCGTTGCCATTGCCAGCGAGTTCCTCGACGCCTTCGCCCGTATCCCACGGGCGCAGCAGCGCAAGGTCCGGGAGTTCACGGAGAAGTTCCGCACCAACCCGAAGGGGCCGGGGATCAATTACGAGAAGATCAATGCCGTCAAGGACGACAAAGTCCGCACGGTGTGGATTGACCAGAAGTATCGAGCCGTCATCCTGCATCCGCCGGAAGGCGACGTGTACGTCCTGGTGTGGGTGGACAACCACGACGAGGCGATGGACTGGGCCGGCAAGCGGCGCTTCGAGGTCAACCCTGTGACTGGTTCGCTCCAGGTCTTCAGCGTCACCGAAGCCGAGGAAGCCGTCGCCAAGGAGAAGAAGACCAAGGAGCCGGGTCTGCTCGACTCCTACGACGACGACGTGCTGCTGTCCTTTGGTGTTCCCCAGGGGCTGCTGCCGTCAGTGCGGGCTGTGAAGACTCAGGACGCTCTGCTGACCCTGGTCCGACACTTGCCCGCCGAGGCAGCCGAGGCGCTGACCTGGCTAGGCGAGGGCAACCCGGTTGAAGAAGTGCGGGCGGCGGTCACGGTCACTCCGGCCAAGGGAATGGTAAACACCGAGGATTTGGGCACGGCGCTCGAGAACGCCGACACGAAGCGGCGATTCGTCACCGTCAAGTCGCAGGACGACCTAACCTCGATTCTGAACGCCCCGCTGGCCAAATGGCGTATCTTCCTGCATCCCAGCCAGGAGAAGCTGGTCAGTAAGAAGTTCAGCGGCCCGGCCAGTGTTTTAGGGGGTCCAGGTACGGGCAAGACCGTGGTGGCCATGCACCGTGCCCGGCACCTGGCTCGTGAGGTCTTCAAGGAAAAGACCGACCGCATCCTGTTCACCACCTACACGGCGAACCTAGCTGAGAGCGTCGAGCAGAACCTTCGCAGTCTGTGCGGAGACGAGATGGAGCGGATCGAGGTTATCCACCTGCACGCCTGGGCGGTCCGCTTCATGAAAACCCAAAGGGTGGACTTCCAGGTCGCCTCCGACGAGGAGATCGACCAGTGCTGGGAGGAGGCCCTGGCCGTGGCCGGCTACCCGGACTTCGACGTGGGCTTCTTGAAGCAGGAGTGGGCGCTGGTGGTCCAGACCAACGGCATCACTACCTTGCCGGATTACCTGCAAGTACCCCGCACCGGCCGGGGACGAACGCTGACCAAGCCGCAGCGGGGCAAGGTCTGGAAGGTCTTCGAGGAGTACCGCTCAGCTCTCAAAGACAAGGGGAAGCACGAGTGGTTGCAGATCATCGAGGAAACCCGTCGTTACCTGGAGAAGAGGAAGGAGATTCTCCCTTACCGGGCCGTCGTCGTGGACGAGAGCCAGGACTTCCACCCCGAGGAGTGGAAACTGATCCGGGCTCTGGTGCCCGGAGGCGCCAACGACCTGTTCCTCGTCGGGGACGCCCACCAACGCATCTACGGTCGCAGGGTGACGTTGAAGGACTGCGGCGTGCTGGTCCAGGGCCGGTCGAGTAAGCTGAAGATCAATTACCGCACGACCGAGCAGATCCGCAACTGGGCGATGGCGCTAATCCAGGGGATCGAGGTGGACGACTTGGATGGCGAGAAGGACCGGGCGGAGGGGTACAGGTCGCTCCTGTCCGGGGCGGCGCCGGAGGTGCGGAAGTTTGACACGGCCGAGGAGGAGGGCCAGTTCCTCATCGAGACGGTCAAAGAACTGCTCAAGCACAAGCAGCCGGAGGAGATCTGCCTGGTGGCCCGCACAGGCAAGCTGCTGACGGACCACTACCAACCGCTGCTCAAAGCAGCCAAGGTGCCGTGCGTCGTGCTGGAGAAGAAGAACGACCCGGGCGAGCTGGGAGTGCGTCTGGGGACGATGCACCGGGTCAAGGGGCTGGAGTTCCCCGTGATGCTTCTGGCCGGCGTCAACAAAGGCGTTGTGCCCATGCGGGTGTCCTCTGTGGAAGGCGATCCCACAGCCAGGGCCGAACACGAGGAGCGGGAGCGGTCCTTGCTCTTTGTGGCGGCGACCCGAGCCAGGGATCACCTGATCGTCACGGCTCACGGCAACTCCAGCCCGTTCCTGGAGAGGTTGGCCACAACGGGTTAGAAACCCTTGAGCGATCTGATGTTCTCCGCATCCATAACACTTCCGGTCCTCGACCACGGTCGCCCGCTGCGACTGACCCCCACGGACGTATCGCAGTTCGTGCGCCTGGAGCAGTGCGAACGCTACCTCCGGTTCCGCCTGGCTGAGCGGGCCGGTCAGGACTTCATGGACGCTTATGGCGTCGTCCCCCAGCGCATCACTCCGTTGCTCTCGCTGTCCGGCCGTCGGTTCGAGGAGCACATCGAGGAGGCGCTCGAACGCCGGTTCCGCACCGTCCACTACGCCGCCAAGTACGCCCTGGCCCACAACCGGCCCGACAACAATCGGGAGGTCGCTGACGAGGCCCGCCGCCTCCGGCCCGGCGAGGCGGTCCTGCTCTTCCAGCCCCGCCTTGAAACCGAACTCGACGGCTGGCGGTTGCGGGGCGACGTGGACCTGCTGCGGCTGGAGCGGGTCGCCGACGGTGCCCTGCACGTCCTGATCGCCGACATGAAATCGACCGCCGAGGTCAAGGTCGAGCACCGCCTGCAAGTTACCTTCTATCACCTCATGCTTGACCGGCTGTTCCGAGATGAGAGGATCTCTTGCGACCGCATCCAGACCGGCATCATCTTCCGGGGACCAACCGAGCCGGAGCCGGATGACGCCGAGCGGGTCGAAACCCTGAGACAAGCCGCCCAGGACTTTCTGGGGCGAGACGATGCCCTCCTGGAGATCGTCGCCGACCCCGACGCCTACCTCCGATCGGTCCACGACCTCGTGACCGGCCCCGACTTGCTGGCACGAAGGATCGCTCGGTCGGCCCTCGAAGACCTGTCGTTCGCCCTCGATTTCAAGTGCGACGGTTGCCTCTACAACGAGTTCTGCATGAAGTGGTCCGCCGAGCATGAAGACCTGGCCCTCTTGCCCTACCTGACCGGCATCGAGAAGGAGGCGCTGAGGCGAAGCGGCGTCCGGACGATCTCGGACCTCGCTTCGTATTCCGACCGCAGTGCCGCCCGGTCCTCCTGGAACTGGTAAACAGCTTCCTTTCCAGCCGTGCCAGGGTGAGCCGTTCGGCCTTCTTCCTGGCAACGGCGACGGCCGAGGGAGGTGAGGCTTTGGGCGTGGTCGCCTGAGACTGCATCGTGCTTCTCCGTTCTTTGCTCTTCCTGTCGTCATTGAGTCACCGTTCAAGTGCGGTCATCGCAAGGAGCCGATCCGGGACTCAGCGGTCGGACGAAGACCGTAACTTGAATGCCGCCCGCATCGGCTTGGTGACAGGGCAATCCACGGGGGCGATTCTCTGTTTATCCCGTAGGCCATTAAGGTATACCCTGTCGGTTGTGCCACAATTCGACCAATGCACAGAGAGAATGCACCTCTTTGCCTTCACGATTGGTGGCTTTGCCCGTGTCATGAGACTTTGAGACTCAAGAGCCGCTATTTTGCGAGTTCGTCTACATGGGTTGGGATAAACATAGTCTCAAAATCTCACCATATCAGTTCTCCGAACAGTGGGAGTCGTGCGACACCGCCACTTTTGTTGCATATATGCACACAATCTACTGCTGAGTGGATCGGTGTCAGCCGGTCAGACCCCGAACGCCAAAGTTGGTGATAGTTGTCTTGGGGCGACCCACGGTGGAAGGCTCGAACTTCCTGGTGGGTGGCAGAAGATGGCACCCTAAAGCATCCACAATCCGACCGATGCTCAGAGAGGATAGACCTCTTTCGCCCTTCATAAACTTACTGATCTGGGATGGATGGACCCCCGATGCCTCACCCAACTCCTTGTATGACACACCTGTCGATTCAATGTATTCACTGACCTTAAGCTCGAAATCCGAGAGCAGCGTAGTGATGGATGCTTTGGGGCGACCCACCGTGGGAGGCTGGAACTTTCTGGTGGGCGGGAGAAGATGGCACCCGAGAGCATCCACAATTCGACCGATGCTCAGAGAGGATAGACCTCTTTCACCTTTCATAAACTTACTGATCTGGGATGGATGGACCCCCGCTGCCCCACCCAATTGCTTATATGAACAACCTGTGGATTCTATGTACGCCTGCACTATGCACTCAAAACCTGAGAACGCTGCCTTGGTTGCCATTCTTCTACTCCTAGTTATTGCCGATCGAGTCTCTGGCAATTCTATCGCTCTGTCTTTAACGTTACACCGACAATTCTGTCCCATTCTTGCACTTTGTCAGTGCGTGCAAGCAATGATATGCAGTAGGGGAAATACGGTCACGGGCCGTAACCCTATTTCAACGTGATACTTGTGTAGAAACATGAGCAATATCAAGTCTTACAGTATCATCAATGCAGTGGCGCCAATAGCTCGCATGCGTGCATGGATTTAGAAAATGCCAGGTGAGTAGCAATGGCTCTTGCAAGTTGAATCGAAACCTCAGTAATCTATACCCAGATGGTTGAGCGGTTCAACCAGAGTGGTCAGGAAGTTGATGGTGGACAGCTCCTACACGTCTGAGGAGCACGTTCCACTGGCATTGTACCGGTTCCTGTGGACTACCAGGCACGTGACAAGCGCTTGCGCCTCGCCGCAGCGGCAGAGAAGGCACGTCTGAATGTCCAGCAGAAGAAGGGAGCGTGACCAGGTTTTTTTTCGACTAAATACGACTCAGATGAGTCGTAACACCCAGTTGGACTTAATCACGGAGGGGACAGTGGGGCAAGTAGGCCCAATCCTTCTCACAGTCAGGAGCGATTCACTATGAGCACCGAGGACGATTCGGACTACGCCGAGTATCAAGCCCAGAATCCGAGCGACGAAAGGAGCCACTACAATGGCTAGACAACCCAAGAAAGCACAGACCCCAACAGAAGCATCCGGCAATCGTAGAGATGCGGAGCGTAAGCTAGAGGCAGCCGACAACGCCAGCAGGAAGAAGGCGGCGACACACCAGCTAGGGCTCACCGAGCTGGCTAAGGTGGAGCAAGCCGACAACCACCCGAAGGCCGAAGTGCTGGGAATGCTTGGAAATTCCAGCGAATCGGATCTTCTCCCGGAGCCAGCAGAGAAAGCCGACATTGAAGATTGGAAAGCCTGGACGCTACAGCAGAAGGAGTTGGTGGAGAAGTCATGGCTCACTCTTTCGGAGCGTGCCTACAACTATGGCAAGGGGCGCTACCATATCAGGGAAGATTACCGTGCCTTGAAGGCAGCCGGCTACAAGATGTCGGAGACTGGTTCTTGGACTGACTGGTACAAGTCCAAGAAGATTGATCCACATTCCATCAAGGACTACATTGGGGTTTACCTCAAGGTCCGTGAAGACAGGAAGTTGATGGGCAAGTCCATCAAGGCAATCTGCAACTCATCAGGCGCCCCGGATGACCACTCCATTGGGGAGCCCTTAGTGAAAGGGACTCATATGTGGTGGAAGGAGGGGCGTGAAAAGCAGAGCGACTGGTTCCTGAAGAAGGGTGATGAGGTCGAATTGGTGAAGATTGAAGCCAAGAGCTACATTTGGAAGATGCTTACCCAGGGGCCTAACTGCGGCAAGGAGTTTTGGCATAGCACGACTGGCTTCAGTGATAAGCCAGTCAAGCCTGATGCGCCCGGCAAGCGTGAGCCCAAGGGCGGCAAGCCATCCCCAACGCCACCAGCCCCGGCCCCTGGAGCGACCACGCCAGCAGCCCCGGCAGCCCCGCCCCAAGTCGTTAGAGAGATCTACGTCTTCAAGGGCGTGGAGGGCGTTGATAGCTACACGGTGCAGAAGGCAAAACCTTATGAAGACACGCCCCACAAAGGTCAGTATCTTCTGCAATCCGACCCGTATGAGATTAAAGAGGGGCAAGAGGTTTGGCTGGAGGCCAATCCGAATACAGATGTCACCATCTTCTCGATTATTGACCATTCGGTTCTAGTCGGCTACTTCTACATCTCTGCCGCCAAGTTTGCTGAGCACTTCGACCGGCTGGCCGACTTGGAGGAGGAGGATACTCCAGCGGAGAAGATACTCGCCTGGATCGGCGAAGTCACCGAGGAAGACGTAGCCAAGGGCTACCTGGAGAGCACCTTGGAAGACTTGAGTGAAGGCGATACTGAAGCGTTATTCGACCAAGATGAACGAGACGCCATCGTGTCCAGCCTGCAGAAGGTCGCTGCGTATTACGCAGAAGTCCAGGGGCTAATACAAGCCGTCATCAATCAGGTCAATTCCCTTCCGCTGATTACGATGACGGATGCCGAAGTGGCACAGCCGGTTACCGAGGATGAACAGTCCGATGAGGTAGTAGCCTAATCCCATGGAGGGGGTGAGCATTGCCCACCCCCTCTTCCTTTTACGCCGGGATTACAATCGGCTTCGGTTCTTCGATCTGGCTGAAAGGGATGGCCCCGGGTGGTGGCGCCCAACTTCCAAGGGAATACAATTTAGCAATGACAAAATTGCCGTACCGTGTAAAGTGAGGGTATTAGACGCAGAAGTCATTTGGAAGGGAAAAAGATGGTAACCATTTCAGAGGTTCTACCCTACTATTACCCTATTGGCACAAAACACTGGCCTATCCCATAGGAATGACAATGGGGTGATCAATCACCCCCCCTTCCTTTTACTAGAGAGACATGATGATGGACAAGGCCCGACTCCGCAAGATACTTGCTGCTCGAAAAGCCAAGGATGCACGGGAAGCCAAGGAAACCCAGTCTCCAACCTATGGTGATGTCAAGGAAGCGATCCTGGAGACCAAAGCCAAGCATCTAGATTTGGCGTGGTGGCGGCATTACGAGGGGGAGAAGAAGTGGTTACCAGCCGAGGAGTTTCTGCGGATGCTCACGACCAAGGAAATACTCGATGAGCGCATAACTGTCTTGCATGGGCGGGCTGCTTATCACGGCCTTGGGATTAGTGTTAAGGGCAGCCGGGTCAAGAGGGTCGTTCTCGTTTGTGGCGACCTGATTAACATCCAATACATCCGCAAGCCAGTTGCTTTAGCCAAGTGGGGGTGGGTTATCTTCGAGGTTGATTTTGATGACTACGTGAAGGCAAAGCAACTCGTAGGGGACGTAGAATACGTCTCGTATGGAGATATCCCAGAAAGCATCCTGGATTTCGTCGAGTCACTAGGTGAGATGGTAGACGCCGTGCTGAATTGGGAAGAACACCTATCCAAAGAGGCAAGGCGACTATTACGTCGGCACGCAAGTTGCTCACTAATCGTTCCTATGGGGTAAGTTACCATTTGTGTAGCGGTTGAGAAGGGGTGACGTGCCATGGCCATCT
>Ga0209040_10001458_pt1 | contig 18747 bp, 20 predicted proteins | sample BogFormECP12_OM3_FD_188240 | JGI IMG/M metagenome (GOLD analysis project Ga0209040, IMG submission 188240) | Bog forest soil microbial communities from Calvert Island, British Columbia, Canada - ECP12_OM3 (SPAdes) (version 2) | ecosystem: Environmental > Aquatic > Freshwater > Wetlands > Bog ...
ACCAGATCGATAACCAAAAACGGCAGGAACAAAACCGCGCCGATCTGAAAGCCGGTCTTCATCTCCGAGAGGATGTACGCGGGAATCACGATGCGCATGGGGATGTCATCGGGCGTCTGCGGACGGGGGCCGCGGCTCATTTCCACAAACAGCGCCAAGTCCTTTTCCCGGGCATAGCTGAGCATGAAGTTGCGCACGGGAACGGAGGCCAAATCGAGCGCCTGGAGGGAATTCACCTTGCCTTGTTCGAAAGGGACGATGGCTTGAGCATGCACCGCTAGTCCCACAGGCTGCATGATGAAATAGGTGAGGAAAAGCGAAAGGCCGATGAGCGTCTGATTTGTGGGCGCAGTCTGCGTGCCCACAGCCTGGCGCAGGAAGTGGAAAATGATCAGGATACGCACGAACGGAGTCATGGACAGCAATATGGCAGGCAGCAGGGTGACAATCGTGAGCAGCAGAATGATAGTTATGGAAGTGGAATCGCCGCGCACGCTCAGTCCGGGTAATTGCAGTATCGGCGCGGTGCTGGAAGCGGAGGCGAACAACATCAGATGGCGCCCTCGTGAGTTGTGGTCGACAGCTGGCCCGTGGATGGATGATCCTGATCGCCAAGGCCCTGCAGCAGGGATACGGAGTGTGGGGTAACGCCGAGTAAAAATCTCCGGCGTTCGAACTGCACGACGGCGACAAAGCGCTTGTCGCCAAGCGATACGGTCTCGCACAAACGCAGTGAGCGCTCGCGGCGCCGGATGCTCACCGTGCGAAAGAGTTGGCACAAGCGCTCCGCGAGGCGCAGCGTGTATCGTCGCAATGAAACGATCGGCGTATCTGACATACGACTTACTACCTTTCTCAATAACGAAACATCTGCGATACCGTCACGGACCTCGCGTTAGCTAAAAAAATCCCGGTGCACCGGTCGGTACACTGGGCCCAAGCCGCTCCAACCCTCGCCGTTTTTCACGCCAACTCCGTGACGCGCACAGCGATGCGTTGCGCCACCACCTCAAACTCCGCCCAGGCGATGAGTTGCGTGTTGACCACCACGGGCACGTCCGCGCCGTTGACGTGATTGCTTTCGAGAATCGCTCCGGGTTCCAGTTGCAACAGATCGCGCACGGTAAAGAGACGCAAAGGCAGATCCACACTGAGGGTGCAGCGCAGATATCCTGCCTCCGTCCAGAGGTCATCGGCCGCGACGGGCGGCGGTGTTTCTTTGGCGGTGGTGACGATGGCGGACATGGTTCAGCGCTGCACCAGAAATTCCGTAAAGTAAACGTCACGAACGTCGAGTTCCGGAACGTTGCGCTGCAAGCTATCGAGAATGCTCTTTTTCAACTGCAACTTCCCTTCCGGAGTGAGCAGCGGCACAGCATGCGCCACCGTCAAGACGGAGAGCACGGCATCGCGAATGCGCGCCACCGGCATGCCCGCGGCGGCGCGGTCTTTTTGCACGCCGTCCGGCAAGCGATCGATACCGAGATCCATGGTGACGCGCAGAAAATGCGTTTCCTCGGTGTCCGCCAAATTCACCGTGAACCCTTCCAGATGCACGATGTACTTGGGAACCATCCCGGACTCCGCTCTGGGCGCCTCGGCCGAGCGCGTCCGCTGCATCACGAACCACGCCGAAGCGCCACCGCCCACGACAGCCAACACCGCGATGGTCAATAAAGAAACGCCGGAGGTTTTAGCTGGTGCCGCGGTTGTTTCCGCATCCGCCACAGTTCCTGCTCCTTGCTCCCCTGCGGCACAGAGAGAGTGCAATCCAAGCGCCGAAGCGAGAAATTCGCACGAGCGTCAAACGAGATTCCGCTTCGCGCAAGTTGCTCGAAAGGTGCGGCTTAGAAAAACCGATGGAAGTAGCGGCGGGCAAGGCTATGCCGCAACGGGAAGCACGGCGGCAACTCGGAGAAAACTCATTAGAATGCTCCAACACAAAACCCGCCGCTTGGGTTTTACTTGATCGCCAGTTACGGAATCAGCGCGATAGCCGCCTGCGTCACCTGGTCGATGGTGGTTACCGACTTGGCGTTGGCCTGATAACTGCGCTCTTCGATAATCAGGCTCGCGAATTGCGTGGCGATGTCCACGTTGGACTGTTCCAGTGAACCGCCGCTGAGTGTCCCGCGTCCGCCGGAGCCTGGCGAGCCGACATTCGCTTGCCCGGAGGCCAGGCTAGACTGAAAGTTGTTGTCGCCGTTGCGAATGAGCCCTTGGTCGTTCTCAAAGGAGGCCAGCGCCACTTGCCCAATCACCACTGTTTGATCGTTGCTGAAGGTTCCCTGAATCGTACCGTCGGAGCCGATCTGGTAGCTGGAAAGCGTCCCGCTGGCATACCCGTCCTGCGTCGTGGAGGAGGTCGCCGAAGGACCGGACACCTGGGTTAATGGACTTGTGCCAGATGCACCGTAAAGATTCCAGGCGAATGTGAGCGTGTTGGCGCCGTCGGCCAGCCCTGGAATGTTGATTCCGGCCACGTTCGCGGCTGGTGCGGTAAGTTGCCCGGCGCCGTTGAAGGTGAGCGCTCCGTTGTTGATGGTCAGAGGATTGGCAGCTCCGACGTCAGCGCCCGGAATCGTAATGTTGTAGTTCCAGGCGTTGGCCGCCGTCTTCGTAAAGTTATAGGTGAGCACATGCGGACCACCAAGCGAATCATAGACTGCCACGGAGGTGCTGAACGTGCCGCCGACGGCGGTATCGGAATTAAGATTCAGCGCTAGGGACACGTTCGCCGTGGGATTTGCCGGAGTGCTCTGCCCAAGCTCGATTTTCAGAGGGCCGAGCGTGGCGCCAGGGTTGATTATGCCATTGGTCGCCGAATAGCCCAGGACTTGCGCTCCGTCTTGCGTCAGGAGATTGCCGTTCTGATCCGTCGAAAAATCACCTGCGCGCGTGAACAGCTCCTGCCCGCTTCGCTGCACCACGAAGAAACCGTCGCCCTGGATGGCCACATCAGTTGGCACGCCGCTGGCTTGGATACTGCCTTGGGTGAATTCGGAATCCACAGCCTGGACCGTCGCGCCCACGCCCAACTGCTTGGGATCGCCGTCGCCACTGGTGCCAATCTGTTGATAAAACAAATCGGCAAAGAGCGGCCGCTGAGTCTTAAAGCCGACGGTATTTAGATTAGCTAGATTATTGGACGTGACGGAAAGCGCCTCCGAACTGCTTTCCAGACCCGTCAATGGAACGTATAGAGATGCCATGCTATGCCTCCTAGAAAATTTTAGATAGAGAACCCAGTTTCGAGTATGAAGACGACGACGCACCCGGTGCGGCGGCTATGGAGCTGTTGAGCAAAGGTTTGAGCGAAGCCAGCGAGTTGCTCGCCGACGAGTTGATCTGCGCTTGCAGCGCCGAGGCTGCGCTGGCTGCCGCACTCGAGGGTGCCGTGCCGAAGGCGTTGGCGCTCGCCACGGCGCCTATTCCCCCGGACGTCCCGCCGCCCGTTCCGGAAGACGCCGCGCCTGTGGCGCTGACCAAGGAATCAAGGTCCGCACGGATCTGCAGCAGCTCCTGAAGGCTGTTCAACTCCGTCAGCTGGCTCACAAAGGTGGTCGGATCCAGAGGATTGGTCGGATCCTGTGCTTGCAACTCCGTGGTCAACAGGGTGATGAAGGAATTGGCGTTCAGCGTATTGTTCGCCGTGGTCCCCGAAGTCGCACTCGAGGAGCCGGAACTTGGTGTGCCAGCCACACCGCTAGCGCTGGAGTCCAGCGGCGTGAGTGGGTGAAGACTAGGATTGTGAATGTACATGCCTTGCTCCTTCTGTGTTCGCTTCTTAGGCGAGCACGCTTAATCTGCCCTGTGCATTAAAGATTTCTGCAGTCTCTGTGCTGAAAACCGTAGGGGGCAAAAAACTGCCCGAAACGTCTGCCGTCGCCGCCCGAGAAAAATTTTGTCCCTGGCGTTGTGTACCCTGCCCTTGTCCTCCGAAATGCTGCGCGGAAGAGTCGCCGCCAGCGGCTTGCAATGCTCCGTGCAGCAGCGAGATTTGTCCCACCCGTAATTGCTGGTCGCTCAACGCTTGTTGCAAAGCAGGCAGGTCGTTGGCCAGCGCAGTGTGTGCGTCGCGCTTTTCGACAGTAATGTTGGCGCCCAGGCTGTCGCCCGTAAACTTGGCGTGCACTTCGATGTTGCCCAAATTGTCGCTCCGCAGCGCGATGCGCATCTCGCTGCGCCCGGCGGTTTGGGAAAGCTGCGCGTCGCTTACAAAATGGCCGGCGTTCGGAGGATCCGTCTGAGGGGCGGGCAACGGCTCAGGAGTCGGATCGGAGCTGGGATTCTCGTGCGGCGCAGGCAGCTGGACGCTGACTGCGACGGAGGATGGCGATGCGCTGGTGGGGGGAACGAGCGATGGGGCAACGCTTGTCGGGGTGGCGTTGGGCGGCGTCTGCGGTGTTGCTTCGGGTACCGGGGCAAAACCTCCGCCGCTGGCGTTTTTCGACAAGGAAACGGCTGCCGTCGCGTTCCAATCCGCCGTGCCAGGAGAACGATGCTCGAGCGCCGCGTCCTGTGAAAAGCCGTTTCCGGTATTGGACCCGTCGGCATCCGAGGGCGCAACAACGCGCTGTGGCAACGCAGGGCCAGTCGGTGGACTCGCCTTAACCACGGGATCCAACGTTAGAATCAAATGCTGAACAATCAGTATCCGCGAAAGAATCTCAGGCGAGAACGCGATGTGTGCTGGTTCTTTAGCGGCGGTTGTTACCGTTGTTTCATAGGGCGCTGCTCCCGAGTCCAGTTTGGCGATTCCGACGCGCGATATCTCAGGCAACGGCAGTGGTGATGCGGGCGCCGTGGCAATCGCCCGCGCCAAGGGTAGCGGCACCGCCGATCCCTCGCCTGAACTCGATACGGGAAGGCCCTCTGCAAGGTTTGCGGCGAGGCCCGTTGCAAGGGTTGCGGAATTTGTAGCACGGCTTGCGGCGCTGTTCACCTGCCTGAAATCCGCACTGGTAGTGCCCATCAACGCGAGTGAATTCGCTAGGCCCGAAAAAATTTCCCCGGCCTGAGACCGTCCAGCAGAAACTTTCGGGCCTACAGCATCAGCAGCTGTTGCTTTCAAGGACCCAGCCAAATCCCCGCTTGCCGTTGGCTGCTGCGCAGCGGGCGTTGGGTTGTCTGAAACAGGCGACGGAGTGTCTACGGTATCGCCGCCGGCACCGGACCTCGACGAAAGTAAATCATCGAACGAGTTATTAGCCTGCGGCACTGATTCTGCCCGCAGAAATGTCAGTGGGTCATGCGATGCCGATCCAACGGAATCGCCGGCGGAGGAAAGGACGGCCAGCGCGGGCGGGCCCGATACCACTTGCGACTCCGCCAGCGGCGAACCCGGGATGGAGAACGTAGTTGCGGGAGTGGGAAGCTCAGTCGGAACGCTCGTGTGCGAGGCGGCCGCCCCATCGTCAGTTGGATTCGAATGCAAATTCAGTTCTGACGTGAGCGCTTTAGCCGCGTGCGACAAGTCGGCGCCTCGATTCGGCGCCACGGCCGTTTGCGAGGCCGGGGGTAACACTACGTCTGTTGTTGCCAAAGTCGAGGACGAATCCACTTTGAACGTCAGTGCGGTAAGGGGTGCGAGTCCAGGAATTGCTGCTGCCGCGGTCGCTTTGGGCCCCGTCAAATCAAGCGGCGACAGCGGACTGGCGCCTTGCTGTACATCGTCACCGTGCTGCGGCGATACGATGATGGTGTTCGGAACGGGAGGCACTGGCGCGGGGCGGGTAGCAAGAACGAAAACCGCCGACAAAGCTCGCCCTGGCGATTTTGCAGGGTCGCCAGCCTTTGCCGCAAGCCGTTGCAGCGCAGGAACTCCCCCCGCAGCGACGTTCTGCGGCCGCTGCAAAATTTCGCGGATCATACCCGCGAATGCGGTTACGCTCTGCGATTCCGCGACCTTCGCGAACGACGCGGAAGGCACAGAACTGGCCACCAGGTTTTCTATACTCGTAATGGCTGCCGGTTGCATGAACGCGCGCTAAGCGCAAAACCAGGAGTTGCAACTGGCGGTCCACCGCGCACCAACCAAGACACGATGGCGGCACGCAACGCAAAAGCAACGAACTAAACGGGATATTTCGCACTGCAACGGACCACGTTCGCGAACCACCGCCGGCCCCTTCCACGCCGCACGGCACGATTTGCCCGGCCCCCGGCAAGAATCAGTCCTGCGGTGTACGAAATGTCCGGATTAGGAAAGATTCGTCCGCAGCCTGTTGCTCACGCCGCGCCCATTCGCTCCGGTATATTTCCTCTTGGCGCTCGCGCAGACCTTCAAAAATTTCGCGCTCCTGACGGGCCTCCTGATATACCTTCACCTGCTCCAGACGCTTGCGTTCCGCCTCCTGCAATTGCGTTTTCAGCTGTTCGATCACCCGAAGGCTCGCCGCGTCACACCACGCACGAAATTGCAGCTGCGCCCCAGAGGAGAGTGTACCCATCTCCGCGAGAGCCGCGCGGCGCGCGGCAAGATCCAGGTGTTGTCGAGTCTCCAAGTCCGCGCGCAGCCGGTTCACGACCGCTGCCAGAGCAAAAAGCCGCTGCTCCTCTTGATGTTCGAGGCTGCGGCGCAAGCGCAATACGGATTGCAGTCGATAACGAAAGGGCATGACCGCTCTAACCGGCAAGTTTTTGCAACGCCGCAAGGGTCTGCGCAATAGGCGCAACTTCAGTCTTTTTCTGCTGCAGAAACGCGTTGATCGCCGGCAGCGCTAGGATGGCGCGATCCAGCAGGGGATCCGCACCCTTCTGATACGCACCCACCCGAATCAGGTCTTCCGACGCTCCATAGGCCGCCAGCAATTGCCGGATGCGCCGCGCCTTCTCGATGTGCTCGCTGGAACATACCGCGGGCATCAGCCGGCTCAGACTGTCCAGCACCGCGATCGGCGGATAGTGCCCCTGCACGCTCAGTTTGCGGTCCAGCACCACGTGGCCATCAAGCAGCGCGCGTACCGCATCCACCAAGGGGTCGTGCTGGTCGTCCCCTTCCATCAAAACGGTATAAAACGCCGTAAGACTCCCGCTGGCGTAATTTCCCGCCCGCTCGATCAGGCGCGCCAGCAGCGTGAATACCGAAGGGGTATAGCCCTTTGCGGTCGGCGGTTCTCCCGCGGCCAAACCAATCTCCCGCTGCGCCATGGCAAAGCGCGTCAGGGAATCCACCACCAGCAGCACGTGCTTCCTCTGCGCGCAGAAATATTCCGCCACCGTTGTCGCCGCCAGTGCCGCGCGAATGCGCAATAACGGCGATTGGTCCGACGTGGATACCACCACAACCGAACGCGCCAGGCCTTCAGGCCCGATGGCCTCTTCCAGAAATTCGCGTACTTCGCGGCCGCGTTCGCCCACCAGCGCCAAAACGGTAAGGTCCGCGGACGTCGCGCGCGTCATCATGCCAATCAGCGTGCTCTTGCCTACCCCGCTGCCCCCAAAAATCCCCAAGCGCTGCCCGCGTCCGCAGGTGACCAGTCCATCGATGGCGCGAATCCCGCAGCCCAGCGCATCGTGAATCGGCTCACGCTCGAGGGGCAGCGGTGCATTGTTTTGCAGCGGGCAATATTCCCGCGCGCGATACCGCCCTTTCTTATCGATCGGTCTTCCCGAGCCGTCGATCACCCGGCCCAACAGCGTGGGGCCCACGCGCAGCGCCGGCTGCGTCCCGCGCGTAACAATGCGATCGCCATAGCGGATGCCGATGGGCCGCTCCAGCGGCATCGAGAGCACCGTGCGCCCGCGAAATCCCACAATCTCTCCGGAGTATGTCAGCCCGCCTTCCGTCACAATAGCGCAGCCTTCGCCCACCGAGCATATCGGCCCGTCAGACTCCACCAGATAGCCCACGACTTTCGTTACCCGTCCCGTCCAACGCAATGTGGAGAATTCTTCCAGGCGCCGGAAGTATGGGGTCAGCAAGGGAATTTCACTCATTAACGCACGCGCGGCGGCCGCTGCTCGAGTAAATCCAAAAAGCCTTGCTCGATTTCCTTCAGGTGCGTCTCCAGGCTAATCATCGTGCTGCCCATTTCTGTTTCCAGCGCGATTTCTCCGCGTTTCAAATGCCCATCCCCCGCCAGTTCCGGAATGGCTCGGCCATCCGCGCCATCTTCCGCAAAATGGGCGATCCAGAAACGCATGTCTTCCGGATGCGCACGCAAGCGTATGTGCGTTTCCCGCTCGAGCTTTTCCAGCGCCACATGCACCATACCGGTCAAGAGCAGCGGATCGAGTTGCGCTTCGCGATGCAGAATTTTCCGTGCAATGGCCAGCGAAAGTTGCACCACTTCCGGCTCGACGCGCGCAAAATAGTCCGCGCGCTCAGTTTTGAATGCTTCGAGGGCGGTGCTGATGGCCGCGCGCTGTTCCGCGGCCTGCGTTGCGAGTTCACCACGCGTCCGCGCTTCACCCTCCTGCATTCCGCGTTGCAGGGCCTCTTTCTCCCGTTTTTCCGCCAGCCCCCGCAGTGCCGGGCTTTGCGAGCTCCAGTCCGGAACCTCCTCCGCCACCCCCACCGCGCCATTTCCCGTCGCCGCATAGTGAAATGGTTCGCTGCTCGCCTCCTGCTGCTGCGTGCTGGATCGCTCAGACCACATAGGACTCCCCTTGTTCGGATTTCAGCACCATCTTTCCTTCAGCCTCCAGCCGCCGCGCGGTGGTCACCACTTCCTGTTGCGCCGCATTTACGTCCCGGCTGCGCAGTGGGCCCAGCGCCTCCATGTCCTCTTTCATCATTTCCACCGCCCGCGACGACATGCATTTGAAAAAATGATTCCGCAGGTCTTCGGAGGCGCCCTTCAGCGCCGTGGCCAGCACGCGCTTGTCCACTTGCCCCAGCAATTCGCGCAGCCCCACATCCTGCACCTCCAAAAAATCTTCGAAGGTGAACATCAGATTGCGTATGGACGTGGCCAGTTGTACGTTGTCCTGCTCCACGGCCTCCAAAATGTTGCGCGTGGATTCTGAATCGATTTGATTCAACAGGTCCGCCACGGTTTTTATGCCGCCATAAGTTTGGCGCTTTTGCTGCCCCAGGCTCAGCAGTCGTTTGTGCAGCACCATGGCGATCTTCCCCACCATCTCCGGCGAAAATTGCTGCATCTCCGCTAGGCGCTTCACCGCCTGCCCCCGTATTTTTTCCGGTAACAAAATCAAGACGCTTCTGGCCATTCGCGAGTTCAGGTGCGCTAGGATGAGCGCGATGGTTTGCGGATGCTCGCCTTGAATGAATTTTGCCAGCTGCTGTGGATCCGATTTCTGCAGAGTGTCCAGGTTTTGCGTGCTGGACTCCCGCTGCCGGGAAACCTCGTCTAGCACCGAACGCGCGCCGTCCACGCCAAAGGCCTTGGTCAGAAAGCGGTTCGCGCACTCCGCGCCGCCTTGCCCCAGAAAGGTGTCGTGCTGCGAGAGCCGCGCGTATTCCAGCAACACCTTGGAAGCTGCCTCTGGCGAGACATACTCGAGTTCCGCAATCTCCTGGGTAATCGAGCGCACGATATTTTCCGGCAAGCTCTTGTAGATGCTTGCGGCCGCTTCATCCCCTAACAACACCATTAGGATCGCCGCTTTCCGCGGACCATTGAGCGCTACGTTGGGAGCGTTAGCCATAACCAGCTCTAGACCTCACGCATCCACGTCTCCACCACACGTCCCGCCGCCTGCGGATCGTCTTTAACCCGGGCCAACAACTCCTTCTTCAAGGCCACGGCTTCCGTGACCGCTGGCAATCCTGAGGTGGAATCCGGAATGTTGCCCGCCAGCGCCGACGGTAGCGCCGCAGTTGTCGTCCCCGCGCCCGAGGGCAGCGCGGTGCCAGAATGACCTAATATGTGCAGCACTTGCGTCTTGACCGGACGCAACAGCAGCAAGTACACCACCGCAAAGAGCGCCAGCAATCCGGCGTAACGCAACAACCCCGTCCATCGTTCCGCGTAATTCACGAATTTTTGAATTTTGCCCGGAGGCGTCGGCAAGTCCACCGGTGGCACCATGAACGCGATGTTCTCCAGCGAAAACTGATCCCCCCGCTGCATATCGAAGCCCACTGCGGCTTTCGCCAGGCTCTCGATCTGCTTCATCTCTTCTGGCGTTCGCTTCCGCTTTGTCTCTTGGGTCTTGCCGCCGTTGTCTGTTTTTGTCTCGATGGCATCGTCCACCAGGATGGCCGCCGCGATCCGGTGGATTCTTCCCGCGGGCTCCAGCACGCGATGCGTCGTCTTGCTGACCGCAAACGTCTTGGTGTCCGTGTGTATTCCTTGCGTGCTCGTGGTGCTGGTCTGGGTCGCGGCTCCCCCTGCCGCGGGCGCGGACGCCGTGGCAGCCGGCGTGTTGCTGGGCGTTCCCGGAATCCCCGCGGGCATCAGGTCGCCGGTAGTCTCCTGGGAAGTCTGCGAGGTCAGTACCGCGCTGTTCGCCGGATCGTAAATCTCCTGCGTGCTTTCTCCGGAGTTTTGCTCGTAGTCAATCGTGATGCTGGACTTGACGTGCTCGTTCCCAACGATCGGACCCAGCGTCTGCACTACGCGCTCCGCCAGCGTGGTCTCCAGTTCCTGGTCCCCGCCCAGGCCGCTTGCCGCTTTGTGTCCGTACCTAGTCGCGGGTATCTGCCCGTCGGTGGTCACCACCGTCACGTTTTGTGGCGCAAGGTCGTCCCAGGAACTGGCCACCAGATTCACCACCGCCGAGGAGATCGCGTCCGTCAATCGCATCCCACGCAGCTTCAACACCACCGCTGCTTTCGCGGGGCGTTCCCGCTCGCTGAAGAGCGATTCTCGCGGCAACACCAGGTGCACACGCACGGCGTCCACTCCGTTCATCGTCTGGATGGTGCGCTCCAATTCCGCCTCTAGCGCGCGCTGATAATTCACCTTCTCGGAAAAATCGCTGCCCGACCAGTTCGGTTTATCGAAAAGTTCGAAGCCCAGTCTTCCGCTGGCCAGCGGGCCGTCGGAGGCCGTCTCCACGCGCGCGCGGTCCAGTTGATCGCCACGCACCAGTACCGACGTTCCATCCGGTGACAGGCGGTAATCGATGTTCTGCCCCACCAGGCGATGTGCCAGTTCATGCGCATCCGCCGGCGCCATACCCGAAGACAGCACCTTGAATTCCGCCGCATCCAGGAAATGTGCGAACAGCCACACCGTGCCGGCCACCAGCGCCACGCTTCCCCCCAGCGTCACCCGTTGCCCCGGCGTCAGCCCCTTGAAAAACGCCCGTATTTTTTCCAGGATCTTTTCCATGAGTTGTGCGGCGGCGCGCCGGTTTTAGCGCGGCCTAGTGTGCCGGTTCTCTACAGCGGAAGATTGGAAACCTGTTGGTACGCGGCCAGAATCTTGTTGCGCACTTGCACCATCATTTCAAACGCAAGGTTGGCTTTCTGCACCGCAATCATGGTGGAGTGCACGTCCTGTCCGTTGCCCGTCAGCAATTGCGCCACCTTGCTGTCCGCTTCCGACTGCAGGTCGCCGACCTGTTCCATGGCATTCTGCAACGTGCTCATGAAATCGTTCGCCCCGGCTCCAGGGGAGGAAGGCGCGGCGCTGCTTCCAGGGTTGAGCGACGACGGTATGGGCGAAAATCCTGGTATTGCGTTGTTCACATCGTCTCTCCTACAGATTCTTGCTGGAACCCTGGTTTTCTAGCGGCATTTGGCTCGCGCAATATCAATCTCCGCAGCTCCGCCTCTGCGGCTAGCCGAGAATCGTGATCGCTGTCTGAATCATGTTCTTGGTGCTGGCAATCGCCGAAGCGTTAATCTCGTACGCCCGCGCCGCACCCATCATGTTGAGCATCTCTTCGGCGGGATCGATCGCTGGATAAGCCACGTATCCCTGCCCATCCGCGTCCGGATGTCCCGGTTCGAACCTCCGTACCGCCGGCGTCGCATCCCTCACCAGGCTGACCACCTTGACGTCCTCGGCATGCAGGTCTGCGAACGATGCCAGCATCATCCCGAATCCCGAAGCATGCGCCGGTCGCGCGCCGAAAACTACGTTCACTTTCTGGTACGGCCCGCCGCCATCCGTCCGCGTGGTTTCCGCGTTGGCCAGATTTGCGGAGTTGATCTCCGCTCGCATGCGTTCCGCCAAGAGCGCCGACCCACTAATTTCCAGCACGCGAAATAGATTCATGTTTGTCCTTCCTTGATGGCGGTAACCAGCTGCGCCACTTCCGCGCGCAGAATCGAGGTTGCCGCCTTGTATTGCAACTGCACCTCGGCCAGCAGCAGCGATTCGCGGTCCACGCTGACGTTGTTGCCATCCGCGCGGGAAGTCAGCCCCTGCACGGGCAAAACAAACGGGCTGGTCTCGCTCGCATCCCCGCCCATTGCCGCGCGCAGCATTTCCCCGTGGAAGTCCACATCCCGCGCGTGATATCCCGGCGTATCCACATTGGCCAAATTCGTGGTCACCAGCGTCTGCCGCATGGAATTCACATCCAGCGCTTTCTCCAGCAACATCAGCTGCGGGGTGTTCAGCCAACTCATAGCGCCCTCCTCGCCGGCAAGCCAAACTCGCGAATCTTGTTGCGCACAGTCCGCAAACTCACGCCCATCAGTTCCGCGGCCCGCGTGCGATTCCCGCCTGTGGCTTCCAGCGTGGTTTCCAGCAGCCGTCGCTCCAGCACCAGCAGCGTCTCTCCCGATTTGACCGTGGCACTGGATTCCCGCGGCCCTTCGCCATCCGCTTCCATCGGCAACGGCTGCAACACCGTCCCGCTCGCCAGCGCCAAGCCACGCCGAATGAAATTTTCCAGTTCCCGCACGTTCCCCGGCCAGTTGTGCGTTTGCAGTTGCTCAGCCAGCGCCTGCGAAATCGCGAACATCCCCCGCTGTGCCGTCGGTTCGTGCTTACGCAGAAAAACTTCCGCGAGGGGCAAAATATCTTCGCGCCTTTCCCGCAAGGGCGGAATCGTCATCGGGATCACGTGTAGCCGGTAGTACAAATCCGCGCGAAATGCTCCCGCGGCCACTTGCGCACGCAGCGAACGATTCGTCGTGGCGATCACCCGCACATTCACGGGCAGCGGCCGCGTGTCCCCCAAACGGTCGATCTCCCGCTCCTGCAAAACACGCAGCAATTTCGGCTGCAGACTCAGCGGCATGTCTCCCACTTCATCGAGCAGCAGCGTGCCGCCATCCGCCAGTTCGAACTTTCCCGCTTTGCTGGCATGCGCTCCGGTGAACGCACCGCGTACATGCCCAAAAAGTTCGCTCTCCAGTAAATTCTCCGGAAACGCCGAGCAATTCACCGCCACGAACGGTCCCCCGCTCCGCGCGCTCGCGCGATGGATCAGCCGCGCCAGCAACTCCTTGCCCGTCCCGCTCTCCGCTTCCATCAAAACGTCCGCTTCCGTCTGCGCCACGCGCCGCGCCCGTTCAATCACCCCGCGAAACGCCGCCGAAACTCCCGCGCACTTCCCGTCCTGATGCTCCGCTTCGCGCTCCGTGCGCCGCGTCAGGCAGCGTTGCGCCATGGCCTCCAGCTGCTCGAACGACACCGGCTTCTGCAGGTAATCGCAAGCCCCTTCTCGAATCGCCAGCACCGCGTCCGGCACACTGCCGTACGCCGTCAGTAAAATCACTGGGGTCTCCGGCAGCAGCATTCGCACACCCTGCATTACCCGCAAGCCGTCGCCATCCGGCATGCGCATATCCGTGACCACCACCATGGACGGCGCGGCACGGAATTTTGCCAGCGCATCCCGGACGTCCTCTGCAGTTTGTACTTGCCAGCCGCGCCGCCGGAAATTCGCCTCCAGCGCCACGCGCATGGCCGCTTCGTCGTCGACAATCAATACTTCGTTCATGCCTCTGCACCGCTCACCGGCAAAAACAGCGACACTGTCGTGCCATGCTGTGGTTTACTGTTCACGCGCATTTCTCCCCCGTGTTGTTCGATGACCTTCTTGCAGACCGCCAACCCCAGTCCCGGACTTCCCGGCGTCGTCGTAAATCCCGGCTCAAATATCTTCTCCAGTAACTCCGGCGCAATCCCTCGTCCATCGTCCTGAAAATCAATTTGCATCAAGCCTCCGGGAAATTGCGGCGCCCACCGCAGATGTACGTTCAGTTTTCCGCCGGGCGGCATGGCTCGAAATGCATTCAACGCCAGATTGAAAAATACTTGCTTTAGCCGGTTTACATCCGCGTTCATGGAAATCGCCCCAATCCCGTTATTGACCACAATCTGCTGCCCGCGCTGCCGCGCCAGCGGCAGCAGAAAATCCATCGTCTCGCTGACCACGCGGTCCAGTTCCAGGGGCAACATCTGCGCTTCCGGCTGCCCGTGGAAATGCAGCACGTTGTTCACAGTCGCCGATAGCGCCCGCAGCCCCGCCTGCAAATGCGTTACCCACTGCCGCGTCTCCGGCAAATGCGCCGTGGCATCCGCCAGCAATCCGGCAAAAAGCTCCATGCTCCCCAACGGATTGCGAATCTCATGTGCCAATACCGTCGCTACTTCCGCCAGTGCCCGCGAACGCCGCGCCGCTTCCCTCTCACTCGCCAGCCGCTTCTGCTCCGTAATATCCCTGACAATCCAGATGGTGTCGCCCGCGCCTTGCGGCCCGTCGCTAACGCTGGCCCGCGATATGCCGATAAAACGATTGCCCGCCGTCCCAGGCAACGGCGCTTCTTGCTCGCAAAAAAAACTGCTCTTGGGCACTTCAGCGATCAGCTTCTCAAAATTCCCCGGCAATCCCGCCGATTCTTCTGGCGTCCACTGCGCCGGCACCTGCAACAGCCGCCGCGCCTCCGGATTAATAATCTGCGTGCGTCCATCGCTGCCCGCCACCACCACGCCGCACGGCAAACTCTCCAGCACCCGCGATAAATATCCCCGCACTCGCGCGTTCTCCTCCAGACTCCGCTCCAGCTGCACGTTGGCGCGCTGCAACTCTTGATGCAGCCGCCCAACCTCGGTCTGCAACTGCGTATAAGAATTCTCCAGCGACCCCGCCGCCTGCGTGAACGTCAGGAATGCTCGCGTCAGATTTTCCTGCGCTGTTCCCCGCGCCGCCTCGCGCGCTATCTCGCGTCCCATCTCTCGCGCTGCTGGCCCGGCAACCGCTCGCAATCTTTGCCGGGTTGTAGGTAAATTTGCCATCGTCGCTGTCCTTGCACGCTTTCTGCCAGAGAATCGCTCCCCGGCTAAGACTTTCCTCACTTCCACGGTCACTTCCCCGCATCACTTCGTTTGCCGCTGCTCCCCTTCCCCGCTCATCTCCGCGAACGACCGGAAATGTTCCGTCCTTAACTCCGTCTCATTCCCCGCCAAAATGAATGCCCGCTCTACTCCGTGTTGCAACTCCCGCACGTTTCCCGGCCAACGCTGCACCTTCAACCAGTCCATCGCCGCTACGCTCACGGTCCGCTCCGAAATATGGATGTCCTCCGACAGTGCCGAAAGAAAATGCCGGACCAATGCGGGAATGTCCTCCGCGCGCATTCGCAACGGCGGCATTACAATGGGAAACACCGCCAGCCGGTAGTACAGATCCTCCCGGAATCTCTTGGCCTTCACCATCTCCGATAACGAAACATTGGTCGCGCAAACCACGCGCACATCCACGCGATACACTTCCGAACTGCCCAGCCGCTGCACCTCGCCGTTCTGCAAAAAACGCAGCAACTTCGCCTGCATAGCCAGCGGCAAATCCCCGATCTCATCCAAGAACAGCGTTCCGCCTTGCGCCATATGTATGCGTCCAAGCCGCGACTGCACCGCCCCGGTGAATGCTCCCCGCGCATGCCCAAATAGTTCCGACTCCAGCAGCGCCTCCGGTATCGCCGCGCAGTTCACCACCATGCACGGCTGCTTCGCCCTTCCACTCAGCGTGTGCAACCCCTGCGCCACCAGCTCCTTCCCTGTCCCCGTCTCCCCGATGATCAACACCGTCGTATCTCGCCCGCCCACCATCCGCGCTAGCGCATACACCTGCTGCATGGCCCGGCTCTCTCCCACCATCCCGCCGAACGCTCCTTCTTCGCGAAACGCCAGCCCCTTCTGCAACTGCAGATATGCCGCGCCCGCCGCAGCGTGGTTGCAGTGGTTGTCCTCCACGCCAGCAGCCGGCATTTCCATCGCCTCCGTCTCGCCCCTGGTGCTCGACCCTTTCACACCGTCCATCGAGCTTGGCTCGCAAATTTCGACATCCCGCGGATCTGTCTGTGCCCCGCGCGAGTCCACGAACTCCACGCTGATCAGCGGGTAACGCTTGCGAATCAACTCCGCCACCTCTACGGCATCCAGATCCGGCAAATGGCGGTCCAGCAACACGCTGTCGCAACGCAGTTCTCCCAGCCGTGCTAGCGCATGCGCACCCCCCGACGCCTCTTCGCGCCACGCGCTCGCGTACAGCGGGTCTGTCATCAACCGCTTGCGAAATCCGGAATCCGCGCTCGCCACCAGCACTCGCGTGCGCGGTAACAAAACACTCGGCGTAGCAGTAGCTGCCATATTTCACTCACTCCAGGACACGCCTAGCGCTCTCGGCGATCAGCATGCCGCAGCAATAACCGACGGTCGCTCGCGCGTTTTTTGCTTGCCCGCGCAGCGGTCCACGGCATTTTTTTCCGGCCACTGGCAGCTTTGCCTAGTGCGTTTGAAGCGCCAACATTTTTTGGGGATTCAACTTGAAAAGGCAGGACTTGCCAGCGGACACACCAATTCCAAGTGTGCCAACGCTGCACAATGTTTCGTTTGGGAGCACGCGGCATCGCCTACTCAGCGGCGCGCGTTCATCCGGCTTACGTTAACCAGCGATCCGTCTTCGATGGACGAAGCCTCTTCGCCAGTTGCTCCAATTATCGGCCCGGCCCACACTGGACTTTAGCGTTTCATGGCCATCTCTTCGTTAAATTCCTGCAATTCGCACACCCTCCAGCACCGCGAGGGTTCCGCTCGCCGATCCAATCCCGGGCGCCAGCCCCGCCGCCTTCGCCCAAAATTGATACAGCTCCAAAACGGAGTATCGTAAAATAAATTGCTCAGCGCCCATCGGAGGAAATCACATGCCTTATCGTCGTTCTCAGTTTGTTTTGTCTGCCCTGCTCATTGCCGCCTCGCTCCTCGGCTGCCAAAAGTCCGCCGATCAATCCGCGTCCTCGGGCAGCACGCCGGACGCCAGCAACCCGATGTCGCAAAACTCCACGCCTGCGCAACCCGCCCCGCCAGTGCCGGAGCCGCCGCTCGTCGTCCCTGCGGGAACCCCGATCACCGTAATGCTGGATCAGCGCCTCAGCTCGAAGACTGCCTCCGCTGGCCAGACCTTTCTCGCCTCCGTACAATCGCCCGTCGCTGCGGACGGCGAGATCGCTATCCCCAAAGGCGCGCACGTCACCGGTACCGTCAACGACGCCAAAGCCGCTGGCCGCTTCAAGGGCGGCGCCAGCCTCGAAATCACCCTCACCAGCGTAACCATCGACGGTCACGACTATCCCCTCGACACCTCCACCGATGACATGACCCACAAAGGCAAAGGTAAGCGCACGGCCGGACTGGTCGGCGGCGGTGGCGCCGGTGGCGCTTTGATTGGCGGCCTCGCGGGCGGCGGCAAAGGCGCGCTGATCGGCGCCTTGGTTGGCGCAGGCGCGGGCACCGCGGGCGCGGGACTGACTGGAAAGAACGACGTCGAGCTTTCCGCCGAGACCCCGCTAACCTTCCGTCTCCACGCGCCCCTGGAAATTCCACGCCGCCATCGCGGAGATCACGACACTCGATAGTTGCTTGACACAGGGCCGGGCGGCATCAGCGGCCCGGCCCTGTGTTTTCTCATCGTAGACACGCGTCGGCACCCGAAAATCCCGGTTCCATCGGCCAACCTACATCCGCTAACAAACTCTTTCCGCCCACTCCAGCTGCGGTGTACATTCATGGTCTAAAAATTTAGGAGCGCCCTCATGCCCTCTCCGTTCTCTGCGAATTTCCCGCACACTTCCCGTCCTATTTGCGTCGCGATAGTGTTCCTGACCCTCATTGCCTTCGGTGCGCCACAGTTAGCCACCGCCTCTCCGCAGGCCTCCACGATCGCCACCCTCGCGCAACTCCGCGAAGCCTGGGTCCAGAACCTCCGCACCAAACAACTCGAACCTATTCTCAAGTTCTACTCCCCTGACGCCTCTTTCCTGCAACCCACCGGCGAACGCATCACCGGTTCCGCCGCCCTTCGCACTCTCTTTCAAAATGTAATGGCCACCTTCCGCAGCGACCTCACCCTGCACAGCCAGAACCTCGAAACCTCCGGCGACCTCGCGTACGACAGCGGCGACTACGACGAGACCCTCACCACCATCTCCACGGGCGCGAAAATTACCGCCAAGGGCAGCTACCTCATCGTCTACAAGCGCCAACCAGGCCCAGCTGGCGCTTGGAAAATCGTCCAACACGTCTGGACCGGCACTCCACCCTCAGGCACGTAAGTCGCTGACGAATTCAAACAGGCCTTTGTAGCGGCCGGGCTTCAGTCCCGGCGCTTTTTGTACGTGCGCTTTTGTAGGTGCCGGACTTTAGTTCACCCTGAGGAACGAAGGGTCCGGCCAAACTTTCCCGAAGTAGCGGCCACTCGAGCGCCGTGCCACTCTGGGTTGTGGCACGAACAGGGCCGCCGTCGCGATTTGCGCCTAACGCAAGCCGTCGTGAATTTTGTCGTAGCAAATGCGATTCTGCGGGACCCAGCTAAGTCGAACGCGAAGGGATACACAAGTGTCACCACACAAAAACGCATCCAAACCACCCAGCA
>Ga0209040_10001459_pt1 | contig 18746 bp, 18 predicted proteins | sample BogFormECP12_OM3_FD_188240 | JGI IMG/M metagenome (GOLD analysis project Ga0209040, IMG submission 188240) | Bog forest soil microbial communities from Calvert Island, British Columbia, Canada - ECP12_OM3 (SPAdes) (version 2) | ecosystem: Environmental > Aquatic > Freshwater > Wetlands > Bog ...
GCGACGGTGCTCGTGGTCGACGACGAGGAGGTCGTCCGGGACGTGATCGTCCGCTACCTCGAGCGGGAGGGCTTCGACCACCTGCAGGCGGCCGACGGCGACGAGGCCCGCCGTGTGATCTCGGACCACCAGCTCGATCTCGTCATCCTCGACGTCATGCTCCCGGGCATGAACGGGCTCGACGTCTGCCGGTGGATCCGGGCCTCAGGCGATCTCCCGGTGATCCTGCTCACGGCCCGGGGCGAGGAGACCGACCGCATCATCGGCCTCGAGCTCGGTGCCGACGACTACGTGGTCAAGCCGTTCTCCCCCCGCGAGCTGGTCGAGCGGGTGAAGGCCATCCTGCGCCGGGCCGCCCGGGTGACGCCGTCGGGCCCCACGCAGCTCGACGTGGCCGGCCTCCACATCGACGCGGCGACCCGGGAGGTGGTGCGCGACGGCGAGGCCCTGACCCTGACGGCCACCGAGTTCGAGCTCCTGTGGTGCCTGGCCAGCCACCCGAGGGTGGTCTTCTCCCGCCAGCAGCTGCTGTCGAGGGTCTGGGGGTATGAGGCGGGCCTCGACGCCGGGACGAGCACGGTCACCGTCCACGTCCGACGGCTGCGCGAGAAGATCGAGCGCGACCCGTCGGCGCCGGCGCTCATCACGACCGTCTGGGGCGTGGGCTATCGGTTCGAGCCCTGATGGCCCCGCCGGCGCCCACCCCGGTGGCCCCAAGGGTCCTGCTACAAGGCGGCGAGGACCGACTCGGCCGAGCTCACGTCGAGTCCAGACTGGGGCTCGACCATGAGGGCGGTGACCACCCCGTCCTCGAGGATCGCCGCGTAGCGCTGGGATCGGGTGCCGAGGCCGAAGCCGCTACCGTCCATCTCGAGCCCGACCGCCTTGGTGAACGCAGCGTTGCCGTCGGCCACCATGAGCACCTTGTCGCCGACGTGCTGGTCGCGACCCCATGCGCCCATCACGAAGGGGTCGTTCACCGACAGGCAGGCCACCGTGTCGACCCCTTTGGCGGCCAACTCCTCGGACCGCAGCACGAAGCCGGGAAGGTGGTGGTCCGAACAGGTGGGCGTGAAGGCTCCGGGCACGGCGAAGAGCACGACCTTGCCGTGCCCGAGCGCCTCGCTGGACCGGATCGGCTTCGGTCCGTCCTTGCCCATCGTCATCAGCTCCACGTCGGGGATCTGTTCGCCGACCGCGATCGTCATCGTCGCTCCTTGGGGGTAGGTCCGTCCCCCGAGCATCGCCCACGGCGCCCCGGCCGTGCCAGTGCGGGCGGGTCACCGCTCACCGGGCGGCGACGGCTCCGAAGGCGGCGACCGCCGCCTCCCAGGTCGCGGAGAGTTCCGACCCTTCGGGATAGCGGCCGTCGAGCTCGAGGATGACCAAGCCGTGGGCGGCGGACCACATGGCCTGGGCCACCCAAGGGTCCCCGGTGGCCAGGAAGAACGGCTCGCCCGCCCAGTCCTCGAGTCCGGGTGTGAGGTGCGCGCGGTCGAGGGGTCCCGAGGTCGCCAGACGGTAGAGGTTCGGGTGCGCCAGCGCGTGGGCGCGGTAGGCGGTGAGCAGTGCCTGGACCGGGCCGGTGTGCCCGGGGTCCCGGACCGCCGCATGGAGGGCGTCGCCCAGCTCCGCCAGCCCTTCTTCGATCAGGGCGAGCTCGAGGCTCGCCTTGTCCCTGAAGTGCTTGTAGATCGACGGGGCCCGCATCCCGGTCTCAGTACCGACGCGGCGCATGGTGAGGGCCTCTACGCCCTCGGCCTCGAGCACCCGGTGCGCTGCGGCGACGATCTCCGCTGCGCGCGCGGTGCGGGCGGGGAGCGCGGGCCGCGCCGTGACCGCCGGGCGGACCACCGGCTCAGGCGGCCTGGTCGAGCACGAAGACGGGGTGCCGATGGGCGATCGAGGAGATCTGCTCGTCGGTCGAGTCCGCGTAGACGCCGTCGAAGAACGCTCCCACCTCCGTCTTCCAGCGGCGCAGGTAGGCCCGGAGAACCGGGACCTTCTCGGTGTCGCCCAGCTCCCGGGCCCGGCGGTGCTGGCGCCGGCGTCCGACGACGAGGTCGAGCTGCCCGTCGGCCGCCCGGACGTTGCGGACCCATTGGCCCTCCCCGCGGGCCGAGACCAGGTACTCGGAGCCCTCGTAGGCCAGCAGGTTCACCGGGACCCGCCGGACCTCGCCGCTGGTGCGGCCCCGGACCTCGAGGACCCGGCTGCCCCAGACGCTGATCCCGGCCCGGGTGGCCCCGGCCACGACCCGGTTGGCGATATGGGTGGTGAACCACCCGGGCTTGCGGTAGTGGGTGCTCGGGTTCTCGGGCATCGGACGCCTCCTTCTCTTTTCACTTGGTCTCTTGGCTCAGGACCTGGCTCACACTCGGCTAACGCCGTTAGCTTAGCTAACGTTGTTAGCCCGGTCAAGCGCCCGGCGGGCGAGGCGGGGCGTTCTCGCGGGTGGGCATCGGCTCGCCCGACGACGCCCGGGACGCGCCACGAGGCCCGGGGTGGCCGGCCCGGGCCGTCGGTGACGGTGACCTTGTGCCCTACCACCTGGGGCCCGGCCGGCGGACGCTAGGAACAGGCCCGCCGACCGGCGGGCCCTCGCTGGAGGTATTCACGATGGCAGTTCGATGGTTCAACGACATTCGGCTCGCCGACTCGCCCCGGGTGGGCGGCAAGGGGGCCAATCTCGGTGAGCTCACCGCGGCGGGGTTGCCCGTCCCGCCGGGGTTCGTCATCGAGGCCGACGACTACCTGGGGGCGCTCGAGCGTAGCGGCGCCCGCGAGAAGCTCCGGTCCCTGGTGAGTTCGGTCCGCCCCGAGGACCCCCAGAGCCTGGACTCGGCCGCGTCCACCGCCCAGGACCTGGTCCGGGCGACCCCCGTGCCCGACGAGCTGGCGACCGCCATCCTCGGTGCCTACCACCGACTCGGGGACGGGATCCGGGTGGCCGTCCGGTCATCGGGCACCGGCGAGGACAGCGAGGGGACGTCCTTCGCCGGCATGAACGCCACCTTCACGAACGTGGCCGGCGACAGCCAGGTCCTGGCCCGGGTGGTGGACTGTTGGGCGTCGCTGTGGGGCGCCCGCTCGATCTCGTACCGCGCCTCGCAGGGCATCGCCGAGGAGCCGGCGCTCGCCGTGATCATCCAGCAGATGATCCCCTCCGAGCGGTCCGGGGTCATGTTCACGGTGGACCCGTCGACCGGCAACCCCGACCACGTCGTCATCGAGGCGGCGCTGGGCCAGGGTGAAGTGGTCGTGAGCGGTGAGGTGGAGCCCGACACCTACGTGATCGACAAGCAGGGGCCGAGACTGCTCCACGTGCGGGTGGGCACCCAGCGCGAGGCGATCTTCCAAGGGCCCGACGGGGAGGACCGCCGGGTCCAGCTCACCGACGCCGAGGCGGGGCGCCGGGTGCTCACCGACGACGAGGCGGTCGAGCTGGCGAGACTCGGCCTCAAGGTCGAGGCCCACTACGGTTGCCCCCAGGACACCGAGTGGGCCATGGCCCAGGGGCGGACCGTGCTGGTCCAGTCCCGACCGATCACCACCCTCGGCGAGGTGCGGGGTACGGCGGCGGAGCCGGTGTCGACCGCGGCCGAGGCCCGCGTCCTCGTGAGCGGGCTCGCCGCGTCGAGCGGAAGGGCCAGCGGTTTGGTGCGGGTGCTGGCGGACCCCCGCGACGGGGAGCAACTGAAGGCCGGCGAGATCCTCGTGGCCCCCATGACCAGCCCGGACTGGGTGCCGACGATGCGGCGGGCGGCCGCCCTGGTCACCGACGGGGGCGGCATGACCTGCCACGCGGCGATCGTCTCCCGGGAGCTCGGCGTGCCCTGCGTGGTTGGGGCGCGCACCGCGACCACGGTGCTGCGCGACGGTGAGCTGGTCACCGTCGACGGGGCCGCCGGTGTCGTCTACGAGGGAAAGGCCGCGGGCCCGCCGGTGACGCCGGCCACGGGCGCCCCGGCCGCCACCCCGACCGAGGGCAAGGTGAGCGCCCCCGAGACCCTGGCCACCCGGCTCTACGTCAACCTGGCCTTCGCCGAGCACGCCGACGAGGTCGCCGCGCTGCCGGTCGACGGGGTAGGTCTCGTGCGGGCGGAGTTCATGGTCACCGACGCCCTCGCCGGCACCCACCCGCGGGCGCTCATCGAGCTCGGGGAGGAGAAGACGTTCATCGACGCCATGGCGGCGTCGCTGCTGCGGATCACCCGCGCCTTCAACCCCCGACCGGTCGTGTACCGGAGCATCGACTTCCGGACCAACGAGTTCCACAACCTCAGCGGCGGTGACCGTTACGAGCCCCACGAGGAGAATCCGATGATCGGGTACCGGGGCTGCTTCCGCTACGTGAAGGAGCCGGACCTCTTTCGCCTCGAGCTGGCGGTGCTGGCCAAGGTGCTCGAGGAGGCACCCAACATCCGACTGATGATCCCCTTCGTCCGCACGGCCTGGGAGCTCGAGGCCTGTCTGGACGTGGTCGACCACAGCGAGGTGGGAGGCCAGCTCCCGGTGTGGGTCATGGCCGAGGTCCCCTCGGTGGCCTACTGGATCCCCGAGTACGCGTCGATGGGGATCGAAGGGGTCTCGATCGGGAGCAACGACCTGACCCAGCTGATGCTGGGGGTCGACCGGGACTCCCAGATCTGCGCCGAGCTCTTCGACGAGTCCGACCCGGCCGTCCTCGACGCCATCGCCCGGATCGTCAACGGCGCCCGGGACGCCGGCATCACCTCGTCGCTGTGCGGGCAGGCCCCGTCCAACAGGCCCGAGTTCGCCGAGTACCTCGTGCACCTCGGGATCACGTCCATCTCGGTGAACCCCGACGCGGTGGACGCCGCCCGCCGGTCGATCGCCGCCGCCGAATGGCGGTTGCTGCTCGACGCCGCGGTCCCCGACCGGGCCTCGGGATCGGCCGGCCGGCCCGCCGCCCGCCACCGCCGCACCTCGCGCTGAGGACCCGCGCTGAGACCTCGCGCTGGGAGGGGCGCCTCCCGGGATCTCAGGTCGGCTCGGGGATCATGTCGATGGCCCCGCAGGGGCACTCCTGGGCGCAGATCCCACACCCCTTGCAGTAGTCGTAGTCGAAGCGGTAGCGCTCGCCCACGCCGAGCTTGATGACCGCGTTGTCCGGGCAGACCCCGTAGCAGTTGTCGCACTCGAAGCAGTTCCCGCACGACAGGCAGCGGCGCGCCTCGTAGAGGGCGTTGGACTCGTCGAGGCCCCCGACCACCTCGTCGAAGGTCGAGCGTCGCCGGGCGGCCTCGAGGTGGGGCCGCACCGTCTTGGACGCGTCCGAGTAGTACCAGGGGTTGAGCCGGTCGGCGGTGGCCGGGGGCAGCGGGGTCGGGGTCGGGTCCGGCTCCCCCCGGAGCCAGGCGTCGATGGCCCGGGCCGCCCGACGGCCGTGCCCCACCGCGACGGTGAGGGTTCGGTCCCCGGCGACGGCGTCGCCGCCGGCGAAGACCCCCGGCTGGCCGGTCATCATGGACTCTGCCACCTCGACCACCCCCCCGGCCACGGTCACGTCGGGCAGGCCCGCCAGCAGTCGCAGGTCGGCCTGCTGGCCGAGGGCGAGGACCAGGGCGTCCGCCTCCAGCTGCTCGAACTCCCCGGTGGGCTGGGGGAAGCCGCGGTCGTCGAGCTCCATCTTCTCGATGGTCAGCGCGCCGTCCCCGGCTTCGGAGACTGTGGAGAGCCACCGCATGCGGACCCCCTCCTCGACCGCTTCGGTGACCTCTTCGTCGTGGGCCGGCATGCGGTCACGGGTGCGGCGGTAGACCACCACCGCGTCGGTCGCCCCGAGCCGGCGGGCCGTGCGGGCGGCGTCCATCGCCGTGTCCCCGCCGCCGTAGACGACGACGTGGCGACCGAGCATGGGGGCGTCGCCGCCGGCCGCGGTGCGCAGCAGGGCGACGGCGTCGAGCACCCGGGCGCTGTCCCCGGCCGGGATGGAGGCGCCCCGCCCCAACTGGGCCCCCACGGCGACAAACGCCGCCTCGTAGCCGCCGTCGGCCATGGCGGCGACCACGTCGGTCACCGGGGCGTCGCAGACCAGCTCGACGCCCGTGGCCACGATCCGCTCGATCTCGGCCTGGACGACCGGACGGGGAAGCCGGTACTCGGGGATCCCGTAGCGCATCATGCCCCCGGGTTTCGGGGCGGCCTCCATCACGGTGACCGCGTGACCTCGCCGGCGCAGGTGATAGGCGGCCGAGAGCCCACCGGGTCCCGAACCCACGACCAGCACCCGCCGTCCGGTGGCGGCCTTTGGCGGATCGGGTAACCACCCCTCGTCGATGGCCCGGTCCCCCAGGAAGCGTTCGACCGAGTTGATCCCGACCGCCTCGTCGACGTGGACCCGGTTGCACTCGGTCTCGCACGGGTGGAAACAGGCCCGGCCCATCACCGCCGGCAGCGGGTTGTCGTCCATGATGCGGCGCCACGCGCCTTCGTAGTCGCCTCCCTCGGCCAGGTACAGCCAGCCCTGGATGTCCTCCCCGGCGCCACAGGCCCCGCTGCACGGCGGGAGCCGATCGACGTAGACGGGCCGCTCGACGCGCCAGGTCCCCGTCTTGTTGGCCAGGCTCGTGCCGACGTCGAGGGTGATGGCGAAGGGCTTCTCGTTCATGCGCCCGGCTCGTCGTCCACCAGGCCGTAGCGGGCGATCGACCGGTCGGCCATGGCCTGGAGACGGCCGATCACGTCGGGCCGGGCCGGGGCGCCCGTCTCGTCGAAGAGGTGCTTGAAGCGGCCCTGGCGCACCAGGTAGTCCTCGACGGGGCGCTGCCGGCGGATCTTGGAGACGGCGACGACCTCGCCGTGTTCGGCCTCGAACACCGGGAACAGGCCGGTCTCGGCGGCCAGGCGGGCCAGGAGGATCGTGTCGCACGGGGCCGCCTCCCACCCGAGCGGGCAGGGCACCAGGATGTGCAGGTACCGGGATCCGTGGACGGCCATCGCCCGCTCGACCTTGGCCTCGAGGTCGTGGAGGTCGGCGACGGTGGCCGTGGCGACGTAGGGGATCTCGTGGGCCATCGCCAGGCGGGGCAGGTCCTTGCCCTGGCCGAAGGGGTTGCCCGGCTGGGGGCCGACCGCCTCGGTGGTGGCGGTCCGGGCCGCCGGCGGGGTGGCGCTCGACCGCTGCACCCCGGTGTTCATGTAGGCCTCGTTGTCGTAGCAGATGAACAGGACGTCGTCGTTGCGCTCGAACATCCCCGACAGGCACCCGAAGCCGATGTCGACCGTGCCCCCGTCGCCGGCCTGGCCGATCACCCGCACGTCGCCGCGGCCCTTGACCCGCAGCGCGGCGGCGACGCCGGCCGCCACGGCCGGGGCGTTGCCGAAGAGCGAGTGCAGCCAGGCGATCTGCCAGGAGGTCTCGGGGTACGGCGTCGAGAAGACCTCGAGGCAGCCGGTCGCGTTGACCGCCACCAGCCGGCCGGCCGTCGCCCGCATCGCCGCGTCGAGGGCGTAGCGGGCGCCGAGGGCCTCGCCGCAGCCCTGGCAGGCCCGGTGCCCTGAGTTGAGCGAGTTCCGCCGGTCCGGTCCGGCCTGCACCGTGCGCTCGGCCGGTTCCAGCAGGCGGTTCCCGACGGCGAAGCTCCCGACTTGGTAGAACTTGACGGGTTGGCGGGCGGCGGTCACGGCGACCTCAGAACCCGTTGGCCGCAACGACGCCCACGTCGCGCAGCACGTTCTCGGCCGTCGGCCCCGAGCGCCGGTCCCGGGCCATCCGGGCCAGCTCACGGTCGACGACCCCACGGTCGAGGTCCAAGAAGGTGAGCCGCTCCGGACGGCCCTGCGCCGCGGCGACGAAGACCGGTCGCAGCGAGGAGGCCGTGATCGGGCGCCCGCCCAGGCCGGCGACGACCGTGCTGACGGTGACGGGCAGACCGGTCACGGCCATGGCGATGTCGGTCGAGAGCACCCCGCCGAAGCCCACGCTGAAGGCCTTCTCGACGGTCACCAGATGGGTCGCGCCACCGAGCGCGGCGCGCACGGCGGCGGCCGGGAAGGGCCGGAACGCCGTGATCCCGAGGACGCCCACCCGCAGACCCTCGTCGCGCAAGGAGTCGACCAGGTCCTTGATCGTGCCGAGCACCGAACCGAGGGCCACGACCACCGTGTCGGCGTCCTCGGTGCGGTAGGTGTGCAGCAGGCCGCCCGAGGAACGGCCGAAGGCGGCGGCGAAGTCCGCCGCGATCTCGGGGATCCGGGCCAGCGCCTGCAGCTGGCGGGCGTGGGCCAGGAACCGGACCTCCTCGAAGGCCTCCGGCCCGACCATGGCTCCGATCGAGACCGGGTCGTCGGGGTCGAGCACCTGGCGGGGCTCGTAGGGGGGGAGGAACCGGTCCACCTCGGCCTGGGTGGGCAGGTCGACCCGCTCGACGGCGTGGGTCAGGATGAACCCGTCCATGCAGACCATGACCGGCACGGACAGCTCCTCGGCCAGGGCGAACGCCTGGATGTGGAGATCGGCCGCCTCCTGGTTGGTCTCGGCGAAGAGCTGCACCCAGCCGGCGTCGCGGGCCGACATGGCGTCACTGTGGTCGTTCCAGATGTTGATCGGCGCCCCGACCGCCCGGTTGGCGAGGGTCATCACGATCGGGAGCCCAAGACCGCCGGCGTTGTAGACGGCCTCCATCATGAAGAGGAGCCCCTGACTGGCCGTGGCCGTGTAGGACCGGGCACCGGCCGCCGACGCCCCGATGGCGACCGAGAGGGCGGCGAACTCGGACTCAACGTTGATGAACTCGCAGGGGGCCAGGCGGCCCGACTTCACGATCGCCCCGACGCCCTCGATGATGTGGGTCTGGGGCGAGATGGGGTAGGCGCACACGACCTCGGGGCGGCAGAGCGCCACGGTCTCGGCGACCGCCTTGGACCCCTCAATCTGGTGCAGCACCGGTGCGCTCCCAGGTCTCGGCGACGACGTACTCGAAGGCCTCCGCCGCGGCGGCCGCGTTGCGCTCGGCCACCCGGGGCGAGAACCGCTCCCCGATGGCGGCCACGACCGAGTCGAGCGAGACCATCTCGGTCATTGCGGCGAACCCGCCGAGCAGCACGGCGTTGGGGACGGCCCGGCCGACATGGCGCAGGGCCAGCTCGGTGGCCGGCACCGTCACCAGGCGCTCGGGGCGCAGCCGGGTGGCCAGGTCGGCCAGCCCCAGATCGTCGGGGTCAGCCGCCGTGTTCAACAGCACGTAGCCGTCGGCGGCGACACCCGAGAAGAGGTCGACCTGGTGGATGAGGGTGGCGTCGAGCACGATCAGGGCGTCGGGGGTCACGACCGGCTCCCGGGTGCGGATCTCGGACCCGCTGATCCGGACGAAGGACACCACCGGGGCCCCCGTCCGTTCGGACCCGAAACTGGGGAAGGCCTGGGCCCACCGGCCCTCGTCGAACGCGGCCACCGACAGCAGTTCTGCCGCCGTGACCACCCCTTGGCCGCCGCGCCCGTGGATTCGCACTTCGAAGGTCCGCCCGGCCAGGTCGGGTGGCCCGGCCCCCGACCGCTCGATCACCCCTTCTGGCATCTTCTCCCGACCTTTCGCCCCGGCGTGCCCGGGGGCTCGTGCGCCCCCGCCCCCTTCAGCGTCGCCCCCCCGCCCGGGCGGCCGATAGGGCCGAACGTCCCCGGCGGGGGCCATTGGACCCTTCCCACCCCCCGGGGGCGGTCCTAGCCTGCAGGGATGGACGGTGCCCAGGACGCGGTGATCGACGGGGACGGCTTCGATGCCCTCATCGCGGTCCTGGGGTCCCGCGGCCTGCGGACCCTGGGCCCGGTCGTGCGCGACGGGGCCGTGGTGCACGGCGAGGTGGCCGGGAGTGGCGACCTCCCCACCGGTTGGCACGACCACCAGGGGCCGGGCCGCTACCGCCTGGAGCAGGACGGGGGACCCGAGTTGTTCGGCTGGGCCGTCGGACCCGCCTCGTGGAAGGCCGAGTTCTTCGCCCCCGAGGAGACGTTGTGGCGGGCCTCGGTCGGCGACGGGGAGGTCACCCTCACCGAGCCCCACGACCGGACCTCGCCGTGCGCCCTCGTCGGCGCCCGACCGTGCGAGGTGCGCGCCCTCGCCGTGCTCGACCGGGTCCTGCGGGACGGCGCCGTCGCCGACGACCGCTACGCGGACCGCCGGCGGGGTGCCTTCGTCGTCGTCGTCGAGTGCGGGGCACCCTCGGGCACCTGCTTCTGCACCTCGATGGGGAGCGGCCCCGCGGCCGGTGAGGGCTTCGACCTCGCAATGACCGAGCTGCTCGACGGTGACCACCGGTTCTACGTGCGGGTCGGCTCGCCCGAGGGGGCCGAGGTGCTCGCCCGGCTCCCCCACCGGCCGGCCGGGCCCGGGGACTCGGCCGCCCGTGACCAGGTCCTCGCCCACTCCGAGGACTCGATGGGCCGGGCCCTCGACACCGAGCGGCTCCCGGACCTCCTCGCCCGCAACCTCGAGCATCCCCGTTGGGACGAGGTGGCCGAGCGGTGCCTGTCGTGCGGCAACTGCACCCTCGTCTGTCCGACCTGCTTCTGCAGCGACGTGAAGGACGTGAGCGACGTCACCGGCGCAGTGGAACGGCAGCGCCGCTGGGCCTCGTGCTTCGACCTGGACCACTCCTACCTCAACGGTGGCGCGGTGCGCGCGACCACCGCCTCGCGCTACCGCCAGTGGCTCACCCACAAGCTCTCGACGTGGTGGGACCAGTTCGGCGAGTCGGGCTGTGTCGGCTGCGGACGCTGCATCGCCTGGTGCCCGGTCGGCATCGACCTGACCGAGGAGACGGCGGCCATCCGGGAAAGCGACGGCGCCACCTGGGACGGCGGGGCGGCCACCGGGGCGGCCACCCGGTGACCGACACCCTGGGCCTGGTCGGGCGCCACCCCTTCCTGGCCGGGCTGCCCGACGGCACCGCCGCCCTGGTGACCGGCTGTGCCCGGCTGGTGGCCTTCGACAAGGGTGAGCTGCTGCTGGCCGAGGGGGGCACGGCGGCCACCCTCTATCTCATCGAGGGGGGCAGGGTGGGCATCGAGATCCACGGGCCGAGCGAGGGTCGGGTGGTGATCGACACGGTCGGTCCGGGGGGCGTGGTCGGGTTCTCGTGGGTGGCGCCCCCGTTCCGCTGGCAGTTCGACGCCCGGGCCTTCGAGCCGGCCACCGCCATCGCCGTCGACACCGAGCGCCTGCGGACGCGCCTCGTCGAGCACCCCGCGGTCGGCTACGCGCTCGTCGAACGGCTCTCGTGGGTGCTGCTCGGGCTGCTGCAGGCCACCCGGATCCGCCTCCTGGACCTGTACGGCGATGGTCGACGTCGCTGAGCCGGTGACCCACCCGGCCGCGCTGCGCAGCCCCCTCTCCCCCCGGCCCTACCGGGTGGTGGGACGGCGCGTCGACCTGGTCGACGTGGTCACCCTCGTCCTGGAGCCCCGTCTGGGCCAGCCGCCCCCCTTCGCCCACGGCCAGTTCAACATGCTCACCGCCTTCGGGGTGGGGGAGGCGGCCATCTCGATCTCCAGCGTGCCGCGGGCCCCGGGTCCCATCGAGCACTCGATCCGAGACGTCGGGCCGGTGACCCATGCCTTGTGCAACGCCGAGGTGGGCGGCGTCGTCGGCGTCCGGGGCCCGTTCGGGATCGGGTGGGACGTCGACGGGCTCGACGACGCGACCGAAGTGGTGGTGGTGGCCGGCGGGATCGGACTGGCGCCGCTCCGGGGCGCCGTGGCCGACCTGGTCGAGAGGCGCCGGGAGGCCGGCGGCCGGGTCTACGTGCTGGCCGGGGCCCGCTCGCCCGACCAGGTCCTCTTCGCCGACGACCTCGAACGGTGGCGCCGGGCCGGGGCCCACGTCGCAGTGACCGTCGACATTGCGACACCCGACTGGTCCGGCGCCGTCGGGGTGGTCACCACCTTGATCCCCGAGGCGCCGTTCGACCCGGCCCGGACGGTGGCCCTGCTCTGCGGACCCGAGATCATGCTGCGCCTCGCCGGCCGGGCCCTGGTGGACGACGGGGTGGACCCGGCGCGGATCCGGGTGTCGCTCGAGCGGAACATGCAGTGCGGGGTCGGCCTGTGCGGGCACTGCCAGCTGGGCCCGCTCCTGGTGTGCCGCGACGGCCCCGTCGTCCGCTACGGCGGGCTGGCCGACGAGTTGCTGATGGAGCGCCAGCGGTGAGCCCGGACGATCGGCCCACCCTCGCCGTCTGGAAATTCGCCTCCTGTGATGGCTGCCAGCTCAGCCTGCTGGACTGCGAGGACGAGCTCCTGGCCCTGGCCGGCGCCGTCCGGATCGCCCACTTCACCGAGATGTCCCGGGCCGCGGTGGCCGGCCCCTACGACGTGTCGCTGGTGGAGGGCTCGATCACCACCCCGGCCGACGCCGAGCGGATCGAAGAGGTCCGCGCCTCGTCGCGCCGGCTCGTGACCATCGGCGCCTGCGCCACCGCCGGGGGCATCCAGGCCCTGCGCAACGCCGCGCGGGGCGGCGCCTACGCCGACGCGGTGTACGCCCATCCCGAGTACCTCTCCACCCTGGAGACCTCCACCCCGATCTCCGCCCACGTGCCGGTCGACTTCGAGCTGCAGGGCTGCCCCATCGACCGGCGCCAGCTGCTGGAGGTGCTCACTGCCGAGCTGGCGGGCCGCCGACCGGTGGTCGCGGGCCACACGGTGTGCCAGCAGTGCAAGGGCCGCGGCACGGTGTGCCTCCTCGTCGCGGGAGGCACCCCGTGCCTGGGCCCGGTGACCCGGGCCGGCTGCGGGGCCCTGTGCCCGTCGGTCGGGCGCGGGTGCTTCGGCTGCTTCGGGCCGGCCGAGGGGGCCAACACCGAGGCCCTGGCCCGGCGCCTGGTCGACGACGGCCTCGCGCCGGCCGACGCCGCCCGGCTCTTCGCCACCTTCTACGTCGGCCAGCCGACCTTCGGCGACCAGGCCGTCCGCCTCGGGTTGCCCGGGGTGGGCCGGCGCGGCGGGCGGGGGGAGGCGCCGAGGTGAGCCACGGGTCCGGGGCCCAGCGCTCGGTGTCGGTCGGGGGCCTCGCCCGGGTGGAGGGCGAGGGCTCGCTCCACGTCGAGGTGCGCGACGGGGTGGTCGAGGAGGTGGCCCTCGACATTTTCGAGCCACCGCGGTTCTTCGAGGCCCTCCTCCAGGGGCGGCGCGCCGATGAGGCGCCGGACATCACGGCGCGCATCTGCGGGATCTGCCCGGTCGCCTACCAGATGAGCGCCTGCGGAGCGGTGGAGGACGCGTGCGGCGTCCATGTCGAGCGCCGGATCGCCGACCTCCGACGGCTCCTCTACTGCGGCGAGTGGATCCAGAGCCACGCGCTGCACGTCTACCTCCTGCACGCCCCGGACTTCTTGGGCTGTGCCGACGCGGTGGAACTGGCGGAGCGGGACCGCGCCGCCGTCGAGCGCGGCCTGATGCTCAAGCGCACCGGCAACCTGGTGATGGAGACGATCGGGGGGCGGGCCGTCCACCCGGTCAACGTCCGGGTGGGGGGCTTCTACTCCGCACCGTCGCCCGACTCGGTGACTGCGCTGGCCGAGCCCTTGCGCCGGGCGCTCGACGCGGCCACGGCCACCGTCGACTGGGTGGCCGGGTTCACGTTCCCCGACGTCGCCGGGGACTACCGGTTCGTCTCGCTGCGCAGCCCCGGTCGCTACCCGGTCGAGTCGGGCCGGGTGGCGTCGTCCGACGGGCTCGACACCTCTCCGGGCGGCTTCGCCGACATGGTCGTTGAAGAACATGTCGCCCGCTCCACCGCCCTCCACGCCCGAATCGACGGACGCCTCGAGTACCTGACCGGGCCGCTGGCCCGCTACGCGCTGAACGCGGCCGAGCTGCCCCCTCCGGCACGTGAGGCGGCGGCCGCGGCCGGGCTGGGCGACGTCTGTACCAATCCGTTCAGGAGCATCGTGGTCCGGGCCGTCGAGCTGGTCTTCGCCTGCCACGAGGCCCTCCGCCTGGTGGAGGCCTACGAGCCGCCCGCACCACCCGCCGTCGAGGTCCGCCCGGTCGCCGGCAGCGGGACCGGCGCCACCGAGGCCCCACGGGGGCTGCTCCTGCACCGCTACACCCTCGACGCCGACGGGGTGATCACGGGCGCCCGCATCGTCGCCCCCACGTCGCAGAACCAGCTCACGATCGAAGGCGACCTCCGCCGGGTGGTGCAGGCCGGTCTGGACCTCAGCGACGAGGAGCTCACCTGGCGCTGCGAGCAGGCCGTCCGCAACCACGACCCCTGCATCTCGTGCGCGGCCCACTTCCTCGACGTGGCGGTGGACGGGCGATGAGCGGGCCGACCGGGCCGGCGGGGAGGGTGGTGGTCGCCGGGATGGGGAGCGAGTACCGCCGGGACGACGGGGCGGGCCCGGCCGTGGCCGACGAGGTGGCCCGGCTGGTGACCGGGGTGACCCATCTCGGGCCGCTCGCCGATCCGCTCGACCTGTTGGGCCTGTGGGACGGGGCAGCGCTCGCCGTGGTTGTCGACGCCGTGCGCTCGGGGGCCGAACCCGGCACCGTCCGCGTGATCCACCTGGACGACGCCAGCACCGGGCCCGACCAAGGGACCGGGCCCACCAGCACCCACGGCATCAGCGTGGCCGGCGCCCTCCGCCTGGCCCGGGCCGTCGGGAGCGCGCCCCGCCGGGTCGTGGTCGTCGGCGTCGAGGGGGACGACTTCTCGCAGGGCCTGGGTCTCAGCCCCGCCGTCGGCCGGGCCGTGCCCGAGGCCGCCCGGGCGGTCGCCGAGCTGATCGGGGAGTTCGACTGATGTGCACGAGCCGGCTGCACCTGGTGGTGGCCCCCGCGACCGAGGGGGTGGTCATGGTCGAGGACATCGGCGGCGGCCGGCACCTGGTCTCGCTGCTCGCCCTGGACCCCCCCGAACCGGGCCCCGGCGAGTGGCTGGTGGTGCACAGCGGCTACGCCATCGCCCGGGCCGGTGCGGCCGAGGCCGAGGCGGTCGCCAGCGAGCTGCGGGCGGCGGCCCGGGCCGGTGCGACCGAGGCCGAGGCGGTCGCCAGCGAGCTGCGGGCGGCGGCCCGGGCCGGTGCGACCGAGGCCGAGGCGGTCGCCAGCGAGCTGGGGGCCGCGGCCCGGGCCGACGCCGCCACGGGCGGCGACAGGCCGGACGGCGACGGGCCGCGCACCGACGGGCCGGACCACGACGGGCCGGGCCTCGGGCAAGGCGCACGGTGAGCGCGGTGGGCGGGGCGGGGCGGGCAGGGAACGGGGCCCTCAGCGGACTGGCCGTCGCCGGCATCACCGCGGTGATCAGCGGCGTGTCGGTGTTCGTCAACAGCTACGCCGTGCACGCCGTGAAGTCGCCGGCGGTGTACACGACGGCCAAGAACATCGTGGCCTTCGCCGTGCTCATTGCGGCCGCCCTGGGGGCGGCGGCCTGGCGCCGGCGGGCGCCGACCTCGGCCGGCGCACGGTTCCTCAGGTGCCCGACGCGGCGGGCCGTTGGGGGCGGCGACCCCGCCGGGCTGCGCCCGCTCCAGTGGCTGGGGCTGGCCTACGTCGGGGTGGTGGGGGGCGGCGTCGCCTTCGTGCTCTTCTTCGACGGCCTGGCCCGGACGACGGCCACACCGGCCGCCTTCGTCCGGGACTCGCTCGTGATCTTCGTCGCCGCCCTGGGGGTGCCGTTCCTCCATGAACGGGTGAGCGGCTGGAACCTCGCCGCCATCGGGCTGCTGGTCGGCGGGGAGGTCGCGCTCGCGCGGGGGATCGGCCATGTCGGCCTGGTCGCCGGCAACCTCCTGGTGCTGGCGGCGACGGTGCTCTGGGCGGTCGAGGTGGTGGTGGCCCGCCGCCTGCTGGTCGAGGTGGTGGCGCCGGGGACCCTGTCGCTCGTCCGGATGGGCGTGGGGTCGGCGGCCCTTTGCGTCTACCTGGCCCTGACCGGCGCCCTGGGGGACCTGGTGGCCCTCGGGGCCGGCGGGGTCGGCTGGGTCCTGTTCACCGGACTGCTCCTGGCCGGCTACGTCGGGACCTGGATGACCGCCCTATCGAGGGTCCGGGCCGTCGACGTCACGTCCGTCCTAGTGGCCAGCGCCCTGGTGACGGCCCTGCTCCAGGCGGTGGCCGGCACCCAGCCGCTCGTGCCCGAGCTGGTCGGCCTCACCCTCATCGCCATCGGTACCGCGGTGGCCGTCCGGGCCGTTCCCCGGCCGGTGCCGGCGTGAGCCCCGGCCCCGCCGCCGCCGGGCCGGGGCCGGTCACGGCCCCCGGTCCGCTCCTGTTCGCCCGGTACGCCTACCCCCCCAACGAGCTGGGCTACTGCGGCCCGGGCGATCCGGCCGAGCTGCTGGGGACGGCGGCGGAGGGGGTGGACCTTTCGGCGCTTTCCCACCTGGCCTCGCGCTTTGAGGGGGCCTGGCCCTACCTCCAGCTGATCGCCGCCAGCAACCGGATCGGCGACCCGCTCGACCCGGAGGTGGTGGAGGCGTACTGGGTGGGCAACCGGCTGCTGGGCGGCGTCCCGGCCGCCGCGCTCGTCGGCTCGCTCGGCGACCGGTTCGAGGACCGGGTGGGCCGACGGTTCGGACCGGTCGCCGCCGCCGTGCCGCTGGGCGGGGTGTGCCAGCACAGCTTCCACGTCTTCGCCGTCTACCCCTGGCTGGGGCTGCTCAGGGCCGGCACCCAAGGGGCACCCCTGAGGGTGCTCGACCGCTGCCGGATCCGCTGGGGACGGGTGGAGTCGGTCTCGGGCGACCTGGTCACCGTGCGCAACCAGGTGCTGTCCTTCGAGGGCTCGCGACTGGCGCTCGGTCCCGAGCTCGTCGAGGTCGCCCGGCGGAGCCACGGGGGTGTCGGGCTGGCGCCCGAGGTCGCGCCCGGCGACATGGTGTCCCTCCACTGGGACTGGGTGTGCGACCGCCTCTCGACCCGCGCCCTGTCCTGGCTTCGCTGGGCGACCGCGACCAACCTGTCCGCCGTGAACGCGCTGGCCACACCGGGCCCGGCGACGGCCTGCGGCGCCTGACCGCGCTCCCCGCTCCGTCGGCGCCGTCGGGTTCGCCGGCGTGTACCGTTCCCCCATGCTGCGCCGCATGCCTGCCGGCCGGGTCGGCCAGCGAGCCGTCGGGCCGGAGCCCGCGACGGCCGGCGCCGGCCGCGACGCACCCGGGCCCGCTCCCCCCGCCCGCGTCGCCCCCTGAACGTGCTGGCCACCACGTCGGTCGAGGAGATCACGAGGCGGCTCGCGGCCCTCCCGGGTCGCGAGCCCCGCGTGGTCGTGTCCGGCAACTTCGCCACGCCGACGGTCCTGATGGGGGCCCTGGGGGCGGCCCGGGAGCGGTGCCGGGTCTTCATGCTCAACGCGCAGTCGAGTTTCGAGCCGCACCCCGGCTTCATCAGCGAGACCCCGTTCGTCGGCCCCGGCATGCGCCACGACCCCCTGCTCGACTACCTCCCGATGCGCCTCTCCCTCGTCCCCCGGCTGTTCGACCTGATCCGCCCCGTGGACGCGGTGCTCCTCCACACCGCGGTGCCCCGGAGCGACACCGTGTCCCTCGGGATAGAGGTCAACATCCTCCCGGCCGCCATCGAACGGGTACGGGCCCGCGGCGGGCTGGTGGTGGCACAGGTCAACTCGTGCATGCCGTTCACGTTCGGTGACAGCGAGATCCCGGCCGACTGGATCGACCTGGCGGTGGAGGTCGACCAGCCGCTGGGCTCCCCCACCCCCCAGCCGCCCGACGACGCCGAGGTGGCCATCGGCGAGCAGGTGGCCCGCTTCGCCGACGACGGGACGACCATCCAGCTCGGCATCGGGCAGATCCCGGACGTGGCGGCCCGTGAACTGGTCGCCCGGCGGAACCTCGGGGTCTGGTCCGAGCTCGTGGGCGATGGGGTGCTCGGCCTCGAGCAGGCCGGCGCACTCGACCACGACCGCCCGGTCGGGGCATCGTTCCTGTTCGGCTCCCCCGATCTCTACGAGTGGGCGGACGCGAACCGCCGGCTGCGCCTGGTGCGCACCGAGATCATGAACGACCCGGCCCGCATCGCCGCGAACCCGGGCATGCTCTCGATCAACACCGCACTCCAGATCGACCTCTTCGCACAGGCCAACGCCAGCTTCATCCGGGGTCAGGTCTACTCGGGGTTCGGCGGCCAGCCCGATTTCGTCACTGGCGCCCTCCACTCGTCGGGCGGCCATGCCTTGGTCGCGCTGCGCTCGTGGCACGACAAGTCCGACAGCTCGACCGTGCTCCCGGTTCTGAGCAGCCCGGCCACGTCCTTCCAGCACTCGGCGATCGTGAGCGAGCACGGCTGTGCCGAGATGTTCGGCCGTTCCCAGCACTCCCAGGCCCGCCTGCTCATCGAGCAGGTGGCCGATCCCCGGGCCCGGAGTCAGCTGTCCGAGACCGCCGGCGCCCTCGGGCTCCTCCGCGCCGGGGCCGGCGTCGGCTGACCGGTCGCCGGGACGCGAGCCCTGAACGCTCCCGGCGCCTCACCCCCGGCCGTCGTCGTATGCCTCGTCGTGCCCCCCGTCGTCGGCATCGGCCCCGACCCCCGGAGGGGCCCGGTTGGGCAGGGCGACCAGTACGAGCACGGCGCTGAGCCCGACGACCCCCGCCCCGACCACCAGGGCGAGGTCCATGCCGTCGACGAAGGCGTGCCGGGCGGCTGCGGCCAGCAGGGCGCCGAGCGTGCCGCCGGCGACCCTGGCCACGGCGAGCGCCCCGCCGATCGAACCCAGGATGGCGTGCTCGGCGGCAGAAGGGATCGAGTGGCCGGCCAA
>Ga0209040_10001460_pt1 | contig 18744 bp, 18 predicted proteins | sample BogFormECP12_OM3_FD_188240 | JGI IMG/M metagenome (GOLD analysis project Ga0209040, IMG submission 188240) | Bog forest soil microbial communities from Calvert Island, British Columbia, Canada - ECP12_OM3 (SPAdes) (version 2) | ecosystem: Environmental > Aquatic > Freshwater > Wetlands > Bog ...
CGATCAGGGCACCGGCCTGCTCGACCAGACTGGCCGCCTCTGCTGCCGTGACCTTGGGAACTGCGGCATGTGCCGCCGCCAGCATTTCCTTGTACGTGCTCGCCATGTGCGGTCCCTCCCCAACGCTGAGGGGGACACTCTATCCCGACAGGCAGCACTTGCGCCAATCCGGCCGACGCATGCTCAGCGTTGTCCATGGCCCCTCCTGGACGCTGGACTCAACTCGCAGGCCGCAGCGCATATGGGCAGCGATGACGCCTCGCGCCTGACCTCGGAGCAGGCCGGATAAGATAGCCACCCCGCCGGGCTTGATGTGAATGCCGAGCTGTTTGGCCATCAGGCACAGCGGGCGGGCGAGAATGTTGGCGAATACCAGATCATAAGGCGCGCGACGCCGTATGGTGCGGTCGCGCCAGCCGTCCGCCAACAGGATCTGTGTCAACCTGCCCAAACCATTCAGTTTCGCATTTCGCTGCGCCACGCGCACCGACCACGGATCGATGTCGGTCGCCAACACCGGCCTGCGCAGTAGCCGCGCAGCAGCCATTGCCAGTATTCCGGAACCCGTACCAAGATCGAGAATGTGCCGCGGTCGTCGGCGGCTGACCCGCTCGAGAGCACGAAGGCAACCCCGGGTCGAGCCATGCTCGCCGGACCCGAAGGCAAGGCCGGCATCGAGCGTCAGGGTGATACGCCCAGGGAGCCGAGGCCCACGCAGATGGGTTCCACGTACAGCAAAGTGCTGACCGATGCGCTGTTCGGGGAAATCTGCGTATGACCGTGCCAGCCATCCATCCGATGGCGTCAAGGTCCGCCGCACCTCGGTCTCTGTGCCTGACAGGTTCCCGGCCAGCGCAAGCGCCGCCGTGAGAATTTGCTCGCTGCTGCCGACCTGTTTGACGCCCTCTACGCGCCAGTTACCCGTGGCATGGTCTCGGAAGAAGCCGACGGTGGGGCAGGCAGTCGCCAGAGCAGCCTCGTATAACTCAAGTGCCGACTCCGGTACGTTCACCGAAATCGTTTCCAGAGACGCCCCTGCGCGCCGGCGGTTCACGCCCTCGCCACGAACCGGTCGAGCACGCGCTTCTCACCGGCCTTGTCGAATTCCACGTCCAGCCGATCCTCTTCGCTCGCCTTGACCGTGCCGTAGCCGAACTTTTCGTGAAATACGCGCGCTCCGACCGGAAAGGTGTCGGCGCGCCCCGGGCGAGCCGGTTGCTCCCATGCCTCGATCGTGCGCGTTCTGCGCGCCACCAGCGGGAACTGGCTGGCGAAGCTGGTCGCGGCCAACATCCTTGCGTCGCGTGCAAGCACAGCCGAACCGGTGCGCTCCACATTGGCGTCCGGCAACTCCTCGAGAAACCGGCTGGGGATGCTGCTCTGCCAGTTGGCGTAAATCCGTCGATTCGCCGCATGTGATATGATGACCCGCCGCCGTGCACGCGTCAGCCCAACATAAGCGAGCCTTCGTTCCTCCTCCAGCGACTTCACCCCGCCCTCGTCCAGCGCCCGCTGGTTTGGAAACAATCCCTCTTCCCAGCCCGGCAGAAAGACGGTGTCGAACTCCAGGCCCTTCGCTCCATGCAGCGTCATCAGGCTGACCCGGTCGCCGTCAGCGGCCTCGTCGTTCTCCATGACCAGCGATATGTGGTCGAGGAAACCCGCCAATGTGTCGAAGTCGGCCAAGGCGCGGACGAGTTCCTTGAGGTTCTCAAGCCGTCCTGGCGCTTCCGGCGACTTGTCTTGCTGCCACATCTCGGTGTAGCCGCTTTCGTCGAGCATCGCGGCGACCGTCACCACATGGCCGTCCGTTTCGAGCATCGCCCGCCAGCGGACGAAGCCGCGCAGCAGTGTATCGATCTGTTCCTTCACCCGTCCCTTCAGGCCGCCGCTGGCCACCAGCTTCGCGGCCGCCTCCATCAGAGGTACGCCACCGGCTCGCGCGGTTTCGTGCAGCGTCCGCAGCGCAACCTGGCCCACACCTCGTCGCGGTACATTGACGATGCGCTCGAATGCGAGGTCGTGCGCCGGCTGCACGACCAGCCGGATGTAGGCAATGGCGTCGCGGATTTCCTGACGTTCGTAGAAGCGCAGGCCGCCAATGACACGATAGGGAATACCCAAGGTGATGAGACGTTCCTCGAAGGCGCGGGTCTGAAAGCCGGCGCGCACCAGTATCGCCATTTCGGCCAGTGGCTCACCATCGCGGCGGAGGCCTTCAATTCGGTCGGTGACCATGCGTGCCTCTTCATCCGAGTCCCACAAGCTGGCCACCGTCACACGCTCGCCGGCAGCCATTTGTTGGCTGGGACGCAGCGTCTTGCCTAATCGCCCCTCGTTGTGCGCGATCAGCCCCGAAGCCGCTGCCAGGATGGGTGCGGTGGATCGATAGTTGGCTTCAAGCCGGATGATCTTGGCGCCTGGAAAATCGTGCTCGAAGCGCAGGATGTTCTCGATCTCCGCGCCACGCCAGGAGTAGATCGATTGGTCATCATCTCCAACGCAGCAGATATTGTGATGGCTTTGCGCCAGCAGTCGCAACCACAGATACTGGACCAGGTTCGTGTCCTGGTACTCGTCCACCAAAATATAGCGAAAAATGCGATGATATTGCGCCAGGATGTCTGGCTGCTCGCGCAGCAATTCCGTCATGTACAATAACAGGTCGCCGAAGTCCGCGGCGTTCACCGCGCGAAGCCGGCTCTGGTAGGCAGCATACAGTTCCCGCGCGCGGCCGGCGGCAAAGTCCGTGTCGTTGGCCGCGGTCACGCGCTCCGGCGTCAGACCACGATCCTTCCACCGATGGATCACGGCCATCAAGGCCGGCGGCGTCCATCGCTTGGTATCCACACGCTCGGAGTTCATCACCTGCGTGAGCAGGCGAAGCTGATCGTCAGTGTCCAAAATGGCAAAGTTTGGCGCCAATCCGACCCGCTCGGAGTGGCGGCGCAGCATGCGCGCGCACACTGAGTGGAAAGTGCCGAGCCACAGCCCCTCAAGCGGCCGGCCGATAATGACACCGACGCGCGCCCGCATTTCGCGCGCCGCCTTGTTGGTGAAGGTCACCGCCAGCACTTGGTTGGGATAGGCACGTCCGGTTATGAGGATGTGCGCAAAACGGGTGGTCAGCACCCGGGTCTTACCGGTGCCGGCACCAGCCAACACCAGCAGTGGCCCGTCGACAGTAACCACTGCCTCGAGCTGCTCGGCATTCAGGCCGTCAAGATGGTTGCTCATGCGACTGTCGCCATGCTCAGAAGCTGACATACCCGAACGTCGCCCGCAGTGCCCAGTAGAGCAGGCCACCGACCAGGAAGCCGACCAGCGTGCCGTTCACCCGCACATATTGCAGGTCCTTGCCGACGCGGAGCTCCAACCGCTCGACGATGGTGTCGCTGTCCCAGTTGGCCACCACCTGGGCGATGAAGTCCGCCAGTCGCGTCTGTGCCGCGGGCAACAGGCCGGCCACCACCGCTTCAGCTGCAACATGCACTCGCTCGCGCGCGGCCGGATCGGCTTCCAGCATGACGCCGACATTGGCCAGCGCACCCTCGATTGTGGCCACGGTGCGGCCGTTTGGCCGCCCCGCATCGGCCTCCAGCGCCAAACGCAGCCGCGCCCAAACATCCCACAGCCAAGCCTGCACCGTCTCGTGCGCCACTAGGCGCCGGATCGCGACACCCAGTTCGGCGGTGCGGGCGGGGTCCTGCTCCAGCCGGACCATCTCGCGGCGCACCCACTCGTCGAACGCGGCGCGCAGTTCCGAGCCGTCGGGGCTCATCTTGTCGAGCTCGGCATTCACCGTCGCCAGCACACGCCGCGCGATCGAGGCGCCAAGTGCCCAGCCGACCAGCCGGCCGCCCTGCTCGCGCACGCGCTCCTCGATCGCGGTGCGCAGCGTTTCCTCCTTGCTGGCCAGCAAGGTGCGGAGTTGGCCCAGCACGAAGCCGAACACCTCCTGGTGGCGGCCGCCCTCGACCAGGCTGTGCAGCGCCCGCGCCACCACCAGGCCGGCGCCAGGGCCGCCCAGGATGCGCGGCACGATGCGGGCGACCAGGCGGCGGGCGCGGCCGTCCTCCACACTGGCGAGGATGCGCGGCAGCATGGCGGCAAGCGCGATCGCGGCGGGTCGCGCCGAGGCTGGGTCGGCGAGGAAGCGGTGCAGGATACCGGGCAGGTCGAGGCGGGACAGCACGCCGGCGACCTCCTCGGCGGTGAACACGTGGGTGGCGACGAAGCGACCGAGCGCGGCACCAAGCCGCTCCTTCTGGTTTGGGATGATGGCGGTGTGCGGGATCGGGATGCCGAGAGGGTGGCGGAACAATGCGGTGACCGCGAACCAATCCGCGATGCCGCCGACGAAGCCTGCCTTGGCGGCGGCTTGCAAAAGGTCGGTGGCAGTGGAGGCGGGGAGCGCGTAGCTGCCGAGAGTGAGGGCCGCCATCAGGACGAGCAGGGCGGTGGCGAATGCCCGGTGACGCCGCAGGGTGCGCCGGGCTTCGGCGTCGGGGTCTGGCTGGGCCGGCTGGGTTCGGGCGTTCAAGTCAATCAGGCGACCCACGACAGCGCTCGGACGGCGGATGCCTTCCCTAGCCGTCCACGCACGAGCACGTCCGCGCCCAGACTGCGGCCGGGCGGATCGATCACAAACAGCACCTGAATGACGATCAGGAAGAAGTAGGTCCACGGCCATTCATTTGGAGCTGAGTAAAGCCCGAGCCACAAATTGATGGCCATCAATGCGCCTAACAGGGCACCGACTCGGCTGAGCAGGCCGAGCATCAGAGAAACTCCGATCGCCACTTCGACGAGGTAGAGGAGCGGTCCGAACAAGGCAATGTTCGGCAGCACGACCTGGGCTACAAGCGTGCTCTGGAGCTCGATGGAAGCGTGTTCGACCATCTGCTGCATCCAGTAGGTCAGTCCGGCATAGTTCGGCGGGATTTTCCATAGCGATTGCTGCCACCACATCGAACCGACGAGCAAGCGCAGAACCCATATGCCAATGCTGCCTACCGTCCGCTGCGCCGGCTCACGTCGCCAGGCCGTGAAGGCGATCGCAAAACTGCCAATCAGCAGCAGCCAGAACACCGGAGTTGGCCACGCAGGCCTGGTCAGAAACTCCAGTACGTCATCGAGCGGATTCGGCCTCATCGCGGGTTCCCCATTGACCGCCATGCGCGCGTCGTGATGGCAAGCAGTTCGAGAGCATCGTGCGCCCCGTTGGCCTCGCCCTTCTCAAAGTCGCCTTCGATCTGCGCCATTTGGTTTGTCACGTGGGCGAAGCAAAGCACCGGTTTGTTCCGGGCACGTGCGAATGCGTACAGTGCCGCGGCTTCCATCTCGACGGCGAGAGCTCCGTGCTCGCGCGCTTGCGTGATGGCGGCCTCGGTTTCCCGGAATGGCGCGTCGGTGGTCCAGGTCGCGCCCTGGCACACAGTGAGCGAAGCCGCCGCGAGCGAGTCCATGATGGGCCCGGTCAACGCAGGATCGGCCTCTGCGAACAGGGCGGGCGCGAGATAGTGATGGCTGGTGCCCTCGTCGCGAAGCGCTCGGTCGATCAGGATGAAATAAGGAGTCGGCCCGCTCGCCTGAATTTGTCCTGCGGAGGTGATGCTGACCAGAAATCGACAGCCTGAGGCAAACAACTGCTCCGCCACGAGCACTGCGAATGATGCACCGACCGCGCAGCCGATGATGCCAAATCGCTCGGCCTCGTGCTCAAAGGTGTAGAGATCCGTATGATAGCAGGCCCATCCCGAACTGCGTTGGGCCCACCTTTCCCTGCGCAGTTGGCGCAGGAGATCGCCGTCCGGATCAAGGACGCATACGTTCGGCACCGCCTCCGTTGGCAGTTGTTTCTGCCGTCGTGCCTCACGCAGCAGGTTCTCCGGCCGGAACACCGAATGCGCGGCATAGTCCTTTCCGCACAGCAGCACGGACTGCCTCGCGGCTGTGGTATCACGGTTGATCATTGGTCAAGTTTTCGCACGGATAACGTCAGGCCGCCACGTGGTCACGCGCCGCCTCCATCATCACTCTAGCACCGCCGCTGTGGTCCGGGCATCCTTGACTCCGCGCGAACAGGAAGAAAGCTCCGTGCCCATCACCGCCATCGCCGCGCTGCCGTGACCCGCCGGCCGGTCCGCGCCCGCTCGCGCGAGCGGTTGGTCGGCCTGGACTGGCACTGGCTGCGCTCGACCGGTTTCACGCTGCTGCTGGTCGGCTTGGTAGCCGCCGCGATCGGCGCCGACTGGACGGCCACGGTGTCCTCTCTGATCACCTGCGCGGTCGGGTTCGGCTTCTTCTACGTGCTGTTTCCCGGCGGCGCGCATTTCGGCATGACCGTCGCCAACTTCCTGGCGATCTACGCCTGCCTGTTCGAGTTCTTCCGCGACGCCAACTTCCCTGCCGCATCGCGCGATGTCGCGCTGGGGGCGGTGGCGATGCCGGTGCTGGGGTTTCTCGGCGGCTGCATCGTACGGCGTCGGCAGGTGTACTCCATCATCCACGCGCGCCGCATCCGCGAACTCGAGCGCCTGCCGCGAATCATGAGTTGGCTGCTCGGCGCGCTTGGCGTGGGGGCCGCGTCGTTCGCGCTGCCGCGGCTGGAGCTCGATGCGCAAGCACAGGGGATTGCGCTGCTGGCGGCAATGGCGCTGGTCACGCTGTTCGTCGTCGCCTCGGTGCGCGACGTGATCCTGGTGATGATGGACGTCGCCATGGTGTTCGAGGGCGTCGCCGCGCGGTTGGACCGGCTGGTGCGGCCGCTGATGGCGTTCGTCACGTTCTATGGTCTGCTGGTGGTGGTGTTCGCGTGTCTCTACCGCATCGCCGATCTCACCACACGGATGCCGCAATTCTCGCTGCATGGCGGGCCGGCGCGGATCAGCTTCGTCGATTCGCTGTATTTCAGCGTTGCCACGATCACGACGCTGGGGTTCGGCGACATCGCGCCGGTGTCGAATCTGGTGCGGGCGATCACCGCGATCGAGGTGGTGTCCGGCATATTGATGCTGCTGTTCGGCTTCAGCGAGATCATGCGCAGCGCCGGCAGCGACCGGCGGCCACCACACGATTCCGGCTAGCGGCCCACTGTCATTGCGAGGAGCGGAGCGGTGCCTGGACTTGATCCGGGCAAGCAATCTCGTGCTAAGTGCGTACCTGGCCCGAGATTGCTTCGCTTCGCTCGCAATGACAGTTGTACAAGGCAGGAGAGCGAGTATGAACTGGCACGGTCGCAGGGTACTGGTCACTGGCGGGGCGGGGTTCCTCGGCGCCAATCTCTGCCACACCCTGGCAGAGCGCGGCGCGCGTGTCGTAGCGCTCGACGGCTTCCTGTTTGGCGGCGGCGCCAATCCCGCAAACCTGGCCGATGCGCCGGTGGAACTGGTGCGCGGCGACATCCGCGAGATCGACCTGCGCAACGCGTGCGAGGGCGCCTCGGTCATCTTCAACCTCGCCGCACAGACCAGCCACATGGGCGGCCAGAACGACCCGCTGGCCGACATCGCGGTAAACGCGGTGGCGCAGGTGCGGCTGATCCAGGCGGCGCGCGAGGCGGCGCCCGACGCGGTGGTGGTGCACGCCTCAACTCGGCAGTTCTACGGCCGGGTGCAGAAGCTGCCGGTGGACGAGAACCAGCCGGTCGCGCCGCCCGACGCCAACGGCGTGTCGAAATTCGCCGGCGAACAGTACTGGCTGCTGGAACATCGGGTGCACGGGCGACCGGTGGTGTCGCTGCGGCTGACCAACTGCTACGGCCCGCGCCTGCGCATCCGCGACGCCCGGCAGACGTTTCTCGGCATCTGGATCCGCTGCGTGCTGGAGGGTCGGCCGTTCGAGGTCTGGGGCGGGGCGCAGTTGCGCGACCTCACCTATGTGGACGACGTGACCGAGGCGTTCCTGCTGGCCGCCGACACGCCGACGTGCCACGGGCGCATCTTCAACATCAGCGGCGCACCGCCGGCCTCGCTGCACGACATCGCCGAACTGCTGGTGCGCATCGTCGGCCCGCCGGCGCGTTACACCACGCGCGAGTTCCCTGCCGACCGCGCCACCATCGACATCGGCAGCTACCACGCCGACGACAGCGCATTCCGCGCTGCCACCGGCTGGGAGGCGCGGGTGTCGCTGGAGGAGGGGATCAGGCGATCGCTGGAGTGGTTCCGACCGCGACTGGCGGATTATCTGTAGACTTTACTTGATCGCTGCGAAGGCGTCGACCTGCAGCAGGAGGTCCGGGTTGGACGATTGCTGCATGGGGACCGTCGTGCTCTTCGGTGAAGGCGGGCCGAAATAGCGCGGGAGCAGATCGACGTATTTGTCGAATTCCGTCGGCGCCGTAACGTGGTTCACGGTAAAGATAATGTCGTTGACGGTTGCGCCGCCCGCCTTGAGGCACGCGTCGACGTTCTTGCCAACCTGCTCGATCTGCGTCCGCATATCGCCCTTGCCGACGACATTTCCGGCCTCGTCGCGCGCCACCTGCCCGACGATGACCAGCCAGTGACCGCCATCTTTCAGTGCGACCGAGGTGGTAGGTGGCGAGGCAGCGCAAGGTGGTCCGACGATGACTGGCTCCGGCAGGTCCGCTACGGCCTGCCAGTCCGCGTCGGCCCGCCTGATGTACTCCTGGGCCTGCTCCCGCCATAGCGCCAGATAATAGATGTTGTGTACCAGATAGAGCTTGCCGTCGACGATGGCCCAAGCGTTCGGATCGACGGTGTCCTTGTGCGCCGCCGCGTCCGCAGCCGCGCCGATAGCACAATAGCCATCGTATTGGGGCGCATAGTGCCCTGGATCCTTGCTGAACAGATCGCGATGCTCACTGCTGGCAAAGCGCCAACGGGATCTGTGCCACAGATATTCGAGATCCACCTTGCCTTGAACGGGTTTTCCGTCGGTGAAATAAGCGACCGGGTCGTAGCCGCTGATCGAGAGCCTCGGTTCGTCGGCCATGGCGGCCGATCCGAGCAGCGGCACGATGAGCAGGCCGAGTAGCGCCGCGCTCTGGTTCAGTGTAAGAACAGAAGCTCTCCACATGGTCTTCCTCCCACGTCCATAATCGGCGTCCAGGGTTTCCACGGTGATCCACCGACAATTCGGTAGTGTGCTTGTTGTCGACGGCGAGGTCAAACGCAGCCGCACGAGCGCCCAAGCAGATGAGCCAATCCACATATCGGCGGGAGTGGCGCTCGTGCTATAACCTCATCCAGGAGGCTTCTGGATGGCGCATTTGGCTGCCGCATCGCCTGCAAGTCGTCCACCATGTCGGTGACCAGGACATCGGACACGACGGGTGGGTTGCCAGATTCGCGGCGACTTGTCGCGGTCGTCTACGCCGACATGGTCGGCTACAGCCGTCTGATCGGGCTGGATGACCTGGAAACTCTTGAACGGCTGCGCAAGCTGCGCAGCGATCTGATCGATCCGGCCATCGACGGGCATGGCGGCAGGATTGTCCAGACCGGCGGCGACTCGCTGCTCATGGTGTTCAACAGCATCGATGGTGCAGTGCGTTGCGCGGTCAAGGTGCAGCAAGGTGTTCCCCTCCTTGACGGTGACCAACCTCCTGATCGGGCTATCCGCTTTCGGATCGGGATCAACATCGGCGATGCGATTGCGGACGGCACCGACCTGCATGGTGACGCGGTCAACGTGGCGGTCAGAATTCAGGCGGAATGCCCCCCTGGCGGCATTTGTGTCACGCGAGCCGTGCACGATCATGTGCATGGGCGCCTCGATCTCAAATTCGCAGAGCTTGGACCGCTCAATCTGAAGAACATCGCGCGACCCATTGAGGCATTCGTACTAAAACTGGACCCTGATGACCGCCCCCTTGGCGGTGATCGTGTCGATAATGTCGCCTCGCCGGTTTGTGCCAAGCCGGTAGCGATTGTGGCTACGGCATCTCCGCGAAGGAGGCGGCGCTGGCCTCTGGTTGCCGGCGCCGGGGCCGCTGTAATCGTGTCGGCAGGTCTTGTTGCCTGGGCCCTTCACGCAGGCGAGGGACGACAACTGTTCGGGCTTGGCTCCGCGGCCAAGCCGGTCGAAGTGGCGACCCTCGCCGCGCCGGCTCGCCTCGCCGGGCGTCCTTCGGTGGCGGTGGTGCCGTTCAAGAACCTGTCGGCCGACGCCGGCCATGACTTCTTCAGCGACGGGATGACCGAAGACGTCATCACGGCGTTGGGCCGTTTCTCGAACCTGCTCGTCATCTCGAAATCGGCTAGCTTTCGGTTCAAGGACTCGACTGCCTCCCCCGCTGATATCGGACGGCTTCTGGATGCGCGTTATCTCCTCGAAGGCAGCATCCGCCGCGCTGGCAATCGCGTTCGGGTGAGCGTCGAATTGACCGAGGCGACGACGGGGCGACTCGTCTGGTCGGAGACATACGATGCCGAGGTCGACGACATCTTCGCCGTGCAGGACAAGATAGCCAAGCGTGTCGTCAGTGCAGCGGCGGTAGAGCTCACCCGCTTCGAGCGGGAGCGCGTGCTGGCAAAACCTACCAGCAATCTCGCGGCGTACGAGTACGTGCTGCGCGGTCGTGACGCATTGTCGAATGACACGCGTGACAGCAACGACAAAGCAGGCGAGCTGTTCCAGCGCGCCATCGATCTTGACCCCAACTACGCCGACGCCTATGCGGCACTCGGCGGCTCGTACTTGGAGGCCGTCGTATCAGGGTGGTCCGAATTCCGTACGGAAGACCTTGAACGTGCGGAAGCACTCGCCCAAAAGGCGCTGGCGTTGGATCCGGCGACGACGCGCGCGTATCGAGTGCTCGGCCTCATCAACCTTTTCAGGAGGCGCTTCGATCTCGCGCTCGCGCAAATCGACCGCGCGCTTGAGATCAATCCGAGCGATGCGGACAACTATGCCTACCGCGGAGCCATCCTGGTATGGGCGGGCAGAGCCGCGGAGTCATTGCCGTGGCTGGAAGGTGCACTCCGTCTTGATCACGCCAATGGTCTCGCGGCCGCAAGGCTCTGCATGGCGTACTACCTGCTTCGCCGCTATACCGAAGGCGTCGATGTTTGCGAACGTGCCCTTTCCAGCGGCCCAGGGCACAGTACCCAGTTGATCACGCATCCGATGCTTGCGGCCACGTATGCCGAACTGGGCCGACAGCAGGATGCTGACCGCGAGCGCACCATTTCCGCGCGCATGTGGCCACTCCTCGACGCGCGGACGTTTGCCGACCAATTCGGCACGGAGGAGGCGCGAGGCCATATGCTCGAAGGGCTGAAAAAGGCCGGATTTCATTGACCGCGGCGCACGGACTCCCGGGCTCCCGGGTTCCGTGCCTGACCTCGCAGGTACGGACACAGTATTCATCCTTCATTGGCGACATAAGCGAGTGGCGGCAATTGCGGCCCCGCTCATTCGGCTAGATGCGGATCCGATCCCGTCCACGGGTTTAGGACCAGCGTGCCGGTGTGTCGGAAGTCAGCTGCATTCCGAGTTACAACGCAAAGGTCGTGCAAGATCGCTGTTGCTGCCATAAACAGATCAGGCTGAGGGAAGGTATGACGAAGGGCCTTGCCCTTCTCTACGAGCCGACGCCAGACGAGAAAGACATCTTCGTCAGCGTCAAGCAGTCGATCAGAGAACCACGGTCGCAGCTCATTCGTTAGCCACGCTTCGAGTCGCCTCCGGGATGGCTCGCCCGCGGGTAGCCGTTCGATACCGTACCTAATTTCGGCGATGGTGATCCTACTCAGAAACAAACGACTCGGAGGTTGACTCTCTGACCACGCCTTGACCTGCGCATCGCAGTTTGGCTTGCGCAACTCTGAGATCACGTTGGTGTCCAAGAGCCAGCCTCTCACGGTTCGACGTCGCGCACTGGGGTGCGGATACTCTCGTGCCCGAAGTCCAAGTCTCTCAGAGGCGACTCGGATAACAGTGCGTGCAAGCTCGGCTGCGCCGCCGCCGGAGCCAGCCGCGCGTAGTCCTCGGCAGACAGGATCACGACAGCGTCTTTGCCATGCAAGGTCACACGCTGAGGCCCTTGCTGTTGAGCTTCGCGCACGACCTGACTGAAGTGTGCCTTAGCGTCCTGAAGCTTCCAGGCTTTTAGTGGGCGGCTGGTGGTTTTCGCCGACCTCGTGACCGCGCGGGGACTTTTCGGAGGCTGCCGCATATGCAAGGGCCCTGTCTGTACAGACTAGTCAGACCATATCAGACCCTCATCATGCATCCAAGAGCGCCCTGAAAGGATTATTTCGTAGCGCAGGCCGCCGGCCGCAACAACGTGGGGCCGCCCCAGTGGGCCATCCGCGATGGCGGGTGACGCGGTGCGCAGATGCTGTAGTGTGCCTGGCAGCAACCAGCACGAGGTCCCCATGTCGCTCACCAACGCCCCCGATCCGGAAATCCGCGCCGCCGTGGTGCGACAGGACCTGCAGAACGTCCTGCACCCCATCGTCCAGCACAGGGTGCTGGAGTCGAAGCAGATGGTGGTGACCAGCGCGCACGGCTCGACGGTCTATGACGCCGATGGGACCGCCTATCTCGACGCGATGGCCGGGCTGTGGTGCGTCAACATCGGCTACGGCCGCGGCGAGCTGGCCGAGGTCGCCGCCGACCAGATGCAGCAACTCGCCTACTTCCCGCACACCCAGATGAACGTGCCCGCCGCGGCGCTGGCGGAGAAGATCAACACGCTGATGGGCGGCGGCTATCACGTCTACTTCGTCAACTCGGGCTCCGAGGCGAACGAGGCCGGCTTCAAGATCGCCCGGCAATACCAGAAGCACGAGCGCCCAGGCGAGTTCCGCTACAAGACCGTCAGCCGCTATTACGCGTATCACGGCACCACGCTGGCCACGCTCGACGCCGGCGGCATGGGCGACCGCAAGGCAAAGTTCGAGCCGTACTCCGGCGACTTCGTGCACGTCGCGCCGCCGTACTGCTATCGCTGTCCGTTCGGCCTGAGCTATCCGAGCTGCGGCCTGGCCTGCGTGAAGAACATGGAGAGCGCCATCCTGGGCGAAAACCCGGACACGGTGGCCGAGGTGATCGTCGAACCGATCATGAGCGGAATCGGCGTCGCCGTGCCGCCCGACGAATACCTGAAGGAGGTGGAGGCGATCTGCCGCCGTTACGGCATCCTGCTGCACGTGGACGAGGTGATCAACGGCTTCGGCCGTACCGGCAAGATGTTCGCCCACCAGCACTACGGCGTCTCGCCGGACATCATCGCGGTGGCGAAGGGTATCTCCAGCGCCTACATGCCGATCGCTGCGACCGTGGTGAAGAACCAGGTGTTCGACAGCTTCTACGGCGATCCGATGGCCGATCGGCAGGTGTTCCAGGTCAACACCTACGGCGGCCATCCGGTCGCCGCCGCCGTCGCGTTGCGCAACATCGAGATCCTGGAGGCCGAGCGCCTGGCCGATCGGGCGGCGGAGACGGGGGCTTACCTGATCGACGGGCTGCGCGGCCTGATGCGCCACGCGATCGTCGGCGATGTGCGCGGCAAGGGTCTGTTGCAGGCGATCGAACTGGTGAAGGACCGCGCTACCAAGGAGCCGGTGGATGGATCCGTGATCACTGCCGTGGTGGAGTTCTGCCGCGATCAGGGTGTGATCGTCGGACGCGGCGGTGGCGGGCGGCGGTTCGGGAATGTCATCACGCTGTCGCCGCCGCTGGTGATCACCCGCGCCGAGTGCGAGCGGCTGGTGGACACGTTGGATCGCGCGCTGGCGGCGTTGCCGTCGGGCTGACTCTCAGGACAATCGCATACGACCGTCGAAAGGTCGGATCGGCAGAAAAAGCAAGCAAGAATAACACGGATTACACGGATAAGAAGCAAAGCCACGGATTACACGGAGAGGACTTCGATGCGCTGCGCCCTTGCATCGGGCCCGAGGGCTGCGCCCACAGCACACCGCTTTTGGCGAGCAACGCCCAAGATTTCCTTCTCCGTGCAATCCGTGTTATTCCTGCTTTCTTTTCGTCCACACAGGGCTGACGCCTGTTACGCCTTCGGAAAGCCCACCGTCTGCGAGAACATGATGAACTGCGTCTCGGCCAGTCCCAGCGTGCGCGCGAGCCGCGCGGTGTCCAGCGACGCGCGGAACACGCAGGCCAGTCCCTCGGAGGCGCAGTACAGGTAAACGTTCTGGCCGATGAAGCCGATATCGGCCGCTGCCACCCGGTGTTGCTCCTCACGCGGCACGCCGCTCATATGTTCGGCGTTGGACACGTAGACCAGGTTCAACGGTGCGGTGCCGACAAAGTCCTGCACACCGGTCTGCGCCCGCACATCGCCGGCGAGATGCGGCACCAGCACATGCTTGATCGGGTCATAGCGCCAGACGCCGTCCGCCATCGCGGCATAGACGTCGGTCTCCCGCGCGCGCCGCCACGAGGGCGCGGTGCGGTCGGCAGTGGCCGGCCGGTTCACGCCATAGGCGGCCCACAGCAGTTCCGACAGCACCTGCGGCGCCAAGGGCCTCGGGTCGAACGCGCGGATCGAGCGCCGCAGCTTCAGTGCCTGTGCCAGCGACGTCCCGAAATCCGCGCGTGGCGGTGGTAGGGCGATGGACTGCTGGGCCTGCGCTGCGGCGAAGCCGGGTGCCATGGCCAAGGCGGCGGCGGACAGGATGGCGAGATTGGCGGCGCGGCGCGTGGCCACGGTACATTCTCCTTTTGCGAGGTCGCCCGCGCCACTCAGGAACAATCGACGTGACACGGCCATCATCGTGCCTCCTTGCCGTGATCCGACAGACGCAGCCGGCTTTCGACTTCCAGGCGCAACTCCTCGATCATCGTCTGGGTAACGGGATCGATCGCTTCGACCGCCGTCAGGATGGTCTCACAGGCCTCGCGCAGCGCGAACAGCAGGCCGCGCTCCACCGCGTGCAGCGACAACTGACGGTCCAGATGGTCGGCCTCGGCATGGTGACCGTGCTCGCGCAACCGGGCGATCAGGTCTAGGGTCTGCTGTGTCGGGTTGTGCGCCATGGGCCGCATAGTGGAGTCCCGGCCGACCCCCGGCATTGATCTCGATCAATATGTTGCGGAAGGCAGCGACGGTTGCCGGGACTCCCCGTCGCCTTGTAGGGTGCCGGCGGAGAGGCGAGAACACAGCATGAACGATCTGTTCAGCGGCAAGGGGTCGGAGGGCTACTCGGCCAAGGACATCGAGGTTCTGGAAGGGCTGGAGCCGGTCCGGCGCCGCCCCGGCATGTATATCGGTGGCACTGACGAGACCGCGCTGCACCATCTGGCGGCGGAGCTGCTGGACAACGCGATGGACGAGGCGGTGGCTGGCCACGCCAGCTTCATCGAGGTGACGCTGGAACCGGACAACTGGCTGACGGTGCGCGACAACGGCCGCGGCATCCCGGTGGACCCGCATCCGAAATTCAAGCATCTCAGTGCATTGGAAGTCATCCTGACCACGCTGCATTCAGGCGGGAAGTTCGGCGGCAAGGTCTATGCGACGTCCGGCGGCCTGCACGGCGTCGGCAGTTCGGTGGTGAACGCACTGTCCGCGGCGATGCAGGTCGAGGTGGCGCGCGACCGCGTGCTGTGGAAGCAGAGCTACGCCCGGGGCAAGCCGACCACCAAGATGATCAACGCCGGGCCGGTGCACAACCGCCGCGGCACCTCCATCCGCTTCAAGCCCGACCCCACGGTATTCGGCGCCGTCGGGTTCAGCCCAGCGCGGTTGTATCGGCTGTGCCGCTCCAAGGCCTACCTGTTCCGCGGCGTGCAGATCCGCTGGGCCTGCGATCCGTCGCTGCTGCGCGGCGCCAAGGACGACACGCCGGCCGAGGCGGTGTTGCATTTTCCGGGCGGCCTGCGCGACAGCCTAGCGGCGGAGATTGGCGAGCAGGCCGTGGTGCTGCCACAGCCCTGGGCCGGCGAGGCGGACCTGCCCGGCGATGCCGGCCGGGTGGAATGGGCGGCCTCCTGGCTGGAGGACGGCGAGGGATTTACCCACTCCTATTGCAACACCATCCCCACCACCCAAGGCGGCACGCATGAGGCTGGGTTTCGCGCCGCACTGCTCAAGGGTCTGCGCGCCTGGGGCGAACAGCGTGGCAACCGCCGCGCTGGCCAAATTGTCCCCGAAGACCTGCTGGCGCCGATCGCGGCCAAGCTGTCGGTGTTCCTGCGCGAGCCGCAGTTTCAGGGCCAAACCAAGGAAAAGCTCACCTCTACCGAGGCGACGCGCCTAGTCGAGACCGCGTTGCGCGACCGCTTCGATCACTGGCTGGCCGGCGATCCGACCCAGGCCGACAACCTGCTCGCCTTCGTCATCGAGCGGGCGGAGGAGCGGCTGCGCCGGCGCGAGAGCAAGGACACCGCGCGCAAGTCCGCCGCGAGGCGGCTGCGCCTGCCCGGCAAGCTAACCGACTGCACGCGGGAGAACGCCGCCGAGACCGAGATCTTCCTGGTGGAAGGCGACTCCGCCGGCGGCTCGGCCAAGCAGGCGCGCAACCGCGAGACCCAGGCGGTGCTTCCGTTGCGCGGTAAGATTCTCAACGTGGCCAGTGCCTCGGCCGACAAGCTGCGGCAGAACCAGGAGCTGAAGGACCTGATCGAGGCGCTGGGCTGCGGCGTCGGCGACCGGTTCGATCGGGGCAAGCTGCGCTACGGCCGCATCATCATCATGACCGACGCGGACGTGGACGGCGCGCACATCGCCTCGCTGCTGATGACGTTCTTCTATCGCGAGCTGCCGGAGTTGGTGCGCCATGGTCACGTGTATCTGGCGCAGCCGCCGCTGTACCGGCTGACGCAGGGCGCGAAGTCGGTCTATGCGATGGACGATGCGGACCGCGAGGCGAAAACCAAGCGGGAGTTCAAGGCGGGTGCGAAGGTGGAGGTGAGCCGCTTCAAGGGGCTGGGCGAGATGCCGCCTTCGCAGTTGAAGGAGACCACGATGGATCCGGCGAAGCGGACGCTGCTGAAGGTGGTGGCGCTGCCGGAGGAGCGGGCAAAGACCAATGAGCTGGTGGAGAGCCTGATGGGCCGCCGGCCGGAGCTGCGGTTCGCGTTCATCCAGGAGCGGGCGCGGACAGTTGAGGAGGTGGACGTGTGACTCCGGGAAGCCGAACAAAACCAAATAGTATTACTTGTATTTTATGTTGACAACATCCATGGATTTCGAATAAGGATCCTCCTTGCGCTTCCGAAGGAGGGCGCGGATGCCACACACCGCCGTCGTGACGTTCACTGCAAGGCCGATCGAGTGGATCCTGCAAGATGGAGGGTCTCGCGATTGGCGCCTCAACGCCGAACGTGCGCGCCAGTGCGAGTATTTGGTCTGCACCCAGAATCGGCACAACGCCGACTTCGGCGCGCCAACCGCGCCGCACGGCGCGGCCTTCCTCATCGGCCGCATCTCAGATGTGGTCGTGTCTCCGGATCGACACGATCGCTGGCTGATAAAAATCAGCGAATACGTTGAGTGTAACCTGCCGAACATCTGGGGAAAATACGGGCCATTACGCTACCCGGTCTTTTATACCACCCTGGAGCAACTGGGCATCGATCTCGACAAGCTGCCGCCTTTCGCGCCCTTGCCGTCCCCCAGTCCTCCGGGTGCCGCGGGTGGCGGTGGTATAAGTGAAATGGTGGCGCGCCCGGTAGTCCCTTCAACCGGCCGGACCCCGCCGTTCGCTAACCATGCTGCGCGGCCATCCGTGATGGCGGATGAACCCGACGCGTGGCGGCGATTGGATGCGATCCTGGCGCAGCTTGACCGCGTTCCTGATCTGCCCGCGCCGGTCGATCCGCTCGAATGGGATGAGCATGGCCTGCCACGATGATTGCGGTGGACACCTCCGCGATCGTCGCGATCGCGTTCGGCGAACCGGAGCGGACGGCGTTCCGCCTCGCGATCCTGCGAGCCCGGAAGGCACTGATCAGCACCGCTACCGTGCTCGAGGTGAAGATGGTCGCCTACGGTCGTCGCGGGCCCCGCGCGGTGGTGCTGGTCGACGATCTGCTTCGGCTGCCGATGTTCGAGGTCACCCCTCCCGGGCCAGCCGACCTCGAGGCCGCATTCGGCGCCTTCGTGGCCTTCGGCAAGGGCAGCGGTCACCCGGCCGCGCTGAACTTCGGCGACTTGTTCGCGTATGCGCTGGCCAAGGTGCGGAACCTGCCGCTGCTGTTCAAGGGCGCCGACTTCGCCGAGACCGACATCCAGGCGGCGGACGCCGATTCTGGCTGAGGGCCGCGCAGTCAGGGCGGTGCGGTGCAGCTAAGGGAGAATGCCAGCGCGCAGGTGCAGAAACGCCGGCACAACCGTTCGCGCGCCACCACGGGCTCATTGCAGAGCTGGTTGAGCGAATAGCACGGACGCTAGCCCGAACTTCCCCCCTGCGTCCCTACCATTAGCCTGACAAGCCTCGCATTTTTGGTGTCGTCCTGCCTACACGGCGTGCTTCAGCCCGAACAGCTGGAAGGCTCGCTGCTGAACGGTCGTGGGGCGTGAGAGGACGGTGACCGGCAACGCATCACCGAGCCGTACGGTGTTGCGGGTGAGGTTGGCCAGATCGGCGAGCAGGGTTGCGAAGCTGTGGACGGGTTGACCATCGGCGCTTCGCTTTGTGGCGGCCTTGGTCCGCGCGGCTGGCGAGACGCGCGCGGCGGCGACGGGGGAGGTGCGCTGGAGTGCGGCTGTCGGCTTGTCATGGTCGGTGAACAGCATGGGCGCCAGCGCCTGCTGCATGTGCCAGGTCACGTAATAGGCGAGCATGCAGAGCAGGACATGGC
>Ga0209040_10001461_pt1 | contig 18730 bp, 23 predicted proteins | sample BogFormECP12_OM3_FD_188240 | JGI IMG/M metagenome (GOLD analysis project Ga0209040, IMG submission 188240) | Bog forest soil microbial communities from Calvert Island, British Columbia, Canada - ECP12_OM3 (SPAdes) (version 2) | ecosystem: Environmental > Aquatic > Freshwater > Wetlands > Bog ...
GCGAGCGGCATCACTGGCCGCCGAGGCGGGAGTGACCATAGAACATGTCGGCAAGGCGCATATTGGCCGGAACTAACGAAACTGCCTCCTGGTACGCATAAGCGGACAAAGGTGGAACGGTGTGACGTGCTCCTCCAGTGAAATCAATCGATTGGCCGCTGACCGTAGGCGAGATCTGTGTTGATGGGGGTGTCGGCAAACATCTGATTCCCGGCACCTGCCGACAGATGGTCGGAATGCCTCCTCGGCATCGAAGAATCTATACGACAAACCCTGTCGGAATGACGTACTGTGCGGAAACCTCCACGACAGGGTATTCCGCACATGCTGGTCGGCTACATGCGCGTCTCGACCGACGTCGACCGGCAGGTCCTGGATCTACAGCGCGATGCGCTGCTCGCTGCTGGCGTTGATGAGCGCCACCTATTCGCGGACCATGCCAGTGGCAGCCGAGGTGATCGCGCGGGCCTGGCAAAGGCGCTGGCGTTCATCCGGCCGGGCGATTGCCTGGTAGTTTGGAAACTCGATCGCCTTGGTCGGTCGCTACCCCATCTCCTGGGGACCGTGAACGATCTCAAGGCGCGTGGCATCGCATTCCGCTCTCTCACCGAGCAGATGGACACCACCACGCCACAGGGCGAATTCCTGTTTCATGTCTTCGGCGCGCGGGCACAATTTGAACGTTCCCTGACCCAGGAGCGCGTCAACGCCGGCCTAGCTGCTGCCCGCCGTCGCGGTCGCCGCGGCGGCCGCCCCGTCGTGATCGATGCCGAGAAACTCGCAGCGGTGATCGCGGCGCTCAACAGCGGTGCCACCAAAGCCGCAGTCTGTCGGACGTTCGGCGTCAAGCGTAGCACGCTTATCGACTCTCTGGACCGGGTCGGCTGGTCTGCCGGCATCGAAGTCCAGGGAGGCATGAGTGACGCGACGCCAGCAGTTGACCGAAGCCCAGATCGCAGCGCTGTTCGATCCGCCCACCGAGCAACGCGAGGTGGTGCGTCATTACACGCTGTCCGCCGCGGATCTCGCGATGATCCGGCGCTCTCGTGGCGATCATAATCAGCTCGGACAGGCACTCATGCTCTGTTATCTCCGTTATCCTGGCCGTCCGCTGAAGACGGGCGAGCGACCGCCAGGAGCGCTGCTCTCGTTCGTCGCAGAGCAGATCGATGTTCTTCCTGATTCCTTTGACGACTACCTTGCCGCTGAGCGCAATCGACAGCGTCATGCCGCCGACCTGCAGGATCGGCTCAGATTGTATCCCTTCGGCACGCGTTCCGCTGCCGAACTGGCCAGCTGGCTGCTGCCGCATGCGATTGAGGACGATCGGCTTGCTCATCTCGCTGGGTTGGTGATGGAGGAATGCCGGCAACGGCGAATTGTCGTGCCGTTGCCCGGCACACTTGAGCGCCTTTGCGTCGATGTTCGCTACCAAGCGCGTAGAGAGGTCCAGCGTCGGCTGACCGATGGGTTGTCTGCGGCTCAGCGCCGTCGCCTGGACGAACTGACGCAAAACCGAGGGGAGAACAGCCAAAGCTGGCTCGCCTGGCTGCGCCAGATGCCGGAAGCAACGAAGCCGCTTGCGATGCTGGGCCTGATCGAGCGTCTGGTTCATGCCCGGGCAGTCGGCATCGACCCGGGACGCGGCCACCGCGTCCATCAGGCACGCCTCGCGCAACTTGCGCGTGAGGCCGGCCGCACCACAGTGCAGCACGTGGCCGGTTTTGAACGCCAGCGCCGTCATGCCACACTGGTCGCGGTCACGCTTGACCTCACCGCCAGCCTGACCGATCAGGCGGTCGATCTGTTCGACCGGCTGATCGGGACGATGTTCCGCAAGGCCGAAGGGAAGCACGCCCGGGCGTTCCAGTCCGATGGTCGCGCCATCAACGAGAAGGTCCGCCTCTACGCCAGGGTTGGCACCGCACTGATCGCCGCGCGCGACAGCAAACAGGATGCGTTCGATGCGATCGCTACGGTCATCCCCTGGGACCGCTTCCGCGCGACCGTGGCGGAGGCTGGAGCACTGGCGCGATCGGAAGAGTTCGACGCCTACCAGATGCTGGGCGAGCACTATGCCGGCATCCGACGTTGGGCACCCGCGTTCCTCGACGCCTTCGTCTTCCAGAGCGTGCCAGCTGCGGCGCCACTCATGCGCGCCATCGACCTGCTGCGCGGCATGAACCGCGCGGCGTCGCCCGGCCTGCCGAAATCCGCGCCGACCAGCTTCATTCGAGAACGGTGGGCGCGCCACGTGCTTCCCGGTGGTGACATCGATCGGCGCTACTATGAGCTCTGCGTGTTATCGGAACTGCGCGACCGATTGCGCGCCGGCGACGTCTGGGTGGCGGGCAGCCGGCGATATCGATCGTTTGAGGAGCGGCTGATCTCCCGCGAGACGCTGCAGGAGCTGGAAGGAAGCGGCACGCTGCCGATCGCGGTTGATCCCGACTTTGATCGCTTCATCGCCGCTCGTCGCACTCTCCTCGACGAACGGCTGGCGGCGATCGACATCAAGGCGAATGGTGGCTTGTTGCCGGATGTCACGCTTGACAGGGGTGTGCTGAAGATCACGCCGATCGAGAAGTCGACACCGCCGGAGGCCGAGGTTCTTGCCGAGCGACTCTACGCCATGCTGCCACGCGTTCGCGTCACCGATCTCCTGTCAGAGGTGGCGCGATGGACGCTGTTCACCGATTGCTTCACCCATCTGCGAACCGGCGAGATCGCCGCCAATCCACACGTCCTTATGGCAGGCATCCTCGCCGACGGGCTCAATCTCGGCCTGACCCGCATGGCCGAAGCTTGCAGTGTCGCCAGCCTTGGTCAGTTGGCCTGGACCGCGGACTGGCATATCCGCGATGAGACGTATGCCCTGGCGCTCAAGCGTCTGGTCGATCAGCAGCAGCGTGAGCCGCTCGCCGCATTGTTCGGCGACGGTCTTGCATCATCGTCGGATGGTCAGTTCTTCCGGGCCGGCGGGTTTGGTCGCAACGCTAGCAGCCTCAATGCTCACTATGGCGACGATCCCGGGGTCAAGTTCTACACCCATCTCTCCGACCGCTACGCGCCGTTCCACACCAAGGTGATCGCGGCAACCGCAAGCGAAGCCGTGCATGTGCTCGACGGGCTGCTCTATCACCAGAGTGATGTCGCGGTCCATCGTCACCACACCGATGGAGGCGGCGATTCCGACCACGTCTTCGCACTCTGTTCGTTGCTCGGGTTCCTGTTTGCCCCGCGTATCCCGGATCTGAAGAGCCGGCGCCTCTACAGCTTCGGCAAGGCGTCGACTTACCCCTCGCTCGAACCTCTGATCGCCGGACGCATCAACGTCGCGCTCATCCGAACCCATTGGTCGGACATCCTGCGGGTCGCCGCCTCCATCCGAACAGGAACCGTGACAGCGTCTCTGATCCTGCGTCAGCTGGCCTCATACCCACGCCAGAACGGCGTCGCCGCGGCGCTCCGCGAGCTGGGGCGGCTGGAACGCACGTTGTTCACTCTCGACTGGTTGGAGGATCCGGAACTGCGCCGCGAGACCAGCCGGGAACTTAACAAGGGCGAGTCACGCAACAGCCTGGCTCGGGCGGTCTTCATCCATCGACTTGGCGAAATCCGCGATCGGACCTACGAGAACCAGCAGCACCGGGCCTCCGGCCTCAACCTCCTCGTCACCGCGATTATCCTCTGGAATACCCGATATCTTGAGCGCGCCATCACCGCCCTGCGCGAGGTCGAGGAGGTCCCGGATCAGCTCCTCGCCCACCTGTCCCCGCTCGGCTGGGAACACGTCAATCTCACGGGTGATTACATTTGGGCAGCACTGGAGCAGACCACGGAAAACCGTGACGGCTTGCGACCGCTCAGGACCGCATCCGACAGCCTCCCAAAGGCGGCCTGATGTTCACGACTTGTCCGCTTATGCGTACCAGCCGAGCGTTCCGTTACTTCCGGCCCGCTGTGCCGTGACGATCAGCCGATCGGCGCATGTTCGCTGCCGACCCCGGCATGTTATGCTGCGACCGAGATGTGGAGCCGGCGACATGGTAGATGAGCTTCCACCGACCGGCCCGATCGACCTCGATGCGCTGGACGACCACCTAATGTCGGACCACGCGCCTGACGACAGTATGGCGCTCTCCGACCTGGATGGCTTCTTGACCGGTATCGTGGTCGGCCCGGAATTGATTTTGCCAAGCGAATGGCTGCCCGTGATCTGGGGCGGTGACGAACCTGAGTTCAAGACCGAAGCCGAGATGCAGACGGTGCTCGGCACGATAATGGGCCGCTACAATGAGATCGCCGCCTGCTTCAGTTCAGAGCCGTACGAGTTCGATCCGATATTCTGGGAAGGACCCGAGGGCGAGGTCATTGCCTCGGATTGGGCGGGCGGTTTCCTTGACGCGGCGGCGCTCCGTCCAACGGCGTGGGAGCCGCTGATGGAAGATGACCGTGCAGGCATTCTGATGGCGCCACTCTTTCTTCTCAACGGTGATATGGAGATCGCTGATGGCGCTGCTGATGAGAATGAATTGTTGGCCGAGGCGTCGGACATGATCCCAACCTGCGTTGCCGGTATCCACGAGTTTTGGCGGAGATATCGCAAGCCGCCGTCTGGACGAAATCGCAGAAGGCCAGGAGGGCGCTGGTGATCGAACGAGCGAAATCGACCGCCAGCATGGTGGATCAAATGAGCAGAGCTATAGCCAAGGGAGACGGCGCCGACTCCGAAAGTGACGCATCCCGCTGGTTGCCGGGTGCTGGCGGCGCACAAGCCAATTGACGCGGCCGACAGAGGCGATGGTTGATGCCGCACATGGGGCGGTATGGTTCGATGGGTTCTGGGCTATCAACCGCCGAGCCGATTTCAAGAGGGCAGCGCGCGCGATGATCGGTGCGGCGATGATGCAAGGGTTCTAACGAATGTCAGTGTCGGGATTTCGGTAGGTTCCAAGCAGTCTGTCCCAGAAGAAATCGATCACGGCGAAGTTGCTGTTCGCGTGCAGATGATGGACAAAGTGAAGCTGCTGCTTGCGCCTGAACCAAGCGAAGCGTGCGAGGATCGACTCTTCGGCGTGGTATTGCTTGTCAAGATATACGTGCGCGCCGAACGACCCCGCGCTGGCGGCGGTCATTACGACAAACAGAGTGAAAGGAAGAATAAGAAACATCGCACCTGCTACGAGGATCGTAGGGATGAGAAAGTAGGGAGTGTTGTTGCCGTCGTTGCCACGATACGTGGAGGACACCAGATGGCCCTCGGCATAATGTGTATGATGAAATTGGATGTGGTTCCGGTAGAAGATGCCGCCTATTCGGTGATGGCCGAGGCCGTAATGGAACAGTGTTTGGCTGCTCGATACGACCAGATGGGTGCAGATGGCAGTCAGAACAAACAGCGGAAGCCCCGGCAGGAACCATCGCGCCCATTCGACCATCAACACTGAGGCTCCCTCCAACCAGACCATCGCAATCTATGACCGGACAGAATTCGCTGGTCGATCCGCAGTCTGTCCTGGGTCAAGAGAATGAGGTGGACGACTTTCGCCATCGGCCATCACAGCTTCGACGGCAGCATCGCGGAACTCTTGTTCGGCAATCCACATCAATGCTTCCGATTCAGTCGAGAATCTGCGCATGGACTGATGGCCGCTAGTGGACGTGATATCCACAACGAAGGTAGCCAACCCATCCAAAACGAGCTTGTACTCCGCCATATCTTTAGTATGGCACGAACCTGGGTGGACTGCACTCGCTTTCGGCTGCGAAAGGGATCAAGCGACAGCCAAGCTGACCTACTACCCGCACTTTGACCGTCCATGGCGCTCCATCCCATTGTGCATGGCGGTGACGGGTGGAGCCCGGTCGCCAGAACGCCCAGATCGTCTCATTCAATGGTGTGAGACGGTTCGCCAAGGGGAGCCGAACGGTCTGCGGACGGTGGCGCGTGTAATGCACAGTGGGGTATCCGTCATGTCCGCCGACGAGCTATCGAACGCGTGGAGCGGATACTCGCGTCGGTTCAGGCGAAGGGAGTGAGCTTCATGCCGGCCACGCCAGAAGCCAGAGCCCGCACGCGCGCTTTCGCACGTGTCATCGGTCCGTTCCTCGCCATCGTGCCTACCATCGTCGCGGTGCGGGCACCGACCATGGGAACGTCCCTGACCGCCTTCTTCGAGAACGAAGCATTGGCGTGGGTCACGGGCGGATTGCTCCTATTCGGCGGCCTGCTGATCATCGCACATCATCAGTACTGGTCGGGTCTGTCGGCAATTCTGATCTCTCTGTTCGGCTGGTTCCTGGCCCTACGCGGGTTGGTCCTGCTGGTCGCGCCGCAACTGATTGAGAGCGCGGGAGACGCTGCGATGAATATGGTGCCGCTGGTGCGGATCGGCTTTGGCTTCCTCGCCCTGATCGGCCTGTGGCTCACCTTTGTCGGGTGGATCGCAAAGCCTCGCGCCGCGCCTTGAATGTGCGGAACCATCCATCGACGCTACACGCGTGAGTTCGGGCCAACGCGGGTGCAGGAATGGAATGGCGGCGTCGCTTTTCGACTGCTTGGGCCTAAGACGGCTATCCGAAGTGGTTGACGGACTCACCGCAGCGCCTCCAACAACTCTGCACCATTGTTCCTTGGCGAGTTCACCTGCTTGCTCACGGACCACACCTTCAACACGTCATCGCCAGCAGGTTTCAGCAGCGCGGCCGGATCGCCCTCAACCTCGCCCAACCACATCGACCAATTGTCTGGCTCAAGGATGACTGGCATCCGATCATGCAGTTCGCCGACAGTCTCATTCGCATACGTGGTGATGATAGTGAAGGTTCGCATCACCATGCCGTCGGGCCACTTGAACCCTTCCCAAAGACCGGCGAACGCCATTGGCTGACTGTCCGCTCGTGCGATGGCGTACGGTTGCTTCCCACCCGCCTTCGCTTTCCACTCGTAGAACACATCGGCAGGGACGATGCAGCGTCGCCGGGCGAATGCCGACCGGAACATGCCCGATGTCTGAACGGTCTCCGCCCGTGCATTGATCGGTCGCTTGGCATGTACCGGGTCTTTCGTGAAGTACGGCAACAGACCCCACTTCAGCAGGTCGAGATGACGCTCTCCGGTTTCGGGGTGATGACGCACAACCATTGCATCCTGTGTCGGCGCCATGTTCCATGTCGGCGGAACATTCGTGATCGGGTTGACGGTGTGGAACAGTCGGGCCACTGCCTCTGCTGGAAGGAACGACGCGTATCGACCGCACATCCTGACTACCCTTTCCCGCGTCGTCGGCCTGCCATCTTCCGTTCCACCAGCCTCGTTCGACCGAGCCCGGACTTTTTGGCGATAGCCGATCGCACCTTCGCGTAGTTCGGCGCTACGATGGGGTACGACGCTGGTAGACTCCAACGCTGTCGGTATTGTTCCGGCGTCATTTTGTGATCGGTCATCAGATGTCGCTTGAGCATCGAGAGGTGCTTGCCGCATTCGAGGCAGACGATGTGATCCCCCCTCGCTGACTGCTTGATTGGGACCGCCGGGTCTGGCCTTGGCGGTTCAGCAGTTTTCTGTTCCACGTTGGCCAGCGTGTTGAAGACCTGCTGGATGAGCGTTGATATCTGATCCGTCGACACGGTGTTGTTTCTGACGTGCGCGGAGATGATCTCCACCGCCAAACCCAGCACCAGTTCGCGTTCTGCCATCGGTATCCTCCCGCATCGTTGGCGGAGCCTAACGCTTGCGGTGCGGATGGGCTAGCTTCGACCAATGCTGCACCGGCGGGAACTGGGACGCGCTGGCGAGATCGACACCATCAATCCGGTGGCAGGCGTGGCACATCGTCGTCAATCAGAAGTGGTTTGCCGGTCCAGGGCGGTGGGGTAAGCCCGTACACATGGCTTTCCGCCTGGGCGGGCGTGACCTGATGGGGCCGTTGATCCGGCTGGTCTCTGAGAGGCTGTCGTCCGCCGTTGACAGATTGAATAGTTTGGCAAAAATGGTGAGGAACCCGTGAGGTCGCCATGGTCCGGGGATTGATCTTGGCAGCCGCCGCTTTGGTCGCCGTGTCTGTCGCCCATGCGGCAGACCTGGACGGTGTATCAATGCCAGAAATGCGAATGGTGAACGGGACCCAGATGCGCCTGAACGGCATCGGACTGCGCACGTTTTCCGTACTGGGCATTCGCATTTATGTGGCGGGCTTGTATCTGGAGCGGCGGAGCGACAATCCCGATACGATCCTGCACTCGCCAGAGACGAAGCTGCTCGACATCCGGTTTCTTCGCGACGTGGACGCGGAGGACGCGCGAAAGGCGTGGCAGGAGAGTTTCGAGCAAAATTGCAAGGCCCCGTGCTACCTTAACCCTCGCGACGAGCAGCGGTTTCTCGCGGCGGTTCCATCCGTCCACAAGGGCGATGATTCCACGCTGCTGTTCACGTCGAATGGCATCCACGTCACGTTCAACGGGCGGCAGATGGGTGACATCGCTGATCCGCATTTTGCTGAGATCATGCTCGCCACATTCATCGGCAATGCGCCGCCGACGCCACGGCTGAAGCGCGAGCTACTCGGTTTCCGGGACTGACTTTGGCGAGCGTTCTGGCCGGAATGTGGCTGGCTCACTGAGCCGTTTTCCTCGACGGTGCTCGAACGGTCGCCACAGGGAACTCCGACCACCGTTGCTCACGGGTGTCGAAGGATTGCTCGAATCCAACCGGGTCGAGCAGGTTGGCCCGCGAATCCAGGGAGATCGTCATGCCGCCAGCGAAGAAAGCCGCAGCAGCAGCCAAGAAGTCCGCCGCGCCAGCAAAGGCGCAAGCCACCGTCACGCTCAAGCATTTGGCTGCCGCCTTGTCGGACAGCCATGACGTGCCGAAGAAGCAGGCCGAGGCCATCCTGGGAGACTTGGTAACGCTGACCACGCGCCACCTCAAGAAGGGCAACAAAATCCGCTTGACCGGCTTGGGCATCCTCCAGGTGCGGAAGCGGGCGGCCAGGATGGGGCGCAACCCAGCGACCGGCGAGGCCATCAAGATCAAGGCCAGCAAGAAGATCGCCTTCCGGCCAGCCAAGGAACTGAAAGAGGCGGTGTAGGTAAGGAGCAAAATGAACGCCGCGACTGAACTGCGTTCGGTCACCCACGAGGCCGCCATCTAGATCGCCAGTGGACTCAAGGAACCTGACCATGATTGATGATCCTCAGAAGACCGACTTGCTTATATCAATGCTGAAAGAGTCGCTGCCCATTGAAGCTATCGTCACACAATATTTGGCCGGTGCGCTGATGCAGCAGTCACCGGATGTCATCATTCCCAACAAGTGCAACATCACGAGCGTATTTTACACCGGAGACATGGGAGGCATTCTTTGCGGTTTGGACATAGGTGGCGCAGAGACCAAAACTCCGCACGTGGTTTCCATAACTCATCTAGCATTCGACCGCCGTGTTCCCCTATCGCGCGAGATAGACGCCTATCAACGCCATCGAATCAAGAAGCTCAAACAGCAACAGGCTCGCGGCTACTGACGTAGTATGAAGCGCCTCCGCAGCGTCTGGGCGATAGTCGAGATGACGGTGATCGCACGGAGTAGCTGACGCGCGGGCTGCCATTCCCAGTCGATCACCCGACGCTTCACGGATCGTCACCCGATGGTGCTGGGGCCGTCTGGTGGACGGCATCCCGAACGGCCTCGATGCTCACGAGATCGCATCGCCAATGGACTGTCCCACGGGTCGCGGTCTGGATGACGGTGTGCGGACGGTGGCTGGATCGGTCTTCCGATCGTTCGCAGGGGTGATCCACCCCGACGGTTCAATCGGCTGACTTTACTTCGGGAGAAGCGGCTTGCCACTCGTAAAGGACATCGGGCTCGCCCTCTTCATTGCGGGAACCGTCATTCAGACCGACGATCCGAAAGCCATGCGCCTCGTAGAAGGCCCTGGCGCGCTCGTTGCGCTGGAATGTGAACAGGTGCAATCGTCCGGGGCTACGCTCCTTGGCTTTGGCGAGAAGTAGAGAACCGATGCCACGGCGGTAATGCCCAGGCAGCAGGTAAAGCTGATCGAGTTCATCACCGATCAGCGTCACGAAGCCCACCACACTTCCGTTCAGCCGTGCAACGCAAGTCTCGCCCCGAGTTAACAGCACATTCCGAACCCAAACCCGAACTTCATCGTCGGTGTGAACGCGACGGAGGAATGGCAGCGCGTCAGCACGCGAGGCGAGATAAAGATTGGCGATCTCCGCCGCGTCATCGTCGGCTGCACGCTCAAGGAACACCTCGTCATTTTTCTGCACTTGAGTTCCTAAGCCGGCTGAACCGGAGCCAAAAGGCAAAGCCTCTCCCTCGGCCGTGCGGGCAAATTTGGATGTTCCGCCGATTCCCATCCGCCCGATTGTTCCCGCATCAGCGGGTGCGAGTCATAAGAACCTGTGGGTTCAAGCCATTACGGCACGCCAAGCATGGGCACCACGACATTTCAATCGCAACGGATTTCTGCGCAGAAAGTGTCAAGACTTGAGTGGTAAGGGACTAAACGGTGTGTGCCGGGTCACAGCATGCTGGTTGCGGTGGGCGTCACCCACGACTCGGCATGAACCACCCCGTCCGCAGCCCGTAAGCCCATTCCGGTCGGCCGTTCTGCTCAGCCCGTGTGGCCGCCGCTTTCCAATCGTATGAGATCGCAATCATCTCTGCCGACACTTGCTCACCAATAATGGTCAGCACAGCGTATCTCGCGTGCGGAGAGCCGCATTCGGACACGTGTGGATTAGCACCTGGATCATCATAAGACGGGCAGCCGACACTCCCTGGATTCAAGATCAATGGGCCATCCGGCAGTTGGATCAGGTGTTGCTGGTGGCTGTGCCCGCACAGCACCACACGAGCCTGAACGTCTCCCAGCCGTTCCTGGATCGCGGATGGATGTGCTCGCACCAATCGGTGTCCCGACACCTCCTCGATGAGGTACTGATTGTCGTTCGTCGGTGTGCCGTGACAAGCGAGGACGCCATGATCCACAGTCGCCGAGCTCGGCAAAGCAGCGAGCCAGGAACGATGATCCTGGTTGAGTCGTGAAAAGGCGTACCGATCCGATGCGCCCATCCGCGTCGGATCGGGTCCCGACACCCAGCGATCATGGTTGCCACGTATGGTCAGGTCGGCACGCGCCATAAGCAGATCGCAGACTTCACGCGGCCACAGAGGGCCAGACACGCAATCGCCCAGATTGATCGTGCGATCGACGGCGCGATGCTCGATGTCGGCGAGGACGGCTTCGAGCGCCGGCAGGTTCCCGTGGATGTCAGCGATGACAGCGATACGCATGCAATCACCTTACATGGGTTCGGGTATCGGTATACTCCTGGCGATGCGGTCGATTACGACTTTGGCTCCATCAACTCGATCCGATTGCCAAAAGGATCATCGACATACAGCCGGTCATAGCCCTCAAGGGGTTGGTCCCTCGACACATGGTATCCCGCGCGTTGCAGGTCCGTCGCCAGTTCCCGCAGACCCCCCACGATGAAGGCGGGATGGGCCTTCCGTGCCGGCACAAAATCCTCCTCCACGCCCAGGTGAACTTTCAACGATCCTCGCTCGAACCAGCACCCGCCGCGTACAGCGAGGTGTGATGGCTTGGCGATCTCGGGAATTCCCAGAACGCCCTGGTAAAATGCCCTGGCTTCATCCTCACGCCCGGCTGGCATCGCAAGCTGGACGTGATCTATCTGACGGACCTGCATCTTCTGTACTCCGCTTGGTTTGTGTGCGTAGTCTGACCTTCATCTGGCGCCGGGCAATGTGGTCGGCAGTCCGCCTCGATGCCACACACTCGCAGCGCATGCCCCCGTCGTGTAATATAAAAAAGTCCCGATAGGTGGGGGGAGGAAACGATGACACAGATCACGGGCGGCTGCCTTTGTGGAGCCGTGAGGTATTCCACCGATGTTGAGCCGGTTCCTGGTCGCACCGTCCTATGCCACTGCACAACATGTCAGCGTCATTCGGGCACGGCATTTGCTGCGATCATGGCCTTCCCGGCCGGTAGCATCACGGTGACAGGCCCAGTGAGGACCTACACGGAACCAGGAGGTCAGAGCGGCCAACCATTCCATCGGCGCTTCTGTGCCGAGTGTGGAACTCCACTGATATGGGAGCGGGAGGGCGAGAACGCTGGTCACCGCCGGTACGCTGGATGACAAGTCGCTATTCAGGCCTCGGATCAGCATCTTCTGCGCCTCGGCGCAGCCGTGGGTGCCGATCACGCGGGATACGGAGAATTATCCTGGCTACCTGTAGCGTGATGAGGACGACGCAGTAGATTTGCCTTCGGCCAGGAGTATGAAGTGACGGATTGGCGCCAACTGGAGAGCTTCTCGTTCGGGGACAGTCCAGCCCTGGCTGATGAACTCGCGGCTCTCGTCCTTGCCGGCACGAAGACAGCGACATGCTGGGCGGCGAGCGATGGCGCTTCCACGCAGGTCGGGAAGCGAATGGTGGTGCTGAGCGGATCGGGTCAGCCATTGGCTGTTATCGAAACCGTGGAGCTTATCCAACGGCGGTTCGTCGATGTTGATCCAGGCTTCGCCTACGATGAGGGCGAAGGCGATCGGAGTCTTGCGTACTGGCGACAGGCACACCGGCGATATTTCACCCGTCTCGGTCAGTTTGCCGAGGACATGCTGCTGTATTGTGAACGCTTCCGCGTCGTTGAGCGGATCGGGGGGCCGGGCGAGTGCTGACTGTTGGGTGTGCGTGCCGGTTCACACCAACCGCCGCACTTTCTGTTTCCCCTGACGCAGCAAATTTATCCCGACAAGCACCGCTGGAACCGCGCAGACCGCCCAGCCGACTGTATATCCGCCGGTCAGGCGCAGCATCAGCGAAAAGACGGAGGGGCATAAGACCGCGCCCATCTGGCCAAATGATAGCACGCCGCCGGTTACAGAACCTGCGCGACCGATCGGCGCAAGGCGCGCGGACTCCGACAGCAGAATGCCGTGCCAGGACATCGCGGTGGCGCTGAGCATGCCGGCGACAACTCCGATCGCGACCGCCGACCACGCTTCGCTGAATGTGCCAGTGAGCACGACGCTCCCTGCCATACCGAACGCCAGCCATGACATGACGAAGCGGGGTGCGACATAGAAGCTGCCAATCCAGCCCCACAGGATACGGCACGGGATAGCGATCGCGATGACCGTTGAGAATAATGCCCCGGCGGCCACTAGATCGTAGCCAAGCGCAGTGAGGTACGTCACGAAGTAGGCGATGAAGACCGCCTGGAGGCCGTTGAACGCGAAGCAGGCGAAGGAAAGCGCACGCAATTCCGGCACCCTCAATACGCCCGTGATCGTGGTCACGAAATCCGACAGACGGATCGGGTGAGCCGGCACTGCCTCGGTGTCGAGCCGACCATGAAGCGGCTCCAACACGAGGGCGAAGAACCAGCAGGCGCCCGCACTGACTAGCATTGTTCCGCGCCATCCGAGGGATTGCGCGAGCGAGGGACCGAGCCAGCCTCCAAGCAATATGCCAGCCGGGATCGCGGTCTGCGTAATAGAGAACGCGAAGGGCGCATATCGCCTGACCGCCCACCTTCCTAGCAACTGCGAACTGGCAGGCGTCGCGACGGCGGCAACGCCGTTCCCGACAAGCGCCGACAGCACAAAGCCTGCCGCGCCTCCGATAACGGCGACAGCCATCCCGCCGCCGACCGAGAGCAACGCGATCTGGCTCGTGCGGATGGCTCCATGGCGGATAATGAACCCGCCCGATCCGAGTTGACCGATAAGCGCCGCTACGGCCGTCAGACCGAAATACACCCCTACCCAAGACGGATCGGCGTGCAGTTCCAGGATGATCAGTGGCGCGAGCACCGCAGGAAGCACTCTGCCGACCGAGCCGCAGGTTTGTTGCAAGAACATCGCCACGACGGCAATCACCATTTTGGTCACGTCGCGCGTTTTCCTTCGGGCAGAACTGTTGCAACCCAAAGGGCTCGCCGCGTCAACGTCAATCGACTGAAGGTGACCAGCCGTTGCTTGCCACGGTAGCTGTTCCACTTTGCGGCAGGTGCAGTAATGTTCGCGCAACAGGGCCGAATTTCCTTGTCCGGGGAGGACAGTGATGAAAGTGACCGGCGCGTGCCATTGCGGGCAGATCACCTACGAGGCGGAGGTCGATCCGGCGACCGTCAGGGTTTGCCATTGCACGGATTGCCAAAAGCTGACCGGCACGGCGTTCCGCACCAACATCGCCAGCCTACCGGGAACCTTCAGGCTGACGAGCGGAACGCCGAAGGTTTACATCAAGACCGCCGAGAGTGGGAACAAGCGGGCACATGCCTTCTGCCCAGAATGTGGCACGCCGATCTACACCACCGCGCCAGAGGCAAACCCGTCAACTTACTGACTGCGTGTCGGTGGGATCGACCAGCGCGCACAATTCGCGCCGCCGATGCGGCAGGCATGGTGCCGATCGGCAGTGCCCCGGTCGATGGATTTGCGTGCGGTCGAGAAGTCGGATCGCCAGTGACGATCGCCTTTGTCGTTTTATGACAGAATGGCGCGAGCGGACGCCATTCCGGCGGCGACCGACATCGGGAGCGACCAGCAGATGCCCATCCGCAACCGCTTGACGCAGATACTCGGCATTGAACATCCGATCCTACTCGCACCTATGGACCTTGTTTCCGGGGGGCGGCTCGCCGCCGCAGTCAGCCATGCGGGTGGTTTGGGTCTGCTTGGTGGCGGTTATGGAGACGGCGGCTGGATCGAAAGGGAATGGACTCGAGCAGGCAATGCACGGATCGGATGTGGGTTCATCACCTGGAGTCTCGCAAAGCATCCTGAACTGCTGCGCCGAGTACTCGTTCATCAACCTGCCGCTGTCATGCTGTCGTTTGGCGATCCTCGCGCATTCGCACCGGCCATTCATAGCGCGGGAGCAAAGCTGATCTGTCAGGTGCAAACCGTGGCTCAGGCTCGGGAAGCGATGGAGGCCGGGGCTGATGTGATTGTCGCGCAAGGCACGGAGGCTGGGGGCCACGGCCAATCAGAACCGTTGATCACCTTGCTGCCGCAAGTCGTGGACGCCTGTCCCGATACACCGATTGTCGCTGCCGGTGGCATTGCAGATGGGCGCGGCCTTGCCGCAGCAATGATGTTCGGGGCCGAGGGAGTGCTCATGGGGACGCGGTTCTATCCGTCACGAGAGGCTGAGGCGCACCCCGAGGCCAAACACCGGATCGTCGCAGCGGGCGGCGGGCAAACTGTCCGCTCAATCGTATTCGATCTATCCCGCCGCAACCGGTGGCCCGACCCGTACACCGGGCGTGTCATGCGCAACCGCCACTCCGAACGTTGGTTGGGGCATGAGGAGGCACTGGAAGCAGCCGCAGAGCAGGTCGAACGAGATTATACAGTAGCACGCGAGCGCGGTGATTTCGACATCGCTGGGGTCATTGCCGGCGAAGCTTGCGCGCTGATCCATGACATCCCGCAAGCTGGTGAGATCGTGACAAGGATCATCGGCGAGGCAGAACGCCTACTTCCAACGCGCCTCGGCGGCATTGGATAATGCCGACGCCAGCGCATTCCTAGCAGCGTGTCATTGCCGGAGAACCGCCGGCATCCAGTTCGCCCGACGCCGAAACAATCTGTTGTCGATCGTCTCGCCCTGAAACTCGTGCATCGTGGGAGCCGACGTGAAGCGTCCACGATCGTCCAAGCAGTTCACATTGACCACTGCACGAACGTCCTCGTTCATCTCCGCGACAGCGGCGATAAAGACTCCGCAGCGACGGCAGATGAGGAAATCACAGGTGCGGGTTCCGAACCGGTAACGCTCTACCAGCGACCAATCATCCGCCCGCACCTCGAATAGTCCCTGGGGGTCGGACAGCATGCGCGGATTATGGCTGCGGCAGAACGAGCAGGTGCATGCCCGTAGTAGATTGTCCTCCGGCGGCTTGGTGAGCCGAAGGCGCACATGAATGTTGCCGCAATGACATCCGATGATCGTGTGGGAAGAGAATCGGACGGTCCACCCTGACGGCTATGCTTACAGCCGTTATGTTGCGGCCCGGGTTATGTGATCTCCTGATGTGATTCCCGTTGCCAACCAGAAGGTTGGCCCGTGGTTGACGCAACATAAGTTGGAGCTTCGGTTGGCGGACCTTACTCAATTTGGGGTTCGCCATGGATCATCTATGTTCTTCTGGCAGCGTCGCAGATCACCGGTTTCAAGACGCGCCATTTGTTGACGAGCTGAACCGCTATCTCAGCCACTGCGCGGCACATGGCGCGAGGCCCGCGGTCCTGAAGGTCAAGCGCAACGAACTCCTGTGGATCGCGCGGCATCTCGGCCCAAACGCCGACGGCGGCGTCGGCATGCCGGAGTTGATGTCGATCGCATTGGAGCGGCAGAACCTTCGCGGGGCGGCCACCGCTGCGCAGCGTGTCATCGATATCGGGCGCCCATGGCTGCGGTTTCTTGGCTGGTGGCATGAGCCAGCCGTCCCGTTCTTGGGCCAGGGTCAACTCGACCGATATGTCGCCTGGATGCGCGACGAGCGCGGCTACACACCATCGACGGTCGAACAATGGGGTCGTACGACCAGGAGGTTCCTGCGGTGGTGCGGAGAGGCTGGTCGCCAACTCGGGGATCTGACGGCGGCCAATATCGACAATTATATCGCCACCCAAGGAATGGGCCGCTGGGCGCGCGTCTCGACTGCCAACATGGTCTCAGCATTGCGCGCGTTCTTGCGCTACGCCGCCAAAGAGGGATGGTGCTCGGAGCGGTTGGCGGAGTCGATTTCTCGACCTCGGCTCTACCAGCAGGAGTCGCTGCCATATGCCCCGGACTGGTCTGCGGTCCAGCAAATGCTGGCCGACGTCGACACGGATAGGCCACGTGATATCCGCGATCGCGCCATCCTCCTGCTGCTTGCGGTCTATGGCATGCGGAGCGGCGAGGTGGCCGCTCTGCGGCTCGACCAGATTGATTGGGCGAGGCGAACCCTCAAGCTCGTTCGGCTGAAGCGGCGACAGCCCCAGATCTATCCGCTGTTGCCTGCCGTCGCTGAGGCACTGGCCCGTTACGTCGACAACGTCCGCCCGCCGACGTCCTGCTCAGAAGTGTTCCTCTGCATGCAGGCGCCTCGTCGGCGTTTGAAGGCGGGAAGCATCTTTGACGTCGCCAATCGACGCTTCATCGCGCTCGGCATCGAAGCCGCTCATCGCGGTGGCCATGCGTTGCGTCATGCCTGCGCGGTCCGTCTTCTCGCCAAAGGCCTGACCCTCAAGGAGATCGGCGATCACCTGGGACACCGCAGCACCTCGGCAACCAGCACCTATGCGAAGGTGAACATGGCCGCCCTTCGTGAGGTCGGCGACTTCGATGTGGGGGACGTCCTATGAGGCTGGTCGACGTCATCGATGCCTATCTGACGCGCCAACGGTCACTAGGTATGCGGTTCGATTCCGCCGGACAGTTGCTCCGTCGCTTCAGCCGAGCAATGGGTGATCGACCGATCCAGGAGGTAACGCCCGAAGCAATCCTCGATTTCCTTAATGGCGACGGGGTGCTAACCGCGACATGGACGCTCAAGCACAAGGTGCTGACTGGCCTATACCGGTTCGCCGTCAGCCGCGGCTACGTTGTCAACTCACCTCTGCCGACAGCTCTGCCGAAGCTGCCGCCACAGCAAACGCCTTACGTCTATTCGACCGACGAACTGCGCCGACTATTGGAAGCGACAGCGATTCTGCGCACGGGCCACAGTCGGCACGTCCCAGCGATGTACCGCACGCTGCTCTTGCTCCTCTACGGAACCGGCATGCGGATTGGCGAGGCGCTGCGCCTGACCGTGCGGGACGTCGATCTCGCCGAAAGGGTTATCACCGTCCGTTGCACAAAATTCTTCAAGACGCGCCTGGTTCCGATCGGACCGAAGCTTGCCTACGAACTGGCCGCTCATCTTGAACGCCGCAGCTTGCTGCCCACACCACTCCGGAAGACGGGACCGCTGTTCGCGTCGCGCGGCATGCGAGGATGGTGCTATCCGCGCGTCATCACGATGTTCCAACACGTGCGACGAGCTGCCGGCATCGAGTGCCCCGTTGGCGAGCCACGCCCGCCGCGCCTCCATGATCTTCGCCACACTGCAGCCGTGCACCGTGTAGTCGCATGGTATCGCGCCGGCCAGGACGTCCAGCGATTGCTGCCGCAACTCGCCACTTATCTTGGCCACCTCAATATCCGATCGACTCAGCGCTACCTCCAAATGACGCCCGATCTCTTGCAGGTGGCCAACCAGCGCTTCGCCCGCTATGCGATGGGGGGCGGTCATGAAGGATGAAACGCTCCTCGGTCCATGGGTTCGCCGGTTCCTCCTCGAGCATCTCATCGCAGAACGCAATCTGTCTCGGAACACTCAAGCCAGCTACCGGGATACCCTGGCGCTCTTGCTGCCGTTCGCCAGCAAGCATGGGGGCGGCGCTATCGATCGAATGACCGTCGAGGATATGACGCCGTCCATAGTCCGCAAGTTCCTCGACCACCTGGAACACGATCGCAATTGCAGCGGTGTCACCCGCAATCAAGGGCTCGCGACCATACGCTCATTGGCGCGGTTCATCGGCATGCGTTCACCGGCGCATGTGGCCTGGTGCTCCGAAATACGCGCGACGCCGTTCAAGAAGACTGCCAAGACCGTGATC
>Ga0209040_10001462_pt1 | contig 18728 bp, 19 predicted proteins | sample BogFormECP12_OM3_FD_188240 | JGI IMG/M metagenome (GOLD analysis project Ga0209040, IMG submission 188240) | Bog forest soil microbial communities from Calvert Island, British Columbia, Canada - ECP12_OM3 (SPAdes) (version 2) | ecosystem: Environmental > Aquatic > Freshwater > Wetlands > Bog ...
GCGAATTTTCCATATCGCCTCTCCGACCCCGAACATCCCCGCGTTCGTCCAACGGAGCTTCCGCGGCGGCTGCGCGCCGCGAAAACTCTTAATTCGTTCGGTGTCGCGCTGCTGTTGATCTATTGGACTGCGCACATGGACTTTCCCTACATCGAGAGCCACGTGAACCTGATCATCGACTACCACATCGTCTATGCCACGTTGACCGCCTGGCTGGTCACGGTGAATGCCGGCCGCGTCTGGGGGCTCGACGGCTGGCTGGCGGATCGCCACATGCTGCATGGCCGCGCCGCGGCGGTGGGCTGACGGCGACGCGGGCGCGGGGTCACGTCTCATAGTGGATCCCGCGCTCCAGCGTACGCAGCGATACGATAGACAGCACGAACAGGAAGGTGACACTGACCACCGTCGCCGCCGATGCGAGGCCGATGTCGTAGTTCTGATGCGCCTGCTGGTAGATGTAGTAGAGCAGCAGGGAGGTTGCATCCGATGGTCCGCCCTGCGTCATGACGATGACGTGGTCCACCTGGGTCAGAACATTCAGCACGGCGATCACCAGGACGAAGGCGAGTGTGGGGCCGAGCAGCGGCAGGGTGACGCGCAGGAAGCGTTGCATGGCATTGGCGCCGTCGATCTTCGCGGCGTCGAGCAACTCCTGCGGAATGCCGGCCAGTCCCGCCAGGAAGAACAGCATGTAATAGCCCGTGTTCTTCCACACCGTGATCGCGATGATCGAGCCGAGTGCCAGTGACGGATCGCCCAGCCAATTGATCTCGGCGGCACCGAACCTGGCCAGATAGTGGTCGAGCAGCCCGGCACCGGGCAGGAAAATGAAGATGAACAGCGATGCCGCCGCGACCAGTGGGATCAGCAGCGGCAGGACGATCAGCGTGCGGAGGCATGCGGTGAGACGGGTGCTCTCGCGCAGGCCGAGGGCGAACAGCAGCGCAAGCGACAGGCTTGGGATGATGGTACCCGCGGCATAGACGAGGTTGTTGAGCGCGGCGGTGGCGAAGTGTGGATCGGCGAACAGGCGCACGTAGTTGCCAAGGCCCCAGTGAGCCGCGCGGCCGAATGTGTGCACGGTGAGCGAGCCGAATGCCACCTGCAGCACCGGCCAATAGGTGAAGGTGAGCAGGAAGATGCCGGACGGCAGCAGCAGCCAGTACGGCGCCGACGCCGAACGCCGCCGCACATGCGGGCGGATGGCGGCAGAGGGGTTCGTGACAACGCCGAGTGTCGCGGTGCTCATTGGGTCCACTGATCGGTCCGTTGGCGCTGATACGCGGACAATCATGAAACTCGCGTGGCAGGACAGAAACAGTTGTGTGACAGAGGAGGGCGTGAAGGAAGTTCAAAACCCATCGCCGCGGTATGCGATGCGCCAGATTGTACCGTTGCCGTCCTCGCTGACCAGCAGCGACCCGTCGCGCGCCATCGCGATACCCACGGGCCGCGCCCACACCGCCTGGTCCGAGGCGACAAAGCCGGTGAGGAAGTCTTCGTACTCCCCGGTCGGTCTGCCGTCGGCAAAGCGCAGCCGGATCACCTTGTAGCCGGTACGCCGCGCGCGGTTCCACGAACCGTGCAACGTCACGAACGCATCGCCGCGATATTCCGGTGGGAACTGCGTGCCATCATAGAACGCGATGCCGAGTGGCGCCGAATGCGGCTGGATCAGCACATCGGGCAGCGTGACATGTCCGCCGAGGTCGCGGCGCTGTCCCTTCAGCCTTGGGTCCTCATGATCGCCGATGTAGTACCAAGGCCAGCCATAGAACGCGCCCTCCCGGACCGAGGTCGCGTAGTCCGGCGGCAGATCGTCGCCCAGACCATCGCGCTCGTTCACCACGCACCACAGCGCGTTCGTCACCGGCGCGATCGCCTCGGCCGAGCAGTTGCGCAGGCCGGAGGCAAAGATGCGCCGGTTGCCGCCATCGGCATCGAATGCCAGCACGTCGGCACGCTCCTCCTCGCCGGTGGTTCCGATATTGCTGGCGGACCCGACGGAGACGAACATCGTGCGTCCGTCGCGCGAGAACACCAGATCGCGCGTCCAGTGCACGCCGCGCGGCAGGTTTGCCACCACCACTTCGGCCGCCCCGCGCGCTCGCAGGTCGCCCGACCGATACGGCAGCCGCACCACCTGTCCTGACAGCGCGACGTAGACGTAACGCGGGTCCGGGCCGGGCGGCCAGAAGCCGATGCCGAACGGCTGCGAAAGACCGTCGGCGAAGATGCTGGATTGTGCGGGACGAGCCGCGCCATCGGGGGCGCGAAACACACGGATGCGCGCGGCACCGCTTTCGGCGAGGAACACGTCGCCATTCGGTGCGACACGCAGCGTGCGCGGCCGCTCCAGGCCGGACGCGAATTCGTCCACCACAAAGCCCCGCGGCACATGAAGTATCGCGCCGACCGGGCGTGCAACGACCGAGGGCGCGTGCGCGGCCGAGCTCGTGGCGTATGGTGGCGGCATCGCGTCAGGCGCGAAGTGCCGCACCACGCCAGGGGCATCGTCGTGCCAATCGCCATACGGTGCACCCGCCGTTGCGGCGGCCAACAGCAGCAGCGGCAGAGCCGCGACGCCACGCATCAGCGCGTGGCGTCCTCGATGGCGTTCCGATGCGCCGCCAGCAGGCCCGACACGCGCGCCGGGTCGGTGCGCTCCCAGCCGCATTCGGTGGCGACGCCGAAGCGCGGCACCACTTTGCGCGCGGCGGCGATGCGCGCGCGGTCGCCTGCCGAATCGGCATGATGGATCAGGCCGAGATACAGCGCGGTTTCCACCGGCAGCGACAGATCGGCAAGCGGCGCGAAATACCCATCGTCGGTGCGGTCCTTCGGCACCGGCAGATGCAGAAAATCCATCCGCCGGCGCAGGCGGGCCCGCAGGTCGCGCGTCATCTCCACCATGATCGCCGTATCCTTCGGCATGATCAGGTGCTCGTCGCGCGGCGAGCCGTAGCAAAGGTGGTAGCCGCACTCGACATCGTCGGGCACCGCGTCGCCGAGCCGTGCCAGCTCGGCGGCGATGTCCGCCTTGTAGCTCGGCAGGCTGTGCGGGTAATAGTGCTCGAATACAAGGACCTCCTGGCAGACATCCCACTGGATCGACAGGTCGCGATGCGGGATCGCATCGGCGATGTCGCGCAGTGCAACCAGCAGCGCACGCTCATAGACCGGCAGATAGGCCGCGAGTGATGCCGGGCTGACATACGCGCAGCCGGAGGCCATCGGCGTCGGCAGGCAAACCTGGAAGCGCATGCCGGCGGGAAGCTCGCCGGCACCGCGCAGGCGGCGAAAGATGGCATAAGAGTCGCGCGCCGCCGTGGCATAGCCGGTGTCGAACGTCACCGTTGCTGGATCGACACCAGGCCTGAAGCGCAGCCAGTCGGTGGTGCGGAGCAACGCACCGTCCCATTGGCGGACTTCGAATGGCGGCGTGTCGGTATCGGGTTCCATTGCCGGGTGACGCAGCAGCATCTCGCGCTGCCACCAGATCCAGCGAATGCGATTGCCGGTCTCGCCATCGGGTATGCGGGCGAGATAAGGGCCAAGTTCGCTTGCAACGGTGCGCAACACGGTCTCGGCATCGGGCAGCGGCACGCTGCCGATCAGAAGGGCCCCGGTCACGGCATTCATGGCATTGACCTCCGTTTCACAGCCCGACTGCGCGCGCCGCCGCGGCGTAGCCGATGCGTCGCTGCGGCGGCAGCGGATGACGGCCGGCGACGCGTTCCAGCAGCAGCCGCGCATCGTCATGCAACCCTGCCTGCATCGCGGAGTCGAGATAGAGCTGTTCCAGCACGTCCTGCTGCGCGTGACTGCCGCCCAGGCGATACATGCCACCGAGTACTGGATGCATCGCCTCGACCGCCCGCACGAACTCGCCGCGCCCGTGTGCCAGCACCGCTTCACAGATCGGCAGCGCATAGCGTGCCACCAGCGTTGCGGTGAGGCCCGGGTTCTGGGTGAAGGCACGCATCGCCTCCAGCATGCGATGTGCCGCCTCGTGCCGGCCGGTCGCGACCAGCGCCATCATCCAGTGCGGCAAGGTGAACGCCGACAGGCAGTCGCCGATCCGTGCCTCGGCGCGGTCCGCCAGTTCCTCCCAGCGATTGCCGACATCGACGCCGTGTCGTTGCAGCCGAAACAACATCGAGGCGGCGTTCTGCACGTCGATATAAAGGTCAGGCAGCGCCTCGGTCAGCCGCGAATTCAGATTGCGGAATTCGCCGTCGTACAGCGCGAGCACCCGATCCATTTCGCCGCGCTCCAGACGGAACATCGCGGCGTGCCACCAGAGATGGTGGCGCAGATTGTTCGCCTCGTCCCAGTTGCCGCGCAGGCTGTCGATCCAGGCGATGCCCTCGCCGCGCCTGCCCTGCATTTCCAGTACATGCGCGACGCCGTGTGCGGCCCATAGATCGCCGGGATCGCGGTCGATCGCCGCGCGGCCCGCGGCTTCTGCTTCGGTGTAATGGCCGCATTCCTCGTGCGCAAAGCAGCGACAGCCGAGGATGGCGCCATAGCCCGGCAGCTCTTCGCCCCAATGCCGTTCGACGCGGTGTACCGATGCCAGCATGACCTCCGGCCGGCCGAGCCAGAAGTTGATGAAATGCGCCAGGCGGAAGGCCAGGATGTCGCGCGGGTGCTCGGCCAGGATCTGCTCCCAGATATCCGCCGCTCGGTCCGGCTCACCATCGATCCAACGCCGCAGTGCAGCGACATGGGCGCGCTCGCGCGGCGTCGCCTGTGCGGTGAGGCGCGCCGCATCGGCCGCCGCGACTGCGGCGATCGGTACCGCTGCCTGCTTGTAAGCCAGCATGGTGAGATAGCCCTTCAGGCAATGCGCCAGTCCGAACTCGGGATCGGCTTCCAACAGCGCCGTCATGCGCTGCGGCATATCGGCGCGATAACTCAAATAGCCGGCCAGCGCATGGTCGAATGCCTGCACTGCCGCCCCCGATGCTACCGTCACCTCCAGCCCGTGAGCGTCCCGATGCATCGCTGCCTCTCGCCTGCTGATCGAGTTTCAGCATGCCACCAATCGCCGCGCCTGGACACGCGCCGCGGCACCGGCGGAGGCTGCGCCCACGATGGTTGAGACCTTGCTGGTCGCCGTGTTCGGCGTATTTGCCGCCGCGCTGCTGCGTGGCTTCACCGGCTTCGGATTTGGTCTCGCCGCGGTGCCGCTGCTCAGCCTGGCGCTGCCGCCGGCAAAAGTGGTGCCGTTCGTCGTGGTGCTGCAGGTGATTGTCGGTGTAATTGGGCTTCGGAGCGCCTGGCGGCTGTGCGACTGGCGCGCGGTACGTGGACTGAGTCCAGGAATGGTGCTGGGCATCCCGATCGGCGTCGTGGCGCTGACCGCGTTCGGCGCCAATTCGGTGCGGCTAGCGATCGGCGGCGTAATCCTTGCTTCCGTGTTGCTGCTGTGGCGCGGGCTTCGGCTGGCGCCAGGTCCATCGCGCGTGCTGACCGCTTCGGTCGGGCTTGCAGCCGGTCTGATGAGTGGGCTTGCCTCGATGGGCGGCCCGCCGATCGTGGTCTATCTGATGGCCTTGTCGCCCCGTGCGGCGGTCGTGCGCGCCACATCCATCGTGTACTTCATGCTCGCGGCGGTGCTGTCGCTACTGCTGATGACGGGGAAAGGACTGATCGACCGCGAAATGCTGCTATGGTCGCTCGCATCGGCGCCGGTGCTGATCGCGGGCACCTATGTGGGCGCCTGGGGTTTCAGCCGTTCGGCGCCGCATCACCACCGCATCACCGCTCTGGTGACGTTGTCCGTGCTGGCCGTGCTGCTGATCGTGCGTGGACTGAATGCGTGGTAGCCGCCCCTGTCATTGCGAGGAGCGAAGCGACGAATCAATTTCGTGCCAGAAAAGCGCCAGCAAGTGTGGCCGCTCGCTACCAGCGTAATTACCACAAGATTGCTTCGTCGCTTCGCTCCTCGCAATGACAGTTTACTCCTCCTCCACACCACTCCTGGTCTGCTTGATGCGTGCACGATGCGCCTTGGTTTGCAGACGCCGACGCCTGGAGGCGGGAGTCGGGCGTGTGGCAATGCGCGGCACCGGCGGTTCCGCCGCGCGTTGGATCAGCCGGATCAGCGAATCCAGCGCCGCCTGCCGGTTGCGCTCCTGGGTACGAAAGCGCTGCGCGGTGATCAGCACCTCACCCTGCTGGGTGACGCGCCGGCCGGCGAGCGCACGCAGGCGGGACTGCACATCCTGCGAAAGACCCGATATCGCCGGATCGAACCGCAACTGCACAGCGGTCGCGACCTTGTTGACATTCTGCCCGCCAGGTCCGGACGCACGCACAAAACTCTCAACGATCGCCGCTGCGTCGATAGCGATGGCTGGCGTGATCCGGATCATCCCATCGCGGACAAACCGGTGCCGACGTCAGCCGCGCTTGCGGCGAACGGCGGCGCGTTTCGCCGGCCTTCCGGCCTTCCGTCCGAGCCCGATCTTCTTGGCCAGCGCAGACCGCGTCTTGGCGTAGTCCGGCGCCACCATCGGATAGTCGCGCGGCAGGCCCCACTTCTCGCGATACTGCTGCGGCGTCAGCTTGTGGTCGGTCATCAGGTGCCGCTTCAGCATCGAGAAGCTCTTGCCGTCTTCCAGGCAGATGATGCGGTCCTGGCGGATCGACTGCCTCACCGGCACGGCCGGCGCCGCCTTCTCTGCCTGCACCGGCTGCTGTCCGATATTCAACAGCGCCCGGTACACGTCCTGGATCAATCCTGGCAGTGCATCCGGCGCGACGGAATTATGCCGAACATGCGCCGACACGATCTGGGCGGTCAGCCCGAGGATCTGCTCGGTCGATTCGCTCATTGTTTGCCCTTTCAACCCGCGGCACCCTAACGTTATTTCAGCAAGTTCCGCTAGTGCCTTGTCAGGCCATAGAATTTCAGTGCGGTGCCACCGAGGATTGCATCGCGCTCACATTTGGATAATGCAGCGAGCAAAGTCATCGTTGCCTCGCGCCAGCGTGCGTAGCCGCCAGCCAGATTGACCACCGGCCAGTCGCTGCCCCACATCACCCGGTCAGATCCGAAGCACGCAATGATGTGTTCCACATAACGGCGCAGGTTATCGACAAGCCAATCGCGCGCAGCCTCTGTTACAAGGCCGGACAGCTTGCACAGCGCCGGTGTCTCGGCCGCGACGCGGGCGAGGTCGGCAGCCCAGGGCTGCCAGCCGGCGGTCGCGATGGCGGGCTTGGCGCCGTGGTCGATCACCAGGCGCAGCGTCGGATGACGGGTGCACAGTTGCAGCAGCACCGGCAGATGACGCGGCTGTACCAACGCATCGAAGCGCAGTCCGACGGCGATCAGCGCCGCAATCGCCGGCTGAGCTTCCGCATGCAGAATCCAGTCGGTGTCGGCGATGTCCTGCAGCATCGGCCGCAGGCCCTTCAGCAGCGGCTCGCCGGCCAGCGCCGCAATGCGTGCCGGCGCCTCGCGATGGGCGAAATCGGTCCAACCGACGACGCCGCGCACCAGCCCGGCCGAATTTTGCGCCACATCAAGCATGAACGCAGTCTCTGCCTCGGTGGCTGCCGCCTGCACCAGTACGGTTGCGGTGATGTCGCCGAGCAGCGGACGCAGGTCGTCCAGCAGATAGTCGCGATGGATCGGCAACTCCGGTGTCAGCCAGCCGTAGTCACCTCGCGCGACGCGCCAGACGTGGTGGTGGGCATCGATGCGGATCATGCCGGTGCATCGGGTGGCACGACCCCCTTGGTCAACAGGATGTTGCCATAGAACCGGCGCTCTCCCGTCTGTACCACAGCGAACGCTTCGGCTGTGGCGCGATAGTAGTCGTGCCGTTCCAGCCGCGCTGGCGCGGCGAGGTCGTTGCGGACTAGGATGGCAGTGAATTCGCGCACCACCTCGGGGATCATCGCCGCGTCGCCGACCACCTGCATCACCGACACCGGATGCGGCTCGAAATCGTCCACCGGCAATACCGACAGTATCGCTTCCAGTACAGCCGGCGCGGCGGTGCCGGGCAGCCGGATCAATTGTTTCGCATGACTGAGCGCGGGGAAATTAGCATCCACCACGGCGATGCGATCGCCGTGACCCATGGCGGCGAGCACGTGCAACAGATCGGGTGACAGCAGCGGATGGATGCCTCGCAGCATGGCGGCCTCCGGCTCGGTGCGGTAGCAACCCTAGACAGGCGCGGGGATGGCCGCAATCACAGTTCGGTGGCAGGCTGGCCACCAGTGTTCCACAGGAGACCAAGGATGCCGGACGCCATTACCGGATTATGGGCGGCCGCGACGACGCCGACCGACACCGCCGGCACGATCGATCACGCCGCACTGGCGCACCACGCGCAGCGTTTGCTGAATGGCGGCTGTGATGGGCTGGTGCTGTTCGGCAGTTGCGGCGAAGGTCCGTCATTCTCGATCGCCGAACGCCTTGCCGCCGCCGAGGCCGTGTTGCGCGCGGGGGTCGCGCCGGCGAACCTGGCACTCGGCACCGGCTGTCCCGCGATCGCCGACACGGTGGCGCTGACCAAGGGTATTCTGGGTCTCGGTATCACGCGCACGCTGGTGTTGCCGCCGTATTACTTCGCCGGCGTGTCGCCCGAGGGCATCGAGGATGCGTTCGCCGCCGTGTTCGACGGTGTCGCCGATTCCCGCCTCAGCGCCTGCCTGTATCACATTCCGCAGGTATGCGGTGTGCCAGTGCCGGCCGCGGTACTCGGACGATTGCGCGCGCGGTATGGCGCGACCGTATCCGGGGTGAAAGACAGCAGCGGCGATTTTGCGTCGTTTCTGGCGTTCCGCGCCGCGGCACCGGATGTCGCATCGCTGGTGGGTGCCGAGGTGCTGATCACGCGTGCGCTTGCGGTCGGCGGACAGGGAACGATCTGCGGCATGGCCAATTTAGTACCGGCGCTGCTGCGCCGTCTGTTGCACGATGCGAGTGCCCAGGCCGCGATCGAGCAGGCGTGCGCGCCGATCGACGGCATTCCGCTGCTGAAGGCGGCGCTGGCGGCGATGACCGGCGAGCCGATCTGGCGCAACATGCGCCCGCCGCTGCGTGCCGCCGATGCGGCTGCCGGCGCACGTGTCGCCGCGCTGCTGGAAACGCTGGAGCGCCGGGCATGAGTGACGGCGCCGAATACATCCAACGCGCGCGCGACCTGGCGCCGATGCTGGAGGAGGCCGGCGACGAGATCGAGCGCCGCCGCGAACTGCCGGAGCACGTGGTGGCGGCGCTGATCGATGGCGGCTTCTTCCGCATGCTGCAGCCGCACTTTCTCGGCGGTGCGGAACTGCAGCCGGTGCTGTTCACCCAGGTGACCGAGGCGCTGGCGCAGACCAACGCCTCCGTCGCATGGTGCGTCGGGCAGAACAACGGCTGCTCGATGACCGCGGCGTATCTCGATCGCGAGGTCGCCTGCGAGATGTTCGGCCCGCCGACCGGGATCCTGGCGTGGGGACCGCCGGGCGCGCCGTACGAAGCGCAGCCGGTGGAGGGCGGCTATCGCATCAGCGGCAAGTGGCGTTTCGCCAGCGGCTGCGCGCATGCGAGGTGGCTCGGGGCGCACATGCCCATCGCGGGTACCGGCAAGGTGCGCACCATGCTGTTCCCGAAGTCCAGCGTGCAGGTTAACGACATCTGGCACACGATCGGCCTGCGCGGCACTGCCAGCAATGAGTACGTGATCAAGGACCTGTTCGTGCCGCAGCGTTTTTCCTCGTCGCGCGACAATCCGGCGGAGCGTCGAGAGGACGGGAAGCTGTACCGTTTCACCAGCAACCAGTTGTATTCGTGCGGATTCGCCGGCGTCGGGCTAGGGATCGCGCGTGGCACGATCAACGACTTCTTGAACCTGCCGGCCGACAAGGTGTCGCGTGGCGCGTCGAAGCCGATGCGCGAGAACAACGTGGTGCAGTCGCAGCTTGCACAGTGCGAGGCGCGATGGCGGTCCGCGCGCGCCTTTCTGCACACGACATGGGAGACGGCGTGGGGGCACGTCGAAGCGACCGGTCAGCAGACCGCTGAGGACCGGGCGATGATCCGCCTGGCCTCCACCTGGGCGATCCAGCAGTCGCGCGAGATCGTCAACACGCTGTATCATGCCACCGGGTCGATGGCCGTGTTCGAGGAGCAGCCGTTCGAGCAGCGTCTGCGCGACATCCACACGGTGGCGCAGCAGTCGCAGGGGCGGCAGTTGCATTACGAGTCGGTCGGCCAGATCCTGTTCGGCATGGAGCCGGAAAACCTGTTCTGAGGAGGAACCGAGATGCCTGCGATGTCGCTCAACCACTACACCATCAACGTGCGCGATCTTGAGGCGACGAAGAACTTCTATATCGATGTGGTAGGCTTGTCAGTGGGCTACCGCCCGCCGCTCGCGTTCCCAGGCTACTGGCTGTATTGCGGCGGGGTGCCGACGGTGCACCTGGTCGGCCACCGGCCAGAAAATGAGGCGCTCAACGACGCCGCGAGCGATCCGGCGAAGACCGGGCGGTTGGATCACATCGCCTTCGCCTGCGAGGGGTTGAAGGACATGAAGTCCAACCTGGAGCAGCACGGCATCAAGTACGATGAACGGGTGCTGCCGCGGCTGAACATGACGCAGCTGTTCTACTACGATCCGGACGGGATCGCGGTGGAGTGCAACTTCCCTGCGGTCGAAACGCCGGCGCGCTGATTGGGACCGCCCGCTCGCACCCGGGCGAGCGGGCCTTGGCACGGAATGGGACGCAGATGAGCCCGCTTCGCACGGCCGTCCTGATGAAGACCGACATCGCCGGTTCCACGCTGAAGTTCCACGCGTTACCGGCGGAGGAGCACCAGACGCTGCTGCGCGAGCATCGTGCGTTCGTGGCGCGCTGCGCGGCCGAGCAGAACGGCCAGATCTTCGGGGACGCCGGCGACGGTTTCTGGCTCGAGTTCCCGAGTGTCACCGCGGCGGCCCGCTCGGCGATCGCCATGCAGGAGGCCTTGCGCCAGGGGCAGCCCATCCGTGGCGACGACCGCCTGGCAGTGCGCGTCGTCATAGGCCTGGGTGACGTGGGCGACCTCGACGGTGAAATGGTCGGCGAATTGCTGGCGCTGATCGTGCGCATCGAGACGATCACGCCGGCCGACGAGATCTACCTAACGGCGGCGGCGCGCCTGGCTCTTGTCCCGGCCGAAGTCCAGTCATCGCGCGTCGACACATTTTCGCTCAAGGGGTTCACCGAAGCGGTCGAGGTGTACCGGGTTGAACGGCGGAACCGCTCATGTGTAGTGCCGGATGCCTGTATTCTGCTGTCTGACTTGCGCGGCTTCGGCCTGCTGACCGACGCCGAGCCGATCGCCGTGATCGAACGGTTGCTCTCCATGCTCGAAGAAATCGTCGCAAGCGTGGCGCACGAATTCGCCGGAGTTGTTCGCTACAGCCTCGGCGACACCTACTGCGTGACCTTCAATACCGCCAACGAGGCTATAGCGGCGGCCGAGCGACTGAGCGAGGATTGGCATGCGGCAAATAGCCAAGGCGGCTTCAACTGTGCCATCAACCTCGCCGTGCATCGGGGCAACGTCTGTGCCTTTCGTTCATTTCTCTATGGCAAGGGGATAACCGTCGCCGCTAGCGTCCAGCGATACTCGGTCGCATCACTGGCAAGCAACGAGGGCGGCATCTTTGTCACTGGCGCCATTCTTAAGGACCTCGCCGGCACTCCTTGGCAGGACCGGCTTGTGCCGGTCACTTCCGACCTGCCGGATGCGGATGTCTACCGCCTGCTCGTCGCCGAGCCTGTCAATCCGCCGCCAGCCTATCAACCTGTCGCTCCTTGATCGACACGCGCCAGTGGATGCGCTCCTCGTGCGGCGGATAGTCGCCGGCCCCGCGGTGATACGAGCAGCGATTGTCCCAGATCACGATATCGCCGACGCGCCATTTATGGCGATATTCGCCGTCCGGCTGGATCATGTAGCCGGTCAGTTCGTCGATCAGGTCATCGCTCTCTTGCGCTGAAACGCCTTCGATCGACTCGATCTTGCCCGGATCGAAATACAGCGCCTTCCGTCCGGTTTCCGGATGCGTGCGGACGATCGGATGGAACACCGGCTTCCAGTCACGATCCTCCTCATTCAGCAGTTCGCGATGCTTCTTGCGCCCGCCATAGGTGAATGCACCCACGTGACCTTCCAACCGCTGCTTCAGCCGCTCGGGCAGTGCGGCATACGCCGCGTAGCCGTTGGCGAACAGCGTGTCGCCGCCGGTGCTCGGGATCGCCAGCGCATAGAGTTGCGTCGCCTTGAACGGGTTGGCGTCATACGCGCCGTCGGTGTGCCAGCCCTCCGCGCCGCGACGATAGATCGCCTGGTTCAGCCTGCCATCGGCGTCGAACTTGTCCACCCCGAGCAGCGTGATCTCCGGCACCTCCGGATGCCGCGTTCTCTTCGACGGATGTGGCACCACCAGTCCGGAACGGCGGCTGTAGCGCAGGAACTCCTCGATCGTCAGCTCCTGATCGCGCACCACCATGACGTTGTGGTCGAGCCACGCCTGATAGATCGGTGCAAATGCCGCGTCATCCAGCGTCCTGACATCGACCCCGGTGATCTCGACGCCGATCTGTGGCCCCATGCGACGGATCTGCACCATAGTCCGTTCCTCCTGCTGCCCCTGACGCTAGTGATGCGCCGCGTGAGGGTCAAATTGGCAGCGCGGCTCCGGCGGCCCTATACTTGCCGTTCACGCCAATGCCGGGAGCGACCCATGCATCTGTTTCAGCAGCACGCAGTCAAGGACGTCGCTGCCGCCGCGGCGAAGGTTCCGGTGATCGACTACGGCCCGTATTTCGCGGGCGAGCCTGGCGCGCTGGAACGCCTGGCCGAGCAGGTGCGATATGCCTGCGAGAACATCGGCTTCCTGTATGTGCTGAACCACGGCGTGCCGCAGCAGATCATCGATCGCGGCTTCGCGGCGTCGCGGCGATTCCACGCGCTGCCACTCGAGCAGAAGCTGAAACTGCGGCTCAACAAGAACAACATCGGCTACATGCCGATGAACGCCTCGGTGCAGGCTGCATCGCAGGTGCATGAGGCGACCATGCCGAACCAGAACGAGAGCTTCTTCATCAGCCACGACCGCGGTCCGGATCATCCGGACGTGCTGGCGGGGACGCCGCTGCGCGGGCAGAACCAGTGGCCCGAGGGCATGCTCGACCTGTGTGCCGACATGACGGCGTATTTCCGCGCGCTCGGCGCGATGTGCGACCGCATGCTGCCGGCCTTCGCCGTGGCGCTCGACATGCCGGAGGACTTCTTCGCGCCGTACTTTGCCAACGAGGGGCATGCCAATCTGCGCTTCCTGCACTACCCGCCGCAGCAGGACATAAGCGACAACACGTTCGGCACCGCGCCGCACACCGACAACAGCTTCATGACCGCGCTGGCGCGCACCGACGTACCCGGCCTGGCGATCCGGCTGCCGAGTGGCGAGTGGTTCCCGCCGCCGGTGATCCGCGGCACGTTCCTGGTCAATCTCGGCAACATCATGCGGCGCTGGTCGAACGACCGGTTCCTGTCCACGCCGCACGGCGTGATCAACGAGTCGGGCGCCGACCGCTATTCGATCGCGTATTTCCACAGCCCGAATGTCGATTCAGTGATCGAATGTCTGCCAAGCTGCGTGTCCGCCGATAATCCGCCGCGCTATCCGCGGGCGGTGTACCGTGACCTGGTGCTGGAGTTCTATCGCGCCAACTACTTCCACCAGCAGGGCCACAAGTCCGACGCTGCCGCACTTGCCGCGGCCGAATGATTTCTCAAAGGAACTAACGCACGATGAAAGCCTACGAAGCGATTGCGCAGTCCCTCATTGCCGAGGGCGTCACGGACTTCTTTGGCCTGATGGGCGACGGTAACATGTGGCTGTGGGGCGCGCTGTGCCGCAACCCATCCGTCAAGCCGTACAGTGCACGTCATGAATCCATGGCAGTGTCGATGGCCGACGGCTACACCCGCACCACCGGCAAGATCGGGGTGGCGATGGTCACCTGCGGACCGGGCCTGACGCAATGCGGCACCTCGCTCATCGCGGCCTATCGCGGCAAGACGCCGCTGGTGCTGATCGCAGGCGAGATCGAGGCCGGCGCGAAGAACAGTACGCAGACAATGGACCAGCGCCGCTTCGCGGAAGCGAGCAGCGCGCGGTTCTTTACCATCAGCAGCCTCGACAACATGGCCGAGGAAATCGCCGAGGCGTTCTATGCCGCACGTACCGGCCGCGGACCGGTGGTGCTGAACCTGCCGATGGACCTGCAGGAAGAAGACTTCGACTGGGACTACGAGTATCGGCCGTCCACGCAGTTCCTGCCCCCGCGCGTGGAAACGCCGAGCCCGGACCTGCTGGCGCCAGTGATCGAAAAACTGATCGCCGCCGAGCGCCCGGTCATCATTGCCGGTCGTGGCGCCAGAGCGGCGAACGCCAAGGACGAGATCGTCAAGCTGGCCGACCGCGTCGGTGCTCTGCTCGCGACGTCGTTGCAAGGCAAGGGCTATTTCGCCGGCCACCCGTGGGACATCGGCATTGCCGGCGCCTTCGCATCGGCGCCGTCCGAACAGCTTCTGGCCGATGCCGACTTCGTGCTGGGTGTGGGCGCGGAGCTTGGCTACTACACCACGGAAGGCGGCCTGCTGTTCCCGTCGGCCGAAGTGGCGCGCATCGACATCAAGCCGATGCCTGAGGCAATCGGGGTCATACCCGGCCTTTATGTGCAGGGCGATGGCCGCAAGGTGGTGGCCGCGATCAACGACGCGTTGGAAGCGCGTCAGGTTCGCAAGCAGGGCCTGCGCACCGCCGCAACGCGCGCGGTGCTCGATGCGCCACCGCATGGGTTCGAGGCACCGACGGATGGTCTCGATCCCCGCGCGCTCGCCTGGAACCTAGGCGCGGCGTTACCCAAGGGGGCGCTGTTCACCTGCGGCGCCGGCCACTTCTTTTCCTGGATCTGCATGTACACGCCACTGCCGGAAGGGGTGGAGATCCAGTACTCGTACGGCTTCGGCGCGGTGGGCCAGGGGATTGGCGTCGCAATCGGCACCGGTGCCGGCAATCCCGGGCGTCAACACGTGGCGGTTGAGGGCGATGGCAGTCTGCTGTTCAATATCCAGGAACTGGAGACGATCGTCCGTCACAAGATGCAGATGGTGCTGGTGGTGTGGAACGACGCCGGTTACGGCGCCGAGGTGCACAAGCTGGTGGCGAAGGGATTCGATGAGAAGCTGGCGCAGTGGGAGTCGCCTAATTTCGTCGCTCTGGCCAAGGCGTTCGGCGGCGACGGTGTGCTGCTGAAGGATCCATCGGAACTCGGTGGTGCGATTGCCGAAGGTCTGCGCAAGGGCGGTCTCTACCTGATCGATGCGCGCGTCTCGCCGACCACGCCAACCGAGCCGTACGCCAAGATGCATTTCGGTCGCGAGAGTCACGCCCCATTGCTGCGGCCAGTGCACTGAACGATGCACTTCGAGGGCGAATTCAGCGTTCCCGGTCGGCCCGCCGATGTGATCCAGCGCTTCGCCGATGTGGAGCGCATGGCGCGCTGCATGCCAGGTGCAGCAATCGAAGGCCGAGACGAGGAGGGCAACTACCTCGGCGGCATGCTCGTTGCGTTCGGGCCGAAGAAGATCAGGTTCCGCGGTCGCGTCGCGGTGGAAACCGACCTGGCGGCGTTGACAGGTTCGCTGCGCGGACGTGGGGCGGCAGACATGCGTGCCGCCCGCATCGGCGTGCACATCGCCTACGCACTGCGCGCTGATCCGGCGAAGCCTGACACGACGCTGGTCAAGCTGACGTCGGACGCGGAGCTGGGCGGCGTGCTGGCGGACTTCGCCCGCACCGGCGGCATTCCGTTCGCCAATGCGTTGATGCAGGATTTCTCCAGGCGTGCGGCTGAGGAATTCGCAACCCAGACGCCGCAGCGGGCAGTGACGCCGGAACCTGCAGCGCTCGCCGCGCATGGTCTGTTATGGCAGGTCGTCAAGGCGAAGCTGGCACAATTCGCGCGCTGGCTAGGTTTTGCGAGCGCCTGACGTTCCCCTGACAATGAAGGAGGAACTACAAGCCCATGGACGCAGACTATGTCGTGGTCGGCGCCGGTTCCGCCGGCTGCGTCATCGCCAGCCGCTTGAGCGAAACCGGTGCAAGCGTGACGCTGCTGGAAGCGGGGCCACGTGACTGGCACCCGATGATCCACATTCCTGCCGGCGTGCTGAAGTTGCTGCATCATCCGGTGGTGAACTGGAACTATAGTGCCAATGGGGGTCCCGGCACTGCCGATCGCGCCATCCACTGGCCCCGTGGCAAGGTGCTCGGCGGATCAAGCTCGATCAACGGCATGCTGTATGTGCGCGGCAATCCCGCCGACTACGACGGCTGGGCGCAGATGGGCTGCCGAGGCTGGAGTTTTGACAGTGTGCTGCCGTTCTTCCGCAAGTCGGAACACTACCTGCAGGGTGGCGACGCGGACTACCGTGGCAAGGGCGGCCCGCTGCGCGTCGAGGACTACCGCACCATCCTGCCGCTGACGCACCGCTTCATCGAAGCCGCCCAGCAGGTGGGGTTTGCGCTCAGCCCCGACCTGAACGGCAGGATGCAGGAGGGCGTGGGCTATTCGCAGATGACACGCAAGGGCCGTTTCCGAGGCTCGACGGCGCAGACCTTTCTGGCGGAAGCCAGAAAGCGCGAGAACCTGCGGGTTGAGACCGAAGCGATGGCGACGCGCCTGTTGCTGGACGGCAAGCGTTGCATCGGCGTTGCCTTCCGCCAGCTAGGCATGGATCGTGAGGCGCGTGCGGCGCGCGAGGTGATCCTGTGCGGCGGCTCGGTCAATTCGCCGCACCTGTTGCAGATTTCCGGCATCGGGCCGGCCGAGCATCTGCAAGCGATCGGCGTAACGGTGGTGCACGATCTGCCGGGGGTCGGCGCCAATCTGCAGGACCACTACGTCGCGCGCATCTCGCATCGCGCGAAGCAGGCGGTCTCGATCAACCAGCTTGCGCACGGCATCCGGCTGGCCGGGGAAGCGGTGCGGTTTGTCGCGACCGGCCGCGGCGCGCTGACATTCGGCGTCACCAGTGCGCAGGTGTTCTGCCGCTCGCGTCCGGAACTGGCCAGCCCTGATCTACAGCTTCTGTTCACGCCGGCGAGCTACGACGCAACACGCTTCGGCGAGCTGGAGCGCGCGCCCGGCATGACGGTTGCGGTGTGCCCGGTGCGCCCCGACAGCCGCGGCACGATCATGGCGCGCTCCGCCGATCCGTTTGCCGCTCCGGTGATCACGCCGAACTACCTGTCGGATCCGAACGACCAGCGCGTGCTGAACGCCGGCATGCGGATCACACGGAACATCTTTGCCGCGCCCGCGATCGCACAGCACAGTGTCGAGGAGATCCTGCCTGGGCCATCGGTGACCTCGGACGAGGGGATGGCGGACTACTCACGCCGCTTCGGCACGACGATCTTTCATCCGGTCGGCACTTGCCGGATGGGGGAAGGTCCCGGCGCCGTGGTCGATTCGCGGCTGCGCGTGCATGGCATCGGCGGATTGCGGGTGATCGACGCATCGGTGATGCCGACGCTGACCACCGGCAACACCAACGCGCCGACCATCATGATCGCCGAGAAGGGCGCGGCGATGATCCGCGAGGATGCAGCCTGACCTGGATGGAGTTACGACCGGGATGATGGGTTTCGCTGCGCTCAATCCATCCTACACCGCCACACCGCCGCGTCGCGCCAACTGTAGGATGGGTTGAGCGCAGCGAAACCCATCACCGTCGAGACCGCTCGCATGCGTTCTAGACCGCCGGCCAGCCGCGCTGCTGATAGGCGCCGTCCCAGAACAGCCACTCGTACTGCGTGCAGCGGACGAACGCCGTCATCATGCGGGTCCGAATTGCCGCCGTGGTCGCTTCCGCCGCGCGATCTGTGATGCCGATCACGCTGCGCACCGCTTCACCGAACCCCTCGTCCGAATAGGTATCGATCCAGGCACGATACGGATTGTCGGCCGCCGCGTTCTGTGCGACCCGGGTGCCGACGTCCCAATAGATCCAGAAGCAGGGCAACAGTGCCGCGACCAGCACCTCCCATGGCTCATGATATGCCGTGGCCAGCAGGAAACTGGTATAGCCCAGGCAGTCCGGCGACGGTTCGGCAGTGGCGAGCAGCGCGGGATCGACGCCGAACTCTGTCAGGTAGCGTCCATGCAACGCCTGCTCGACGGCGACCGCCTCCAGCGCGCAGGTGCCGAACGTACGCAGCGTTGCCGCATCGGGGCCCTTCACGCCGGCGATGGCCAGGACGCGCGAATACTGCGCCAGATAGAGCGAGTCCTGTACGATGTAACCTTGAAAGCGCTCACGGCTGAGTCGGCCGGCCGCCAGTTCGATGTTGAACGGCAGTTCGTCGATCGCCTGGCGCAGGCGGGCGGTGCGTTGCCAGGCGGCCTCGGAGAATTGCGTCATGGTACCGCGTCCTTGGTCCAGAGTGCGTGGAAGTGATGCACCGGTCCGTGACCGCTGCCAACCGTAAGGCGATCGCTCGCGGCGATCGCATCGGTCAGATACGCCTTGGCGCGGCGCGCCGCATCGGTCGTGTCGAAACGCGGCAGCAGCGCAGCGATCGCGGCGGACAGGGTGCAGCCGGTGCCATGGGTGTTGCGCGTTTCGATCCGACGACCTGGCA
>Ga0209040_10001464_pt1 | contig 18722 bp, 10 predicted proteins | sample BogFormECP12_OM3_FD_188240 | JGI IMG/M metagenome (GOLD analysis project Ga0209040, IMG submission 188240) | Bog forest soil microbial communities from Calvert Island, British Columbia, Canada - ECP12_OM3 (SPAdes) (version 2) | ecosystem: Environmental > Aquatic > Freshwater > Wetlands > Bog ...
CCCTTCAGATTCACTGGCCACTGCCCACTGGCGACTGGCCACTCTCTTGCGTTTCCCAATGGCTCATACGCATCTGCTTCCGCGCCCCAGGGTCGTGGGACGCAAGTCACTCCTACAAAGGCAACTTCTTCTGGGAGCGAAAAGGGTGGCCCTTTTTCGGCACGCTTTCGATTTTGTTAATTTGGCGTTTTTTCATTTGCAAAGGGTGCCGCGCGCTTGATAAATTATCGGCTTGAATGTCATGGGGGCGGGTTAAACACGTCAACGCCCCGGGGACGATAGTCGTGTAGACGGGTCAGTGTCACGGCCCGCACTGCTCGCGCTGCGCGCGATGGTGATGGACCGGGTTTGATGGGTTGGGCAACTTGTCGCCGGTTTCGAACCTCGCGCGGGAGGATACGGCCTTGAGAACTACAACGAGTCATCACGTGGCATTGCTGTCAAGCCTCGGGCTGGCCCTGGCGTTGGTGGGGTCCGCACGGGCGGTGGACTCACCGGGCGGCAACGCCTCCAAGTGCCAGCGGATCGTTCACGCCGATGTGGTGGCGCTGAACTCGGCGATCATCGCCAATCGGTTTGGATCCGGCGACCCAGATGCCATGCTGTTTGCCCTCAAGCGCGATGTGGTCTCCAACGCACCCGGGGGCGGCACCGACCTCACGCCCGGCAACGTGATGCTCCGACCGGGCAAGCGCCCCCGCCCGATCGTCCTGCGGGCCAACGTGGGGGACTGCCTCGAAGTGACCCTCACGAACCTGCTGACGCCCCTTCCCTCGGACCCGCCGGGTACGGCTCAGACGCCCCCCCCGGATGGTATCGTCACCCGCGACGTCAGCCTGAACGTCGCAGGGCTGGAGTTGGTGGACAGCATAGCCGACGACGGGTCGTGGGTCGGCCAGAACCCCAGCAGCCTTGTACCAGTCACTCCTCCGGGGAACTCGCGGACCTACCGCCTGTATGCCAGGGCCGAAGGGAACTTCTTCCTGTTCAGCCAGGGTGCCTCGTTCGGCCAGGGGTTCGGCGGCAGCGGCCAGGAGATGAAGGGGCTCTTCGGCATGGTCATCGTGGAGCCGGCCGAGTCGCTCTGGTTCCGCAGTCAGGTGACCCGCGAGGTGCTTGAATCCGCCTATGAGAAAGGGCGAAAAGGGCCAGGCGGGCACCCGGTCATCGATTTCCAGGCGGTCGACTCTCAGGGGGACCCGGTTCTGAACATGCTCAAGGCCCGACGGAATCCAGGCGGCCCCCCCGCGTTTGACCTGATCGCCAGCGACTTGACGGCGATCATCACGGGCCCCGACTCGGGTCCCCACCCCTGGCACTTCAAGCCCGACCCATCGGAAGAGAACAACCCAATTTACCCCCACCGCCTTCGCCCCTACCGCGAGTTCGCGATCCACTACCACGACGCGTTCAACATAAGACCTGCGTTCAATTACGGTGATCCCAAGGCACTCGCCGTCATCGGCTTCGCAGGGAGCGAAGCCTTTGCGATCAACTACGGCTCGGTGGGAATTGCCACGGAGGTCTGGGCCAACCGGATCGGCGTCGGGCCGATGAAGAACGCGGTCGAGGCCAAGTTCGAGGAGTTTTTCCTCAGCTCATGGGTCTGCGGCGACACGGCACTGCTGGTCGACAACCCGGCTAATGGCAAGGTGCCGGCCACCAAAGCGCTCTATCCGGACGACCCGTCGAATGTTTACCACAGCTACCTGAGCGACCGGGTGAAGTTCCGGGTCATCCATGCGGGTTCGAACATCGTCCACGTTCACCACCAGCACGCGCACCAGTGGCTCAAGACCCCCAAAAGCAACGAGAGCAAGCTGCTGGACAGTCAGACGATCACCCCAGGCCAGGGCTTCACCCTGGAGATGATCTACGGCAGTGGGAACCGGAACCTGACGGCCGGTGACTCGATCTTCCACTGTCACTTCTACCCGCACTTCGCCGCCGGGCTGTGGGCGATGTGGCGAGTGCACGACGTGTACGAGGGAGGCACCGCGCTGGACAAGGACGGCCGGCCCTTGCCCGGCGCTCGGGCCCTGCCCGACGGCGAGATCGCCGAGGGGACCCCGATCCCCGGCCTGGTGCCGATGCCCGCGCTGGCGATGGCCCCGATTCCACCTCCCATCAAGCTGGAGCCGACCCTGGGCGAGCCGCCCGCCGGCGGCGGCAAGGCGCCGGTGCTGGGCTACCACGCCGAGCTGGCCGACCCCACGGCCGACGCGGGCAAGAACCCCGGCTACCCGTTCTTCATCCCGGGCGAGGCGGGGCACCGGCCCCCCCAACCGCCCATGGACTTCGCCGAGGAGGATGGCGTGCGGCTCGACGGCGGCCTGCCTCGACACGTCGTGGTTGGCGGCACAGTGGTCTACGAGAAGCACAACATCTTCGACTTCACCAAGGAGAACATCACCCGCGACGCCGACGGAGGGGTGACCGAGGGCAGCCTTCAAGCCCGCGCCCTGCCGGCGCATGGTACCGAGGTCGAGCGGGCGGCGATGAAGTACCATTCCCGGGGACGGCATCCCAGCAGCCTCCCCGACGGGACCCCCGGCATCTTTTACACCAACGGCGGCCTGCCGGAGCCCGGGGCCCCTTACGCAGACCCCGCCATCGATGCCTGGGCCGACGCCGAACGCGATCTTGCCGAGCGGACCGGAGTCGCGCCCGACGCGTCGCTTTACCTCGCCCGGCGCGACCCGAAAGTGAAGCACAAAGCGGTTTACAAGGCCGCCGACGTCCAGCTCGATGTCGTCTTCAACAAGAAGGGCTGGCACTACCCTCAGCAGCGCATCCTTTCGCTCTGGGGCGATGTCAAGGACCTGCTCGACGGCCGCCGCGCGCCGGAGCCCCTCTTCTTCCGCGCCAATAGCGCCGAAGTCGTCGAGTACTGGCTCGCCAACCTGATGCCAGCCTACTACGAGCTCGACGACTTCCAGGTCCGCACGCCGACTGACATCGTCGGCCAGCACATCCACCTCGTGAAGTTCGACGTGACCTCCTCCGACGGCGCGGTCAACGGCTTCAACTACGAGGACGGCAGCTTCAGCCCGCAGGAGGTGCGCGACCGGATCGACGGGATCAATGCGGCCGGCGGCATTGTCGAGCAAGGCTCGTCGTACCGCAGGCGGCTCAAGGCCAAGACGATCCCCTTCTTCGGCGAGGGACCCGGCGGTGCCTGGGTCGGCGCGCAGGCGACGGTGCAGCGCTGGTACGCTGATCGCCTGCTCGACGTCCAGCCGGCCCGGCCTCGGAAGAAACCCGGCTACCGCGAAACCGGGGGCCAACCCGTGGACCGCACCCTCCAGTCTGTTTTCACCCACGACCACTTCAGCCCGTCCACCCACCAGCAGGTCGGCCTGTACGCCGCCCTGATCGTCGAGCCCGAGGACACTCGGTGGCTCGACGCCGAGACGGGCAAGCGGATGGGAACCCGCGACGCCGAGCCGTACCAGCCGGGCGGGCCGAAGACCAGGGACGGCGGGCCCACAAGCTGGCAGGCCCTCATCGTGCCGACTGTCAAGGGCCGCGACGAACAGGCCAGCCGCGAGTTCATCCTCGAGTTCCAGGACTTCCAGCTCGCCTACAACAGCGGCAGCGTGACCCAGGCCCGGCCTTACCAGCGATACGCGGACCCCACGCCCCCAGACTCGCTGCGGTGGGGCTGGTTCGATCCGTCCCACGCGATCGCCTCGCCACAGCCCCTGTCTCCTCCATCTCCCAATTACACGGGGCCGACGCTGATCAGCGCCCCGCCCGAGCCCGGCTCGCGGTCGCTCAACTACCGGAGCGAGCCGATCCCGTTCCGGGTCGCCCATGCGGGCCAGGTGTCGGACCCGACTCCCGAGCCGCTCGACCTGGCCCATGCCTTCCGCTCGATCAAGCGGGACGACCCGGCCCTGAACACTCAGCCGGCGGGCCCACTGGCCCCCAACTCACCGTTCCACTACCCGGGGCCGTTCACCGGCGCCGGCGAGTTCGACCCCTACACCCCTCTGCTGCGTGCCTACGAGAACGACCGGGTTCAAGTCCGCGTCCTGGTCGGGGCGCACCACCAGGGGCACATCTTCAACGTCCACGGCTTGAACTGGCTGGCCGAGCCGTGCTACCTCGACTCGGGCTACCGCAATAATCAAACGATGTCGATCTCGGAACATTTCGAGATGAACTTCATTGTCCCCCCCAACCCCGCCGCCGGGGCCGTCAGCCCGAGTGACTACCTTTACCTGGCCAGCGGCGACACCGATGGCGTGGCCAACGGCCTGTGGGGCCTGCTCCGTTCCTACCGGGGCCCGACCGACAAGCTCCACCCGCTACCGGGCAACTTGCCCACGGACGACCCTCGCCAGCGGCAGGAGGTCGCCGCACTCTTCCGCAACGAGGGGCCGGTGAATCGGCCGGTGCGGAAGTACGACGTGACTGCCGTCGTTGCCAGGGACGTGCTCCGCGGGCCTGACGCCGCACATGGGCTTGTGTTCAACGCGCAGCCCGGTACCGCCGTGTTCGACGCCGACGCAGTGGTGTACGTCCGCAGCGACGACCTCGACGCCAGTGGCAAGCTCCGACCGGGGCTCACGCTCGAACCGCTGGTCCTTCGCGCCAACGCCGGCGACCTGATCCAGGTCACACTTCGGAATCAATTCCAGGTCAAGGGTGCCGGCGGCAACCTCGTCAAGCCCTTCGCCGATCGTCGTCCGATGCAGGGACTACCGCTGGCTTTCGGCCCGGGGGCCAGTCCGGACCTCCAGGGCGCAACCTCCACCAGCGTCGGCTTGCACCCACAGCTCGTCGCGGTCGACATCACCAGCTCCAACGGGTTCAACGCGGGCGGCAACCCGGTACAGACGGTCCCGCCCGGCGGAGCGATCACCTACACCTGGTTCGCCGGCGAGCTTGGGCTTGGCGATCAGGGCTCCCTCGAGCCTTTCCCCGTGGAGTTTGGTGCCTTGAACCTCGCCCCGGCCGACCCCGCGCTCCAGCACCCGCACGGCCTGCTCGGGGTGCTGGTCATCGAACCCGAGGGCTCGAAGTGGTCCGCCGATGATCGCACGGTCGCGACCATCACGCCATCACGCCCGCCCAACGGCTCGAACGAGGTCCCGCCACCGTTCCGCGAGTTCGTCGTGGTCACCCAGGACCAGGCCGACGCGCAGGACCAGGCCGACCCGAATGCGTTGATCACGGCGGTCAATTACAAATCCGAACCGATGGCTGGCCGGATCACGATCACGCCTGATGCGAACGGCTCGTTTGATGCTGTGAACATTGCCCCGGCAGCCTCCGACAGCATCGCCCCGTTTCTGGCGGCGGGCCAGCTCGGGGCCACAGGCGCCGACCCGCAGACGCCGATCTACACGGCGCAGGCCGGGATGCCCGTGCGGTTCCGCCTAGTGCACCCCGGAGGCAACAGCTACTCGGCCTGGACCGTTCACGGCCACGTCTGGCAACGCTCGCCGTTTGCCGCCGAGTCGACCGCGTTGGGCCACAACCCCTTGTCCGACTGGAACGGGGCGGTTGGCGCCTACGGGCCGTTCGACACCTTCGACGTCCTCATCGACTCGGCCGGCGGTCGGTTCACCGTGCCGGGCGACTACCTCTACCGGAGCGTCCTGAGCGCCGAGTACCAGAACGGCGCCTGGGGCCTCTTCCGGGTCATCCCCAAGGACCAGGACGCCGTCTCGCTCCGCGAGCTGACGGTGGCCGCCGCGGGAGGGAGCACCACACTCGCGATCAAGGGCCGGCTCCAGCGAGCCGACGACACGCAACCCTATGCCCCGACGGTCAGCGTGTACGACGGCGCGACGGTGCTCCAGACCGCCAACGTCGACCCCAAGACTGGCGAGTTCGCGCTCGACCCGATCGTGCCCGCGACGGCCAAGGAGCTGGTCGTGGCCTCGCCCAACAAAGGCCGGGCGGTCGTGACGATCCACCGCGCGTTGCCCCCTGCTGTCGCCGTGGCCGCTGCGCCGCGGGCGGTTGCTCCGAAATCCTCGGCGCGAGAAGTCCAGGAACGGCGGGCGGCGAAGTTCGCCCGACGGAGGCCCCCACTCCCGTGACCCCTGGAGCCCTGAGTATTTCCATGAAGGGAAACGACAGCTCGACCGCCTTGACCCTCGAGGCCTTCACCGCCCGTGCCAGCAGTGGGGCGACCCGCCCGGGGCCGGGGCGGTTGACTGGGCGGCGCCATGGCCTGATCGTGGTGGGACTGGGTGTGTTGTGTGCCGCTGGCTGCGGGACCGGCGCCAAGACCGGCCCGGACCCGATTCCACAGCCGTCTCCACTGGCGGCGAGCGTCCCGGCGTCCCCCGCTGCTGATTCCCCGCGGCCGCCCGGCGCGACGGTCGAGTCGGTGACGCGCGAGGGTGTCTCGATCGAGGTCATGGTCGCCCCGGTGCAAACGAGGCGTGAAGGCCCCGCCGGACCGCTCCGCGCCGGTGACGACGTCAGACTGCAGATCCGCGTCCGCGACACAAACGGCCGCCCGCTTCCGTCGGCGAAGCTCTCGGCATGGCTGGTGGCCCGGCAGGGCGATAGCCCGCTGCGACCCCCTGCGCTTTCCCGCAGGGTGGCCGCTCTCGTCGCGGGCGACCGCCTCGCGCCGCCGGAGATCGACTTCAATCAGTACTACGTGGTGGCGCTCAACGACGACGCCACCGTCACCGTCGTCGATCCCCTCTCCGGGTTCGGCGGCACCAAGCTGCTCGCCCTGGTCACCTTGCCCGGCCCGGGCGCGGACTGGGCGCTTGCCGCCGGCGGCCGGCGGCTCTATGTGTCCGTGCCAGCGGCCGACCGCGTGACGGCGATTGACACGCTCACCTGGACCATCGCGGGCGAGGCGAAGGGGCTCTCCGGCGCCTCCAGGCTGGCGATCCAGGCCGACGGCCGCCGCCTGTGGGTCGAGACGAAGGACGGAGTCACGGCCGTCGACCTGGCGGGCATGACGGTTGCCTCGCGATTCGCCACCGGCCAGGGGCCGCACGACATTGCGCTTGACCCGGACGATCGCCGCGTCTTCGTCACCAACCGAGGCTCGGGGACCCTGAGCATGATCGACGCCCGACGGCTGACGAAAAGCGCCGAGGTCGACGTCGGGCCAGAGCCGGCCTCGGTCGCCTATTCCTCGGCGGCCCGCGCCGCTTACGTCACCAGCGGCAAGGGGGACAAGCTCGCGGTCGTCGACGGCGACCCGCCGGCCGTGACCGCCCGGGTCGCGATCGGCGGTGGGGCAACCTCGGTCCGGTTCGGACCCGGCGGGCGGCTCGCGTTCGTGACGCATCCCGACCGCGACGAAGTCTCGGTGGTCGACGCTTCCGTGAACCGTCTCGTGCGGACGATCGAGGCGGCGGGGGTTCCCGACCAGGTCGCCTTCAGCGACCGGCTCGCTTACATACGGCCTCGCGAGAGCCCGATGGTCCGGCTGGTACCGCTCGACGGCGTCGCAGGCGGCGGCAGCACCACGACCGTCCTCGACGTACCCGGCGGCCAGCATCCACTGGGCCAGGGTGCCCCGCCGTGCGCGGCGGCGGCCATCGCCAGGGCACCCGGCGAGGGGGCCGTGCTGATCGCCAACCCCGCCGACAAGGCTATTTACTATTATCAAGAAGGCATGTCCGCACCCGCGGGGAGCTTTCGCAACGCCAGCCGCGCGTCTCTCGCCGTGCTGGCAGTCGACCGCAGCCTCGCGGCGATGCAGCCGGGAGTGTTCGAAGCCGTTGCCCGGCTCCGGAACCCGGGGCGGTTCGACGTAGTTGTCCTGCTTGACAGCCCGCGATTTGCGCACGCCTTCGGCCTGGACGTCGCCGACACGCCGGGCCGCCCCCCCGCACCGGCGGCTATCGAGGTCCGCCCCGAGCCCAGGGACAATGAAGCCGCCCCTCGCGCCGGCTCACGCACGCGGGTCCGTCTCGTGATGCGCGAGCAGGAGAGCCACAAGCCGGTAGCAGGCCGGACTGACCTCCGCATCCTGGCCATGCTCCCCGGCCGATGGCAGCGCTACGAACGGGCTGCTGCCGCCGGAAAGGAGCCCGGAGTTTACGAGTTCGAGCTGGTCCCGCCTGAACCAGGCACGTATCACTTCCACGTCGAGTGTCGGTCGGCGGGGCTGACGTTCCGGAACCCTTGGTCCTTCACACTCGAGGTCAAACCTTCGTCATGAGATTCGACGTCCAACCATCAGCCCCCGCGCGGCCTGTCACTCAGGGCCTCGCGATCTTGCTGCTCGTCGCCGGCGCGGTCTCCACAGTCGGTTGCAGCGACCCCACATCACCCTCCGTCGTGGTGGGGACCCAGATCGTCACGGATCAAGTTGGATTTGAAGCGAAACCGGAGTGCTGCAAGGAGGATCAAGCAACCGAGTCAGCCAAGACCGACGCCAATGCCAAGGCTAGTGCCAATGCCATCCCTCAGCGAATCACGCTCGTGGACGTCCCTCTTGTCGACCAGACCGGCCGCACCGTCATGTTCGCCAGCGAGTTGGTCGGTCGTCGCGTGGCCGCCGTCGAGTTTATTTTCACCCGCTGCTCGACGACGTGTCCGCTGCTCGGCATCCAGTTCCAGCGCGTTCAGAGTCTGCTAGGCGACCGCCTCGGTACCGACTTCGCGCTCGTCTCGGTCTCGGTCGACCCCCAGTTCGACACTCCGGCCCAGATGAAGTCCTGGGGTGAGCGGTTCGAGGTCAAAGCGGGCTGGACCCTGGCCACCGGGTCCAAGCCCGAAGTCGACCGCCTCCTCAAAGCGCTCGGGAGTTTCTCCTCCGGACGCGAGAACCATCAGAACGCCATCCTTGTCATTGACGGCGCGACTGGCGAGGCGCTCCGGGTCGATGGAACCGCGACCCCCGTGGCGGTCGCCAAGGTGATGCGATCGGTCTTTGACGCGCCAGGTCGAGAGCCGGCGATGGCCAAGGCGTCGAGCACCGCCGGACGACCGGACGACGACAAGGCCCGCAGCTACTTCACCGATACACCCCTCGTCGACCAGAACGGGGTCAGCCACCCGTTCTACTCCGACCTGCTCAGGGACAAGACTGTGGTCATCAACGCCTTCTTCTCCAGTTGCAAAGGAAGCTGCATCGGCACGTCAAGCACGCTTACCAAGCTTCAAGAGCGGCTGGGAGATCGGCTCGGACGCGACGTCCGCATCCTCTCGCTGACGGTGGACCGTACCAACGACACACCCCAGGCCCTCGCCGCGTACGCCCAGCGGATTGGTGCGAAACCGGGCTGGTATTTTCTCACGGGCGAACAGCGGGAGCTGGACCAGGTTCTCAAGAAGCTCGGCCTGTTTGTCGAGCTCCGCGAGAGCCACAGCCCGATTTTCCTGGTGGGCAATCTTCGCACAGGTCTCTGGAAGAAGGTCATCGGGCTGGGTGATTCCGAGCAGGTAATCGCCAGCATCGAGTCGGTGGCCAGCGATGCGCCGGTACGCTGAGCGGGTGCGGCCTTTGACCGCGTGGGTATTGGTGGTGCTCGCGTCCCAAGGCGGCTGCCAGGGCAAGCTGCCTCCGGCCCACGACACCAGCCCCTTCGGCGCGCCCAAGGAGCCCGGCATCGCCGCCGGAGCGATCGATCGCGGACGTCGGATCTACACAATGGGGCGCAGCCCGGTCGGCCGGCCGATCACGGCCCGGATCGGTGACGGCCCCGCCGTACCGGCCGCCGCGCTGCCGTGCGTTCAGTGCCACGGCGAGGACGGCCGGGGCCGCCCCGAGGGCGACGTCACGCCCGCGAACATTGCCTGGTCGGCGCTCACGCCTCCTTACGGCCTGACCCGGCCGGATGGGCAGAATCGCCCGCCCTATTCCCCGGCGCTCTTCGCCAGGGCCATCGCCCTGGGCTTTGATTCGGCCGGCCGGCCGCTGGGCCCGACGATGCCTCGATACCAGATCGACGCGGCCGACGCGGCCGACCTGGTGGCGTTCCTGCGCCGGCTCGATGATGGCCCGGCCGATGCCGGAGTTTCGGCCGACCTGGTGCGCATCGGCCTGGCTCCCGGGTTGAGCCCTCTGGCATCGCGTGCAGTCGCCGCCGCCATCGAGGTCGTCAATCGCGGGGGCGGGGTCTTCCGCCGCCGGCTGGAACTCGTCGCGGATGCGGTATCCGACGACGTGTTCGCGGTCATCGACGTCGCCCCGGCCGTGCCCTGGCCGGACGGCGGACATGCCGGGGCCGGTGCCGCGCCTGTCGTCGGATTCCAGCCCGACCCCTGGGTCGAGACCGGCGGCGAGTCGGGCGCACGGGCGTTCGCGTTGGTGAGCGGGCACGCGGGCCAGGCCCGCGTCCTGGCGGCGCTCGCGGCGCGAGAACGTATCGGGTTCGAGGGGCGCGTCGTTCTACTGCACGGCCCGTCCGACCGCTCCACGACGCTCGCGCGGACACTCGCGCGGCAGCTTCGCGACGCTGGGGCCGAGCGCGTCGAGTGCCGGCCCTTCGATGAAGAGGACGCCCCGACCAGCTGCCGCGCAGTCCTGTTCGTCGGGCCCGCGGACCCGGCGCTCCTGGACCGAACAGTAGGCGCGACGTTGCGCACCGACCCCGCCGCCGTGTTCCTCGTGCCGAAAGCCCTCGCCGGCCCGTTGCTGTCCAGGCCGCGACCGGATCTCGTCGGTCGTTTGCTACTCGCCGGGCCCGGGTTGGTCGAGGAACCGGGCAAGGCGGCGGGCGCGGTGGTGCGGCTGCTCGTCGAGGGGCTAAAGGCGACGGGCCGCGACCTCGACCGCAGTCGCTTCGTCGCGGCGTTCGAGCAGCTCGCGGGAATACGGGTCGCGGCTGCCCCACCGCTCCAGTTCGGCTCGGGGCGGCACATCGGGGCACGGGGTGCGGCGGTGCTCCGGCTCGGCCCCGAAGGGAGAACCCTCCAGACGGTCGTCCCCTGGCTCGACCCGGACAACCGGCATGGAGAGCCCCCCGGTCAGTGAGCGGTGGCGGGCCGAGCCCGGACCTCGAATTGCCCCCGCAACATCCCCATCCAGCAGCTCCAAGGAATCACACCCTCGCGGCGGGGAGTGAACTCCACGACGTTCACGCCCGGATGAAGGGCGACCTCCAGGCCGAGCCCGGGCACGACAATTCGCTCGGTGCAGGTCGACAGGGAGTCGGCGTGGATGACCCAGCGGACTGGCGCCCCCTCCGTCAGCACAAACGCCTCGGGCTGCCAGCCCTGCCTCGTCACGCGCATCATGATCTGCTGGGCCGTCCCGGCCGGCTCGACCGTCGAGCGAGCCGCAGGGCGCGGCGACGGCCAGGCGGGATGCACTCCGGCGAGGGCCGCTCCCCGGTCGATGTTCAGGAGGCCGAAGGCAACGACGATCGGGCCGGTCACCAACAAGGCTTGGAGGCGGAAGGCCCGCCCGAGGGCACTTGTCAGGAGACCGAACGAGAGCAGCAGCGGCAGAGTTCCGGCAGCGAACGAGAGCAGCAGCAACGCGCCCCGCATCGGCGAAGCCGTGCCTGCGGCGCAGGCGTACATCGCGTTCAAAGGTCCGCAGACCACCAGGAACCCGTTGAGCACCCCGAGCACCGCCGGCCGCGTGCCGCGACGCGCCCCGAGGTCGCGTGGGCAGCCACCACGGCGGGTCCCGAACCGGAGCGGGATGTCCATCATGGTCAACCCGGAGACGACCATCGCAACACCCGAAACGACCCCGACCAGCCCCCGGTTCCCCGCGCCGAGCGAGGCCGCCGCACCCAGGCCTCCGCAGACCGCTCCCACGGCGGTGTACGACAGGGTCTTGCCCAGCGCATACGCGACGTGCGCGGGCCAGAGAGCCCCGGCACGGCCCGTCGAGTACGCCAGTACAATGCCGCCGCACATCCCGATGCAATGCAGTCCGGTGACCAGCCCCATCACGAAAGCGAGGACACAGCCAGTCTCGCTGCCTGGTTCGAACCACATACGACCGGTCAGGCTTTCAGGGCCGAGCAGGACCAGCGCAAGGGTCGCCAGGGCCAGGGCGACGGCGTACGCCTTGGCCCGCCACGACAGCGGCGGCCGGCCTGATCCGCAGCACCCCCCGGTGCAACCGATCGGCTCAGTCACGTCAACGACGGCCAATCGTTCAGGTCGTCGCGAAGGTGTGGCCCGGACCAGCGTGGGACGGATGTTCATCGCGGGGGCGCTCCTTCCTCAGTCCTCACAAGGTCTACAGTCGTTATCTCCTGCAACGCCAGGATCACGCGCTCATCGGGTAAGCCTGACCGGGCCGCGCGGAACGCGGAGACCACGGCGTACGCGGGGCGGCGGCCGTCACAAAGGCCGCGGAGCCGCGTGAGGTCGTCCTCGGACAGGAACGCCCCGGCCCGTTGCCAGGCGACGCGATCACGCACAACGCGCACGACGGCCTGCGGGTCGAGCGTGACTCGCTGGTGGCGCCGTCGCCAGAACGGTGCGCCCGCCCACCGCGGCTCACTTCGGTAGAAGTCGCGCCGCGCGGAAAGGTAGGCGTCGAATTCTTGGGCGGTCAGCCGATCGAATTTGTGAAGGCCCGACTCGTCTCTGGCCAAGGCATTCCGGGCGGCATAAGAGCCCAGGATCGCGGATTGCAGCGCTTTGACCAAGCCCTGTGAGGAGAGCGGGTCAAACGTCGTTGCCGAATCACCCACCGCCAGCCAGCCTGGCCCGGCGAAGCGGTCGAGCCGCCGCGTTTGTGCGGGAAGAATGTGGGGAGGCCCCAGAGGCACGCCCATCGAGGCGGGGCCAGAGACGAGGCGCGTCTGTGAAAGCGCTTCGTGCCACCGCTCCGGCACCGCCAGCTGGCGGGCTTTCAGGAGGTCGGAGTCGCTCATCAGCACGACGAGTCGGCGCGGGCCGGTCACGGCGAACGAATACCACCAGCCCTCTTCACACGCTTCCACAAGCGTCAACCCGTCCGTGGCCGGGGGCGACTTGAAGAGGACAGCCAGCCCGACAAGCCGGTCGAGATGAGTCACCTGGACGCCGAGCCGTCGTGCCAGTGTGGCTCGGCGGCCGGTAGCGTCGACAAGGAAGGCGGCGGCGAGGGACGTCGTGCTGCCCCCTTCCGATCGGGTGACGAGAACCGTCCATGGTCCCTGATCCGTCGTCGAGACGGTCCGGATGGTCGCTCCCTGGTAGAGGGACACGCCTCGCGCGGCGGCCTCGTGTAAGAGCAAAGCATCGAACCGGCCGCGGTCGACCCGCCATCCCGGGCCGAGCTGGTTGAAGACCGCCTCGTTGTCAAAGGGGGCTTCGCTTCCCCAGCAAGAGCGTGTGCCGTGCGAGGGCAAGGGGCCGTCGTCGAGGAATGCGGCGCTGACGCCGAGTTGCTCGAGCAGCGGCAGAGCGTTGGGCGTGAGCGTCTCGCCGTTACCGGAGCCGCCAGCGTGCCCGGCGACCACGGCGACGCGGAGCGAGGGATCGCCGCCGAGCAGTGCCAGCGCTGTGGCCGCGCCCGCGGGGCCGCCGCCCGCGACGATCACGTCGAACCACCCTGCGGAGGACCGCCGGTTTGCGCTCATGCCTGGTCGGCTCCGCGTTGCCCTGTAAACTGTCAGGATGGGTCGTTCTGCCGGACGGCAATCCACTGGGCGACCACACCCGCCGGGGCGATCGCCGTGCCGTTGCTCGAGTGGGGGATCGTCCGCACGATCGTCCCCACGATCGCCGGCCGCTGATTCACGCCGTTGGGCCAGGGGGCGACGACGTAGCCAAGGTAGTCGTAGATCCACTCCTCGCCGCCAACGACCCCCTTGCCTTGGAACCGGACCTGGAACGGAGTGCCGTACTGGATCGCCCCGTTGAGATCCAGGGCCCAGCCGGTGTCGTAGATCCGGCCCCGGAAGATGCCGAAGGGCGCCTCGTCAATCTTGATGTTGCCTCGGCCGAACTCCAGGTCGTTGAACGCCGTGGCCAAGTCGGCGTCCGCGATGAAGCTGCGGTAGGTCCAGAGGCCGGCCAGGCTGCTGATCTCGGGTTGGTAGCTCACGAGCGTGGTTCTCCTTCAGGAATTGTGCCAGTTTGATTCCACCAGGACGTAGGAGCCGTCAGTCTGGCCGAGGATGAAGCCGAGCTTCTTCCAGGCGGTCACCATCTCCAGATCCCCCGAATTTGTCTGGGGGATCCCCGCAGACCAGAGGACCTGAGCACCGCTGGCCGTGTTGACCTCCATCGGTCGATGCGAGGGCCACCAGTAGGTCAACTGCGTCACTGGCACGATCGGGTCGCCGGTCGTCCCCGGCTCGATGACGTTCCACTTCTCATAAGTGATGTCGATCGGCTGGTTGCTACACTCGTTAAAGTCGGATTGCCACGGCACGCCGCTGTAGCGGGTCAAAACGCCCGGTTCCATCCCGACGGTGAAGCCGGCCGATCCCGCAGCGATCTCGCCGGGGGTACTCAGGCTGCCGGCGGTGTAGGATGTGCTGACGTTAATCCGGTAGGGCCGGGCGTAGATCGCCGGGTTGCGGATGATCCAGCTCAGCTCGCCACCCGGGCAGAAGGAGCCCCCCAGCGCATTGCTCAAGACGCCCTGGTCGAGCTGGCGGCCGGTCTTAGCGGCGGCCCCGTCTGTATCGATCGGGATATCCTCACGTTTCTCGTTGATGAACTTGCCAAAGGCCCACTGGCCAAGCAGGAAGAGCATCGTGTCGGTGAGGCGGAGGAACTTGGAGACCACCGAGTTGGACAGGGGATTGTCGCCGCAGAGGTAGGGCATCGCGATCAGGCGGTTCTGAAGGTCGCCAGTCAGCCGGGCGGAATGGGTGGATTCCTTGCGGCGATACCCGGAATTATGGGCGGAGTAGCTTTGGCCCGGGCTGAGCGGGCGGGTCAACTGGTTCTCCTCGCCAGGCCGTCGCAGCACCTCGAAGACGAACTTCCGGCGGGCGCGAAACCGCTGCTCTTCGGCGGGGTCCTGGGCGTGGTACGGGGGGATGCTGAGCAGATCGGGATCGAGGTTTTCCTGCTGGCCCGGGGTGTCGTTGTGCGGGTCACCCCCGGTGAATGGGTCAAAGTCCATGACCCAGGAGTACTGCTGGGGCCGGCTCAGGATGGGCCAGATGTCGCGGTAGAAGTGAGGGTAGTAATCGGTGTTCCACCGCGCCTGCTCACGCCAGACCCGCCAGGCGTCGTCGGTCTGGGGAGGGGGCGTCGAAGGGTCGAACGGCGGGACACCGTACATTTCCGGTCGGAAGGCGAACTGGCGAATGGCGAGGTCCTCGACGACCTCGTTAAGCGTGACTATGTCGAGGATCTGGGGAGCGAACCTGGGATAGCCCACGATGACCCATGCGGGGTCGTCGAACGCCACGCTGGTTTGCCCGGCCTGAGTGGGAAGAGGGTCGCGGCCATCGACCTTGAGGATCTGGCAAAGCAGCGAGGCGGTGACCGGGCCGTCGGAGACGTCGTCGAACCAGCCGTCGTTGTTGGCGTAATTCTGGATCGAGGGCTCGCCCAGGCCGGTGCGGACCGAGCCGGAGTTCCCCCGTCCCCCCAAGACGAGCAGGCGGTTGTGGCCGTCCTGCTGGGTGGCCCTCAGCTCGCCCAGGTAGTCAATGGAATAGGGCGAGAGCGGGGGCGGGAACGACTGGGGCGACTGGGGATTGGCCCCGGCGGCGAACTTCGCCGTGCGCCGCTTTTCGACAAGGTATGAGACGCTCTGCGGTCCGGGGTCGATGATCAGCCGCCGCCTGGTCTCGTTGTCGGTGATCTCCGGATTGCGCAGCGGGTGGCTCGCCGGGTATCCGTGCTCGCCGTCGAGCTCTTGAAATCGGTACCACGAGGCTTTCTTGTTGGCGATGTAGACGGTCCAGTTGACGTCAAGCAGCTTCGCTGTGATGAGCTGACCCGTCCGCTGCTGCACAAAAGTGATGGTGTCGCTGACTTTCAGCTCGAGTCCCTGGGGGTTGGCCTCGTCGTAGGCGAAGACGCGGAACCGCGCCGCCTGGCGCTTGACGCGTCCCTGGGGGTCCTTGAACGTGGTGATGGGGGCCTCAACCCCCTGGGCGTCGGGGGTCGTCAGGCCCGAGGCATTGCACTCGATGGGCAGCTCGCCGGCCCCCTCGGGCGCCAGGTAGAACTGGTCTGGGCTGTCCCCCACGCGTGCGATTCCGATGGCCGGGTGGATCTTGAACGTCATCGGCATACCGGTCGTCCCTTTCTATCGAGGGCGGCGAGTTCCGCGGGGCATCGCCCCGGCCGCGGTTGGTTCAATCCAGGAAAGTCAGCGAGACGCCGTCAACCCACAAGGCGTTGTTCAAGGGCGCGCCATCTAGGCCAAGGACGACGAGCTGGACATGGAAGTCGGTGGCCCCGAGACCGAGGAGCCGCTGGACGGCGATGGTGGCGTCGAACCGGATGTTGCCAGGGGTCTTGTGGTGGCGGTGGCGGCGGTCGAACTTCCTGCGCGGTTCCTCGGGCGGGTCGCAGTGCCCGGGGCCGCCCACGCAGCCGCCCGAGAACATGGCGAACTGACCAACGTAGTTCGGGTTGTCCTTCACAGGCGTCTTGGCGTTGGCGTCAGCCTGGTTCAGGAACGCCCTGACAAAGCATCCCCCGGAGAGCGGGAACTTCACCCGATGGATCCGAATCTCCGCCGTCTCATGGTTGGCCAGCACGCGCGCCGAGACCCCCGCGGCGGCCGACCGGAACCTGGTGAGGGCCACCGAACTGTCGGTCTCGAAGAGGTGGGATGACATCACGTATTCATAGCCGAGATTGGCAATGTCGGCTGTGTCAGCGACCGTCAAGGTCGAGGGGGGCAAGACCGAGGTCGGATTGTCTGGTCCGGCCGAGGGATTCAGCTTCTGCCACTCGGACCAGAGCCGATCAACGTTGCTATGATGCCCCCAGAAGATCGGGTCGAACGCGGTCGTGCCGGGCGAGACCATGTCGCCGGTCTGCGGGTCCAGCTCACCATTGGGCAGCCGCACCGGGCTGGTCGAATTGTAATCGGGGTTGAGCCCTCCGGAGAAGTTGTGGATCAGGTTGTGGACGTTCTCGAGCGCCCCGAAGTAGTGGTTGTTGGTCGGGCCGCTACCAAAGGCGAAGAAGCCGCTGAGGTTCAGGATCCGCTCGATGTCCTCGGGGCGTGGGTAGCCCTCGAAGATCAAGCTCGCGTCGCCCCCGGGCCACCGGAACCGGTGCCAGAGCGGGTTGACCCGCAGGGCGGCCTCGAAGATCCGGTCGATGTCGACGAGGTTCGGGAGGTAGGCGATCCCCGCCTTGCGGAGCAGTCGGCTGCCCGAGTCGAACTTCTGGCCGACGATGCCCCGGAGTTTGCTCAGGTTCTCTTGCGAAATGAGGCCACGCAGGCCCGTGATCGCCTCGTCGTCGAGCCAGCAGCGGTAGGGCTCGGGTATCGTCCCGGTATCCACGCCTAGCGTGTTCCAGTCCTGGTCGTCCAGGGTCCAATCCCAGTAGGGAAGGGTGACGGCCGGGTCGACGTCCTGGAGCCGCTGCTCGAACTCGTACAGGTAAATCCGGTGCCAGGTGAGGAACTCCTCCCAACCGTGCTGACAGAGGTTGGCGTGGATACGGGCCCAGTAGTTGAAACTGCGTTCATCCTGGAGGAAGCCGTCGTACCGCCGCATCTCACGGATCGCGTCGCGAAACCGCTTCAGCTCGTCCGGGGTCATGCTGATGACGTTCTTCCGCGCCTTGATCTGGCCGACTTCTTCGCGGAAGTCGTTGATCGACCGGGTCGATTGGGGGTGTTCGGCCTCGCCCCTGGCCAGAGCCGCGGCGTGGGCGGCGCCCGACGTGGCGGCCTCGACGGAGACATCGTCCTGCGGGCAGCCGTCGTCTATCCAGGCGGCGATGAAGGCGATCTGGTCCTCGGGTACCGCCTGCCCCCCCCAGGGAAGCCTGGGGAACTGGCTGCCATCAAACGGGGCAAGCCCACGCAGGCCCTTGATCAGGCCCTAAGCGGCGGACCTCGCACCGAAGACCGGAACCGCCGCGGCGATCGCGGGAGAGGATCCGCTGACGCCCCCCGGGCCGCCGATCGACACAACCGCGGCCGGCGCGGCAGCCAACGACGGTGACGCAGAAGTCGATGGCGTGGCGGTCTTCGGTCGGTCGGGCCCCGGGGCGATCATCCGGACCCCGTAGAGCGAAAACTCAAGGAACTCCGCGTACGGCAGCCGCCAGAACGGGCCATAGCCCTGATAGCCAGACGACGACCTGGTCGCGGCCCGGTCAAGGATCTCGCGGACGCGCTGGTACCGCGAAGGCGACGACGGTTCCGTAGGGGGCAGCGGCGTCACAACGGCCACGGTCTTCCTCCTTCGCTCTGGGGGACCTCGACAACAAACCGCCGCACACCGGGACGCCCGGTGGTCAACACGCGCCGCGGACCAGCCACGACCCTTGCCCGCCTCGCCTACCGACGCCTACCCCGAGCACGACAGCGGGGTCCGCGGGGTCGCGGTCAGATCGGGCACGACGTCGCCGGGGGCGTCCCGGCCTGCGCCGGATCTCCCCAATGGAACGGCGGCTGAGGGTGGTACTGGATAGTCAACTGCACGTTCCTGGCCGCGTCATCTCCGCGGAGCAAAGCGATGACTTTGAGCGCCTCGTCGAGTCCCGAGGAGATGCCGCCGCCGGTCACGCGGTTGCAGTCCACGACGAAGCGCGGGTAGCCCGCCGCGACGCGAATCTTGGGGAACCGTGCGAAGCAAGGAAGGAACGCCCAATGAGTGGTCGCCTCAAAACCATCGAGCAGCCCCGCGGCCGCCAGGACCAACGCCCCTTCGCAAACCGAAACGACG
>Ga0209040_10001465_pt1 | contig 18714 bp, 19 predicted proteins | sample BogFormECP12_OM3_FD_188240 | JGI IMG/M metagenome (GOLD analysis project Ga0209040, IMG submission 188240) | Bog forest soil microbial communities from Calvert Island, British Columbia, Canada - ECP12_OM3 (SPAdes) (version 2) | ecosystem: Environmental > Aquatic > Freshwater > Wetlands > Bog ...
CCGTCCCGGCCTGGATCGGGGTGCTGACCGTCGTCGCATGCGTCGTCGGCGGGGTGCGCGGTGTGGTGCCGCTCGTCGGCTTCGGGCTGGGCGCGTTCGCCGCCGCCTCGGCCGGCCGGGCGCTGGTCCTTTCGGTGCGGGCCAGCCGGCGCCACGGGGCCGGCGCCTGGCGGGGCCTGGTCGGGCGGACCAACGGCGGGATGGTGGTCCACCTCGGGGTGGTGGTGCTCGCCGTCGGGCTGGTGGCCGCCACCTCGTTCGCCCAGCGGACCGACCTGGCCCTGCGCCAGGGGCACCTCGTCCGCTTCGACGGCCACACCTTCGTCTTCGCGGGCATGCGCACCGTGAGCACCCCCCAGCGACGGGCCACCGAGGCCGTGATCCGGGTGGACGGCGGCGGGCCCTTCCTGCCGGCGCTGAGCCAGTACGCGGGGACGGCGTCGGAGACGGTCGGGACCCCGGCCATCGACTCGAGCGTCTTCGGCGACGTCTACGTCACCCTCGACGCCATCGGCGGCCAGGGGCCCGAGTCAGCCGCCCAGGCCTTCCCCGACCTGCCCGCCAACGCCATCGACGCCGGCGTGGTGGTCGAGCCGCTGGTGGCCTGGCTGTGGGCCGGGGGCCTGCTGATCGGCCTCGGCGGCCTGCTGGCCCTCCTGCCCGGTGGCCGCCGCCGTCCGACCGACCCGGTGTCGGGCCCGGCCCCGGTGGTCGTGGCGGCCGGGGGCGACGGGCCGGACGCCGGCGGGTCCCCCGACCTCGCCGGCGCCGGCGTGCCCGAGGCCGAGCCGGTGGGCTCGGACGCCCCGTGAGCACCACGCTGCAGGCCCCGACCCCGCCGGCCGGGGGGCCCCGGTCCCGCCGGCACACCGCCCGCTCGATCGCCGGGATCCTCCTGGTGGTGCTCGTGGCGGTGGCGATCGTGGTCGCCACCCGACCCAGCTACCAGGCGACCCCGGTGGCCAGCCCGCTCGAGGGCCAGGCGGCGCCGTCGATCTCGGGCACGACCCTGACCGGCCAACACGTCTCGCTGGCCGACTACCGGGGCCGCTACGTCTACGTGAACTTCTTCGCCAGCTGGTGCCCGCCGTGCCAGGCCGAGGAGCCCAACCTGGTGGCCTTCGACTTCCAGCAGCAGCGCGCCGGCGGCGGGGCGGCGCTGCTCAGCGTCGTGTTCAACGACACCGACGCCGGGGCCAAGCGATTCGTGGCCACGATGGGCGCGGACTGGCCGGCGTTGAGCGACCACGACGGCACCATCGCCAACGCCTACGGGGTGGGCTCGCCACCCGAGACCTTCCTCATCGACCCCCGCGGCACGGTCGTCGGGCGGCTCGACGGTCCGGCCACCACCGCCCAGCTCACCGCGACCCTGGCCCGGGCCCGGCAGGCCGATGGCTGAGCAGGTCCGCCGCCGCCCCGTGCTCGGGTTGGGGGCCCTCCTGGTCGTCGCCGGCATTGCACTGTTCATCGGCAGCGGGGCCGGGTCGGGGGGGAGCCAGACGGTGGCCCAGCGCTCGGCCGGGCTGGCCACCCAGATCCGCTGCCCGAGCTGCGCGGACCTCTCGGTCGCCCAGTCGTCGGCCTCGTCGGCCGTGGCCGTCCGCCACGAGATCACCGCCCGGGTGGCCGAGGGCCAGAGCGACCAGCAGATCGAGTCGGCCCTGGTCGCCCAGTACGGGCCGACCATCCTGCTGCGCCCCCCGGTCCGCGGCCTGACCGCGCTGGTGTGGGTGGTCCCGGCGGTGGCCGCGGTCGTCGCCGTGGCCGCCCTCGGCACCCTGTTCTGGCGGCGCACCCGGGAGCTCGACGAGCTGCGCCGCCGCCGGTGACCCCGACCACGCACCACCTGTCCGGCCCGGCCGACGCCGGAGCGACCTCCGAGGACCGCTGGCACCTCCACGACGAGCGGGACTTCCTCCGCCGCTCGCTCGAGGATGCGGCGGCCGAGCACGCCGCCGGCGACCTGTCCGACGACGACCACGCCGTCCTGCGGGCCCGCGACGAGGGGCGCCTGGTCGACATCGAGGCGGCGCTGGCCGCGCTCGACCGCGCCCCGGCCCTCGGGTCCCAAGGGGGCGCGGTGGAGGCGACCGGTCCGTCGGGCGGACCGGTCGCCGACCGGGCCGGGGTCCCCGAGGAGGGGGCCGCCTCGGGGCGTGGTCGCCGTCGGCTCTGGTACGCGGTGGTCGGCACCGCCGCGGTGGCCGCGGCCGCCGTCCTACTGGTGGTCCAGCTGAGCGCCCTGCGGCTGGCCGGCCAGACCCCCACCGGCGGCATCCGCCTGACCACGTCGCAGTCGGAGAACGAACAGCTCCAGGCGGCGGCGGTCGACGAGCAGCAGGGCGACCTCTCCGGGGCCCTCACCCTCTACGGCCGGGTGCTCGGCGAGGACCCGGACCAACCCGACGCCCTGGCCGAGTTCGGCTGGATCGAGTGGGAGACCGGGGCTAACGCCGCGGTCCGCCGGGGCGGCGAGACCCTGGTGGAGCGCTCGGTGGCCCGGACCCCGGGCTTCTACCCGGGTCACCTCTACCTCGGGACGATCGAGACCGTCTCGGGGACCGACCCCACCGGGGCGGTGGCCCAGTTCAGGCTCTTCCTGGCCGGCCACCCGCCGGCGGCCAAGGTGGCCGCGGCGGCCGGGTACATCCGCCGGGCCTTCGCCGCCGCCCACCAGCCGGTGCCCCCCGGCGTCCCCGCCGCGCCGGGCACCCCGACGGGCTCAGCCCCGTAGGGCGCGCAGGTCGCCGACCACCCGACCGAACGCGGCGGCGAAGGCCTCGACATCGGCGTCGGTCGTGCTCCAGCCGACCGACAGCCGCAGGGACCGGCTCGGGTCGACCCCCATGGCCTCGAGGACCGGGGACGGCTCGAGGGACTCCGACGAGCAGGCCGACCCCGAGTGGGCGGCCACACCGGCGCGGTCCAGCCCGAGCAGGACCGGCTCCGCCTCGACGCCGGCCACCCCGAGGCAGACGAGGTGGGGGAGCCGGCGGGCCGGGTCGGGGTCGCCGACCACCGACACCCCGTCCACCTCCAGGGCGGCCGCCGTCAACCGGGCCACCCGGGCCCGGGCCACCGCCTGCTCGGCCGCTCGCCGGGCGCCGCCGTCCGCAACCAGCGCGCCGGCGGCGGCGCCGAGGCCGACGATGCCCACGACGTTCTCCATGCCGGCCCGGCGCGCCCGCTCCTGCTGGCCGCCGACCAGCAGCGGCTCGATCCGGGTGCCGCGCCGCACGATGAGCGCGCCGACGCCGGGCGGCCCCCCGAGCTTGTGGGCGCTGACCGAGACCAGGTCGGCGTCGAGGTCGCCGAGGCCGAGGTCGACCTGGCCGAAGGCGGCACAGGCGTCAACGTGGACCGGGACGCCTGCCGCCCGGCAGACCCCGACGACGTCGACGACCGGCTGTGCCGTGCCCACCTCGTGGTTGGCCCACTGGCAGTTGACCAGGGCCGGTGCCGGACCCGGGCCGGCCAGGGCGTCGGCCACCGCGCCCACCTTCAGGCGCCCGTGGCCGTCGACGGCGAGGGGGACGAACGGGGCGAGGCGGGTCGCCGAGTCGCGCACGGCGGAGTGCTCGACCGCCGCGCACAGCACCGGTGCGCCGGGCCGGGCCCGGGTCGCCCCCCACTGCGCCGCGTTGGCCGCCTCGGTCCCCCCCGAGGTGAAGACCACCTGTCGGGGCCGCACCCCGGCCAGGGCCGCCACCTGCTCGCGGGCCGTCTCGAGGCTGGCCCGCACGAACCGGCCCTCTTGGTGCACCCTCCCGGGGTCGGCGGTCGGGCCGGCCAGCCACTCGGCGATGGCGGCCGCCGCTTCGGGGCGCAGCGGCGAGGTGGAGGCGTGGTCCAGGTAGTGGCGCGCCACGGCCCCGGGGTTCAGGCCTGGGCGGCGCAGGCGTCGTCGCCCCGCGCCCTCGAGGTGACGACGACGGGCATCGACCCCTCGGGGGCGTCCCCACAGAGCCCCGACAGGAGCCCGTTGACCATGCCGCGGTCGACGGCGCAGAGGACGGGGTGGGTGGTCGCCGCGTCGCCGAAGGGGCACTGCTCGGCCACCACCGCGGTGGTGCTGCCGTGGTCCTCGGCGTGGGCGGCGAAACCGTGAGCGGTGAGGGTCTCGGCGATCGTGTGCATGGCGGCGCGCACGGAGCGCTGGCCCTCGGCCGGGGACATGCGGGCGGCCAGCGACCGCCCGTAGTCCTCGCCCACCTTGGCTGCCATGCGCTCGGCCCGTTCCGGGCCCAGGAGCTCCATCGCCTCGCGGAGCAAGAGCACCAACAGGTCGTCGCGCCGGTTGAGCAGGCCGATGTTGAGGTCGCCCTCCACCGGGAAGAACTGCTTGGACGGCCGACCCGCCCCCCGGGCGCGCCGCACCTCCACCCGGAGGTAGCCGCCCGACACCAGGCGGTCCAGGTGGTGGCGGGCGACATTGGGGTGGACCGAGAAGGCCGCGGCCACCTCGGTCGCCGTGGCGCCCGGGTTCGCCCGGACGTGGAGGAAGATGTCGCGCCGGGTCGGGTCGCCGAACGCCGCGGCCACCGCGGTGACCGTGGCCGCGAACCGGCCGTCGTCGTCGCCCCCCGGGGTCGGATCGAGCGCCGCCCCGGCACCGGTCTCCACCCGTGCCGGGGCCCTCGAAAGTCCAGCGTTCGGGGCCGGTCGCACGGTCGGTAGTCTACCGAGGGCGCCCCGGCCGACGGCCGACGGCCGACGCCGGCGCCCCGTGGGGGCCGGCAGACGAAAGGCTCCATGGCACCCGACTCCGCACCGCTCGAGCAGGCCGTGGCCGACGTGGTCGACCCCGAACTCGACCTGGAGCTGGGCACGACGGCCATGCTGCGCGAGGTGCGGTCCCGACGCCACCGGGCGACGGTGGTCGTCGCCCTGCCGGTGGCGGCGTGGCCGAGCCGGGACGAGCTCGAGGCCCTGGTCCAGGCGGCCGCCCTGGCGGCCCCGGGCGTCGACGAGGTCTCGGTGGAGTTCGCGGTGATGGACGAGCACGAGCGCCTGGCGCTGCGGACCCGCCTGCGCGAGGGGATGGAGGGCGCCGGCGCCGGCGCCGACACCGATGCCGACGGCGGGCATGATCACGGTGGCCACGGTGGCCACGGCCAGGGTGGGCACGGCCACGGCACGCCGGCCTTCCTCCGGCCCGGGTCCAGGACCCGGGTCATCGGGATCGGTTCGGGCAAGGGCGGGGTCGGCAAGTCGTCGGTGACGGTGAACCTCGCCGTCGCCCTGGCCCGGGCGGGCCGTCACGTGGGCATCCTCGACGCCGACGTCTACGGCTTCTCGGTCCCCAAGATGCTCGGGGCCGGTAACGACCCGGTGGTGCTCGGCGACACGGTCATCCCGACGGCCGCCCACGGGGTGCGGGTGCTCTCGATGGGCTTCTTCGTCCCCGACGACCAGCCGGTCATCTGGCGCGGCCCCATGCTGCACAAGGCGATCGAGCAGTTCATCGGGGACGCCTACTGGGGCGAGCCCGAATTCCTCCTCGTCGACATGCCACCGGGGACCGGTGACGTCACCCTGTCGCTGGCCCAGGTCATGCCGCGGGCCGAGATCGTCGTGGTCACCACGCCACAGCCGGCCGCCCAGCGGGTCGCCCAGCGCTCGGCCTTCGCGGCCCGGAAGCTGAAGTTGTCGGTCCGCGGGGTGATCGAGAACATGAGCTGGTTCACCGGCGACGACGGCACCCGGTACGAGCTCTTCGGAAAAGGCGGAGGGCAGAGTCTGGCGACGGATCTCGGCGTGCCGCTGCTCGGACAGGTTCCCCTGGTCCCGGCGTTGCGCGAGGGAGGCGACCTCGGCACCCCGGTCGTCGTCGCCGATCCCTACAGCGAGGTGGCGCGCGTATTCGGCGCCCTGGCCGAGCGACTGTCGGGCCTGGGACCGGCCCGCGTCTACCGCCGCGAGCTCACCATCCGCTAGGTCGCACCTCCGCGTCGCAACCCGGGAGGGGGCGCACCGCCAGGGCGTTCGCGACTATCACCCACAAGGCGGGCGGCGGGTGGTAAAACCGAGGTGTGCGGACTTCCCCCGCACGTAAACGCTGAGGTGGCACACATGGCACAGCTGTCGCCCGATGGTCAATGGTTCTGGGACGGAAAGGAGTGGCAGCCAGCCCGGCTCTCACCCGACGGCAGGTGGCACTGGGACGGGGCCCAGTGGATCCCGGTGCCGCCGCAGTTGCCGGCGGCACCGCCCGCAACACCGCAAACACCCCCAACGCCGGTCACGTCCAGTGCCCCCATTCCATCGGCCTCCGCTCCGGCGCCCGAGCCCGGCCCAGCCCCCGTCGAGCTCGACGACCGCCGGTTCGCCGAGGGCAAGGCCCCCCCCGCCGTCGGGCAGCTGCCCGGCGGGGCCATCGTCCGGCTGCCCTACGTGGCGATCGGCTGGGGCTGGGTGGCCCGCCGGGTGGTCCGTTGGCACGTGTGCAAGTTCGAGCAGGTCCAGGTGGTGGCGGTGGTGGCGTCGAACGACCCGGACGAGCCCGCGGGCAATCACCCGATGGTGGAGTCGCTCCCCCAGCTGGTGCTGCGCGACTTCTTCGGCCGGGTGCTGCGCATCGAGGTCCTCCAGATGTCGCCCCTCGCCCGCAAGGAGTTGCTCTCGCAGATCCCGATGTCGGCGACGGTGACCCCGGCCGCCGAGAGATTCCTGGAGGGGGGCGAGCTTCCGGGCGAATGGAGCCGGAGGCTCGAGATACTCGGGGCGGCCTGAGGCCGCCGGCGGGCCACCTGCCGGCGGCGACCGTTCAGCCGTCGACGCTCTTGGGCAGCTTGTCGGGGTCCCAGCCGAGCCTGGCCACCGCGTGGCGGAAGGCGAAGCGGTCGGTCATCCCGGCTACGTAGGCCACCGCGGCAGTGACCGCCTCGGTGGTGCCGGCGGACAGCCCGCCCATCTCCCGCACGGCGGGGATGGCGTTGGGCCGGTCGGCGTAGTGCTCCACCAGGGCCCGCAGCACGGCCACCACGGCGGCCCCCTGGGCGAGCGACGCCTCCCGCAGGTAGACGTGCTGGTAGTTGCAGGCGCGGAAGGCGGCGAGCGCCTCGGCCATCTCCTCGTCCATGGCGATCCGCCCGGTTGAACAGACCGTCGTGACCAGCGCGTCGATGAACGAGCCGAGCTGGGGGCCCCGCCGGTCGCCGCAGCGCTCGCGCACGACGGCGGGCAGGAGCGCGGGGGTCACGATCCCGGTGAGGACGGCGTCCTCCCAGTCGTGGCAGACGTAGGCGATCCGGTCGGCCCAGCTGACCACCTCACCCTCGGGGGTGGAGGGGGCGGGGCGGGACCAGCTGTGGTTGCGGATGCCGTCGAGGGTCTCGGCGCAGAGGTTGAGCGGCGCCAGCGACACGTCGGCCCCCCACGGCGCGTGGTCGAAGCCGCCTGGGACGTAGGGGTCGAGCGCGTCCTCGCTGGCGTGGCCGCCGGGCCCGTGGCCGCAGTCGTGCCCGAGCGCGATGGCCTCGGTGAGGGCCACGTTGAGCCGGCAGGCCCGGGCCACCCCGGTGGCCACCTGGGCCACCTCGAGCGCGTGGGTGAGACGGCTGCGCTGGTGGTCCTCGGGGAACACGAACACCTGGGTCTTGCCGGCCAGTCGGCGGAACGACGTGGCGTGGAGGATCCGGTCGCGGTCCCGCTCGAAGCAGGTGCGCCACGGGTCGGGCTCCTCGGCCTGCCGCCGCTCGCCGGCCCCGGCCGCCCGAGTCGCCCCGCCGGCCAGCAGACCGTCCTCCAGCTCCTCGCGCCGGTCCCGGGTCAGGCCGGTGGCCGGCCCGTCCCCACCGGGGTGGCCGACCGCCACGTCGACCGCGGCACGCGAGTCGGCGTGGGCGACCCGGAGGCGCCCGCTGGCGCCGCCGAAGCCGCTCATGGTGGCCGCCCACCGGCGGTTGCGCTCGGTGGGGACCGGACCGTCGCCGTCACCCATGGCATCAAGTGTGCCCGAGACCTGTAACGTTCGGGGGCTGCCCCGCCGAGCCTCTCTGCGGGGCGCCGAGCGCTCGATCCGCCCCCGGGCCGAGCGGGCGCCGGCCGATGAGCCGATTGAGAGGAGCAGCGCCAGGTGGACGTGCGAATCGGGATCGTCCAGACCCCCAAGGAGCTCGAGGTCGAGCTGGCCGACGACGCCGACCGCGAAAAGGTCCTGGCCGACATCGAGGCGGCCCTGACCGGCAGCGACGAGGGCGTCCTCTGGCTCACCGACCGCCGGGGCCGCCGGGTGGCGGTGCCGGTGGCCAAGGTCGCCTACGTGGAGGTGGGCGCCCCGTCCCCCGACCGCAGGGTCGGCTTCGGCGCGCCCTGACGGTCGAACTTCCGCCGTGCCCCGAGACGTGGCGGAGACGGCACCGGCGAGCCCGCCGGCCGCCCCCGCCCCCGACCTGCTCGACCTCAAGCTGCTGTTCGTCACCGGCAAGGGGGGCACGGGCAAGACGACGGTGACCGCCGCCGTGGCCCAGCTGGCCGCCCAGCGGGGCCAGCGGGTGCTGGCCTGCGAGGTCGACGCCAAGGGCGACCTGGCCTCGCTCTTCGAGGCGGCACCGACCGACTTCACCGCCCGCGAGGTCGTGCCCAACGTCTTCGCCATGTCCATGGACACCGAGGCGTCGCTGCGCGAGTACCTCAAGCTCAATCTCAAGATCCCCGTCGTCGGCCGGATCGGCCCTTTGGCCAAGGCCTTCGACTTCGTGGCGACCGCCGCCCCGGGGGTGCGCGAGATCCTGACCGTGGGCAAGCTCTGCTGGGAGGTGCGCGAGCGGCGCTACGACCTGGTGGTGGTCGACGCGCCGGCCACCGGCCACATCATCGGCCAGCTCGCCGCCCCCCAGGCCATCAACGACCTGGTGAAGGTGGGGCTGATCCGCTCGCAGACCGACTGGATGCTCGAGATCCTCTCGGACCCGGCCCGCACCGGTCTCGTCGCGGTGACCACCCCCGAGGAGATGCCGGTGTCCGAGACCCTGGAGCTGGCCGAGCGGGTGGCCACCGAGACCACGGTGCGGCTCTCGGCCGTCGTGGTCAACCGGGTGCTGCCCGAGCTGTTCGGCCGCAACGAGGAGGAGACCTTCGAGGAGCTGCGCCGGCCCGAGACCGTCATCACCCTCTCGGAGCGGGCGGGCGGCGACGTCGAGCCGGTGCTCGAGGGTGCGCGGCTGGCGGTCACGATGCGCCGCACCCGGGCGGGCCACCTCGAGCGGCTGCGCAAGGGCCTCGACCCTTCGGTCCCCGTGCTCTACCTGCCGTACCTGTTCAGCCGGTTCCACGGCGTGCGGACCACCTGGCAGGTGGCGGAGTCGCTCGGCGAGGAGCTGGGCTTCTGATGACCCCGACCCCGCGCAGCCGGTCCGGCGGCCGGCGCCGGCGCCCGGCGGCCGGCCCGCACCCGCCCCCCGGTCCCCCCCACACGCCGCGCCAGGGCTCGATCGACGGCCTCTTCGCGGCCAAGGAGATCGTCGTGGCCTGCGGGCCCGGCGGGGTCGGCAAGACGACGACCGCGGCCGCGCTGGCGGCCATGGCGGCCTGCCACCACGGCGGCCGGGTCCTGGTGCTGACCGTCGACCCGGCCAAGCGGCTGGCCGACGCGCTCGGGCTGCGGGGCATCGGCAACACCGAGCGCCGGATCCCCGACGAGGTGTTCAAGGAGGCGGGCGCGGCCCCGAGGGGCGAGCTCTGGGCGGCCATGCTCGACACCAAGGAGAGCTGGGACGCCCTGGTCCGCCGGCACGCGCCCGACGCCGCCACCCGCGAGCAGATCCTGGCCAACCCGCTGTACCGGAACATCTCGGGCCGCTTCGTCCAGAGTCATGACTACATCGCCATGGAGCGCCTCTACGAGATCCACGCCGAGGGGAAGTACGACCTGATCGTGGTGGACACCCCCCCCACCCGCAATGCCCTCGACTTCCTCGACGCGCCGCAACGCATGGCCGACTTCTTCAGCTCGCGCCTGCTGCGCTGGCTGATCGTCCCCTACCGCTCCAAGCTGGTGAACTTCGCCTCGAGGCCCTTTTACCAGATCGCCGACCGGATCCTGGGCACCCAGTTCCTGGCCGACATCTCCGAGTTCTTCATCCTCTTCCAGTCGATGTACGCCGGCTTCGTCGAGCGGGCCGAGTCGGTGACCCGCCTGCTCGGGGACCGTCGCACGACGTTCATGGTGGTCTCCACCCTCGAGGCGACCCCGCTGCGCGAGGCCGAGTTCTTCGCCCGCGAGCTGGTGCACCGCAACCTCCATCTCGGGGCCATCGTCTTGAACAAGGTCCTCCCGGAGTACTTCAGGGAACCCGGGGCCGCCCGCGTCGCCCAGACCCTGTGCGACCGGTCCAAGGAGCTGGTCGTGGGCCTGCACACCGACCCGGTCCTGGCCGCCCGGGTGCTCGAGGAGGTGGCCGGGAGCTTCCTCAACTTCAGCGTGGTGGCCCGGCGCGAGGCCGAGCAGCAGGCCGAGCTCGCCTCCAGCCCCGAGGTGCTCGCCTCGGTCCCGTTCTTCGACGCCGACATCTACGACATGGCCGGCCTGCTGCAGCTGGGCGACAAGATCTGGGCCTGACCGGGCGCCGCTCCGCCGGCCGGGACGGGGGAGCGACCCCCGGGGTTGGGCTTAGCATGCAACCATGGGCCTGTTGATCGACCCCGCGGTGGACGCATACGCCGAGTCGCACACCACCGAGCTGCCCGCCCACCTCGTCGCCGTGGACGAGTCCACCCGCACGAACTTCCCCATGTGGGGGATGATGGTCGGCCGCCAGGAGGGGCGCTTCCTCGAGCTCATGGTCTACGCCGCCTCGGCCGCCCGGGTGCTCGAGATCGGCACCTTCACCGGCTTCTCCTCGCTGGCCATGGCGGCCGGCCTCCCGCCCGGCGGCACCATCACCACCTTGGAGGTGGACCCGCACCACGCGGCGATCGCCCGGGCCAACATCGCGGCGAGCCCCCACGCGGCGTCGATCGAAATCGTCGAGGAACCCGCCCTCGACTCCCTGACCCGGCTCGAGGGGCCCTTCGACCTCGTCTTCATCGACGCCGACAAGCCGGGCTACGACGCCTACTTCGAGGCCGTGCTGCCGAAGCTGGCCGAGCGCGGGGTGATCCTGGCCGACAACACCCTCTTCCACGGCGGGGTGCTGGACGACGCCAACGACGAGGCCAACGCCACCGCGCTGCGGGCGTTCAATAACAAGCTGGCTGCCGACCCCCGCGTCGTCTGCGCCCTCACCACCATCCGCGACGGGGTCACGATCATCCGTCGGGCCGACGACTGACCGACGGGGCCGTCGCCGCATGCTCGACTACCACCTCCACCTCTGGCCGCACAGCGACACGGCCACGCCCCTCGACCTCGAGCAACTCGCCGCCTACTGCGAGCGGGCGCAGCGGGCCGGGGTGGTGGAGATCGCCGTCACCGAGCACCTGTTCCGCTTCACCCAGGCGACCGACGCGCTGGGCCGGTGGTGGCGCCGGGACGAGCCGTCCGCGGCGCTGCAGGCCTCGATGGCCGCGTACTGGGACCATCACGCACGGGCCGACCTCGACACCTACGCCGAGACGGTCACCGAGGCCAAGCGGGCCGGCCTGCCCGTCGTCATGGGCCTGGAGGTGGACTACTACCGCGGCCGCATGGACGCCGTCGCCGACCTGCTGGCCGGCTACCCCTTCGACGTCCTGCTGGGCTCGGTGCACTGGCTCGGGGCCTGGCGCTTCGACGACCTCCCCGACGAGGTGTCGATGGCCGAGTGGTCCACCCGGTCGGTCGACGCCGCCTTCGACGGGTACACCGAGGCGCTGGGCGAACTGGCGGCCAGCGGGACCTGCGACGTGCTGGCCCACCCCGACCTGATCAAGGTCACCGGCCGGACGCCGGCCCGGCCCGAGGAGTGGTGGGACCGGATGGCCGAGATCGCGGCCGGCGCCCCGGTTGCGGTCGAGCTGTCCTCGGCCGGCTGGCGCAAGCCGGTGCGCGAGCAGTACCCGGCCCACCCGCTGCTCGTGCGCTACGCGGCCCGGGGGGTGCCGCTCACGACCGCCTCGGACGCCCACCGCCTCGAGTACGTGGCCGACCGGGCCGACGACCTGCGCGCCGTGCTGGCCTCGGTCGGGGTCGACCACCTCCAGGCCTACCGGCGCCGCCAGCCCCACCGGCTCGCCGTCGCCCCGGCGCCGACGGCCGCCCCGGCCGCCGGTGCCGCGGCGTCGGCCAACGGGGACCACTGACGTGGCCACCCCGGCCGAGCTGGCCCTCCAGCACACCGACCTCGGTCCCGAGGAGCTCGAGCACCTCCAGCGCCTGCTCGGCAGCTGGTCGGTGCTGGCCGACCTCTCGTTCTCCGACCTCATCCTGATGGTGCCGGTCGCCGAGTCGCACCCCGACCTGATCAACGACGAACCGCAGCTGGTCGTGCTGGGCCAGATCCGCCCCAACAACCGGCCGACCCTGGTCGAGCAGGACCTGGTGGGCCAGACGGTGGCGGAGTCCGCCTGGACGCTGAGCGCGACCTCCCTCCACACCGGCGAGATCGTCCGGGGCAAGGTCCACCACCCGGTCCTGGGCGAGACGGTGCCGGTCGAGAACATCCCGGTCCGCCTGGACGGCAAGGTGATCGCCGTCCTGCTCCGGGTCTCCCTGGCCCCGCTGCGCGGCCCGACCAGCCTGTACGAGAAGACCTACCTCGACGTCTTCGAGCGCCTCGCCGCCATGGTGACCGAGTCCGCGTTCCCTTTCCCCGACGAGGACGTCGGCACCGAGGAAGCGCCCCGGGTCGGAGACGGCGTGGTGATCGTCGACGCCGAGGGCAGGGTCGAGTTCGCCTCGCCCAACGCCATCAACGCCTTCCACCGGATGGGCGTCTACTCACCGCCCGAGGGGCGCCGGTTCACCGACCTCGGGGTGGAGGAGTCGGCCGTCGAATGGGCGCTGGCCACCGGACGCCCGGTCGTCGAAGAGGTGGAGCGCCGGCCCGACGTGATCGTGCTCGTCCACTGCATCCCCCTCCTCAGCCACGGGTCGGTGACCGGTGCGATGATCCTCTTGCGCGACGTGACCGACGTCCGTCGCCTCGACCGGCTCCTCCTCTCGAAGGATGCGGCCATCCGCGAGGTGCACCACCGGGTCAAGAACAACCTGCAGACCATCTCGTCCCTGCTCAGCCTCCAGGCCCGCCGGGTGAAGGTGGGGGAGGGCCGCGAGGCGCTGCGAGAGGCCGAACGGCGGGTCCGCTCGATCGCCCTGGTCCACGAGATCCTGTCGCGCGACCCGGGCGACGAGGTGCCTTTCGACGACATCGTGGGATCGCTGGTCCAGATGGCGCAGGACTCGGTGGTCTCGTCCTGCAAGATCGAGATCAGCGTCTCGGGCGACCTCGGCGACGTCTCGGCCGACGTGGCGACACCGTTGGCCGTCACGCTGGCCGAGATCCTGCAGAACGCGGTCGAGCACGCCTTCGGACCCGCCCCCTCGGCCGACGACGGCCCCGATGGCCCCGATGGCTCCGCCGGCGAGGACGGGTACCAGCCCCCGGTGGGTCACGTGGACGTGACGCTCGTCTGCAACAACGGTGAGCTGTCGGTGGAGGTGCGCGATGACGGCTGCGGGTTGCCCGAGGGGTTCGACATCGAGCGGACGACGAGTCTCGGTCTCTCGATCGTGCGCGACCTGGTGGTGAGCCAGCTCGGGGGGTCGATCACGATGGCCCCGGTGGCCGCCGGGGGGACGACGGTCCGCATCGTCGTGCCGCCGAAGGCCGTGGCCGGAGCGTGAACAGGCCCGGCGGGTGAACGGGGCCGGCGGCGCCCGGTCGGTTCAGCTGGCGCGGCGCCGGGCGGCGAGCCAGGCCTTGCGGAGCTTGCGGCGCTCCTCTTCGGAGGTCCCGCCCCAGACCCCGGACTCCTGGTTGGTGGCGAGGGCGAAGTCCAGACAGGTCTCCTGGGCCTCGCACGTGCGGCAGACCCGCTTGGCCGCCTCGATCTGGTCGACGGCCGGCCCGGTCGTCCCGACCGGGAAGAAGAGGTCGGGCTCGGTGTTGCGGCACGCCGCCACCTGCCGCCAGTCGTCGGCGTCCCAGTCCACCGTCCGGTTCCACATCAGCGCCATCGCCGCGTCTCCAAACATGCGAGGTTGTGAACCTTTTCACATGATCCGCCCCGACAAGGTGGCGGTCACTGAAAAGGGGATTGACGTGGTCATTATACGGGACTCCTTTTCATTTGCAAGCAGCCCCCGGGCCCCGCGGACCGGGCGTCTAAGGGCTGGTGGGGGCCTTTCGGGAAAGGACGGTTACCCCATGGAGCCGGCCGCCCCGCGGCCCGGCGACGGTGCCGCCGGGCCGGGCCGGTGACCCTCGTCCTGGCCCACCGCGGCTACACCGGATCGGCCGTCGAGAACACCCTGGAGGCCTTCGCCGAGGCCCGCCGGCTCGGCGCCGACGGGGTCGAGCTCGACGTCCGCCGCAGTGCCGACGGCGCCCTCGTGGTGCACCACGACGCGGTGATCCCCGGTGCCGGGGCGGTGGCCGAGCTGGGGGCCCGCGAGCTGCCGCCCCACGTGCCCCTGCTCCCTGACGCGCTCGGCGTCTGCGAGGGCATGCTGGTCAACGTCGAGATCAAGAACTTGCCCGGTGATCCGGGCTACGACCCGGATGAGGCGGTCTCGGTCGCCACCGCCGCGACCATCGTCGAGTGCGGCTGGGCCGACGGCGTCATCGTGTCCTCGTTCAACGCCCCCAGCATCGACGCGGTGCGCAACGCCGAGCCCCGCCTGCGGGTTGGCTGGCTGCTGGGGCCCGGCGCCGACCCGGCCGCGTCGGTCTCCCCGGCGGCCGAGGCGGGCTACCGGGCGTTGCACCCCTTCGTCGCCCAGGTGAACGCCCGGCTGGTCGACCAGGCCCACGCCGCCGGGCTGGCGGTCAACGTCTGGACGGTCAACCCGGACTCGACGCTGCGCGAGATGGTGGGCCTCGGGGTCGATGCCGTCATCACCGATCGCCTGCCCGAGGCCCTGGTGGTGGCCCGGGGAGGCTGACCTGGGTGCACCGCGGACCCGGTGGCGGGCCGGGTTGGCGGCCGGGGGCCCGGGTAGTCAACAATGCATGGCCATGAACGTCGTCGTCTGTGTCAAGCAGATCCCCGATCCGGCAGCCCCGGGCGCCCTGGATCCCACCACCCACACCCTAGAGCGCAACGGCAAGCTCATCCTCGATGACTCCGACGCCTACGGCGTCGAGATGGCCCTGCAGCTGGCCCCGACCGATGCCGGCAACGAGGTCATCCTCGTGTCGATGGCCCCCAACAACGAGACCTCGGGCCTACGCACCGCCCTGGCGATGGGGGCCACCCGGGCCATCCTGGTCAGCGACCCGGCCCTGGCCGGGTCGGACGCCCTTGGGACGGCCAAGGTCCTGGCCGCGGCGATCAAGCGGGCCGAGCCGGACCTGGTGATCGCGGCCACCGAGTCGACCGACGGCTACACCGGCACCCTCCCGGTGCAGGTGGCCGAGCTCCTCGGCCTGCCCTCGGTGACCTTTGCCAAGGCCGTGGCCGTCGACGGCCGGAGCGTGAAGGTGGAACGACAGACCGAGTCCGGCTACGACGACGTCGAGAGCCCGTTGCCGACCGTGGTCACCGTGACCGCCGGGGTGGTCGAGCCCCGGTACCCCTCGTTCAAGGGGATCATGGCGGCCAAGTCCAAGCCGGTCGACACCTTGACGGTGGCCGACCTCGGTATCGACGCCTCCCAGGTCGGCGCGGCCGGGGCCGGCCAGGAGATCACCGACGTCTCCGAGGCCGAGGCGCGCGGGGGCGGCGAGATCGTGGTGGACGAGGGCGATGGCGCACAGTCCATCGTGGCCTTCCTCGAGCAGATCAAGGTGATTTGAGATGGCGATCGACAAGATCTGGGTGTTGGCCGAGGCCGGGGACGGCGGGCCCACCCCCATCACCAGCGAGCTGCTGACCGAGGCCCGCGGCATCGCGTCGACGGTCGAGGCGGTGACCTGGGGGCCCGACACGACCTCCCTGGCCGCCGGTCTCGGGGAGTTCGGCGCCACGACGGTCTACGACGTCGGTGACCTCGCCGGCTCGCTGCCCGGCGCCCCGGTTGCCGCGGCGATCGCCGCCCTGATCGAGGGGGGCAACGCCCCCGACGCGCTCCTCATCCCGGCCACCTACGACGGGCGCGACGTGGCCGGCCGCCTGTCGGTCCGCCTGGACCGCCCGGTGCTCACCAACGTCACCGGGCTCGGGACCGATGGGGGGCTCACCACCCAGCACCCGGTGTTCGGCGGCAGCCTCATCGTGACCGCCCGCTTCACCGGCGAGGGACCGGGGATCTACGTCATCCGGGCCAAGTCCTTCGTGGCCGAGCCGTCCGGCGGGCCCCCGGCGAACGTGGTGGCCGCCCCGGCGCCCAACACCGGCGCCACCGGCGCGGCCAAGGTGGTCGAGCGCCACCAGGAGGAGCGGACCGGCCCGAAGCTGGACGAGGCCGCGGTGGTGGTCTCGGGCGGCCGCGGGCTCGGGTCGGCCGAGAACTACGCGCTGATCGAGGAGCTGGCCAAGCTGCTCAACGGGGCGGCCGGGGCCAGCCGGGCCATCGTCGACGCCGGCTGGGTGCCCTACTCGCACCAGGTCGGCCAGACCGGCAAGACGGTGAAGCCAACCGTCTACCTGGCCTGCGGCATCTCGGGGGCGACCCAGCACCTGGTCGGCATGAAGGGCTCGAAGAACATCGTCGCCGTGAACAAGGACCAGGACGCACCGATCTTCTCGGTGGCCGACCTTGGCATCGTGGGCGACGCGCTGAAGGTCCTCCCGGCCCTGATCGAAGCTCTCAAGTCCCTGGGCTGACCCGGCGGCGGCCACCGGGGCCGCCCCAAGCGGTGCCGCCCCGGCTGCCGTACCCGACGGCCGGGGGCCCCCGGCCCACCCGGTGACGCCCGGCCGAGGAGGCACCCGCCGTACGTTGGGAGCGGGTCCGCGGCCCTCGCGGCGGGGCCGGTACAGTCGGCCGACCGCCAGGCCTGACCCCGCCCATGCTCTTCCCCACCTTCGATTTCGCCATCTTCTTCGCCGTCGCCTTCACGGTGAACTGGCTGCTCAACCCCTACCCGGGGCCCTGGAAGCTGGCCATGCTCGCGTTGAGCTACTTCTTCTATAGCTGGTGGGACTGGCGGTTCGTGCTCCTGTTGGCCGCCTCCACGGTCATCGCCCAGTTGGGGGCGGTGGCCATCACCCGGTTCGAGACGCACCGGGCGAGACGGGTGGCCCTGATCCTCTCGTGTGCCGGCCTGCTCGGCCTGCTCGGCTACTTCAAGTACTACGGGTTCCTCTCGGCCAACGTCGACAACGCGCTGCACCAGATCGGGTTGAGCCGCCTGATCCCGATCATCCAGCCGACGCTCCCCGTCGCCATCTCGTTCTTCACCTTCATGGCGCTCAGTTACGTCATCGACGTCTACCGGGGCGAGCTGGAGGTGGCCCGGCCGATCGACGTGGCCGTCTACCTCTCGTTCTTCCCACATCTGATCGCCGGGCCGATCGTTCGGGGCGGAGAGCTGCTCCCCCAGATCCGTCGCAAGCGCGACCCCGGGCACGTCGACTACTCGAGAGCGATCTGGATGATCATGGCCGGCCTCTTCAAGAAGGTCGTGGTCTCCTCGTACGTCTCGACGGCCATCGTCCAGCCGGTCTTCACCGCGCCGAGCAAGCACACCGCCCTCGAGGCGATCTTCGCGGCCTGGGGCTACGCCGTGCAGATCTATTGTGACTTCAGCGGTTACACCGACATCGCCATCGGCCTGGCCCTGCTCCTCGGGTTCCGGTTCCCGGTCAACTTCGACGCTCCCTACACCGCCCGCGACCTCCAGGATTTCTGGCGGCGCTGGCACATCACCCTCTCGCGCTGGCTGCGCGACTACCTCTACATCCCGCTCGGGGGCAACCGGGGCTCGGAGTGGAGGACCGCGCGCAACATCATGATCACCATGTTGCTGGGCGGCCTCTGGCACGGCGCCGCCTGGACCTTCCTCATCTGGGGTGGCCTGCACGGTGTCGGTCAGGTGGTCGGCCACACCCGCCGCCGGCGGCGGGTGGCCAAGGGGCTCCCGGCGCTGGCCGGCGGCCCGGTCCGGGTCTGGTGGGAGCGCTTCTGGACCTTCCAGTTCGTGTGCCTGGGCTGGGTGTTCTTCAACGCCAGCTCGTTCACCAATGCCATCGAGGTGCTCGGGCGGCTCTTCCACTGGGGGGCGGCACCGCTGGTCACCCCGCTGCTGGTGCTGACGATCGCGTTCATCCTCGGCGCCCAGTTCGTGCCCCGTCCCACGGTCGAGTGGGTGCAGGTCAAGTTCTCCCGGGCCAACATGGCGGTCCAGGTGGGCGCGCTCGGGGCGGCCCTCCTCGTTATCACGACCCTGGGTCCGACCGGGGTGGCGCCCTTCATCTACTACAAGTTCTGAGTGGGGGCGGGCCCGAGGGGGTCGGCGCCCGACGGGCGGCGTGCCGATCCCCTCCCCGACGGGCCCACATCCCGACCAGCCCCTCCTGGCATCGGCGCCCGCCCGGGCGGCCCGCGGTCAGGGGGGTCGCCCGGTCCCCCTACGATCGGGGCGTCGCCGCGCGGGCCCCGAGCCGACCGGTTCGGGGCGGCGGCGGGAGCAGCCGTGGACCCGACCCAGCACGACCCGCCCGCCGAGCCCGATCCCGCCCCGTCCG
>Ga0209040_10001466_pt1 | contig 18711 bp, 15 predicted proteins | sample BogFormECP12_OM3_FD_188240 | JGI IMG/M metagenome (GOLD analysis project Ga0209040, IMG submission 188240) | Bog forest soil microbial communities from Calvert Island, British Columbia, Canada - ECP12_OM3 (SPAdes) (version 2) | ecosystem: Environmental > Aquatic > Freshwater > Wetlands > Bog ...
ATTGTGGCGCTCCATTTTGCTGGCGAGCGCGGCGCGCACGTGGGCGGCGCGCACGATGGTTTCATTCGAGGCAGCTGCGGCGTAGTGGGCCTCGCGGGCCAGATCGGCGATGTCCACGAAGCGGGCGGTGACTTTGTTGCGGCGCCCAGCCTGGCGCACGCCGTATTCGAGCATGGCGGCGAAAGCCCCGCGGTCGAAGGGCGAGAGGGTTTCCTTCTCCGACAGACCGCGGAGCCGACCAGCGTATTCGGCGATTACACCGTCGCTCATGGTCATTTCTTCGTCGAACTCGACGCGGACTTTGAAGATTTTGCGGAAGTCTTCTTCGTAGTGGTACAGCATTTCGTATAATTCGCGGTCGCCGATGAGCAAAACTTTTACGTTGATGACGATGGGTTCGGGTTTCAGCGCGCTGCCGCCGAAGGGATAAAACATTTCCAGCGGTTGGATTTCCAGGCGGCCGTGATTGAGGGTACGTTTCAGGGCGCGCCAAACGCCGGTCTCGGAGATCGCTTCCATCGAATACATGATTAAAAAGCCGCCATCGGCGCGGAGCAGCGAACCGGCGCGCAAGTCCATAAAGTCGCTGGTCCAGCCGCCGCGCGCGTCGTAGGCGCGTTGAATGGTGCCGAAAAGATTGGCGTAGGTGGGCGTGGTTTCAAAGATTACGGGCGAGGCGGCTTCGTCGTCGTGGGCGAGAATTACGTTCACGCCATAGACGCGGAAGGGATCGCGTTCCGTGGGCGCGCCGGGCGGCTTGGGCAGGCCGTCGGGAAGGTCCGGTGGCCCTCCGCCGTCATGTTCTCCTTCGCCCTCGCGCTCTTTGAAGGGATCGAGATTGTCGAGCAGATGGTGGCGGACCTCTTCCAGATATTCGGCGACGCCGGTGCCGGGATATTTTTCTTTGAGTTCCTCGATGACGCCATCAACCAATACGGAAGCCGCTTCCTGCTCGAGATAGCTGAGTTCGCTGGCCAGTTCGCGCGAGAGGGTCAGAGTTTTGCGATAGACGACGGTGAATTCCTGGCGAAACTGCTCATACTTACGCTCGATGTCTTCCGCGACGGGGGCGTCGAGCTTGCCTTCGTGCACCATCTTCGGGATGTCTTCGATGGGGACCATCTGGCCTTCGAGGACGGGGAAAATCTCCGGCAAGGCCACGGCGCCGACTTGCATGTGGCCGAGGGCGAACTGCTCGCGGGCAATGCGGCGGGTGAAATCGTCCATCAATTCCTTTTCGCGGACAGTAAAGCGTTCGACGATGCGGCTTTTCTGGCGTTGGAAGGGCTCGCCTTCGAAAACTTGAGGAATACGGCGGCGCAGGAAGTCGATACCCGCCTGCATATCTTTGCGGAAGGCGTTGGCTTGTCCGCGAGGCAGGGAGAGCAGGCGGGGACGGTCCGGCAACTTAAAATTGTTGACGTAACAGCGGTCGAGAGATTTTTTGGTTTCCGGGTGCAGCTCCTCGATCATCTGGGCGATGGTGCCGCCGCGGCTGGTACCGGCCAAGCCGCAAACGAAGACGTTGTAGCCGGGAGCGCTCAATTCGACGCCCATTTTCAGGGCGCGGAGGGCGCGTTCCTGGCCAATGAAGCCCTCGCGCGGTTCGGCCTGCGCGGTGGTCTCAAAGGGGATGCGCGCAAGGTCGCAGCGCCAGCGCAGCTTGCCCGAAGGCAGCTCGGCGTGCGGGGAGGCGGGCTTGGCAGAGGGCGTAGTCATCCGGCGGGGTACATTAGCACAAGCGCGCGTGAGTGAATTTTAATTTGCTGGAGGTGGTGAACACAGAGTTACGCATAGCTCGTGGCCGCTTCTTGCAGAATGGTCAAGGACCTGATGCGAGCATTTCGTCGCGGCGGTCCATGTACACGCGGAAGACGCCCATGGCGGCGGCAAGAATGGTGGGCCCGGCAACGAGTCCTAAAAGGCCGAAGACCTCGAGACCACCGATGACGCCGATGAAAACGAGCAGGTCATTGAGTCGGGTGCGGTTGCTGAGCAGCAACGGGCGGACGATGTTGTCGGCCACGGTGGAGACGCCACCACAAATGGCGACAACCAGGATGGCCTTGCCCCAATGGCCGGTGAAGACGAGCCACAAAACGCCCGGAACCCAGACGAGCGCGGAACCGACTACGGGCACGACGGAAAAGAAGGCGATGACCACGCCCCAGAAGATCGGGGTGGAGATGCCCGCGATGGCGAATGCTACACCTCCAAGAAAACCCTGAATGCCAGCGATGACCAGCGCCACGGCGACGCTGGCAAAGATCAGTTCCCGCGATTCCTTCATCATTTCGCGCTGGATGTCGTCATCGAAAGGCATGAGGTGACGTAGAGCACGAACCACGCCCTTGCCATCGCGAAACATGAAGAACAGGGTAAAGATGAGCAGGAAGAGGTCGACGAAGAAATTGGCAAAATTTTTCAGCAGCGCGCCGATGCTGCCAGCCACGAAGGAAGCGAATTTTTCCGCGTCCTGTTGCAATTGACCTGCGATATCGACGGTTTGCATGGAGGCTGGCAGGCGGTTGCGCAGCCAGGCCTCCAAGTCTGGGAGGAAGCCCTGGTCCGGCCCCTGCCCGTGTACCGCAAGGGTGGCCTGCAAGCGAACGGAAGCTTCGAGGCCCTGGCGGGCGGTGTAGAACAGCACCAGCAACGCAGGAACGATGAGCAGGAAGGTGACCGCGAGAGTGCTTACTAACGCAGCGCGGCCGGGAAGCATGCGCTTGAGAAGCCGTTCATATAGCGGGTAAAAAAAGATGGCCAGCACTGCGGACCACGCGAGCGGGACGAGGAAGGGCTCGAAAATACGAAAAACGAGATAGCCAAGCAGCAATAGTGCGCCGTAGGAGAGTACGGTAGCCAGGCGGTCACTGGTGGTTTGTTGTGCGAGAGAAGCGTTACGCATGCGCGGTATATAATCCGTACGGTTGAATGGCAATGGGCGCCGGTTGACGGACCGGCGGTTCCAGCTAAACTGAGTGCTACACAGCCGGAAGTGAAAGTTTCTGTCTCCAGTCTCGCACAAACAGGTCAACGGTAGCCAAGAACCGCGAAATTTGATGCCTGAAAAACCATACTCGCTAACGGCGTACCAGGTTCGCCTGCTGGTGGTGCTGGTACTGATCAATTTTGTTAATTTTGCGGCGCGCCAGGTTTTTGTGCCGCTCATTCCGCTATTGCGCGCGCATTTGAACGTCAGCGATGCGGAGCTGGGTTCGCTGCAGACTTGGTTGCTGCTGGTGCTGGCGGTTTCCAGCGTGCCGTTCGGATATCTCGCGGATCGCTTGAGCCGCCGGGCGATTATCTGGATTGGAATTTTGTGCTGGAGCTTGGCAACCTTCGCAGGGGGGCTGGCCTCCACGTTCAGCTCGTTTTTGGTGGCAAGAGCCTTTGTGGGGTTAGGCGAGGCCGCGTACGCGCCTGCCGCGCAGTCCATGATTTCGGGCGCGTTCCCGAAGGAGCGCCGAGCGATGGCGCAATCGATTTTTGCCAGCGGCATGCTGCTCGGAGGAGCCTGCGGGCAGGTGCTCGGCGGGCTAGTAGGTGCGCGCTATGGCTGGCAGGTGGCATTTTTTATTGTGGCCATTGCCGGACTGATTCCCAGCGGGGCGCTATTCTCGATTGAAGAGCCGGCGCGCGGACCACGGTCGGAGCTGGTGCCGATTTGGCGGCTGCTGAAGATTCCGGCGTTCATGGCCATGATTGCGGCCGGGGCGTGTGTGACCTTTGCGAGCGTGTCGCTGCTGACGTGGGCGGTTGATTTTGCGGTGAACTACAAAGACTTCAGCTTGCGCGAAGCCTCCGTGGTGCTGTCCTTGATTGCGCTGTTCTCGTCGGTTACCGGGGTGCTGACGGGCGGGGCGGTGGCCGACCTGATGCAGCGGCGCTTTGCGTATGGGCGGATCGCAGCCATCGCGGCGGCATTCTTATTGGCCGCGCCCTTCCTGCTGCTGGCGATCCAGACGGAAGAAAAAGTGGTGGTACTGCTGGGGCTAGTGGTTTCTGGATTCTTCATGTCCTGGTATCACGGGCCGGCCACGGCGGTGTTGCACGACATGATGCCGCGGAGGGCGCATGCCACGTCGATAGGGGTGTATATGCTGGTGACGCAACTCGTGGGAGGATTTGGCCCCCAGGTGGTGGGAAAGATTTCTGATTTGCACGATTTGCAACTGGGGCTGCAGACTTGCGTGGCGGTTATGGTGGGCGGGGCGTTGTTGATGCTGCTGGTGATTCATTTTATCCGCCGGGATGGATTGCGGCATCCTTCGCTGGAGGTGTTTCATGCGGAGTCGGCGGATTAGGCGGCGTTTCGGATGCGGGGAAGAACCGATGGGTTCTTACGCCTGGGCAAGCAGGGGGCGCAGCATGCTGCGCCCCTACAAAGAACGTGACCGCCTCAGAATATGGCCTCTACGAACAAACAGCGTCAGGAGTAAATACTAAAGGGCGTTTAGTGGATGCCGAGTTGTTCGATTAGGCGGAGGACTTCGGGTTCGCTGACGTCGTAGAGCGGGCGCTCGTCGTCTTCCTCGAGGCGTTCGCGCAGGTATTCGGCGGAGACGTAGCTGGCTTCGCGGTCGGTTAAGTCGCGGCCGCGGCGTTCGTGGAATTTGACGAACGCGGTATGCGCCAGGCCGACGACCAGGGCTTCCCCATCTACGAAAAATTTGGTGTCGATGGTGTCGGCATGGCGCGTGGCGATGCCGTTCCACATGTGCGAGAAGCGGCAGTGGAATTCGCGGCCGCTGAGTTTGGAAGTCACTTCAAAAGCGCCGATGAACTGGCTCATGGCGCCAGCGTTGGCGAGTACTGGGCGGGTAGTGGTCAAGCAGTCTCCTTCATCTCTGCGCAGCGATTGCGTTCCATAAATTCCGATTAACGGCCGGCAACGGCCGCAGTGCCGACGTTGCTGTAATTCTGGATTGCGGCCCCGACGCCGGCTCCTGAGCCGAGACGATAGCCCTGATCCAGCAGAACTTTTTCAAAGGCGCCGAGGAACAGCAGGACGTTGGCTTTCTGGCTGCAATAGCCCATCAGGCCGATGCGCCAGATTTTGGCTTTTAGCGGGCCAAGGCCGCCGGCGATTTCGATATTGAATTCGTCGAGCAACTGATTGCGAACTTTTACGTCGTCGATGCCGCTGGGAATCATGACGGCGGTGACGGTCGGAAGGCGCTCGGCGGGATCCTTTACCAACATTTCCAAGCCCATGGCTTCGAGACCGGCGATCAGCGCGAGTTGGTTCTGGCGATGGCGCTCCCAGCGATTCTCGAGGCCTTCTTCAAGGGTCATGCGCATGGCTTCGCGCAGCGCAAAGATCAGCGAAATGGGCGGAGTGTGATGATACAGGCGGTCCTTGCCCCAATAATTCATCGCGGTGGTCAAGTCGAAATACCAGCTCTGGACTTTCGTTTTGCGGTTGCGAAACACTTCCTCAGCGGCTGGGCTGACCGTGATAGGCGACATGCCTGGAGGCGCGCTGATGGCCTTTTGCGTACCGCTGAAACAGATATCCACGCGTTCCTTGTCCACGTGCAAGGGAACCGCGGCCAACGAAGCTACGGTGTCGACGATTAACAGCGCGCCGAGTTCATCGGCTACCTGGCGAAAACCGGCTAGTTGCGTGAGGACGCCGGAAGAAGTCTCGCCCTGCGCCAGCCCGATAATCTTAATTTTGCGTCCCTTGCCGATCTTGCGGACTTCCTCGGGATCGACCGTCGTGCCATAGGGCGCTTCGACGCGGGTGACTCTGGCGGAGGTGCGCCCGGCAATTTCCGCCATACGGTCGGAGAACCAGCCGTTGACGCACACAACGGCCTCGTCGCCTTCTTCCAGTGTGTTGACTAAGGAGGCTTCGATGCCGCCGGAGCCGGAAGCCGAGAGCGGCATGGTGATGCGATTCTCGGTTTGAAAAATTTGGCGCAGAAGCACTTGCGTGTCGTCCATGCAACCGCGGAACCATGGATCGACGTGGCCGACCAGGGGCGTGGACATGGCGCGATAGACGCGCGGGTGCATCGAAGACGGCCCAGGCGTGAGCATCAATCTTACGGGGGGATCTAGTTCGCCGACAGTTTGTGCCATGACGTTTTCGCTTTCTTTTCTTGCAGTTACGGCTGCAAGACAGCGCCAGTGCGTCGTGTGCGGGACATCGCGAAGCGCGCTCGAAACAACAATTCTGCCGCAATCGCGAGGGGTCCGCAACCGACAAATTGGCTGGGACGTTTGCCGCCGTCAGGGCTTTAGGCAGCGAGCTTTTGTTCTTCGGGGGCGAGCATGTGGGCTGGGACTTTGCGCAGTTCCCAGATCAGGCCGAGCCAGGACATCAGCTTCAGCGTGTAGTAGGTGATGTCGATCTCCCACCAGTAGAAGCCTTGGCGGGCGGAGGCCATGAAGTGGTGATGGTTGTTGTGCCAGCCTTCGCCGAGGGTCACCAGCGCCAGGAGCAGGTTGTTCTTGCTGGTGTCGGAGGTTTCGTAGCGACGCGAGCCAAAAAGGTGTGAGAGCGAATTGATGGTGAAGGTGCCGTGCCAGCACAGTACGGTGCTCAGAAAAAAGCCCCAGATGAGCAGCGGCCAGCCGCCAATGAGCCAGGTGGCGACCCCGAGGGTTATGGGCGGAACGAGATGATACTTATCCAGCCAGCGCAGCTCGGGAAATTTGGCGAAATCGCCGATGTAGTTGAGCCGGGTGTCGTTGTACTTGTCGGAGATAATCCAGCCGATGTGAGACCAGAAAAAACCGAACAGCGTGGGCGAGTGTAAATCTTCTTCCTGGTCGGAGAAGCGGTGATGATGGCGATGATGCGCGGCCCACCACAGCACGCCCTTTTGCACCGAGGTCATGGCCATGAAGGCGATTAAAAACTGGAAGACGCGGCTAGTCTTGTAGGAGCGATGCGAGAAATAGCGATGATAACCGGCGGTGACGAAAAACATGCGCAGCTCATAAAGCGCGAAGCAGGCCACCGGCAGATACCAGTGGAAAGGTACAAAGAAAATCAGCAGCGCAAGGACATGAATCAGCGCGAAAGGCAAAGCGGAGAGCAAGGAGATGCGCGAGCCATTGGGCAGCGGAATCGATAACGCACGCGAAGCAGAAGCCATGCAGAAGAATCCTTCCGCGTCCGAAATATGACGCAAGGTGCTGTGGCGATTGGGAACGAAAAAATACGAATCGCGCTGAACCTGTTCAGTTTACGGTTGCCCCAAAACGCGGTCAAGCGGGACTGAAGTACAGGTGTATTCAGTTAGATGCAGGCGGCGGGAAACCGTTGTAGATCTATCGGCATACGAGCGATGCAAATCCATCCAGCGTGATACATGTCACGCTGAAAAATCCGTTGCGGTGCGGTGCGCTGCGGGAATGTGTTATCTTGCTTGCTCTATGAGAGATGACTATGTCTGAACGGCCAGTGTTGGTTGGACTCATTCCGCAAGCGGTGGTGCTGGACCCCGGGGATCAGGTTTCATGGATTTCCGACGCGGGAAATTTGCGCGTGGAATTCGACGTGAACCGCTGCCCATTTTCCTCGAATATTTTTCAGGCACCCGCAGGGATGCGCCTGCTCAGCGGGCCGGCGCGCGCGGGTATAAAGGCCGGATCGTTTAAGTATCGCCTGTGGCTCAACGAGCAAATCGTTGGGCAGGGCGAAGTGATTCTTCGCGATAAATAAGCCGGCAAATCCCCGCATTCAAAAGAATGCTGACACAAAAAGCGCCCGGCAGCGACTAGCCGCCGGGCGCTGCAACGGATGCTGGCCGCTTACTTGGCGGGCTGTTTGGCGATGATCAGGTCCTTGATCTTCGCGTAGGTGGCCTCGGGAATGATCTTCTTGCGAGTCAAATCGGTTTTCTTGGCGTAGGGCCGCCCGTCAATAATCTTTTGCGAATAAGCCGCCCCGATTCCCGGCAAGGCGGTGAGCTGGTCCTTCGTGGCGGTGTTGATGTCCACCAGATCACCGGCCGGTGCGGCGGAGGCCGCAGGGGCGGATTTGCTGGTTTGCGCCGGTGGCCGTGAGAATCCGGCGGCAACGCTTATAGTCAGAATCGCCAGGGCTAGCAGTACGCGCGTAAATTGCTTGTTCATCGTTCGTCTCCTCGGAATTGAAATCCTGCGTTTTAAAGTGGTTCCTCTCGCTGCGAACTAATTCTTTTCCGCGGCGCGGTAGCCGGCCTTCACCGCGTCGGCTTCGCTCATGTACTTCCCTTGCTTGGTTTTGCCGTAATAGCGCGTTCCGGGCTTGTGGTACACGCCAGAGTCGGTATTTACCCAAACCATGCCCGTGCTATTGGCAGGCGGCGTGGCCTGTGCAGTGGCTGCTGGCGCTGTCTTGGCGGCTGGAGCAGCGGTTGGGGCGGGCGTGGCAACCGGAGCGGGAGCGGGCGTTGCCGTGGCCGTCTTCGCAGCAGGAGCAGGCGCAGGAGTGGCAGCGGTGGTCTTAGCAGGCGCAGCTGCAGGAGTGGCGGGAGCTGTGGTGGCGGGAGCCGCTGGAGCCGCGGCCGTCACTGATGAATCCGCAGCCGCAGCGGATTTCTTGGAGCGGCTCTTCTTGGGAGTTGCGGCCGCGGAAGTGTCCGCAGCGGGCGTCGTGGCCGTTGGAGCAGTGGTCGCAGCTGACGCGGTGGGCGAATCCGCCGCTGCGGCCTTCTTGGACTTTTTCTTGGAGGCGGTGGTGTCCGTGGGCGAAGCGGCGGGCGCCGTTCCGGCCGCAGCGGTCTGGTCCGCAGCAGCGCTCTTCTTGGAGCTCTTCTTGGCCGGTGTGGCTGCGGCATCGCTGCCGGCAGCTGTCGTGGAGTTCGTTGCCGGGGCGTCCGCGGCAGCTTTCTTCTTTTTCTTGGTCTTGGTGGAGGTGCTGGAATCGCTCTGGCTGGGGTCCGTGGTCGTTTGCGTGGACTGGGCTTGCGCTGGAATGCTAACCGCCGCGAACAATACCGCGACGAGCAGCGCGAGATAGAAATTCATTCTTGCCTTCATGGTTTCCTCCGTGAGGCGCACGCGCTCCTGCATCTGCTTGCCATACTCGAGCCTATCGCTAGCGATTGGGCTGGGGACTACGCGGTGGCTTGCAGATGATTCGCCGGGCGAGCGCAAATCAAATGCGCGCATGATGGCGAAGTACGCGAGGGAAGTCAAGCGGAAGAATCTGGAGAACATTAATAAGCTGTGAAAGAAAACGCACCGATGCCGGCAATCGTGAACGGTAGGACCTTTTGTCCGGCAAAACGGAGGTCGCCAGCGATGCCTACGGCGCAATGCTCATTAGAACGGCAAGGACGTCAGGTCCAGGTTGCCGCCGGAGAAGATGATTCCTAACTTTGGTGGCTGGAGGTCGCCGCGCTGCGGCAATCCCAGGCTGGCGACGGCGCCTTTTCGCAACACTTTTCGCAACAAGGGGGCGACAGCCACCGCGCAGGATGGTTCGATGATTATTTTCATCCGCTCCCAGACGAGACGCGTGGCGGAGATGATTTCGGCCTCGCTGACCAGCAGAATGGCGGTCACGCGCGGGCGCAGAATGGCAAAGGTGCGCGGAGAAAGCGACGCGCGCAGTCCGTCGGCGATGGTGTCGCTGGATTCCAAGGCCTGCAGCGTGCCGGACATCAACGAGCGGTAAGCGTCATCGGCGCGCTCTGGCTCGCAACCGTAGATCTTGATGCCGGGTCGCATCCCCTGCGCTCCCAGGCATGTTCCACTCAGAAGGCCGCCTCCACTGACGGGCGCGAACACCGCGTCCAGATCGCCAACGTCTTCGAGCAGTTCCTTCGCTGCCGTGGCCTGGCCCGCGATGATGCGGTCGTCGTCGTAAGGGTGCACCAGCACAGCGCCAGTTTCCGCCTGCACCCGGGCGGCAGCTTCGGCGCGCGCGGAAACCGTTGGCTCGCAATAAGTAATCCTGCCGCCGTAAGCCTCGACCGCGGCGCATTTCACCTTGGGCGCGTTGCGCGGCATCACGATATAGGCCGGGACGCCGCGCCAAGCCGCGGCGCAGGCTACCGCGGCGCCGTGATTTCCGCTGGAGAGCGTGACGATACCGCGTGAGATTTCCGCGTCGGTCATGGAGAGAATGGCGTTTGAAGCTCCGCGAATTTTGAAGGAGCCGGTCTTTTGAAAGTTATCGCATTTGAAGAACAGGCGAGCCCCGGCTATGGCATCGAGCGAAGCGGACGTCAGCACTGGCGTGCGATGAATGCGCGGAGCGATCCGCGCGTGGGCTGCGACGATCGCCGCCCAATCGGGCGCCACTCCGGCGGTTGATCCGACAGTTGCTGCGCTGTTCCCGTGGTCAGACACGCTGCTCATTTTTCCATTATGCCTTCTGACGGCTCAGCCGCCACCGGCGTGACTGGCAAAGCGCCAAGCCATTTTGGAGTTCTGCTCCTATCAGAGTTCAGCACGCGGGCGAACATATCTTCGCCTACGAAGAATAAGAGAAGCTCTGAGCAGCCCAACCCACCAGAAAATCCCAATTTAAACCTTGCCAATAGAGCAATCTTACTTGACCTTCACACTGTCCTTCCCTATTCTTACCAGACCCTCCCCCAATCTCGCGGCCCGCGTAAGACCCTTCCTCTCGCGCGGAGGAGGACGATATGAAAGGTTCCGAACGACGTCAGCTCACCCGATACAATCTCCGCACCCCACTGCGTTTCCGCGCCGTCGGCTTGTCCTCGGACAAGACCGAGCATTTCACCGAGGCGCTGAACGTTTCGCGGGGAGGGTTTTTCTTCGTCTCGTCCGCGGCACTGCAGATCGGCATGCCCATCGAAGCCACGCTGCGCATGCCCGGCGAAGTCACGGGCAGAGACGCGGAAGAGACCCGCTGCACCGCGCGAGTGGTGCACGTGAGGAATGAACCCTTCGGCGACGGGCGCATCGGGTTTGGCGCGGAGATCGAAGAGTTCCGCGCACGGCAGCCCTTGGGCGCGGTGCCGGCCGGGGCCGACCGTCACGCCAACTGAATCCACGTCTTTTTAACGAACGCCGGGCACGAGGACGATGGTTTTCGCGCTGCCGACGTTATCAAATCGGTCGTAGGCGCGCACGGCGATCGTGTGCTCGCCTGCGCGGAGATCGGCGACGGTGAACTCGTAATGCTCTTCCGGCGCGTCGCTAATGTGCCCCGCGGGAGCGCATAAAATCCAGTCGCCGCCATCGACGCTGTACTGCGCGCGCTCGATGCTGGTCGCGGCGTCGCGCGCGGTGAATGTGATCATCACGGAATTGATGGCGGGCGTGCTAGCCGCGCGAAACGACGCTGCGGCGGCCTGCAGATTTTCAATCAGCGGGGGAGTGTTGTCGACCTCAAAGCGTTCGCTTTCGCGCTCCGCGGTCAAGGCCACGGCGGGCGGATTGGACGGCGCATCGCTGGCAACTATTTTCAGGTAGTAGCCGCCGTCCGGCATGGTGGTGGTGTCCCAGGAATAAAACTTCTGGTCCAGCTTGTCCTTCAGTAATTTCCATTCGTGTTCGTTCTCGCCGCGAAAGTAAACGGCGAAGCGCAGGTCGTCATCGTTGGCGTCATGCGCATTCCAGAGCACGGTCTGGTAGCCTTTTTGCACCACTCCCTGCGGCGGCTGTTCGAACCGCGGCGAGGCGCTGCTCTGCGTGATGACCACCCCGCTGGGATTGTCCGACGGCGGCGTTTTCAAATTTACATTTTGCTGCTGGCCTGGGGCCACCGCGAACGCAGCCTGCGCGCGCACGCCGGGGTCCTGCAGCGCAATGCCGTCGATCACCGGCGCCACGTTGCGCGGCAAGTACGCCACGCTGACCCAATAAATTCCGTCGCCCGGGCGCCCGTCGTGAATCACGGCCTTCCATTGCACGTAACGCGCAGCGGGTGCTTCGACCGTCAAACCCGAGCGCGCGTACGGGCCAAACCAGCGCGACCACTCCGGGCCCGGCTCTTCGGTGTTGCCGGAGCGCACAAAAAACTCCAGCCGCGGTTCGCCGCCTGAGGTGCGTTTGTTTTTCGCTCCAGTCGCACTCGTCGGCTCGACGGGCGGGCTCCACCACTCCACGCGTCCCCATTGCGAAAAAATCTGTGCATCGAACGAGCGCGATTCATAAGTGCCTTCCGCCTCGTATTCCGGGCCAAAGGAAAAGACCTTGCCAGGATTCGCCGTGCACAAAAAGTTTTTCCCGTCGCCCGTGCGCGCAATTCCGGTGATCTGCGCCGATCCGGCCTTGGCCAGTTGCGCGTATGCACCGCGCTTGTCGATGGCCAGCAGCGAGCCGTTATTGCCGGTCCCCGCGAGCAGCCGGCCATCCGCGGCCATGCCCAGCGAATACACCACATCCTCTCGCGAACTCCACAACTCTTGTGGCGCGCCGTCGGGACTGATGCTGTAAATGCTGCTCGAAATCATGGCGGGAAAGGGCGTGAAGACCGGCTGCGCGCCACCGCCGGTGATAATCCCGCTGTTGGTGAACGTGGTGGTGCCTTGGGGCGTGGCGATCACCGTGGTGGGAGCTTGCCCGGTGACATGCTGTTTTTCGCCGATGGCAGCGGCATAGATGGTTCCGTCGCCGGCCACGGTCAGCGCGGTGATTTCACGCTTGGCGCTCTCGTACAGCACAAATCCATCGGCGCTGCCTCGGGCGCTCGCGTCTTTTTTGGCGGAATCCTTCTCGTGCGCCTGACCGTCTCGCGTCGTAACACGCAGCACGCGGCCGCTGGGCTCGGTACCCGCAAGCAAAACGCCTTTGCCATCGAAGGCTAGTACGCGGATGTGCGCTTCATCGCTGGCATAAAAGAGCGTGCTCTTGCCGTCGGGCGTCACAGCAAAAATTTGGCCTTTGTCGCCCGTTGCAACATACAAGGTGCCGTCCGCCGCGAACGCCAAATCCCAGATGTATTTGCTCTTGGGATCGAAGAACACCGTCTTCTCGCCGCTAGCCGAAACCTTGTACACCTTGCCGTCAGGAGACGTCCCCACGAACAAAGTGCCCTTGGCGTCGAACGCAATGGTCTGCGCCGCCAAATCCGCCGAATCAAACACGGAGACAGGCTTTCCAAGGCCGTCGAAGCGGAAAACCTTGGCCGGTGAACCGCCGGCGGCATATAAACGCCCATCCGGCGCCACGCGCAGCGACCACAAATACGACGCATCCGCATCCGCGAGCAGCGTAAACTTCGGCGCCAGTTCGAGCCGTCCGTCGCTCCGCACCGCCACGCCGTGCGCCGTACCCTTCACAAATTCATCGTAGGAAGATTGCCGCCAGCGCCGCGTGTGCTCCGCCGAAGCCGCGCAACACAACACAAGAAATAATCCCGCCAGCATTAGCGCCCGCGTCATGGAAACCATTTTCGTCATCGGCAATCTCACTATCGAGTTCTTGTTGTGCGGCGGCTTGACGCTACTTTTTGTACCGTAGCAATGGCCGCAACCGCAAAAAAACGGCGTCAAGCCACCGCACTCCGAAACTCCTCATCGAACCTGCAAATTCAAAGAGATAACGCCTGCTACGGGGCCGCCCAGCGGTATCGACGATTCCCCAGCGAGCGATTCGCGCAACACCTGCACGCTGCCCGGCGCGGGACGGCCGTCCACCACGTTGATTTCCGAGAGCGGCACGTTGGGCAGTTCCTTGTCGTCCCACAGCAGCGTTGGCGAGGGCGAGAACAGGCCTACGTACACGCGGTCGTTGCGCCGCTCGCGGTTCAGCAACGCGATCAATTGGTCCATGCCACCCACATTCCCCGCAGCCGCCAAGCCAAACCCGCGCGAAGCGTGATTCAGGGTATCGGCGTCGGTGACCAGCACGCGCAGCGTGGTGCCCCGGGCAATCTGGTCGGGCACGCGTACGGTGGTCTCCTCGACGCGCGGGGCCCCGCGATAGGGATGCAGCAGCACGCGCACGCGCAGCGTCTCTCCGGGCGCCGCCTCGCCCTTTTCTAGCCAGGCGCTTTCGATGCTGTAGGATTGCCGCCCCGGAACGCTTTCGACATTTAATCCGATGTGCTCCACAACCGCTGGCTCGAAGGTATTGGTGAACAAACGGCCAAATACGGATTGCATGGTCAAGGCGATGGGCAAACCGTCCGGACTCATGGAATCGCCGGGCGCGAAAGTGTTTTCGATCTGCACCGGAGCATGACCCTTGAGCCGGACCTCGCCAGACAGGTGCAGCGTGGTCCCTTCGCCGTAGACGCTGTTCTGCGAAAGCCCGTTGAACACCGTGAGCGCCACGAGCAGAGGCGTTAGCTTGGGGTGATTGATCACTTCAAAGTGAAATTTCTTCTCCCCGGCCGCACCGCGAATCACTAAATCCAGCGGCACCATTGCCGGCGGTGCACCCAGCTTGCCGGTTACCGCGGTGATGTGGTCCCCGGTGATGGTGCCAATGTTACCTGCCACGTTGACGATTTTTGTGGAGGCCAGCGACGAAGAAAGCGTGGTCACCACCCGCGACCGCGCCATGGGAATTTGCACCTCGCCCAAGCTCAGGAAGGGATGGCCGCAGAGGAACACGCGGTCGCCGCGCACGGCCGTCACCGTACAAGCGGAATTGATGGATGCATCGCCCTGGACCAGCACCATTCCGGCCATGTCCCCCGCCACCAGCTGCCGGTCGTCGCTGCGCGGCGCGGTGGTGCCGCCCTGCGCCGCCACAAAACCAAAACTTTGAATCTGCGAGGTAAAGGGCTGCAGCGCTGCCGCGGGAAAACCTGAAAAGACCAGGGGTGTCTCGATGGGCTCCAGCGCTGAACCTGAGGGCAGTCCATTGCTGGCAAGCTGTGCGGGCAAAGCGAAATTCGCGGCGCTGGGCGTTGCGCTGGCGGCCTGCGACAGGGGATCCATAACGTCATGAATCGGGGTTACCCCTGCAATCGGTTCCTTGGTAAAAACTCCAAGCTTCAGCGATAGGGCACCGGCGAGCTTCCCTTCCAGGTACACCGGACTGCCGCTCATCCCGGCCACCACCCCGGTGTGCTCGACCTTGGCGCCCTTGAGCTGCACCAGAATGATGGACTGACGCGGCCCCAGAAAATTGTCCAAGACCCCGATGACCACAAGGTCGAATTTCTCGATCTCGTCCCCGGCAAAAATGGTGTAGGCGTACCCCTCCATGCCGGGTCGCACATCGCCAAGCGCCATGATTTCAGTAGATTCGGGGGCTGCTTCCGCGTGGCGAGCGGTCCGCGCTCTTGCTGGCAAGGCCCCGCAGGCTATGGGAAGCGCCGCGAGAGTGAACATCAGGAGACGGCGCGCAAAGAGCGCTCCGCACAGGGAATGAAAGCGGGCCGGTGGCATGAACCTGTAATCTTACGCGGCGGCGTACCGCGAAGCAATCTAACCAATGGTGGCCCACGAAGTAGTGCGGATGCTCCAGCAGTTCTAGTATTGGGAAACGATATCGCCGCCCAACGGGGGCAGGCTCAGTCGCCAACGGCTACGGCGCGCGGAGCTTCCACGGACTCCGCGAGGTTGCGGCGCACCGGCCCCAACACGAACGCCGGGACTTGGCGCTCCGGAACGATGGACAGATTAGTGGCCTTTCGGGGAAATTCTCCGCGCCGATCCAGCTTCAGACCGGCCTCGCGCAGGAACTCGGCGGAAAAGCCCATATCCTCGGCGCGGTCCACGCCCCAGAACCATAGCTTCTCTTCATTGCGCTGGAGGAAGTCGAGGGATTCTTCTAATTTCTTCATCGCCCGGTCAAACGATGAGGCCAGAAAGAAGACTCCCAGCGTCCAGGCATGGCGGGGGTAAGTGGCCTGCACTCGGACGCAGTACTTGCCGGACTGGTTGCGTTCCATACTGCAACGATATTCATTTCGGACTGCAGACGCGCGAGGGCGCATGAGTTTCACCGCTCCAAAGTTAGAAATGCTCTTAGATTGCTGCCGGGAGGCCTAGTCACTGCGCCACAAGTGCATTGTTGCGCCGCAACTGCTAGCCCGAGTTCCTTACGAAAGTCCCCTGACCCAACTGGGAGATCCGGAAGCCATGGAGACCGCTGTTGGGTACCCAATAAGCGTACTTGGCGGGGCAGCGGAACGCAAGAGGGTGCCACATTTTATGCAAAGCCTGTTTTTACAACAACTTACGCTAACCTAGATCGCTGGAGAGTTTTAGCTTCTCGGGATAAGTCTTCAGCTTTCCCTCTTGCTTGAGGCGGGCTTCCAAAGCGGAACGGAAGGCCTCAAAGGCCACCGTGCGCTTGTTTTGGACCACCGCTTGGGTCAGATCCTTAGTCTGCTTATCAAAATCCGCGGGATTGGGCTCGTCTTTGGCAACGACTTGGTAGACCACCCGGCTGGAACCGAGGTTCAGGGGCGCGGAGACGTCTCCGGGTTTCATATCGAAGGCTGCGCTGAGTTGCTTCCCGCTGCCGACCCCTGGTATCGAACCACTGCGAGCGATGGAATCACTGGTTTTGGGATCGAGAGACAGCGATTTGGCTACTGCGTCGAATTTTTCTCCTGCTTTCACGCGACGGCTCAGTTCGTCGGCGTTAATCAGAGCCAGCTGTGAGGACTTCTCTTTTTGGATGTCGCTTACCACGCGGTCGCGAACTTCCTCCAGCGTCCCTTGGTGCGATGGCTGAATATCTTTAATCGATAGAATCACATAGCCGCGGTCCGTGCGGATGGGCGGGCTTACTTCTCCGGACTTTAAGCGAAAGATTTCGTCTTTCACGTCCTTCGAGTTGCCCAGTTCCAGTAGTTGGTCGGTGGCCGCTACCGGGCGTGTTTCTGACACCGTCAAATGAAACTCCTTCGCCAGATCGTCCAGAGTGACTTTGCTGGTACGGCGCTCTTCCGAGGAAATCTTGTCCGCCGCGTCGCTGGACTCCTTGTCGGCTTCGTTCAACATCAGCGGCGCGCGCAAGGAATCCTTAACCTCCTCGAACGGCTTGGTGTGCGCAGTCTCTTTATCCACCACCTTGATGATGTGGAAGCCATATTGCGTCTTGACCAGGTCGGAGATTTGCCCCTTGTCGAGGCTGAAGGCCGTCTTTTCAAACTCCGGAACCGTCTGACCCTGGACGATGAAGCCTAAGTCGCCCCCTTTATCTTTGCTTCCAGGGTCCTGGGAGTATTTCTTGGCCAGATCGTTAAAATTGCCTCCCTTTTTGGCTTGTTTGAGGATGTCTTCGGCCTTCTTGCGGATCTCCTCGACCTCCGCGTCGGTCTTGCTGACGGTCATCAGCAGGATGTGCTGCACGTGCACGCGGTTCGGCACCTGGTAGTCCTTGATGTTTTGCTGGTACTGCTCCTTCAGCTGGTCATCGCTGATATGCACGTTCTGGCGCAACTGGTTGATGTCCAGCAACCCGTAGCGCACCACGCGACGCTCCGGTAATTGATACTTGGCGCGATTTTTCTCGTAAGCCGCTTTGACCTCGGCGTCCGTCGGGGTGATTTTCAGCTCCAGGTCCTCGGGCTTGATTAGCACGTAATCCAGCTTGACCTTTTCGTTGCGGTCGCGGAACTCCTGCTGCAGCTCCTGGGGGCTAGCGCTGATGCCGTCGGTAACAAGTTGGCGGAATTTTTCTTCCAGCAGGCCCTGACGTATCAGTTCCTCGAATACCGGCACGGTCAGTTGGAACCGCGTGGAGACTTCCTGGGAATAACGGTCCATGCCAACAAAACTGTCGCCGTTGAAGGCGGTGGGAAGGAATTGCTTAATGCGATCCGCGCGTTCCTGGTCGGAAACGGTGATATTAAGACGCTTGGCCTCGTACTCTAACTCTTTCTGGAAGGTAAGCTGCTTCAGGATGTTTTGCGCGTAGATGGCTTCGAACTGCTTGGGAATCTGGCCCCGCTGCTCGATCTGCGTGAGCTCCTGTCGCACGTCGGCTACCGTGACGGTCTGGTCGCCAACTTTCGCGACGGTATCTGAGGATGCAGCATCGCTCGTGCCGGGGCCTTGCGGAACGAGGTACAGCAACATGCCGCCGGCGAGAATCGCGACGACTAATCCTAAAAGGATGCGTTTCCCGGTCTTTGAATCGTCAGCCATTACAGAAATCTCCTAGGTCCGTGGACAAACTAGGCATTATAGAAGATAGATGCCATGCGCCTCAAATGGAATCGTGCGGGGTGTGCGGCGCGCTGGAGGCTCGTAGGATGAGATGCAAGCCAGCTTTGCGCGCCATGGCACTTTTGAGCGCCGCCTTTTGGGTCACTCCAGCGCATTGGTGCGCGCAAGAAACTGCGCCAGCTTCGACTGAAAGGAGTGCGCCTACGTTTTACCGCGATGTCCTGCCGATTCTGCAAGGCCACTGTCAGGAATGCCATCGCGCCGGGGGCATTGCGCCCATGGCGTTCGAAACGTATGCGCAGGTCAGGCCCTATGCCGCGGTCATCCGCCAGACCACACAGTCGAAGACCATGCCCCCGTGGTTCGCGGACTCCAGCGTGGGAAAGTTTTCGAATGGCCCCTCGCTGTCCGCGCAAGAAATTGTCACGCTCGCCGCGTGGGCCGATGGAAATACTCCGGCGGGCCAGGCTCAGGACGCGCCGCCACCACGGGTCTGGGCCGAAAGCTGGACGATTCCCCATCCGGACTTGGTGCTAAAGATGCCGCAACCGGTGCGCCTGCCCGCCCGCGGCGATATCGAATATACCTACGAGATCGTTCCGACGCATTTTCCCGAAGGCCGCTGGGTGCAAATGGCGGAATTGCTGCCGCAGCGCCGCGGCAATGTGCATCATGCCGTGGTGTATGTGCGGCCTCCCGATTCGGGCTG
>Ga0209040_10001468_pt1 | contig 18695 bp, 11 predicted proteins | sample BogFormECP12_OM3_FD_188240 | JGI IMG/M metagenome (GOLD analysis project Ga0209040, IMG submission 188240) | Bog forest soil microbial communities from Calvert Island, British Columbia, Canada - ECP12_OM3 (SPAdes) (version 2) | ecosystem: Environmental > Aquatic > Freshwater > Wetlands > Bog ...
GTCGGACTTCTCGCTGGCCCAGCCCGGCGAGGCGGACGCTGTAGTGGAAATCTGCCGCAGACTCGACGGCATCCCGTTAGCCATCGAGTTGGCGGCCTCGCGGATGGCGTCGATGACCGCCAGCGAGGTGCGTGATCGTCTGGATCAGCGGTTCCGGCTGCTGGTGGGCTCCCGGCGCGGCCTGTCACGCCACCAGACGCTGCGCCACGCGGTGGCCTGGTCTTACGACCTGCTCGACGAGGCGGAGAAGACGCTGCTGGAGCGCTGTTCGGTGTTCGCGGGCGGATTCGACCTCCAAAGCGCCTGCGCGGTCGCCGGATCCGATGATGTCGACGAGTACGCCATCCTGGATCTGCTTGGTGCTCTGGTGCGTAAGTCGCTGCTGGTCGCCGATCGGTCATCGGGGCGGACCCGGTTCTCGATGTTGGAGACGATCCGCCAGTTCGCCCAGGAGCAACTCGCCGCCAGCGGTGAGGCGACCGAGGTACGTACAGCGCATGCCCGCTACTATGCCGGCCGCGAAGCCGACATCCTGGCGCTGTGGGACAGCCCCCGACAGCAGCAGGCCTATGCCTGGTTCACCGTGGAGTTGGCGAACCTGCGCACCGCGTTTCGGTGGGCCGCCGACGACGGCGATCTTGATGTCGCCGCCGCCATCGCCACGTACGCGGGGTTGCTCGGCTACATGGTCGAAAATTACGAGCCGATCACCTGGGCTGAAGAGCTGATCGAGCCGGCCAGCGCCGTCGACCATCCCCGCCTCGCGTCCCTCTACGCTATGGCAACGCAGTGCTGGATCGTCGGACGCATCGACGAGGCCGTCCGATACAGCGAAGCTGGCCAGGTGGCCTTCGCCAGGAGCCGCGGCGGGGTGCCACGGGGTTTCGAGGCCTGGCTTGGCGGCGTTTTCACCCAGATCGGCCAGCCCGACCGGAGTGTCGAGTGGTGCGGTGCCGAGCTTGCAAGCAATCGAGACGCTCACGTATTGACCAGGGCAGCGCTAGTGATCGCGAAGACGATGGCGGGATCCCATGACGCCGCGATGGCCGCCGCGAAGGGCCTGATCGAGGCCGCCGAGGCCACCCGCAACCCCCACGTACTTTCTTTCACGCTGCTCATCTACGGCCTCGCGCACTGTGACGCTGATCCACCCCGCGCACGTGATGCCATGCGCCGGGGCCTGGTGACCGCTCACGACAGCGGTAACCGCTACGACGAATCCAACCTCGCCAACGTCTTGGGCCGACTCGAGGCCCGATACGGCGACCCGTTAGCCGCGCTTGACCACCTCACTCTGGCGATCCGCAACTACCGCGACTCCGGCAACACCACCGTCATCCGTATCCCCCTAGCGGTGCTCGCCGCCCTATTGGACCGACTCGGACTCAAAGAACCGGCGGCAACCATCGCCGGTTTCGTGTTCGGTACCCTCACAACATCCTGGATCCCAGAGTTCAGCGCCGCGATCACCCACCTACGCGAGATCCTCGGCGACCAGACCTACGAATCGCTCGCCCGCAAGGGTGAGACGATGACCACCGCCGCCATGGTGACGTATGCATACGACCAAATCGACCAGGCCCGAACAGAACTCGAACACCCGAGCTGAAACGCGGCGCCGGGAACCGCTTTCGCTCACGCGGCGGCCCTGCGGCTCGGGTCGATAGCGGCCGTTGCACGTACTTCTTTAGGTCAGGTGTGGCGGGCCGCTTCTTGGGCGAGTTGCACGCGCGAGGTCAGGCCGAACGCTAACTAGCGGCTTCAGAGGCGCGGTAGAGGGGGAGGATGTCGACGACGGTGTCACCCTTGCACATTCGGTGGTGGGTGACGTGGTCGCTCCTGCGGCGGCCGGTGGTGTTGGTTGGCTTCGCGCACCGTTATGCGCTTCACCGCTGGTCGGGTTCTTGATGGCATTTCCATGGGTGTCGGCTGAGACCTAGCCGCGGACCAGGAACGTCACTTCAGCAGCGTCCGCGCCGCGAGCAGCCACTGTGGGTCCGGCGTGCAGGTGAGACATCATCAGTTCCATCGGGGTTTCTCCTGTGCGACTGTTGTTTGGGCGGGCGTTGTCGGTGCCCCGCCGTACCGACTCACCACATCGCTTACATCTGTAGATCACGGGCTAGCGAGCGGCGTCCTAGACATGGTGACGACGTCGCACGATCCACTTTCCGCGCCTGAGTGGGATAGCGCTAATTTTGAGGTTCGTAAAGGTGAGGGAGACGCGATGCCAAGAGATGTCAAGATTCCACCCGCCAAAGTGGCCCGTATCGTCGAGCGTTTTCGCCACCATCTCTATCGACTTCATCAACGGTCGGCCCCCGCGGCGGCGGCGATGTTCGAGATGATTACCGGGGCATGGGTAGCGCAGGCCATCCAGGCGGCCGCCGAGCTAGGCATCGCCGACGTCCTCGCGGACGATCCACTGCCCTTGGATGATTTGGCAGACCGCGTCGGCGCGGACCCCGATGCCCTCAGGCGACTGATGCGGGCGTTGATCAGCCGTGGCATATTCCGCCAGCGCCGCGACGGCCGCTATGACCTGACCGCGCTCGCTGAAACCCTGCGCTCGGACGCCCCATTCTCGATGCACGGGTATGCGCGCTTAATCGGTTCGCCGCAACACCGGGAACATTGGAGTCTGCTGGTTGAGTCGGTCAAGTCCGGCAAGGCGATCCTTCCACAGCTGCGCGGTAAGGACGCATTCGACTATCTCAGGGATGAACCCGAGCTTGCGAAGCTCTTCAACGACGCCATGACTGGCGCCGACGGCCTGGTGGCGGTCGCTGTCGTTGCCGGCTACAGCTTCGGTCCTTACCGCACGATCGTCGATGTCGGCGGCGGGCGCGGGGGGCTGCTGTCCACCATCTTGGCGGCAACACCGAACGCGCGGGGCGTGCTCTACGACCTGCCTGAAGTCGTCGCGGGGGCGTCCGCGCTGCTGCGGCAGCAGGGAGTTGAAGACCGGGTCCGCGTCGAGGGTGGGTCGTTCTTTGACAGCGTTCCGTCCGGCGGCGACGCCTATGTCCTCAAAAACGTCGTCCACGACTGGCCCGATGGGCAGGCCGTCGCGATCCTCCGCAACGTCCGCGTAGCCGCCGGCGCCGATGCGACGGTGCTGCTGGTGGAGGCGGTGCTCCCCGAGCACGACCGCGACTTCGCGGGTAAGTGGGTGGACCTGGAGATGCTGCTGGAAGCAAATGGCCGCGAACGCGACGCCGCGGAATACCGAGACCTGCTCGGACAAGCCGGATTTCGGATGACCCGGGTAGTGCAAACCGCCGCACCGTACAGCGTCGTCGAAGCAACACCTGTTTAAGGACGCGAACTACCCTCGAGTGGCCAGGCTCTTTGGCAGCAAATCATGTGCCGCACGCAGGTCTCGGCAGCGATCTACAACAGCTTGAACTCCCGCGACACCTTGTCATGGGAGGCCAGGAGCAAATCGGGTTCCCGCAATGCCGCCCACGCGACCGCCAACGCACCAATCGGATCCGACTTATCCCGGGTGCCCGACGAGGCCCGGCTCTGCCCAATCAATTTCGGCGGAACTCGCACCAGTTACTGCCCTGCGGTGAGCAGGTTGCGCTCCCGCGGGGCCGACGGATGTGGCACGTCATCTCGTCGTGTGGCGGTGGCGTTTGGTTAGACTGGCGCAACCACGGCAGGACCGGAAAGGGGTCGTTTGCTGCAGGGAATCGCTCGACTCGCCATCGCTGCACCACGGCGCGTAATCGCTGTGGTGTTGCTCATCATGGTGGGCACCGCGATGGCCGGTATCCCGGTATTCAAGAGCCTGTCGGCCGGCGGCATGCGTGATCCGACATCGGAGTCATCGCAGGCCACAAAACTGCTGTCGGACAAGTTCGATCAGGGCGACATGACGATGATCGTCACCGTCACATCGAATGACGGCGTCGAGAGCCCCGCGATCCGCGCGGTCGGCACCGATATCGTCCGACAGCTGCAGACCTCACCGCACGTCGTCCACGTGACGTCAGCATGGACCGCCCCCTCTGCACCCTCGCTGATCAGCGAAGACCGCAAGACGGGGCTGATCGTGGCCAGCATGTCCGGCAGAGATAACGAGGCACCGAAGTACGCCAGGCAACTGGCTGACGAACTCCCGCATGACCGCGACGGCGTCACGGTGCGGGCTGGCGGCGAGGCGATCGTTTACGACCAGGTCAACGGCCAGAGTGGGAAAGACCTGCTGTTCATGGAATCGCTCGCGATCCCGTTGAGCTTTGTCGTGCTGGTGTGGGTGTTCGGCGGCCTGCTGGCGGCCGCGCTGCCGATCGCGGTCGGCGGCTTCGCGATCCTCGGGGCGATGGCTGCGCTGCATACCATTTCGCTGTTCACCGATGTCTCGATCTACGCGTTGAATGTGACCGTCGCGATGGGCCTGGCACTGGCGATCGACTACACACTGCTGATTCTGAGCAGGTTTCGAGACGAGCTGGCCGAGGGCGCTGACCGCGAAGAGGCGTTGATCCGCACAATGGCAACCGCGGGCCGTACCGTGTTGTTCTCGGCGATGACGGTCGCGCTATCGATGGTGACGATGGTGCTGTTCCCGCAGTACTTCCTGATGTCGTTCGGCTACGCGGGCGTCGCGGTGGTCGCATTCGCCGCGGCCGCTGCCGTGGTCGTTACACCCGCGGCGATCGTATTGCTTGGCGAGCGCCTGGACTCGCTGGATGTGCGCCGGTTGCTTCGCCATCTGTTGGGCCGCCCGGAGCCAACGCCCAGGCCGGTCGAACACACGTTCTGGTATCGCTCGACAAAGTTCGCGATGCGCCACGCCCTGCCGGTCGGGGTCGCGATCATCGCGCTGCTGCTTGCCCTCGGCGCGCCGTTCCTGGGTGTGCGATGGGGCTTCCCCGACGATCGTGCGCTGCCCGAGTCGGCATCAGCGCGCCAGGTTGGCGATCACCTGCGCACCGACTTCGCGGTCGACTCCTTGAGGAATGTGACCGTGGTGCTTCCCGACGCGTCAGGGGTGACGCCCGAGGAGTTCAGCCGCTACGCCACCGAGCTCTCACGCCTACACGATGTGTCGTCGGTATCCGCACCGGGCGGCACGTTCGTCGACGGCGCACCGGCCGGACCTTCCTCCGCGCCGACCGGTGTGAAGGATGGCAGCGCGTTCTTGACCGTGACGAGCACCGCGCCGCTGTTCTCGGACGCGTCGGCGAGCCAGCTCGATGCACTGCACGCCGTCGCAACCCCGGCCCACAAGACCGTGCAGATGGCGGGAGTCGCACAGGCTAATCACGACAGCGTGCACGCGACCACCAGTCGACTGCCCCTGGTGCTCGGAATCATCGCCGGCATCACGGTGGTGCTGTTGTTCCTGTTGACCGGCAGCGTGGTGTTGCCGGTCAAGGCCGTGCTACTCAACATCTTGTCACTAACGGCCGCGTTCGGTGCGCTGGTGTGGGTCTTCCAGGACGGTCATCTCGGCGCGCTCGGCTCAACGGTGACGGGCACAGTGGACGTGGACATGCCGGTGTTGTTGTTCTGCATCGCATTTGGGCTATCCATGGACTACGAAGTGTTCCTGATCTCGCGGATCCGTGAATACTGGCTCGCATCGGACCGCACACCGGCCGCCAACGACGAGAGCGTCGCGCTTGGCATCGCGCACACCGGCCGGGTGATCACCGCGGCCGCGCTACTGATGTCGATATCGTTCGCCGCGTTGATGGCTGCGCGGCTGTGCATGATGCGGATGTTCGGCCTCGGGCTCACGGTGGCGGTGCTGATGGACGCGACCCTGGTTCGGATGCTGCTGGTGCCTGCATTCATGCGTGTGCTCGGCCGCGCGAACTGGTGGGCCCCCAAACCGCTTGCCCGACTCCATCATCGGTTCGGCCTCGGCGGGACGGTAGGGCATGGCACACCCGATGCTCAGACGCTCCGCGAGCCCGCGTAGCGGTGAAACCGCGTCGCGCGGCGAGCCTGCCACCCCGGCCGACCGACAGGATCACACCGATGGCCGGCAACCAGCGACCACGCCTCAAACAGCCCCATGTTCGCGGTCCGGGGCGCCAAGGGTCCGACCATCAAGGGCTCTCGGCCCAACCCTGATCTCGGTGTCGATGGTGGCCGCCTAGGTCGCACAAACGTTTCGGCCGAGCTCCTCGGCGCCGATGGGCTTGACCCAGAACGGTGAGGGTCTCCGACTTGGTCCGTTGGGCCCCGACGATACAGCGGGTCAGCCTGGTTTACCGGAATCGATCAAGGCCCGCGGGCCCGGTATCGGTCACCTTTGACGTCGCCTCGGTCGTATCTGCGCCGCATGTTCCTTGAAGCAGCAGCTCTCGAGCGCTTTTCCGGCGCAGCTTGCCCGACGATGTCTTCGGCAGGGTTCCGGCGGGGAACAACCGTACCTCGCGCGGGGCGTGTCCAACGTGGTGATTCACCCGGGCTGTGATGTCGCGGCTGATACGGAGGCGCACGTCCTCCTCGTCCGCGTTATGCACCTCGGCGAGCACCGCGAAGCCCTCCCGCTCGGCCTCGACCCGCAGCGCGATCACGCAGCCCGTGCGCACACCGTCGACGGTCGCGGCCGCACGCTCGATATCGTGCGGATAGAGGTTATTCCCGGCCAGAATGATCAGATCCTTTGTCCGGCCGCACACGTAGATCCGCCCCTCCTCGTCGAGGTAACCCAGGTCGCCGCTATCAAACCAGCCGTCATGGCGGGCGACTGGAACGACACCGTCCACCGTGAGATAACGGCCGGCGATCGCAGGACCGCGAAGTTCGATGGCACCAATCTCTCTGGGCCCCTGCACCGTTCCGTCCCGGGTGATGCGCACGTCCATGCCCGTGAGCGGGAATCCCAAGCAGACGATGTGCTGCGCGTCCTTCGAGTCGCCCGGAACCGGCTGCGCGCGGTGGACCCCCGAGACGGCCTGCCTGGATACTGAGTCGAAGATCGGCGGGTCGTCGTGCGCGCCGAAGGACACCGCCAGCGTGGCTTCGGCCAGCCCGTAGCTCGGCATCGGTGCGCTCGGCCGCAGCCCGAAACGGGCACCCACCGCCGCGAAATTCTTTACGTCGCGATGATCGAGGGGCTCGGCTCCGTTGATCGCTACCCGCAGCGACGAGAGGTCAATGGTGTCCGGGTCGGTCCGCTCCAGAATGCGGGCTAGTACGGAGTAGGCGAAATTGGGGCCCGATGTGATGGTCGCCCGGTGCCTGCTGATCAACTCAGCCCACACAATCGGCCGCCGCAGGAACTGATCGGAGGTGACCACGACGGCTTCCAGCCCCAATTGCATTGGGTAACAGATAAACCCGATCATGCCCATGTCGTGGGACAACGGCAGCCAACTCACCACTACGTCCCGGTCGATGTCGATGTGCACCCCTGCGCTCATCGCCACGGTGTTCGCGGCGAGATTCCCGTGGCTGATCTCCACCGCCTTCGGTATGCCGGTCGTCCCCGAGGTGAGCTGCCGCAGAGCGATATCCGCCTCATCGGCGTCCTCCGGCTCGATCGGCCTGGCGCCGCGCATCGACTCCACATTGCAGACGGCCACATCGTGGGCCGCCAGGTGATCCAGCGCCATCAGGAAGGGCTCCCCGACGACAACCACGTCGGCACGGATCATCCGGATCGTCCGCACGGTGTCGCCGAGCCAGACCGCCAGGTCGGCGCGTGGTGTCGGTTGCTGCAGCATCGTCAGCGCGGCGCGGCGCATCCAGATCGCCTGCGCTAGCGGTGCGACATCCGCAGCGTCGGCGGCCAGCACCGCGACCGAGCCGTGCCGGCCAATTCCCCTGGCGGCCAGGCATCCGGCCATCCGCTGCGCCTGCTCGTGGACTTGGCGCCAGGTCAACCGCACGGGATCGGCGACCGTGCCGACGTTCAAGCCGTGCGGTGACGATGCCGCAGAGGCGAATACTTCGCGGGTAAAGGTGCTCATCGGATCAGATCCTTTCCACCACGAAGTCGACGACGTCGCCGACGCTGTGAATCTTCGGCAGCACCTCGACGATGGCGATATGCCCCAGCTGTGGATAGTCCGCCCGCAGCCGGTCGAAAAGGCGAAGTTGCAGCAGCGAGTCGAAGCCCAGATCATCACTGAGCCGGCTGGACCGGGCAAGCTCGCCGACCGAATAGCCGCCGACATCGGCGATCACCGCCAGGACCGCGCCCTCTGATGCGGTCGGCACCTGTGCAGGCTGTTGCCGCTCGGCGACGGGCGTGACCACCGCCGGCTGGGCCGTCGGCACCGCGGCGGCGACCCCGCCGTCGAACCAGAACCGACTGGAGGTGTCGAAGACATACGGCGGAATCCGGTGGAGCGGGCCGGCCGGCCGGCCGTACAACGGCGACAGGTCGGGCGAGTACCCGTCGCGCAGCAATGTCGCAGCTACGCCCAGCAGCTCCGTTCCATGGGAATCCGGTCCGCCGCACAATGCCAGCGGTCGGGTCTGCGGCGGCAGTCCGCACTGTCGGGCCAGCGTGAGCAGCGTGGATCGCGGACCGGCCTCGGCGACATAATCGGCACTTACCGCACTGACTGCGGCCTGGACGGCGTCGAAAAACCGCACCGGCGAACAGATCTGGGTGGCCCAGTAGCTGGTGTCCATTTCGTAGCCCTCGACTTCCCTGCCGAGAACGGTGGAGAAGAGCCGGAACTCCGCGGGACCCGGCGCCAGCCCCGACAGCTCGCGCCGGAACTCCGCCACCATGGGCTCCATTAGCGGCGAGTGAAAGGCGTGCGAGACCGTCAGGTTCACCGCTCGGCCGCCCTGCCGGCGAACCGCGGAGTGGGCCCGCGCCACCGCGTCGGCGGCACCGGAGATGGTCACCGAGCGTGGCCCGTTGACGGCCGCGATCGCGCACCCGGGCTCGTCGGCGACCAGTGCCTCTGCCTGCTCGACGCCGAAATCGACCGCGATCATTGCCCCACCGGGGGGCAACGCGCCCATCAGCCGTCCCCTGACCACTATGAGCCTGGCCGCATCATCGACTGACAGCACGCCCGCCAGGCAGGCGGCCGCGACCTCGCCGACGCTGTGGCCGATGCCGAATACGGGACGGATCCCGCTCTGCAGCAATGTCTTTCCCAGCGCGTAGGAAACCGCGAACAACGCCGGCTGCGCGAGGCTGGTGTGATGGAGGTCGGGATCGTCGCCGAAGATCGCCGCCAACAGGCCCGAAGGCAGGTGCGGGTCGAGGGCGGCCGCCGCGGCATCCAGATGTTCCCGGTACACGGGATTGGCGTCGTAGAGCGGCCGCGTCATGCCCGGGTACTGAGTTCCCTGCCCTGAGCATAAGAGCCCAACCCCGGCGGCGACCTTGCGCGGCGGGGCGGACGACGCCAGGTCGGCGCGGGTACCGGCGAGAAACTCCCCCAGCCCATGGACCAGCGTGCCGCGGTTGCCCTCCAGCACCAGGCGATGCCGATGCGATCGCTTCACCAAGTTGGTTGTACGGCACCAGGAGGCCACCCATTGATCATCGAGGTTGTGCAGCGCGGTGGCGATCGAAACGGCGTTGCGCCGCAGCGCCTGCTCGGAGGGCGCCGATAGCGTGAGCACACCGATCGCGCCCGGGTCGGGTACCGCCGCGGCCGGCGCCGACTCCAGCACCGCGTGCGCATTGCTGCCGCCCAGCCCGAATGAGCTCACCCCGCCAAGCGCATTGGCCGGCAACGGCTCTGGGCTCTCCACCAGCCGCAGCCCCTGCGCGTCAAGCCGCAATCCCGGATTGGCGCTGTCGCCGAACACCGTCGGCGGCAGCACGCGGTGGTGCAACGCCAGGCACCCCTTGATGAACGCCGCAATCCCCGCGCTGCCCTCGGTGTGCCCGATGTTTCCCTTGACCGAACCCAGCAGACATGGGTCGCCGCTGCGCGTCTTGTGGACATCGCCCAGAGCGTTGGCCTCGATCATGTCGCCGAGAAATGTGCCGGTGCCGTGTGCTTCGACGAAGCCGATCTGTCCGGGCTCGACCTCTGCGAGACTGAGCGCGCGGCGCATCAGCTCCACCTGCGACTGGCGACTCGGGGCGATGATCCCGTTGCTGCGGCCATCGTGGTTGGTGACCGAACTTTTCACCACTGCGTAGATTGGCTGACCGTCGGCAAGGGCGTCGTCCAGTCGGCGCAGCACCACCGCGGCCACGCCCTCACCCCGGCCGATGCCGTCGGCGCGCTGTCCGAACGGTTTGCAGCGACCATCCGGCGCGGAGAGCCCAGCCTGGGTGTAAAAGATCGAAAGCGCAGGTGTAAGAAGCAGATTCGCACCGGCGGCGACGACAGTGTCGGTGTCCCCGGAACGCAGCGCAGCACAGCCTTGGTGCACGGCCATCAACGATGACGAGCAGGCGGAATCGATGGCCATGCTCGGTCCGGTGAGGTTCAGGTGGTATGAGATGCGGTTGGCCGTCATGAAGTAGCCGCTGCCCGCACCGCGAAATGCGGTGACCCCGGCGAAGTCGAACATCTGAAGGCTGCTCCACTCGCTGGACATCATTCCGACGAAGACCCCGGTTGGCGTGCCGGCCAGCGATCGGGGATCGATTCCGGCATCTTCCAGTGCGCGCCACGACACCTGCAGCAGCAGTCGCTGCTGCGGGTCGAGCGCCGCCGCCTCGATCGGCGCGATGCCGAAAAAGTCATAGTCGAACGCGTCGACGTCGTCGATGAAATGGGCGCGTCGGGTGTTCATCGATCCGGCGACACCGTCGGGGTGGTAGTAGGCGTCGATATCCCAACGCTGCAACGGCACTTCAGTGTCGGTGACGACGCCATCCATCAGCAGTCGCCAGAACGCGTCTTTGTCGGGCGCGCCCGGGAAGCGGCAGTCGATGCCGACCACGGCGATCGGCGTCACGGCACCGCTTGCTCAGTGGCCAGATAGGCCGCGATGGCATCGATGGTCGGGTAGTCCCACACGATGGTGGTTTCGACGGCGAATCCCTTCTCGCACTCCAGGTCCGCGCACAGCCTCATGGCTAAGACGGAGTCGATCCCACAATCGGCCAATGGGGTGTCGACGTCGATCGTGTCCGACGGAACGTTGAGGTACCCGGCCACCTTCATGGTCAGCCAGTCGGCAAGTTCCTGAAACTCCGAAGCGTCAGCGGTCATCGGGGTCTTCCATCCGGCTCGCTGTCACCGGCTACCGGCTGCCACGGCCAGTCATGGCAGCAGGGATTCGCGAAGGCCCTGCCGCTCTTCCCGCATCGGCGGTTGGGAAGCCGGATCCGGCAGCACTCCGGGCAGCAGCGTGCTCGTGGTCAGCGCGGACGACGAGAACCCGGCAGCGACGGGTCTGCTGCGGCGCCATCACGCGATCGCCCCCTCGGAGACGGCTGCCCCGCCGAACGAGATCCGGGGACGCACGAAACCACCCACCACCGCGTCGAACCGCGCGCCGCCGGCGAGTGCCGCACATCCGATCAGCGGCATACCCGCCACGATGCCGATTCCCAAGCCGAGCACGAACGTTGCCAAGGTCGCGGCCTGCGCCAGCGCGCCGAATCGCCGAGCCGACCTGACCGTTGCGCCCCACCGACGAAACACCGTGCCGGCAAGAAGATCCGCCGCAGCTAGGGTAGGCACGATGGGCGCCGCGACCTGCGGACACTGTCCGGACTCGGCGATGCATCCACCCACACCGGCGACCCGGGCGAGTTCCGCATCGCCGATCCCGGCCCGCCCGAACCACAGAAAGGGTTCGCGCCTGCCGGTCAACAGCCAGCGCAGGGTGGTCACGAGCGTGGTCGACTGCCGCCGTGTGTCGGTCGCCGCGACCACGTCGACGCGCCGAGCACCCGCGGACCGCAGCAGCCCGGACACCTCGATCGCCGCCGAGTACCACATGTTGCGGCACGCGATCAGCGAGACGACCCTCCGGTTCCGGAAGGCCTCGGGATGCGCTTTCAGCAGCGACCGGATGGGAAGTGAGGGCGCCAGGTACCACACCTGGTAGGCCAGGATCGCCAATTCCTCCGGCTCCGTTTCGAAGCCGCCCGCCGGCTCGACGAGCTCCACGAGCGCCTCCGGATCCACCGCAGCGGGGAACACCCCAAAGAATCGCCGAATCGGCCACGGAAACGGAAACGCCACGCGCGGTTGGACGTTCACCCAGCGGATGTCCCACCCGCGGGCGACCAGCGGAGCGGTCAATGCATCGGCGACCGAGCGCAGCTGTCCGGTCTGCGAATAGAGGTACACGACTGCCCGAAGGGGAGCCTGCTCGGCAGGGAGGACCTCGGACGTCTGGGTCATGGCCGGGTTTCCGACACCGAAGCCGCCGACACCGCAGTGAGATGCATGAACGAGACCACGAACCGGCCGGATTCCGGCACCATGCACAACAGCGTGTCACCCTCCTTGATCAGGCCGTCCGTCATCATCTCGTCGAGGATGACGAAGATGGCTGCGCTGCCGATGTTTCCGACTTTCGTGAGGTTGCTGTACCACATTTCGGGACGGCCGAACGCGACGTCGCGCCGGGAGAGCTCGCCAAACATGAGGGACTTCATGCGTTCGCTCGAGTAGTGCGCGGGAAACCACGTCACCGTCTTCGGGTCGAATTTACCCATGGCGCACAGGCGTTGGTACTCGTCGATTCCGACGCGTACCAGGTGCGGCAACAGGGAGAGCTTCTGCCGCGGAGCGAGCGCACCGTCGGCCGCGGCTGCCGCGGCGGTCGGGTAGTCACCCCAGGTCTTCGAGCATGCGTTGTCGTTGCTGCCGACGTACATGCACGCCTTTTCTGTGTTCGCGTACGACGTCAGTGAGATCCAGTCGATGCGAAGGCTGATCCCCGATGTCGCGGGAGCGCTCTCGACCACCGCGGCGCCCGCGCCATCGGAGAGCATGTAGCGCAGGAACGCGGTTTCCATCGGCAACGACCCGTCCTCCGAGATCGCCCTCATCTCGTCGTAGCGGGTGCTCTTCAACCCGCGTGATGCGAACTCGCTGGCGACGCAGATCGCGTTGCGCTTCTCGCCGATCGCCACCTGCAGGTAGGCGTTCTTCAGCGCCATCATCCCGCAACTGCAGATGCCGTGTGCGGTCGCGATCTCGAGCGGGCCGTAGCCCAACTCGCCGTGCACCATGCTGGCATGCCCGGGACCCATCAGGTCCGGCAGCGTCGTCGCAGCCGACAGTAGTTCGACCTCGTTGGGTCCGAGTCCGGCGCGCTCGGCGGCGTTGCGCACCGCACCGGCCGCCATCGCCGCATTGGAGATGACGGTTTGCTGTTTCTTGTCGATCGCGTAGTGGCGCGTCTTGATTCCGCAGTTCGTCAGAATCAAGTCCTTCAGATCGGAGGACGCGCGTCCCGCCTTTCCGATGTAGTCCTCGATTTCGTCGTTGGGAACCGGGTAGCCGGGGAGAAAAGCGCCGGTGGCCGTGATATATGCACTCATCCAGACGTGGCTCCAATGATCGGGTTGTCAACGAGTCCGCGCGGGCCGTCAGGCCATTTCGGCTATCTTCACGACGATGAGATCCTTGAAGTCGGAGAGTGTGCGCACCCCCGCGATGCGCTCGTCGTTGAGCGAAATGCCGTACTTGTTCTCGACGATGTCCGCGATGGCGAGAACTCCGAGCGAATCGACTCCCAGATCCTCTAACGTGGATTCATGGGTGATCTCATCGGGTTCGATGCTGTAGTGTGCGCCTAGGTACTCGACGATGTCGCGTTCGACTTCGTATTCGATCGGCATGACAGTTTCCATGTTCCCTTCGCCCGACCCTCTGTCCAGGCGGGTCGCGGTACCACCGCAACCGGGTACATGGGCTGCGAATCCGCCCTGATAGTAGCTGGTGGTGGTCGCCTCGGCGCGATTAGCGGGCTGCACGATGCCTACCTTCTGTATAGACGGGATACGAGTAGCAATCCCAGTTGGTTCAATTACTCGCTGTCCGACTATTTGCGTTTGCAGGGGGTGGCCTCGGTGGTCGCGACCGCTCCTCGCCAGGCGTCGCAGTTCGGGCACGTGGGAGTCGATACGGGTCACGGTCCAGTCGTAGAGACGCGCGGCGGCTTGGTCGCGATCGCGGCAGCGGTAGATCACGCGGAATTCCCGGGCGACTTGGCGGCCCGCGGCCACCAGATCAAGCAGCGTGCGGCGGAACTCCTCGGGATAGGGCTTGGGCACGGACAGGGCTCCTCCGACGAACGTCGTCGCCAGAAGTCAAGCAAACCGACTCCATGCAAACCAGGGCACATCAAAGTGCGCACAAAACCGGGGACGATTCAGCTTCAGATGACGATTCAGCTTCAGATATAGACTCCGGCAATCGCGGGTTGGACGGGGCTCGGAAGGGGCGATGACGATGGATCCCGGGACACACTGGTGCCTGGCGTGATGGACACGGAACTCAGCGCAACCGGGTAGTGACATGAACACTTCTCGGGTCCTGATCGTCGGTGCCGGTCCGGCCGGAGCGACAGCCGCACTGCTGCTCGCCGAACACGGGATCGACACCCTCGTCGTCGAACGACGCGTGGCCCCGTCGACCCACCCGGCCGCGCATGTGCTCTCCACCCGCACACTGGAGATCTTCCGCGAACTGGGCCTCGAACACGATGTGCGCCGCCTCAGCTCGCGGATATACGAACTGCGTGACATCATTTATGCCACGAGTCTGACCGGACCCGAACTGGGCCGGATCACCATTTACGACCCCGAATCGACTGAAGCCCAATTGCTTCAGACCCTGAGCCCGACTCGGGCCGCGAACCTGTCGCAACACGTACTTGGCCAGCTGCTGTGGGATCAGCTCGAAGCGTGCAAGCGGGTCGAGTTCCGGCGGGGCAGCGTGTACCAAAATCACCGCGAAACCTCCGATGGCGTTGAAGTTCGAGCCACCGGCCCAGACGGTGACGGCGAGTGGGTCGCGACAGGTCGGTATCTGATCGGCGCCGACGGTGCGGGTAGCCATGTCCGGCGCACATGCGGACTCCAGATGCGCGGCCTCGTACTTCAACACGTGATCAGCGTTCACTTCAGCGCCGACCTGCGTCCTTATCTGTGGTCACGCCGAGCCCCCGTCATCTGGACCTTCACTCCACGCGGGCTGGGAACCATTATCGTGCACAGCTCACCTGGTGACTTCGTCTTCCAGTTTCCCTACTTCCCGCCGGTTCAGCGTCTCGAGGACTTCACCGCCGACGATTGTCGGCGCAGAATCCGAGAAGCGGTGGGACACAGGGATTTGGTCGTCGAGATCCACTCGGTGCAGAGCTGGGCGATGACGGCGCAGGTCGCCAATCGATACGGTAAAGGACGTACATTCCTGATCGGCGACGCCGCGCACCGCTTCCCGCCGACCGGCGGTCTCGGACTCAACACCGGCGTGCACGATGCCCACAACCTGGCCTGGAAACTGGCGTGGGAAATCTCTGGGCGTGCTCCGGCTAATCTGCTCGACACCTACGAGGCGGAACGTCGACCGATCGGCATCGCCAACACCGAGCATTCAGTGAAAAACTTCGACGGTCTGATGGACGTTTTCGCCGCGCTCGGATTGCCTCGATCCGGTATGCGCGCGCTGCAGGCTCTGGCCGGGTCCCGACTGATGGCTGCGCTGCCGCGCCCAGCGTCACGCCGGATACTAGCCACCCTCATGGCGGCGGCAATGCAGCGGATTGGCTGGGTGACTTCCCGGGGTCGCATCGGAGCTCGCATCCGGTACGTGGTGCAGGAGGTGATCGCCCGCCAGGGCGGCCATTACCGAACGTGGGGCCTCGATCTCGGTGTGCACTACGGCCACGGTTTCCTCAACGACGGCGACATATCCGACGACGTCGCGGACATCGAGCTTTATACGCCGATCGTGCGCGTGGGGGGGCGGCTACCACACGCGTGGGTCCAGTACAACGGAGCGAGAGTCTCCACGCTCGACCTGCCGGCGCGCGACACGCTGACGGTTCTGGCCACGTCGCAACACGAGTCGAGTTGGCGTGACGCGCAGACAGCGGTCGGACACCCACTGACGGTGATCGGTGTCGACCTCGCGGCGTGCAGAGAGCCGCTGTGTGCGCTGGCGGCAGGGCAGGCGCTACTGCTGCGCCCGGATTCTCACATCGCCGCAGTGCTTGACCCATCGAGTAGTGGGTACGCCGAAGCGTTCGGTGCGGCGCTCGATCAATTAGGTCTGACGGCCACCGCCAAGGGGAGCCATGAACCCACGCCTTGACGAGATTGTCCTGCTGACCCACGAGTGGGATTCGATGCGAGCCTGGTGGGGCACCCTTCTCGGCGCGGATCCACACACAGTCGGTCACCGAACCGCGGTCGTCGAGACAGCCGGGCTACGGGTTGTTATCGAGCATTCCGACATCGCGATGAACGCCAATCCCGAAGTCGCTGGGGTCATTTCACTCACGGTGTCGGCCCCCTCCGCGATCGCTGCCCTCGACACCCACAGGAGACTCGCGGCGATCGGCTCCCGCCACCACCGCGCCACAAACGACGCCAGCGGAGTGCGCCTGTGGTACCGCGACCCCAATGGCACCGACGTGGCAATCCGCGTACCGATCGACGCCGACGCGAACAACCGGCCTGGCCAGGAGATCGATCCCGATCACATCGTCACCCGGCTGCAAGCGGCCGCAGAATCAGCGAAAGAGGTACACGCCAACGGCGAATAGGACTATGCGTAGCGCCGTCAAAGTGACCCACTACGACTTGAGCCAAGGTCGGTGTCACTTTCCGCCGGGGCGCGCCGGTGCGGACTAGAGTCTGACCCCCATGTCCCAAATCGCGCAGCCGGGCGGTCCGGTTGAGTGCGGATTCCAGGGGCGGGCCGCTTACCTATGGGGCCAAGATGGGGCCAAACCTACGGACCAGGCGCTCTAGCGCGTCCAGTTCGCTGTCTCTAATCCACTCTGAACAGCTGAAATACATCGATGTAGGCCGGAACTCCGCCTGAAAAGCGGAAGGTCGCCGGTTCGATCCCGGCCCTGGCCACCAGGACCTCTATCGAGGTCAGAGCCAGCTTGGTTGCCACGAACCGAATGGCGTCAGTGGATGCTTGTATTCACCGGGTGTCTTCGACATCTTGATCATATCGGTGACGCCCTTGAAGTGGCCCATCGGTGTATCGGCAGTGAAGGTATCCGGATCCGGATACACGTGCTCATCGCTTGAGCCGGCCGCCTTTGTCGCATAGTCGCGATCGAAGATGCCCAACTCGGGAAGCCAAAGAGCAGTGCGTACCAACGAAACCCTGACGCGGTAGCTTCCGCCCTCCTTCGCCCGTCGCAGCAGCGCCGATAGGATTCCGCAGGTTGCGAGCCAACCCGCCGCATAGTCGCAGGCCACGAAGATCGACGGGTGTACCGGCTTATCGTCGCTGCCCTCGATGTTGTCGAGGCCCAACGCGAAGGTGGCCGTGATGTCGAAGCCGACGCGACTCGACCAGGGCCCGGATTCGCCGGCCCAGGTAACCTGCGTATCGATCAGACCCGGCCGCTCTTTAAGCACGTCATCCGGCGTGATATTGAAGCGCTGCCGCCATCCGGGGCGACGGTTCGTCACCAATACGTCGGCCTTGGAGAGGAGTTCACCGAACTTCGCCCGGCCTTCTTTGCTCTTCAATTCGAGCACGGTCGAGCGCACGCCGACATGCGAGGTGTAGTGCCAGAGCGAGTGCTCGACATCGGTTGGCCGCCAGACGTTGAGTGAGTCGGCGCCGTGCAGGGCCATAGCGCGACCGATCGACGGCGCGGCAATGACGTGGCTTGAAGAGAGCAGGCGGATGCCATCGAGCGGCGTCGTCGGATCAGGCGTAAAGGGTATTGGGTCGCTTTCGCCGACTTTCTCGACGCTGACGAGGGGCATCAGCCCCAGGTTCTTGGTGAAGGCATCCATCTTCAGCACGTCTTTGATGTTCCGTGCGAGTGGCATGGGGATGGCCGCCTTCTCCGCGGCCGCTTCGAGTTCCTCGCCCTTCCACTCTTTCACCGCGTCGGCGAGCGCCTGGTACGTGCCGCCCCTGGGTTTGAGGAGTTCGAGTGCTCGCTGGCGCAAGGCGGGGTATGGCTCGGCGAGCATGACCCACTTGCCGTCACCGGTGGGAATGATGTCCGGACCGCCGGAGAAGGGACTGTATGGATCCGTGCGTCCGGGGAATCCATTGACCAGTTCCCACTTTCCGTCGAGGAACGGTGTGAGACGGCGCAGGGATTTGCGCACATCGATGTGAATGTCCTGTCCTTCGCCGGTCCGTTCCTTCCAGATCTTTGCGATCAGGATCGCCTTGGCCGCCAGCGAGATCGCGCTGATCGACCCATAGGGCAATCGATCCGGCGTGATGGGGTCCGAGCCGTAATAGGTGACCTTCCCGCCGGCGTCGGCGGTTGTCGCTCCTAGGCTTTGCAGCAAGGACTCGACATGTCCGGGCACGTCGAGTCCTTGCTGCTCTGCAACGGATTGTCGTAGTTCGCGATTATGCGGTTCGCCAGCTTTTCTGCAGCGCTCACGGTCCATCTCCTTGTTGCGATCGGTTGCTGACATTCGCGTGTTCAAGAAGCCGCGTACGGCTTCCGATCTCCGAATGATCGCGAGGAAATCCGGCCAGGTCGATGTCCGCAGTGTCAACGATTGGCACCGGTTGTTGTGTCGGCGCACACCGGGTCTCTGTCCCGGCCACGTGATCTCGTCGAGCTCTGTCTGGCCTTCGAAGTGCATCGCCAATTCATGT